>Ga0302246_1000244_pt1 | contig 53548 bp, 49 predicted proteins | sample AAG_UR_Trp_MG_FD_193533 | JGI IMG/M metagenome (GOLD analysis project Ga0302246, IMG submission 193533) | Enriched activated sludge microbial communities from anaerobic digester in WTTP, New Holstein, Wisconsin, United States - AAG_UR_Trp | ecosystem: Engineered > Bioreactor > Anaerobic >... | reverse complement strand
CCGGAACACTGGTCTGGTTTGGTCCGGAACGGTGGTCTGATTTGGATTGGACTGCTGGTCTGGTTTGCCCCGGAATGGTGGTCTGGATTGGCCCGGAATATGCACCTATACTCGATTCCATCTAATGAAAAACTTTCGGAGGGGGCTGTTGAAGAACTGTTCTCAAAAATTGAGTCCGAAACTGCCAAGGTATATAGGCAATGTCTCGACATCTATAACTTTCCAAACAGAGCTCAAAAGGAAACCATAGCGCTATTCGCGGCGTGTTTCGCGATAAGGACTCCTGCCTATAGAGCGTTTATGGAAAAAACAAGCTTGGCCCCAATAGAACGGCTTGCGGAAATTTTGAGCACAGTCCCTGGTGCTATGGAAAAATCGCTCGAAGATATCGGGGTGGACCCAAAAGAGGCGGATTCAATGCGGGATTTTTTGTCAGATAAAAATAAGTATGAATTAATCGTCAAACCAGAGTGGATAACAGTTTTAGGGCTTAGCTCGCTAACAATGATAGCGCAAATTCTTATGGACATGAAATGGAAATTGCTGCTAGCCCCATTTGGTGAACGATTTATAACAGCAGACTCTCCAGCGGATTGGGAAGATCCGACAATGACAGAGGGGTTGTATGGGAATAAAGGGCTTTTGCTAAAAAATGCAGAGTTTGTTCTGCCACTGTCTCCGAAACTGGCGCTGCTTGCTGGGTGGAATTACGTGGAAGGCGTGTATTTAACTACCAGAGAGAAGACTTGGGAAATATCAAATCGAGTGATAAGCCATGCGAAGAAAGAAATATACGCCCAAAGGCCCGTGGAATTAATCCCGCTTCCCAAATGGCGGGCAACCCCGTTATATGTAAGAATAAACAACGAAACGCATGGTAAATAACTATAATCAGTGCTGTGGGATAAGACTATGCCTCAATACCAAGAAGCATTAATTACACCTTCAGTATTAAAGTGGTCGAGAGAGAGAGCCTATCTTAATGTTCAAGATGCGGCGCATCTCATTAAGCGGCCTATTGAAGAAATCCATAAGTGGGAAACTGGAAAACTCCTGCCATCGCTTGCGCAAGCAAGAAAAGCTGCCGAAGTTTATAAGGTGGCGCTGGCTGTGTTTTATCTGGATGCCCCGCCAGCGACAAGCACCCCGGTTTTAAAAGACTTTCGTGCGAAGCATGGCGGCAAATTTAAAAATTGGTCTCCTGAGCTTCATTCTTTAATTAGTGACTACAGCGAGAAGCAAAAATGGCTGAGCGAATTTGTTTCCGCAAATGGCGGCAAAGCTCTTAAACTTGGCTCGGCAAAAGATTTGTTTTCTAAGCCGGCTGACTTGGCGGCTTTAATTAGAGGGGAAATTGGATTTACTTTAGAGAGGCAAATGGATTGTCGTGATCCATTGAAGGCCTTTAATCTGTGGATTCAGGCGATTGAAGCCTATGGGATTAATGTTTGCCGAAAGGGCGGAGCGGAAATAGGGGAGGTTCGCGGGTTTGCGCTTTATGATGAGTTTGTGCCTTTCATTTATGTAAATGCCGACGATAGTTATGCGGGGAGACTGTTTACGCTCATACACGAGCTGGTTCATATTTGGATTAATGCTCCTGGTATATCAAACGGTAGTTTGCCGGAGATTTCAACAGACGAGGGGCGGATTGAGGTCTTTTGTAACGAAGTTGCCGCATGTGTTCTTGTGGATAGAGGCTTGGTTCAGCGCTATTGGAAAGAGCGCCCCGCTGGTCGGTCAATAAACGAAGTTGTTGCTCGTATTGCAAAAGAGTTTTCTGTGAGCGAAGAGGTTATTGCCAGAACTCTATTAAAACATGACAAAATTTCCCAGACGGATTACGAAAGCCTGCGGAGATATTACAGGGAACGATGGGAGGCGTCCAAAGACAAACGAAAAGGTTTCTTGAAGTATGGCCTTAAGATGGTTTTGGCGAATGGTAGATACTTTACTGGCGTGGTTCTCGCAAGTTATGCCGCTGGGAAGCTTAGTGGGATAGGCGCGTCGAGACTCTTAAATGTTCGTATCTCCAATTTTTCAAAGCTTAGGGGATATCTTCCGCCTAGCGGGGGTGCTAAGTAATGCCCCTCTATTGTTTTGATACAAATGTTTTTATTGAGCCCTGGAATAAATACTATAGACCCGATCTGGTGCCGGATTATTGGGAGTATATCGCGGATTTGGGGCTGCAAAACATTGTTTTCTGTCCAGAAGAGGTTGAAAAAGAAATACATCGGCAAAAAGATGACCTTTCGGAGTGGCTTAAGGTAAATAAACACATTGTCAAAGGAATCACTCCGGAAATACAGAGGAAAGTGCGAGAAGTCTTGAAACTATATCCCGCGCTGATAAATGTCGGCAAAGGCCGTTCAATGGCGGATCCTTGGGTGATTGCCCATGCCTGGCAGGAGAAATGCGTGGTTGTTACAAAAGAAACTCCAGCCGGAAACGATGCGAAATGTCGCATTCCGGACGTTTGCAAGCATTTGCGCATTGATTGTGTTGACGATTTTGAGTTTGTGCGAAGAGAAAAAATTAAGTTCCAAAAGATGTAGTGCCGTGCGGGGGTTTTTGTTTAGCGGCTCTCTTAGGGTTCCCTTAAAAAATATTCGGAATATGTTTTTTGCCCCGACACTACGTTGTCGGGGGGGTCTGCTACACTAGAGGTAGGGATTTTGGGGAAGGGTGTGATATCCCAGCTCTGGTACAAACTACCATATTATGGTAGTATTAAACAAAATATGGCACAAGCTTTTAAGACAATATATTTCCCAGATCATCCCGCCAGCAGTTCGGGCGAGAAGAATGTGAAACTTGCCTTCGGTAATAAAGACACCCAATTGTATGGTCGTGTTGGGCGGCTCTCAAGTGACGATCTGCGTACGCTTATGGGTTTTCAAAGTTATCAGGCGCTTCACAAGGCGGCAAAAAAAGAAGATCTTCCTTTAAATACTTATTGTTTGCGCGCACTTCGTAAACATCTTAGTGCAGGGGTTCTGAAAGACGGGCAACTCGGTTTGCCGGGCCTTCTTGTGGATCCCAATCAGGCGACATATACTGGTGGCAAAACAGAGCCGTTGCATCTTTGGTATCCATATTTAGAGGGGTACTCCCCATATTTTGTTGAGGACGTTCTAAAAAACTTTGCCCCAAACGCCAAGACTGTTTTTGATCCTTTTGGTGGCGCTGGCACCACCCCGCTTACAGCGGCCCAGCGGGGGCTGAGCGCCTATTATTGTGAGATTAACCCGATGATGCAATTCCTCATGAGGGTTAAAACACATGCGTTGGCACTAACAGCTACTCAACGTGGGGAGATTTCGAGTCGCTTAGAGGCCATACTCGACTCTTTCCGTAACAGAATTGAGAAGTCCGCGCCGGATCTGGAGCTAGGGAGAAGTTATAGGGCTGTTTTTGGGGAGAGTAAGTTTTTTGAGCAGACGGTTTTTTTAAATATTTTGAGGGCGCGTGCCTGGGTGGATGAAATCGCGCAAGAAAGTGTGGTTTTGTCGGAGTTTGTCGCAGTTGCGGTTCTTTCAAGCCTTTTACCTGCGTCGCTTTTGATCCGATCCGGAGATGTTCGCTTTAAAACAAAAAAAGAATTAGAGAATGGAACGGTTGATTTTTTTGAATGTATCGCGCAACAACTTAAGCAGATTATTGCCGATCTTGGTCGAGTAGCTCCAATTAAGGCAGAGCCAGTGTTGATAGCGGAGGACGCAAAACTGCTGGGAAAATTGCCTGCGCTTGGTTTTGACGCAGTTATTACCAGTCCGCCGTATCTTAATGGCACAAATTATTTTCGAAATACCAAGGTTGAGCTTTGGTTCTTGCGTTGCCTCCGTAAACCGGAGGACTTGTCACAGCTTCGGTTTAAGGCTGTTACAGCCGGGATAAATGATGTAACGGTAAGAAAACCTCTCTTGGAGGCCTCTGGAAGTTTAAAGGAAGTGCTCCAAGAGCTCCAGGTAAAAGCCTATGATTCGCGGATTCCGCGGATGGTGGGGGCTTATTATTACGATCTGGCTCAGGTTTTTAATGGACTTAAGAAGCATCTTAATCCGGGGGCGGTAGTTGCGGTCGATATCGGAGATTCTTGTTATGCGGGAGTGAAGGTTCCTACGGATGTTATTCTTCAAGAGTTGCTCGAAGAACTCGGTTATAAACATCAGCAAGAAATAATTTTGCGGCGCAGGCTTTCGCGGAGCGGAGAGCGGTTGCACCAGTCTCTGCTGATCTTTTCTGTCCCAAAAGGAAAGCCTGCTCCCGCTAAAGCTGAGTCGCCACACTGGCGGTTAGCGTGGAGCCGGTTTAAAAAAAACCTGCCGCATCAGCGGGCGCCATTCGCTCAGCGGAATTGGGGGAATGGGTTGCATTCTTTGTGTTCGTATGAGGGCAAATTAAAGCCTTCCCTGGCGCATTTTCTCGTTAAGGCTTTTGTTCCAAAGGGCGGGCGCTTATTGGACCCATTTGCCGGGGTCGGTACAATACCCTTTGAGGCTGCTCTTTCAGGAATCACGGCATATGGCTGTGAAATAAGTACGTCTGCCGCGGCAATAGCCTGGCCAAAGATGGTGCGTCCTGATTTGAAAAAATGTTTGGCGGTGATGAAGGGGCTGGAGTCTTTTCTCCAAAAGGGCGACCCTTCAAAAGACGAGTATAAAGCGGCTGCCCAGATTAGTTTCAATAAATCCATTCCTGATTATTTTCATCAAGAGACGCTCCGGGAGATTCTCTTGGCGAGATCATATTTCTTAAAAAATCCTCCCGGCAATAGCTCGGAATCTTTAGTGCTCGCCAGTCTTCTTCATATCTTGCATGGGAATCGTCCTTATGCGTTGAGCCGTATTTCCCATAATACCACGCCTTTTGCTCCGAAAGGCGAGTTTGAGTATCGGTCTCTGATGCCACGGCTTCGGGAAAAGGTTATGCGCGGGCTTGCTGCGGAATACCCTGCCGACTTTAAAGATGGAAAATTGTTTGTTCAGGATTCAACTTCTTGGTGGCCGGCTGAAATTTGTGACTTGGATGCTGTGATTACTTCGCCGCCATTTTTTGACAGTACGCGGTTTTACCTTGGGAATTGGATGCGCCTTTGGTTCTCCGGTTGGGAGCGAGGGGACTTCGCTTCAAAACCGCAGTTATTTATTGATGAAAGACAAAAGAAAGGATTTTCTGTTTATCATTCAATCCTGCGCCAGGCGCGGGAGAGGTTGAAACCAGGAGGCGTTGTGGTTTTTCATCTCGGCAAAAGCCCGAAATGCAACATGGCCCAAGAGCTAAGTAAAGAAGCGCGGCCTTGGTTCAAGACAGCGGATATTTTTACGGAAGATGTCACGCACTGTGAGCAGCACGGGGTCCGGGACAAGGGAACGGTGTCCGCGCATCAATACCTTGTGCTGCAGTAGCTATGTATAGCCCAATAATTTCCTATTTTCTTTCGAGAGTTTCTCGGTTAGTTTATTGCCCTCCAGAAGTTTTTTGAGCTCTTTTATACGTTTTGGGAGATTTGATCTCTCCCTGACCGTAAGATATCGTGTCACACAGGCGTCTACATCAATGTTAGGGTTGAAAATAGGCTTTTTGCTCGCAAGAATATCTAGGTTCGCTCCGGTGAGCTGTGCCAGTCGGATTAACTCATTATTGGTGTAAAACACACTTGGCCAGCGGTCGCGCTTATGATTGTTTGCCTCTCTCGATAAGAGAGCGGCATTTTCTTTCTTAAGAGGGTAGAGATAGCGAGATGGCAGAATGTGGTCAATTGCCCATGACTTCCGGTCTTTAGGATCAAGCATCTTGTTTGTCTTGAAGCAACGTGAGTTGAATCTAGTGAACAAATCTTTAATAAACTTGACGTCCACTTTTTGATTTTTGTCCTCAAGCAGCAAATCCCCTACCCTACGCTTAATAGACCCCTCCCATAACTGCTCCTGCGTGCGCCTCGGGTTCAGAATTGCGTTTATAACACCTTTGCAGCTTCTGCACTCCATTTGACGTTCGAGGGGGCCCCACCCAACATGGCGACTGAAGGCATTGGCGGGAAGAATGCGGCCGCAAGTGTTGCATTGCTTCCAGTAAGAGTCGTGGGCCTCAGTGAAAATCCTGAAAAAACCTTGCCAAAATCTTTGGCAGGGCACGGAGGAGGCTTTGCGCCAAGATGCTTTCCAGTTTTTAAAAGGAAGATCTGAGGTGCTGCTATGCAGGAAATGACATTTTTGGCATTTCCATTCTGCATCCTCATAGGCTTCTTCGGAGTCAAGCAGGACCTGACCTGCTTGGACATGATTGAGTGTGCCGCAACGTACACAAACAAATCCTACCCAGGCCTGAAAGGCGTCAACACTTTCTATTCTTTTCAGACCGGTAGTGTTTTTGGTTTTCCGTCTTGCCATGAGATTCCTCCCTAACCGTGTAAATTAAAAAACTTATGATGCCGGAGTTGAAGCGGAAAGAGCTATGGCCCAATTGATTCTGAGCCGGTTTTTTGTGTCTTTAAAAAAGTGGACTTCAGCTTCCCGCTGTTTCGGGCTGAGTGAGATGCGCCAGCAACGCGAGGGGTGTTTGTAGTTATAAAAAATCTTATGAGGTGCTTGAATAAGTGGGGCAAAGGCTTTAGCGCTTTCACAGGTTAAGACAAAATAGACAGGTTCCGTTCTAGAATTTAAGGCTAATAGGGTCGCTGCGGTAAAACGTTTCCAGGCTTTCAGATGTGCCTTTGGAAGGTTGTGCTTAGTGGTAAGAGCGGTGTTTAACAGTAAGACTCCCTCTTTGGCTAGGGCTTCGAGATCTGTGGTTGGCGAATCTGGAATTGGATGTCCGAGTTCAATAGAGATGGCCTTTAAAATAGTTCTCAGGCTTTTTCCGCCTTTAAGGGTTCTAAGCTTTGTGTTTTTGATTGCCTTTGGGTTTAAAGCAAAGGCTAGTCCTGTGGCGTAAGGAATCTTGCCAGAGATTTGATAGTACGGATCCTGGCCTAGAATAACGACTTTCACTTTTTTGAAGGGGGATAGTTCGAAGGCTTTAAATACGTCTTTGCGCTTTGGCGTAGTCTTCGGGTCGTCTAAAAGCGGCGAAAGCTTGGTTTTGTGGTAGGTGGCAAAAGAAATTTCGGAGAAAGCGTTATGGGCTTTCCGAATCCTGGTTAACCAATCCTTGCGGGAGTTTTCCATCAGGGCTTATTCAAAAAACTCTTTAACCTTTATCTCAAGAGCTTTGGCAATTCGCGCGATATTCAATATGGAAATATTGCGGCGGCCGCGCTCCACTTCGCTGATGTAGGTCCGGTGCAGTGAGGATTTAAAGCCTAGTTCCTCCTGGGATAGACCTTTCTTCTTCCTGAAATCTTTAAGTCGTTCTCCGTAAAGGATGCGTATGTCTTTCATGGTAATATGTCACTTATTGACTACATTGTAGGTTTTCGGGTAAAATCTATCTACACTCTTTAAGTGACATTTTCGGGGGCAGGGGAAACGGACGAAAGGTGTTCTGCATCCTATAACGGCAAAGATTGATGGGCGCGGGAAATAATTTTCTTCGTTGGCCGCTGGTGGCGCATAGCGCCTATTGCCGCACGGGCATGGCCCGGTACAGCCGCCGGGGGCGTTGATAAGAGCGGGCCTCCTTGGGAGCAGGTGCGAAGGCGCTTTAGTGCCGCCGCCCTGCGAACCGCCTTCTTGGCGGCAAGGAGCAGTGCGGGGCCGCGCTTCGTGGCCACGCCTGCGACGACATCTCGCGGATAAGAGCGGGACTCCTTCGTTAAAACGGGGCAAAAGCGGTATTTATAATGTTTCCTCGGGATGTTGCGCGAAGTAGGTTCGAATTTCATCCTGAAAACCCCGCCAAATTTCCTGCAAAGGAAATTTGGTGTCAGTAACATCCGCCAGCGTGCGCAACCCGCGCACTTTTTCCGACGGAAAACCAAATTTCAGAGTTATTTTCTTCCCGCCTATGATCAAGAGCGAACCGAATTATTTTCCTTATGGCCGCCGGTGCGGCCGGCCCCGCGCTGCTGCGCCTGGCCGGCCTTACCCGCGGCGGAGAGCGGCGGAATGGCACTTAATTCCGTCTTAGCCCCTGCTGGGGCAAAGCCGTAATTAAGAGCGGGGAGGCAAGGTATGGAGAAACTTAATATGCGGTATTTCCTTTATGCAAGGAAGTCTACTGATGAGCCGGATAGGCAGATCCTGTCCATAGAGGCGCAGTTGGCGGAGCTCCGGGACTACGCCAGAAAGAACGGCCTCACCGTGGCGCGTGAGTTCATAGAAAGCAAAACCGCCAAGGAGCCGGGCCGCGAGATATTCAATGACATGGTGGCCCAGCTTGAGCAGGGCGCGGCCCACGGCATAATAGCCTGGCATCCGGACCGCCTCGCGAGGAATAGTATTGATGGGGGCCGCCTGATATACCTGGTGGACACCGGCAAGGTATTGGAGCTCAAGTTCCCTACCTTCTGGTTCGACCCCACACCGCAGGGTAAGTTCATGCTGTCCATCGCCTTCGGCCAGTCCAAGTATTATGTGGATAACCTGTCGGAAAACGTGCGGCGCGGTATCAGGCAGAAGCTCCGCAACGGTGTCTGGCCCTCCTGGGCCCCTATGGGGTATCTAAATGACCTCGCCACGCATACCATCCACATAGACAAGGAGCGGGCGCCGCTTATCAGGAAAGCCTTTGAGCTGTACGCTACAGGCAACCACACGGTAAAGGAGCTCCGGGATATCGTAAACCGAGCGGGCCTGCGCGGGCGCAAGTTCAAAAAGGAGCTTTCGGTCTCCAATGTCCATTATATGCTCCGTAATCCTATTTATTACGGGGTTATGCGGTATTACGGAGAGGTCTACGAGGCCAAACACAAGCCCATCATCACCAAGGCGCTCTTTGGTAAGTGCCAGGAGATGCTGGCCCGCAAGAGCAAGCCCAATCCTAAGGGCAGGACGCTTAAACCCTATGTGTACCGGGGGGCCTTCCGCTGCGCCTCCTGCGGCTGCTTCATCACCACCGAGACCCAGAAGGGCCATAACTACCTGCACTGCACCAAGCGCAAGCAACCCTGCGCCGAGCCCTTTGTAAGGGAAGAGGAGATCGACAGGCAGGTCCGCGACTTATTGAAAGGAGTTTCCTTACCCCCGGCCCTGGCCGCCGATGCCCTTAATAACATCAATAAGGAGGAATCAAAGGCGGCCCAGGCCGGGGAAGAGGCCGCCCAAAATCTGCGAGATAAGTTGGTTATCCTTACGGACCAATTGGGCCAGCTGCTGGACCTGGTACTGCAAGGCTCCATAACGCAGCCCGAGTATGTCCACAAGAAGGCCCAATTGGTCGAAGAGAAAATGGAAATTGAAAACAAACTCGCCGCTTTTGCGCGGCAGGGGGCAAATCGGTTCGAACCGCTTAAAAGGTTCTACGCGCTCTGCTCCGCCGTCGGAGAGTCCGCGGTCTCCGGGAATCCGGCCGAGAACCTGGAAAAATTGAAAATTATCGGTTCGAACTTGATTATAGGCGGGAAGAAAATAAATCTGAAATTTATTTTTCCGTCGGAAAAAGTGCGCGGGTTGCGCACGCTGGCGGATATTACTGACACCAAATTTCCTTTGCAGGAAATTTGGCGGCCCCTACGGGATTCGAACCCGTGATCTCTGCCTTGAGAGGGCAGCGTCCTAGGCCGCTAGACGAAGGGGCCGTACTTCATGATTATACTAAATTCGCAGCCGGCGAGAGGAATCGAACCTCCAACCTACTGTTTACAAAACAGTTGCTCTACCGTTGAGCTACGCCGGCGCCGCAGACGCTATTATAGGACTTTTTTAAGGGGCTTGCCCTGCGCCCGGGCCGGCCTCAGTCTTTGGCGAAATAGTCGGTCGTTTTCCTGAGGGGGGCGGTCCAGAGGTAGACCTTGCTCACCTTGCCGTCGTACTGCGGGACGGTGAGCTCGGCGTCGGGAGGGTAGCCTTCTATGCCGAAATCGTGGGAGACGACGCGGGCGCCGGGCCTGAGCCTGCCCAGCTGCGGCAGGAGCTTCACGTTTATCTCCGGCAGCAGGTAGAGCGCGACCACCGAGGCGCTGGACAGGTCGACGGTGAAGATGTCGCGCTCCTCTATGGTCACAAGGTGGGAGACCTTCGCCTTCTCCGCGTTGAGCCTGGCTTCTTCGGCCATGAAAGGGTCCAGTTCGAAACCCCTGCCCCGCGCGCCGACGGTCCCGGCCGCGGTTATGAGTATGCGGCCGTCGCCGCAGCCGAGGTCGTAGACCGTGTCCGCCGCGGTCACGCGGGCGAGCCTGAGCATCTCCCGGACCACTTTATGCGGCGTGGGTACGAAATCGACGTCGGGCTCGCGCGCGGGACTGCCGGCGGCGACCGCGGCCGAGAGCGCCGCGGCGGCCAGGAGCGCTGCGGCCAGGACCTTGAGCTTGCGGGAGGGACCCATTCCATCCATACTATAATTTTTCGCCCCCGATTTCGTATGATATAGCCGGGCAGGGGCCCGCTTATGCTCACCGACGACCTGAGGAAGATACTCGCGCGCGAGAATTCGGATGCCGGCGTGACGCTGGGCGAGGTCTTCTCGCGTATCGGCGACCGCGGTTTCGGCCTGCTGCTGCTGGTGCTCTCGCTGCCAAGCGCCCTGCCCGTGCCCGCTCCGGGTTACAGCACACCCTTCGGCATATTGCTCTTCATCCTGGCCCTTCAGATGATCTCCGGCCGCCGGACGCCCTGGCTGCCGGCCCGCGCGGCCGGCATGCGACTGAAGGGCAAATTCGTGGAGGGGATGCTTTCCTTTCTTGAGAAATTCTTCGGCAAAATTGAGTTCCTGATAAGACCGCGCCTGCGCTGGGTGGGCTCGCGCGGCGGGCTGGTCTTCCTGGGCCTGCTGGTGCTGATAATGGCGGGGCTGATGATACTGCCGATACCGCTGACCAATACGGCGCCGGCTTTCGTGATCTTCCTGATAGGCACGGGGCTGAGCGAAGAGGACGGGCTGTTCTGTCTCTTTGCCGCGGTGCTGGGCGTGATGGCCACCGCCGTCTACTCTCTGGTGCTCTATCTCTTTTTCCGTTTCGGCATAGCCGGGCTCGACCAGATAACGGAGTGGCTCAGGGAGTTCGCGCGGGGCTGACGCCGGCGGCCGGCGTCTTTTTCTGGTCCCCGCCGGTCATCGGAACGAAGATCACCGGCAGCAGTTTCTCCTCTTTCAGCTTCCCTTTGACCTTGCGTATCCTTACCAGATACTGCGAACGTCCGCCTACGGGCGCCACCAGCCTGCCTCCTTCGGCCAGTTGGTCCAGCAGCGGCCGCGGCACCCGCGGCGGAGCGGCCGTCAGTATTATCGCGTCGAAAGGCGCCTCTTGCGGCCAGCCTTTGTAGCCGTCCGCGCAGCGGGTCCTGACGGTCCCGAACCCCAGCCGGTCGAGAACCGCGCGCGCGGCCCTTTCCAGCGGGCAGATTATCTCGATCGAGAACACCTTCGGCGTGAGCCTGGCCAGGACGGCGGCCTGGTAGCCGGAGCCGGTGCCTATCTCGAGGACCTTGTCGCCGGGTCTGAGCTCCAGCAACTCCGTCATGTAAGCGACGATATAGGGCTGGCTGATGGTCTGGCGGTGTCCGATCGGCAGCGGGTGGTCGCCGTGGGCGTCCTCCCAGTATTCCTCGTGGACGAACTCGTGGCGCGGAACCTCGCGCATGGCGGCCAGGACCCTCTTGTCCTTCACGCCGCGGGCCTCGATCTGCTCCTCCACCATCCGCGAGCGTTCCTCGGCGTAGGGAATGAACCCGTCCGGTTCCGCGGCAGCGGCCGGCCGCGCCGCCAGGGAGGCGGCGAGGACGAACAAAAGGCGGTATGCGGCCATCCCTTCACCCCGGAAAACAGGTCCCGCGTTCAGTAGTCCCAGGCTCCCCCGCCGCCGGAATTGTACGGCAGGTCGTAGAGGCTTATGTCGAAGCGGTATTCCCGCCCGCCCTTCCTGTAGACGAAACAGCCGTCCTTCTGCGCGCTTAAATTGAAGCCCGCTCCCCACCAGTGATGTCCCGGCACCGCGTGCACGGTGTTGGCCGCGCTTTCCGGGTTCTGGTGGACCGTCAGTCCGGCGTCCGCGGTTATGGGGCCGGAGATATTGCGGGTCTTGTGGCGGAAACGGACGCGCTCGTCGGCGACCAGCTGGCCGTTCTCGAGCGTCTTCAGCTGCTCGGCGGTGTGGTAGAAGATCTTCAGCCGCGGGTCGGAGAACATGTCGCGGTAGAGGTCCGACATCCGGTCGACGGGATAGTCCGAATATTTTTCCGCCCAGAGCTTGTCGGGCACCAGTATGTGCGAATGCCCCATGTCGGGGAAGAAGACGGCGTCGATGTAGTCCAGCTCGAAGGCGCGCTCGATATGCCGCGCGACCGCCTTAACGAAACCGGTCCCTATCTCGAAGTCCCCGCCCCGGTCCGCGTCGTGGGGGAGCATGAGCCTGCCCCCGGCCGCGTCCCAGTAGGCGCGCCGGTCGAGCCGTTTGGGGGAGGCGTACATCTCCTCGGAACGGGCTTTCAGCTCCGGCAGCGAATAATCCCAGCGGAAATCGGACTGGAAGATCTTCTCCTCCCCGGCGGCGGGCGGGGCGCAGCGCGCGGCGATGGCCGGCGCTGAGTTGGGGCTCCCGTCGTCCGCGGACGCCGGAACCGCTGCCGCCGCCGGCGGCGGAACGGCGGCCGTCCCGCCGAGCTGTTCGAGGGCGCCGGCGGCGAAGGCGGCGCCCGGCAGCGCCAGCGAAAAAAGGAAGAGGGGGATTCTCATAGTGATAGTATAGACGCGCCGCCGTCCGTTTTCAAGGGCCTCTCCGCGCCTCATTTTGATAGAATAGCCGGGGGAGGTCCAATGACTAAAAAGATCGCCATGTTCATAGCTTTCCAGGGTTTCCGAGACGAGGAATACATAGAGCCTAAGAAGATACTCGAGGCCGCCGGCATGAAGGTGGACACGGTTTCCACCGCGAAAGGCCAGGCGCAGGGCAAGTTCAGGCTGACCGCGCAGGTGGACAAAGTGGTGGACGAGGTGAACCCCGGGGACTACGACGCGCTGGCGCTGGTCGGCGGCCCCGGCGCGCTGGAGCATCTCGACAACCGGAAGGTGCATGAACTTTTACGCGAGGCGATGGAAGCCGGCAAAGTCGTCGGCGCCATCTGCATCTCGCCGGTGGTGCTGGCGCACGCGGGCCTTCTCAAGGGCCGTCACGTCACCTGCTTCCCCGACGGCGCGCCGGAGCTGGAGAAGGGCGGGGCTAAATTCACCGGTTCGGAGCTGGAGATAGACGGGAAACTGATAACCGCCAGCGGTCCGGCGCCTGCCAGGAAGTACGGTCAGGCCCTCGTAGAGGCGCTGAAGTGAGGAGAACGAAATGAGAACGACGCTCGCTATGACGCTGGCGGTTTTCGTGGCCGCGGCCGCGCAGGCGGCCGACAAGAAAGCCCCGGAGAAGAAGGAGGAGGCCTGGAAGGACAGGGTCTTCACCGCCGAGGAGCTTAAGACGTTCGACGGCAGGAACGGCCGCCCGGTCTACGTGGCCGTGGACGGTATCGTCTACGATCTCTCCCAGGTGAAATACTGGAAGGGCGGTTCGCACATGAACATGCACGAGGCCGGGGAGGACCACACCGAAGACATAAAGACCCGGGCCCCGAAACATATACACAAAGGCGGCGAGATCCTCAAGCGCTACCCCAGGGTCGGCGTGCTGGCGCCGGCGGAGAAGAAGGACGAGGCCCAGAAGCCCGTGGTGACCGTCCCAGAAGAGCGGGAGATCGGCCTGGAGAAGTTCTGCCCCGTCATGGAGCACGAGTTCGTCGTGGAGGCCAAAACCCCGGTCGTCGTCTACAAAGGGGAGCGTTATTTCATGTGCTGCCCGGCCTGCCCGCCGCAGTTCGCCGAGGACCCGGAGAAATACGTCAACAATCCCAAGGTGCGCGCGGAGAAGAGGCGGGAGGCGCAGGCCAGGGAAAGGCTGGAGCGCGCCGCGAAGAAGAAAAAGGGTAAAAGCGGGAAGAAGAGCGGAAAAAATTAGAATTAAAGAACGCGACGGAAGTCGCGGAAGAAGCCCGGGTGCGATTTAGCCGCGCAGCCCGGGTTCTTTATTTTAAGGCCGGGGCATAGCGCGGAAGCGGCGGCCGCGGCCATGGCGATGCGGTGGTCGCTGAAAGTCTCGACGGGTCTCCGCGGTGCGAACTCCTGGCCGCCGGGCACGGTGAAGGCCCCGCGCCGGTAAGAGGCGCGGGCGCCGAGCGAAGAGAGCAGCGCCAGCGTGGACTTTATCCTGTCGCTTTCCTTCTTCCTGAGTCCCTCCGCGCCGTTTATGACGGTGGTGCCGCGGGCGCGGGCGGCCAGCAGGGCGAGCAGCGGCACTTCGTCTATCATCGACGGGACGTCGCGGGCCGGGATTTTTACGGCGCGCAGGAAAGAAGGCCGGACGACGATGTTCCCGGCCGGTTCCGGGAAGGAGGTCCGGGTTTTAAGCTCTATCCGCGCGCCCATTTTCTTCAAGGCTTTAATGAAACCGAGACGGCCGGGATTGAGCCCGGCCGACTTTATTTTCAGCGGCCGGCCGGAGAGCAGCGCGGCCGCGATGAAAAAGGCCGCCGAGGAGATGTCGCCCGGCACTTTTATCGTCCGGCCTTTGAGAGCGCCCGGGTATATGGTCAGCCGGGGGCCGGCTTTTTTGAGCCGCGCGCCCATGAATTTAAGCAGGCGTTCGGTGTGATCGCGCGAAGGAGCGGCCTCGCGGAAGGAGACCGGCTTCCGCGCGCCCAGGCCGGCCAGCAGGAGGGCGGATTTTATCTGGGCGCTGGCGGTGGATAACTTGAGGGCCCCGCCGCGCGGGCGGGAGGGGCCGGTCTTCAAAGGCAGCCGTCCGCGCGCGGCGCGGACATCGGCTCCGGCCAGCCGCAGCGCGGCGGCCAGGGGCCCCATCGGCCTGCGGCGCAGCGTGCCGCGGCCCGTGATGACCGCGGCGGCGCCGCCGCCGGCGAGCAGGCCGGCCAGCAGGCGGGCGAGGGTGCCGGATTCGCCGGCGTCGAGGCGGAAGGGGCCGGGGCCGAAGCCGCCGGGGCCGGCGCCGGTTATCTCTATGCGGTCTTTGAAAATCTTTGTCTTTACGCCGAGGCTCCCGAGGCAGCGCAGGGCCGCCTCGGTGTCGCGGGAGCGCAGCGGGTCGCGCACGACGGTGCGGCCGGCGGCTATGGCTCCGAGCAGCAGCGCTCTTATCGTTATCGATTTGTCCGGCGGGGGGGTGTAGATTCTCATATCAGGAGGAAAACTTTGCGGGGTCCTGCCGGCGGCCCGTCTCGAAAAAACAGGGTCTCGCACACCGTGCTCGCCCTTCCGACTCTCGCCGCTCGCGCTTACGCAAGCTCGCGGCTCCGGACGGTTTTTCTCGACGGATCCGCCGTCACCCCTCTGTCTCCTTAATAAACTTCGCCAGGAATTCCAGGGCTTCGATATATGACAGTTCGCCTTTGCCTTTGAACTGGCGCAGGCAGACGGGTTTGATGACGGAGGTCCGGCGGAAAGGTTCGCGTTTGGCGATATCGCTCAGGTGAACTTCGGCGGCGGGCAGGCCGCAGGCCTCGACGGCGTCGCGCAGGGCGTAGGAGTAATGGGTATAGGCGGCCGGGTTGATCAGGAGGGCGTGCGCCCGCGGGGAACTTTTTTCGAGCCAGTCGATGAGCTCCCCCTCGCCGTTGGCCTGGAAAAATTTAATGGTCAGTCCCAGTTCGGCCGCGCGTTTTTTTATCAGGGCGTTCAGGGCCGCGAGGGTGAGCGTGCCGTAAATGTCCGGCCGGCGCCTGCCCAGCGCGGAGAGATTGGGGCCGTGCATGACGAGTACGGTCTTTTTCACAGTTCCTCCAGCGCGGCCAGCAGGACCTTCTCCGGGATATTGTCGGTGGGCTCCACGTCGCCCGGGCTGCGCAGCAGCAGGAATCGGTTCTCGCGGCCGCCGCGCTTCTTGTCGGCCTTAACCAGCTTCAGGAAATCCTTCGCCCGCCGGCAGGCGGAAGGCAGCGGGAGCGGGTCTATCATGCCGGTGACCTTCCAGGCGCCGGGGGTGTTGTCCAGGACTTTCATCTTTTCGGAAACCTTCAGCGCGTAGCGCAGGCCCCAGAGCACGGCTTCGCCGTGCGGCAGGCGGCCGCGCGAAAGGGCCTCGAAGGCGTGGCCCGCGGTATGACCGAAGTTGAGCGTCTCGCGCAGGCCGGTCTCCTCGCGCTCGTCGGCGGCGCAGACCCCGGCCTTGTGCTCGGCGCAGGCCCGTACGCAGGCGAGCAGGTCGTCCGGCCGGCCGGCCATGGCCCCGTCGAAGGAGCGCATTATCGTCAGGCGCAGGTCCCCGGGGCCGATGAGGGCGTACTTTATCAGTTCGCCGGCCGCGGCCCGCCTCAGGGCGGGCTTCAGCGTCGCGAGGAAGGCCGTATCGCAGACGGTTAGCGCCGGCTGGTGGAAAGCGCCTATGATGTTCTTGGTCCCGAGGAGATCCACGGCGGTCTTGCCGCCTATGCCGGCGTCTATCTGCCCCAGCAGCGTGGTGGGGACGCTGACCCAGCTCAGGCCGCGCATGTAGAGGGCGGCCGCTAGACCGGCCGCGTCGGTGACGGCGCCGCCGCCGGCGGCTATTATGAGCGACTGGCGGCTGAAGCCGGCTTTGAACAGGTCCGAGCAGAGTCCGGTCACCGCGCCCAGGGTCTTCTCGCGGCCGGAGGGCAGGCGGAACGCCGTCGTCCTGGCCGCCAGGGACGGCGCGAGCATGCGCTTCAGCACCGGCGAGCCGGCGGCGGCGCGGTCCGCGACCAGCGCTATCCTGTCGGCCGCTCCCAGGACGCCGGGCAGCAGGCCGGAGATGTCGCCGATGTCCCGCCCGCAGGCCAGCCTGAAAGAGGGCCTGCGCATGATCTCGCGGTTAAGAAGGGATAAAGCCGCTTTTTTCAAGGGACCTCCGTATCCTGGCCGCCGCCGCGCCCGGGGCAAGGCCGGCGGCGCTGACTTTGATATCGCAAAGCGAATAGAACTTTTCCCGGCGGGCGAAGAGCCGCCCGGCGGCCGCGGCCGTCTTTCGCGCCAGCAGGGGCCTGCCGCCGCCGGCGCGCGCGAGGCGCAGCATCTCGGCCAGCGGGCGGCGCAGCCAGACCGTGACACCGGCCCGCCTGAAGAAAGCCCGGCGGCGTCCCGAAGGGTATACGCCGCCTCCCAGCGCCACCACGGCGGCGGGACCCGCGGCGATCTTTTTGAGCGCGGCGTTCTCGGCCTTCCTGAAAGCCCCCAGCCCGCGCCGCAGGATGAATTCGCCGGCCCGGAGGCCCGAGTTCCGGCGCACTTCTTCGTCGGTGTCCCTGAAAGGGAGGCGCATGAGGCGCGCGAGTTCGCGGGCGGCCGAGGTTTTGCCCGCCCCCATGAAGCCGGCGACGAAGATCCTCAGCGGCCGGTCAGTTTCGCGGTCTTTTTCCGCCAGACGCGTACCCTCTCCTTTATCTCGTCCATCGTGTCCCCGCCGAATTTTTCCAGCAGGGCCGAGGCCAGTTCCAGGGCGGCCGCGTGCTCGGCCACCACGGCCGCGGCGTAGACGGCCGTCACGTCGGAAGTGGAGGAGCGCGATACCGCCGGCTTCCCCGTGCGCGCGTCGAAAGAGGGGGCGCCCGCCTCCAGGCCGGGTACCGGCTTCATGGCGCAGCGCAGCACCAGGTCGCCGCCGTTGGTCATGCCGCCGTCGAGGCCGCCGGAGACCCGCCGGTCGCGCGCGGACAGCGTGCCTTTCCAGGAGGCGAGGTCGAAGCCGCCTCCTATCTCGAAACCCTTGATGCCGTTTATGCCCAGCAGGGCCGCGCCCAGCCGCGCGCCCAGCCGCCTGTCGTGGTGGACGTGCGAGCCCAGCCCGGCGGGCAGGCCGGCGCAGGTCAGCTCGAAGACGCCACCCAGCGTGTCGCCGTCGGCGGCGGCCCGGGCTATCAGCTCCCGGGCCTCCTCCGGCGAAGGGTTTTCGGTGCTCCCCAGTTTCACTACGCGGGAGGAGAAGTCCGCGCCTATGTCCGACAGCAGCCGGAGCGCGAAGGCGCCCATCGCCGAGACGCAGGCCGTGTGGCGGGCGCTGGCGCGCTCGCGTATGAGCGCCGAGTCCGCGAAACCGTACTTGAGCATCCCCGGCAGGTCGGCGTGGCCGGGACGCGGCACGGAGCAGGGGGAATGGGCCTTCGCGGCCGCGTTGGGGATGAGGATGGCGACCGGCGCGCCGGTGGTGGCGCCGCGGTGCATGCCGGAGAGGACCTTGAACGAATCCTTCTCCTTCAACTGGCGCGCGCTCCTGCCCGGCGCGGTTCGGCGGCGGGCGAGTTCGCGCCTTATGTCGGCCGGGCTTACGGCCAGGCCCGCCGGCAGCCCCTCCAGTACGCAGGCCAGCGCTTCGCCATGGGATTCTCCCGCCGTAAGATATCTGAGCATCGCCTAGCCTCCGGTTTTTTCGCGCAGCAGTTTGCGGGTTTCGCTTATCAGGTCCTGTATCTCGCTTTCCCGGCAGCCGCCCCAGAGGAAGAGGGAGAGCACGCCCTGTCGCACCAGCAGTTCCATGCCATCTATGACGTGGGCTCCCAGTTCTTTCGCGCGGCGGGTGAAGAAAGTGCCGCCGGGGCTGTAAGGCCAGTCCACGCAGATCTGGCCCTTTGCCGGCTCGAAAGGGAGATGCCCCTCCTCGTACATCCCGATGGGGGTGGCGTTGACCACCGCCGCGGCGCTGTCCGGCGGGCCGAACGGCGCGACGGAGAACAGCGAGCCGGGAAAGGCGGCCGAGAGACGACCTATGGCCGCGCCGGCCCTGCCGGGGTCGCGCGCGTAGAAAGTCACCTCCCCGGCGCCGGCCGAGGCAAGTACATAGGCCGAGGTCGCGGCGGAGCCGCCGGAGCCATAGACGGCCGCTTTTTTGCCGGTCAGGTCCATGCCGCGGTCGAGCATGGCGGCGGCCATGGCGGCGGCGTCGGTATTGCGCGCCTCCAGGCCCTCCCGGAGGAAGCGCGCGCAGTTGGCGGAGCCGGAGATCTCGGCGGCGCGGTCCCGCTTGTCCGCCAGCTTTCCGGCCAGCAGCTGTTTGTCGGGCAGCGTGACATTGAAGCCGGCCCAGCCTTCCGCCCGGGCCTTGGCGGCGGCCTCGTGGAATTTGGCCGCGCCGCATTCCCAGAGCGCGTATTCCACCTCGCGGCCGCAGAGGCCGGAGAGTATGGAGAAGAGCTGCGGCGAGAGCGAACGGTTGAGGGGGAGGCCCACGAGGCCGGCTTTGATCGGGGGCATGGCCTATTTCCTGAGCGCCCGGAGCTTTTTTGCCAGCGCCGAAAAATCTTTGAGCCCCAGCGTCTGCCGGCCGTCCACCAGGGCGGCCGACGGGTCCGCGGCGGCCTCTATCATCACGCCGTCGGCGCCGGCCCGCGCCGCGGCCAGGGCCTGGGCGGCGACCTGTTCCCGGCGGCCGCAGGCGTGACTGGGGTCGGCGATGACCGGCAGGGCCGTCGCCTTCATCGCGCGCTCCATGAGCTTCAGGTCGAGCCCGCCGCGGCCGAAGGAATCGCCGCGCTCGCAGAGGACGACGCGGCCGTCGCCGTATTTGAGCAGGTATTCGGCCGAGAGCAGCCAGTCGCGCAGCGGAGCGCCCGGCGCGCGCTTGAGTATGACGGGCGCGCCGGCGCGGCCCGCCGCCTTGAGCAGCTCGTAATTGCGCATATTGCGCGCGCCTATCTGCAGGACGAAGCCCGCGGCGGCCAGCCGCGCGGCCTGCGGGGTGTCGACTATCTCGGCGACGGGCGGCAGTCCCGCCGCCCGCGCCGCGCGGCGCGCGGCCGGCAGCGCCGCCAACCCGAGACCCTGGAAGGCGTAAGGCGAGCTGCGCGGCTTGAAAAGGGCGGCGCGCAGGCCGTCGGCGCCGGCGCGCGCCAGCGCCCGGGCCGTCCGGGGGTACGACGCCGCGTCCTCCACGGCGCAGGGGCCGGCGATGATGATGAAGGCCCTTTTGAAAGGCAGTTCCGGCGGCGGGGCGGAGGACGTCAGCGGGCAGGCTTCGGCGTCGGACAGGCTCACGGCGGCCGCGCCGGGAAGATTCTCGATGAGAGCGAGTTTTTCGGAGAAACTCTCCGGCCGCGCCGAGGTCACGGTTATGGTCCCGCCGGAGACGCGCTGCGAGGCGCCCGGCAACAGGCGCGCCAGCGCGGCCGACAGGGCGCGCGCGCCGGAGGAGGGAAGGCCTTTTTCGAGCAGTATCTTCATCCGCGGTCCTGGAGCAGGCGGGATCGCTTTATTATCTCCGCGTAAACGGCCCGGGCCGCCTTGCGGAAAGCCGGACGGGACAACCGCGAGATATTGGACAGGACCCGGGCTTCGCGCCGGGGATCGCGTATCTTTTTTTTCAGCGGCGCCAGCCCCGCGGCCAGCGCGAAGCGGCGGTCCAGCAGCCGGGCGATGGCCCGGTCCAGCGCGTCTATCCTTTTCCTGGCTTTTTCCAAGCGTCCTTCCATGGAGTTAATTCTATTAAATTTATCCCTCGGCCGGACCCAAAAAAAGCCCCCCTCCGCGGGGAGGGGGGCGGTATGGGCCGCGGGCGGACGGGCCCGCTTATTCGAAGTCCAGGCTGAACCTGTCCAGTATCTTGCCGGTATCCGCGGCGGGGGCCTCTTCGGCCGGGGGGGCCGCCGCTTCCTGCTTTTCGCCGGCGCGCTTGATCGTCAGCACCGCCAGGATCTCCTGGTTGATCTTGGTGACGCCCTCGCCGCCGGCGCCGTCGGCCGCGACGCGGTTGGACTCGACGCAGGGGCTCTCCTCGGTCCCGCCGGCCTTGAAGTCCTGGTCGCCGCGCACCAGGATGCCCTCTACCTTGTTGGTCCTGGCGTTGAAGACCGCGGAGCCGGAGTTGCCGCCGTAGGTGTCGAGGTTGGCGAGGAAGTAGGTCTTGCCGTCGCCTATGTCGCGCACGTTGGCGTCATCGGCCACCTTGAGAGGCAGGCCGACCGGGTGGCCTATCACGAACAGGGCGTCGCCGTTCTTGAGCGTGCTCTCCGGGTTGACGGCCAGGGGTTTGCGCCCGGCCACCTTCCTGTCGAGGCGCACTATGGCGAAGTCCTGATCGCTGATCTTGCCCAGCAGTTCGTCGAGGTAGGGATTGCCGGTGGTGTCGCTGGCCTGCAGGCGCTGGGTCTCTATCTTGGCGCAGGAGTAGACGTCGGCCGCCGGTACTTCGGCCGGGGCCTTGCCGCCTCTGGCCTTGACCGCGAAACCGAAGACGAACTTGGTGCTCTTGCACTGCTCCTCGCTGGTCACGCAGTGGCCGGCGGTCATGATCAGGTCCTCGCCGACCAGCGAGCCGGAGCAGAAGGCGCCGACGGGCTGTTCGCGGAAGGGTTCGGTCGCGCAGAGCGGCGCGCCGGCCTCCTCCTGCATCATGTCCGTGAACTTCTTGGTCTTCAATTTGAACTTGGAGCCGCTGGCTTCCACGTCCCCGGTTTTCCAGAGCGAGACCACCGAGTCGGCCAGGGCTTTCCTGGCGGCGGGGGCTTCGAAGTAGTCCAGCCTGTTGTCGTCCCCGTAAATTATCTTGTCGGCCGAGAAGGCCGAGGGCGGCAGCGCGAGAAGGGCCAGTGCGGCCGTCAGGGCGGAGCTTATCATCCTCTTCATATGTTCCTCCGGGAAAACGCCGTTTGCTGCGCTATATCGTAGCGGAGAGGTTGACGATTGTCAATCCCCCTTGGTCCCGTAACCCCGTAGGACCTTTGGTCCCGGGGGACGAAAAAGGCCCCCGCCGAGGGGCGGGGGCCGGTATTCCGGGGGACGGGACCCGTTTACTGGAAATCCGCTCCGAACCTTTCCAGTATCTCTTCCGTCCTGCCGTCGTCCGCCGGCGCCTCGGGCGCGGCCTCGGCGGCCTTGGGGGCGGCGGGGTTTATCAGGGCGAGGATATCGGCGTTGATCTTGGTGACCGATTCTCCCGCCTTGCTCTGGGCGACCCTGTTGGATTCCACGCAGTCCTTTTTCCAGAGCCAGAAGCCGTCGGCGCCGGCCCGGAAGTCCTGCGCTCCGCGCACCAGGATGCCCTCTACCTTGTTGGTCCTGGCGTTGAAGACCGCCGAACCGGAGTTGCCGCCGTAGGTGTCGAGGTTGGTCAGGAAGTAGAGCTCCCCGGCCTTGATGTCCTTCACGCTGGCGTCGTCGGCCACTTTCAGCGGGAGCCCGACGGGATGGCCTATCACGAAGAGCGGCGCGCCGGTCTTGAGGTCGCCGGCCCCGTTCACGGCCAGGGGCCTGCGCCCGGTCACTTTCCGGTCCAGCCTTATCACCGCGTAATCGCGGTCCAGGAGCACCCGGAGTTCGTTGGCTTCCCGGGGCGTGAGTTCCGGGCGGACGCTGGACTGCAGTTTGGTCACCTCGACCTTCTTGCAGGAATAGACGTCGTCGGCCCCTACCTCGGTGACCGCCGCGCCGCCGCGCGCTTTTACGGCGAAGCCGAAGACGAACTTGGTGCCGGCGCACTGAGCTTCGCTCGTTATGCAGTGCCCCGCGGTCATGACCAGGTCCTCGCCTATCAGCGAGCCGGAGCAGAAGGCCCCGACGGGCTGTTCGCGGAAGGGCTCGCCGGCGCAGAGGGGCGCCCCGGCGGCTTCCTTGATCTGGTCGGTGAACTTCACGGTGGTCAGCTTGAATTTGGACCCGGAGGCCTTCACGTCCGAAGCCTGCCAGAGCGAGACCACCGAGTCGGCCAGGGCTTTCCTGGCGGCGGGGGCTTCGAAATAGTCGAGCCTGTTGTCGTCCCCGTATATTATCTTGTCGGCCGAGAATGCCGCCGGCGGCAGAGCGAGAAGCGTCATGGCGGCGGCGAGCGCGCAACCTATCGTTCTTTTCATTGATTCCTCCAGAACCCGCTTTCTACCTCCATAGAGTAGCGAAAAGATTGACCGGAGTCAATATCCTCGCGGTCCGAAGGGGAAAAGGCCGGTTCAGCGGCGGATATGAGTGGTGACGAGGTCGTCGATCTTCTGTATGAGGCGTATGGCGGCCGAGGCCAGACTGCCGCCGCCCGGTTCGTAGCGGGCTCCCTTGATGTTCTCCATTTCCTTCCCCAGTTCCACCTGTATGTCCTCGGACTTGCGGATGGAGAGGACCTGCGAGGGGAAGACGCTGAGGTTGCCGCTCATCAGGAAGCTGACCACGCATGCCACCGTGGCGTAGGGGGCTATGGCCGGGCCGAAGAGCTCGACCGCCAGGATGCTGGCGGCTATCGGCGTATTGGCGGCGCCGGCGATGAGGGCGCACATGCCGATGGCCGCGAAGGTCGCGGGGTTGAGGCCCAGTACCTGCGCGTAGGCGCTGCCCGCCGCGCTGCCGACGAAGAAGATGGGAGTCACTATGCCGCCGCTGCCGCCGAAGGCCAGGGTCACGGAGGTGAACATCCCCTTGACGATGAAATCGTACCAGTTGGCCGGCGCGCCGGAGAGGAACGACTCTATGGACTCCAGTCCCAGGCCCAGGTAAGCCCGGGAGGTGAGCAGGGCCAGCAGCGCCAGGAGGACGCCGCCCAGCAGGCCCCTGGCCGGCTCCCAGCCGCCGACCTTTCTCGCCCGCTTCTCCGCGTACTTGAGCATCTCGACCAGCATTATCGCGACCAGTCCGAAGAAGACGCCGGCCAGCATGACCTTGACCATGAAGGTCTCGGAGAAGACCGGGACGAAATTTATGGGATGGTAGAAATAGGCGGTGCCCATGGCCGAGGCCACCTGGTAGGCGGTTATGCCGGCGATGAACGAAGGCAGGAGCACCTCGTACATGATCGCGCCGACGAAGAGCACCTCGACGCCGAATATCGCGCCGGCGATCGGCGTGCCGAAGACGGCCGCGAAGCCCGCGCTGATGCCGCAGATGACCAGCTTGCGGCGGTCGCGGTCGTTGAACCGCAGCAGGCCGCTGATGGCCGAGGTGAGGCCGGCGCCGATCTGGGCGCAGGGGCCCTCTTTACCGGCGGAGCCGCCGCAGGCCAGGGTTATTATGGTGGCAAGCAGCTTCACCGGCACCACTTTCAGCGGGATCCTGCCCGAGCGCTTGTGCACGGCCTCTATGACCTTTTCCGTGCCGTGACCGCGGGCGTCGCGCGCGAAATACCAGGTCAGCAGCGAACTGGCGAAGAGGGCCGCCGGCAGCAGCAGCCAGTAATAGGGGAAGCCGCCGGCCGCGCCGGTCGCGGCGTGCAGCAGCCCGAGGAACACGGCGGTGGCGGCCCCTACGACGGCGCCGGCGCCGCTGGCCAGCGCGACCCATTTGACGACGCTGATGAAAAGGAGGGTGGATTCGGTGATGCGGGACTTCATCATCTCCTCTCTATCTTAATAAATCGCGGCCGCCGCGTCCAAAAAAAACGGCTTCCCTATGACGGCGCGGGGCATAAAGTTGTAGAATCATCATATAAATGGCCGCCAATATAGAGTTCAAGGACATTATCAACAGGCTGGAGAGGCTTGAGGCCGCCCTGGCCGATTTCGCCAGGCTGGTGGACCTGGACGCCAAGAAGGAGCAGCTCCTGCAGAAGGAGGCTTTCTCGGCCACCCCGGGCTTCTGGGACGACGCGGCCAAGGCGCAGTCGCATCTCAAGGGGCTCAACGACCTCAAACACTGGGTGGACGGCGTGGCCGCCGTGGGCCGCGAGCTGGGCGACGCGCGCGCTCATTACGAACTGGCCAAGGAGATGGACGACGCGGGCGAGCTCCCGGCCATAATGGACGCCCTCGAGGCCGCCGAGAACCGGCTGGCCGACATGGATTTCGAGCTCAAGCTCTCCGGCCCCTACGACAGGAACGACGCCATCCTCAGCGTGCACGCCGGCGCCGGCGGCACCGAGGCCTGCGACTGGGCGCAGATGCTGCTGCGCATGTACACGCGCTGGGCGCAGGCCCGCGGCTACGATTTCAAGATAACCGACATGCTGCAGGGCGAGGAGGCCGGCGTGCGCAACGCCACCGCTTTCGTCAGCGGCAAGTACGCCTACGGCTTCCTGCGCAGCGAGATAGGAGTGCACCGCCTGGTGCGCATCTCTCCCTTCGACGCCAACAAGCGCCGCCACACCTCGTTCGCCTCCATCGACGTGCTGGCCGACATCGAGGACGAGGTCGAGATAAAGATAGAGGACAAGGACGTCAAGCTCGACACCTTCCGCTCGGGCGGCGCCGGCGGCCAGAACGTCAACAAGGTCGAGACCGCCGTCCGCCTCACGCACATCCCGTCGGGCGTCGTGGTCGCCTGCCAGGTGGAGCGCAGCCAGCTCAAGAACCGCGAGCGCGCGATGAAGATGCTCAAGGCCCGCCTCTACGAGATAGAGATGGACAAGAAACGCGCGGAGCAGGAGAAGCATTACGACGCCAAGGGCGACATCGGCTGGGGCCACCAGATCCGCTCCTACGTGTTCATGCCCTACCAACTGGTCAAGGACATGCGCACCGGTCACGAGACCTCGCAGATCGACGCCGTCATGGACGGCGCGCTCGACCCCTTCATGCGCTCCTTCCTCTCCTTCAAGGCCGACGAAGCCAGGAAAGAGGCGGAAAAGAAATAGTGCTGATCGAGACCCACTGCCACCTCAACGACAGGGCTTTCGCGGAAGACCGCGGCGCCGTGATCGGCCGCGCCCTGGCGGCCGGCGTGGAGAAGTTCGTCGAGATCGCCTGCGCCGCCCCCGAGTGGGGACCGGCCCGCTCGCTCTGCGCGGCCTGGCCCGGGAAGTTCCGCTGCGCCTACGGCCTGCACCCCGAATACGTCAAGGACTGGCGCCCGGAGCAGCTGCCGGAGCTGGAGAAGTTCCTCTCCGACCCCACGGCCGCCGCGCTCGGCGAGATCGGCCTGGATTACTGGTGGGAGCCGGCGCGCGCCGCGGAGCAGCGCGCGCTGCTGGAGGCCCAGCTGCCGCTGTCGGTGAAATACGATAAGCCGGTCGTTTTCCACGCGCGCAACGGCAAAGAGGCCGGACAGGACGCCTACGCCGCCCTCTTCGCTTCGCTCAAGGGCTGGAATTATTTCCCCAGGGGCCGCCGGCACCGCGGCGTCCTGCACTGCTTCTCGGGCTCCTACGCCGACGCCAGGTCCGCCGCGGACCTGGGGCTGCTGCTGGGCGTCAACGGCAGCTATACTTATCCGCGCAACTCCGACCTGCGCGAGACGGTGAAGAAGATAGGGGTCGGCGGCATAGTCCTGGAGACCGACTGTCCCTATCTGCCGCCGCAGTCGGCGCGCGGCCGGCGCAACGATCCTTCTTTCATCCCCGAGATAGCCCTGGCCGTCGGCGACGGGCTGGGCCTGAGCGCCGCGCTCGTGGCGGAAAAGACCGGGGGGGCGGCGGCGGACCTTTTCGGTTTGCGGGGGGGGGAATGAGCGACTTTAAAGCGGCCATGCGCGAACGCGTCCTCGTCTTCGACGGGGCGATGGGCACTTACCTGCAGAGCTTCGGCCTGAAGCCGGAGGATTTCGACGGCCACGAGGGGCTCAACGAGATCCTTTCAGTCTCGCGTCCGGATATCATAAAGAAGGTCCACGCCGATTACCTGGAAGCGGGCGCGGATATAATCGAGACCAATACCTTCGGGGCCAACGCCGCGGTGCTGGCCGAGTACGGCCTGGAAGGCCGGGCGACCGAGTTCAACCTGGCCGCCGCGAGGCTGGCGCGCGAGGCCGCCGACGAATTCTCCGGCGCGAAGCCGCGTTTCGTCGCCGGCTCCGTCGGTCCCACCAATAAAGCCCTCTTCGTCACCGGCGGCATGTCCTTCGACGACATGCGCGCTCTCTACCTGGACCAGATGCTCGCCCTCATAGAGGGAGGCGTGGACCTGCTGATGGTGGAGACCGCGCACGACGCCGTCAATCTCCGCGCGGCGCTGGCGGCCGCCAGGCTGGCGTTCCGGAAGGCCGGCCGCGAGCTGCCGGTCATAGCCTCGGCCACGATGGACGCGAAGAACAAGATGCTCTCCGGCCACGATCCCGATTCGTTCTACGCCGCCGTCGGCCATTTTCCGCTGGCCGCCATAGGCTTCAACTGCTCCTCGGGGCCCGAGGGTATGAGGCCGAGGCTGGAGCGGCTGGCCGCGCGCGCCCATTTTCCGACGCTGGTCATGCCCAACGCCGGTCTGCCCGACGAGAACGGGAAATATTCGCAGACGCCCGAAACTTTCGCCTCGCTGATGGGCGGTTTCGCCTCCTCCGGCCTGCTGAACCTGGCCGGCGGCTGCTGCGGCACCGGCCCGGCTCACATAAAAGCCCTGGCCGCCGCGGTGAAGGGGCTCAAGCCCCGCGCGCCTAAGGTCGAAGAGCCGTGGGTGATATCCGGCACCGAGGCGCTGTTCTTCGACGAGATAGAGCCGCCCGCCATGGCCGGCGAGCGCAACAACTCCATCGGCTCCAAGAAGTTCCGCGACATGGTGGCCGCCGGGGACCGCGACGGCGCGCTGGCCCTGGCCCGCGCGCAGGCCGCCGCGGGCGCCCATCTGCTCGACGTCTGCCTGGCCAACCCCGAGCGCGACGAGTTCGCCGACGTGAAGGACCTTTTCCCCGCGCTGGCGCGCGCCGTGCGGCTGCCGCTGATGATAGACACCACCGACCCGGCCGTCATGGAAGAGGCGCTCAAGAGCGCGGCCGGCAAATCCGTCATAAATTCCGTCAATTTCGAGTTCGGACCCGATAGGCCCTGCGCCGCCGCGGAGCTGGTGAAGACCTACGGCGCCAAGCTGGTGGTCGGCTGCATCGACGAGGACAAAGAGAAGGGTCTGCCGCTGGAGGCCGGACGCAAACTGGAGATAGCGCGCCGCGCGCACGCCTTCCTGACCGGCGAATGCGGCCTCAGGCCCGCCGACCTGGTCTTCGACGCGCTGGTCTTCCCGGTCGGGGTCGGCGGCGAGCACGCCTCCAGCGCGCACGAGACCATAAAGGCCATAGAGGGGATAAAGAAGGAATTCCCCGGCGTGAAGACGATACTGGGCGTGAGCAATGTTTCTTTCGGCCTGCCGCCCGCCTCGCGCGAGGTGCTCAATTCGGTCTTCCTGCATCACGCCGTGAAGGCGGGACTGGACCTGGCGATAGTGAACATAGAAAAGCTGAAGCGCTACGCGGCGATACCGGAGAACGAGCGGGTCGCCGCCGAAGACCTGGTCTTCAACCGGCGGCCGGACGCCGCGGCCGCCTTCGCGGCGCTCTACCGCGACGCGAAGAAGAAGCCCGCTCCGGGGGCGGAGTCCGTTTCGAAGCTGCCTCCCGACGAGCGGCTCAAGACCGCCGTGCTCTCCGGCTCGCGCGCCGGCGTGCCCGAGGCCGTCGTCGAACTCCTGGCCTCCCGCGGCCCGCTGGACATCATCAACGGCCCGCTGATGGAAGCCATGAAAGAGGTCGGACGGCAGTTCGCCGCCGGCGACCTGATAGTGACCGAGGTTCTTCAGAGCGCCGAGGCCGCCCGCGCCGCCGTGACGGCGTTGGAGCCCGCGCTGAAAGCCCAGCGTGCCCCGAAGCGCGGCCGCCTGCTGCTGGCCACCGTGCGCGGCGACGTGCACGATATCGGCAAGAACCTGGTCGGCATAATCTTCGAGAGCAACGGCTTCGAGGTGGAGGACCTGGGCGTCAAAGTCCCGCCCGAGGAGATAGCGGCCGCCGCCGTAAAGAACCCGCCGGATTTCATCGGCCTCTCCGGCCTGCTGGTGCGTTCCTGCGAGCAGATGACGGCCACGGCCCGCGAGCTGGCCGCCGCCGGCGTGAAGGCCCCGCTGCTGGTGGGCGGAGCCGCGCTGACGCCCAGGTTCACCGAGACCGGCATCGCGCCGGCCTACGGCGGACCCGTCTTCTACGCCGCCGACGCGATGGAAGGCCTCAATTACGCCCTCGAGCTGGCCGGCGCGCCGGCCTCCGCGCCCGCCCGGTCCGGCCCCGCGGCTCACGACGAGCGGGAGGCCCGCCCCGGGCCGTCCGGCTTCACGCCTTCGCCGTTATATTATCCCGGCTACATCCCCGTCCCGCGCGACCTGGACCGCCATTTCATCGGGGATCAGCCTCTCGCCGGGCTTTTCGACAACCTGGACGAGGATCTTTTCAACCTGCGCTTTCTCAAACTCAAGAAAGGAGGGGGGGAGAAGAGCGAAAAGGCGAAGGAACTGTTCGATTCGCTGAAAACGGAAATATTGCGGGGCGGCGTCATAAGGCCGCGCGGCGTCTACCGTTTCTTCAAGGTCAACGGTCACGGCGATGAGATCCGTTTTCGCGGGGGCGGGGAGACCGAGGTCTTCCGCTTCCCGAGGCAGGCCGCGGGGCGCCGCCTCTGCCTGGCCGACTATGTCGCGCCGGAGTCCGGCGGCAAGGACGATTACGCCGCGCTGTTCGCGGTCACCTGCGGCGAGGGGGTAATGGAACTGGCCCGGCGGGAGCGCGCGGCGGGCGAGTATGTGCGCTCTTACATGATCGAGGCGCTGGCGCTCACCCTGGCCGAGGCCTTCGCCGACGTGATCCATTACCGGATACGGAAGGACTGGGGCATAGCGGAGGCGGACCCGGCGACGCCGCTGCTGCGCAGCAAATACCGGGGCAAGCGCTACTCCTTCGGCTACCCGGTGTGCCCGGCGCTGGAGAACCAGGAGCGGCTTTTCCGGCTGCTGCGCCCGGAGCAGGACGCGGGGATATCGCTGACCGACGGCTTCATGATGGACCCCGAGGCCTCGGTCTCGGCGATAGTGCTGCATAATCCCAAGGCGGAGTATTTCAATGTCTGAGACCGGGCGTTATTTCAAAGCGACCATGGACCGGCGGCTGCGGACGCTGACCTGGATCTTTTCGTCCGTGGCGGCCGGGGCCTCGCTGGCCGCGGCGCTGCCCATGACGGCGATGAAAGGCGACTGTTCGGAATGCTGCTCGGCCGCGGCCGCCAATTTCGGCGGTTGGGCCATACTCGCGCTGGCCGCCGCGCTGCTCTGGTCCTGCTGGGCATTGGCCCCGAAAGGTTTCACCGTAGAGCGGGGGTCGGTCACCGTGGAGAGGCCGATCATGCCGGTGAAGATAGAACTGCGTCCCGGGACCGTCGTGGAGCTCGCGGCGGCGGGGCTGCTGGAGGGCTCGCTGCGCACGATGGGCAACGGGGGCCTGTTCGGCTATTACGGCGGTTTCTGGAAGAAAGGCGTCGGGAATTACCTTCTCTACGCCACTCGTTCCGACCGCTTCGTCTCTATCGATAACGGCAAAAAATATTTCCTGACCCCGGACGAACCCGAGCTCTTCATCGAGGAGGTCCGGCGCAGCCTGCCCGGCGCCTGAGTCCATGCCCGCTATTTTCGAGAAAAATATAAAGGTCGGACCGGAGGCCATAGACGAGCTCGGCCATGTGAACAATATGGTCTACCTGGAATGGTTCCTCGATATAGCCACCGCCCACGGCTCGTCCACCGGCTGGGACCTGCCGCGCATGCTGAAGATCGGCGAGGGCTGGGTGGTGCGCAAGCACGAGATAGAGTACCTCGCGCAGGTGCTGGAGGGGGAGGAACTGACGCTGCGCACCTGGATAGAATCCGTGGACAGGGTGTCCGCCGTGCGTCGTTACGACCTGGTCCGCGGGTCCGACGGACGCTCCTGCGCCCGCGGCTCCACCGTCTGGGTCTGGATAAACTATAAGACCGGCCGGCCCTGCCGCATCCCCGGCGAGCTGGCAGCAAGCTACGGCTTCGCCCGGTAGGGGACGCTGTTGACGCGTCAAGCTACCCCCCCCTTGACAAACCGGAGTCGTCTGCTATACTATTCGTGAGCCCGCGGCCCCATATTAACGGGGATCCTCGCGGGCTCTTCCTTTTGGTTTATTTGGGGACGCTGATTACTAAATGCCTAATTAGCCGCTGCCCGCACTCAGGTGGCAGTCTGAATGAAGTAATTAGGCATTTAGTAATCAGCGTCCCCTGCTATATTCCCGGCCGGAGCGGTCGATGTAGAAAGATTCACCGTCCCGGGATACATTGGCCACGCCGCCGCTGAAACCGGCGACCGAGTCGTAAAGCGGTTCTATGACCTCTTTGCCGGCGGCGTCTATGAAGCCCCATTTGCCGGAGAGTTCCGGCAGCACCGGGGCCAGTCCCTCGCTGAACGAGGCACACATGAAGAACCTGAAGGCTATTTTTTCGTTCCCTTCCGGGTCGATGTAGCCGCAGCGCTCACTGGCGCCGCCGCGGCGCTTGGCCGGGGCCAGCCCCTCCGAGTAGGGACCGATGTCGATGAAGTCCCGCTCCTTGAAGGCCATGGAATCGCGCAGGATGAAACCGTACTTCCCGCGCAGCCTCGCCGGGGCGAAGCCGCCGGAGAACGGGAACGCCGCGTCGTACACCGCCGGGGCCGCCTCCCGGCATTCCCCGTCCACGAAGCCGTAGAGACCGCCGCGGCGGACCCTGGCCAGTCCCTCGCTGAAAGGCTGTATTTCCTCGTAGTCGCAGGGGATGAACCCCATTCCTTTTGTCAGGAAACCCGTGACCCCGTTCTTCCTGGCCGGCGCCAGGCTCCCGGAAAATACGCCCGCCTCGTCCAGCGTGAAGGGGTGGGCTTCGGAGCCGTCTTTCCTTATATAGCCCCAGCGGCCGCGGAGCTTCACCGGCGCCAAACCCTCCGAAAAGGGTCCGGCGGACTGGTAGACGGCCTTTATTTTCTCGCGGCCCTTCGCGTCTATGAAGCCGTAGCGGCCCCTCTTCATCACGAGGGCGAGGCCTTCCGAGAAGGGCTTCGCGGCGTCGTACGCGGCGCGTATCTTTACTTTGCCGCCCGGCGCGGCGTAGCCCCACTTGGCGCCGGCTCTAAGCGGAACGAGGTCCTGCGCGGCGGCGCCGGCGGGCAGGATGAGGGCGAGGGCGAGGATGGAGCGTATCATGGTCTTATTTTAGCAAGAGAAGGTCAGTCCTCGCCGAACTCGGTTATATTCTTCCTGTACTTGAGCGGCACGAACTGCCGCTGCAGGGCGGGATTGAGCCTTTCCTTTATCGCGACGGAATCGAAGAAGGCGCGCCAGAGCGACGCGGTGCGCTTTTCTTTTTCCGACGGAGGCGGGACGGAGGCTTCCAGCGCCGAGACCAGCCGGAGCCGGCCGCCGGCGTGCATCGCGGCGAGCCCCCTTTTTTTGTCATGCAGTATCCAGTTGAACCCCGCCATGCGGCGGCGGAAATGATTGGTTATAAGGGGGAGTATGTTGTGGTCGGGCTCTATCTCCGAGTACAGCGTGCCGTCCTCCAGCTCTCGGAAGCGGAGCAGGCCCTTGAAGCGGTGCGCCTCGCGCAGCACGGCCAGCGCGGTCCTGTGCGCGCGGTTGACCACCGGGTCGGCCAGCCTGTCGTTGAGCCCCTTGCCGGCGGCGAAGGCCCGCCTGGCATAAGCAAGCAGCAAAGAGTCCCGGTCTTTTTCCTTCGAAAGGAAGCAGAGCTTGATGTTATCTACGGTCTCCGGTCCAGAGACGGCCGTCAGGCGCTCCAGGAAGTCGGCGGCTTTCCGGCCGTCGCTTTTGACTTCCGTCGCCGGAGCGAACAGGTCGTCCTGCGCGGGAGTCTCGTCGGCCATCTCGGCCGCCGGGTCGCTGACCGCCGCGGCCAGCGCGCAGACCAGGCCGGTGAAGCTGCCGTCGTGGACATAGGCGCTCATGCCGACGCTCCCGCCGGCGTTTCCGCCGCCGCGCCGAAGAGCTCCGGCTGCGCGGGCCTGCCCGACGGGCCTTCCAGCAGCTTGGCGCGTATGGCCGCCGGATCGTCGCGCCTCAGGCCGCCGTATATCCCGCCGGCGGTCACGAAATAGACGGCGCGCTTCATTACCGCCCCCAGCCGCCGCAGGTCGTCGAGCGACAGTCGGCCGGCGCGGCGGGCGCGGACTATCCGTTTGGCCGTCAGCACGCCGAAGCCGGGCACGCGCAGCAGTTCCTCGTAAGGAGCCTTGTTGACCTCCACCGGGAAGCGGTCGAGGTTGCGCAGCGCCCAGACGGTCTTGGGATCGAAGGTCAGGTCCAGGCAGGGGCATTTCTCGTCGAGCAGTTCTTCCGTGGTGAAGCCGTAGAAGCGCAGCAGCCAGTCCGCCTGGTAAAGGCGATGCTCGCGCCGCAGCGGCGGCTCCTTCACCGCCGGCAGCCGGCTGTCCGTAGTGGCCGGGACGAAAGCGGAGTAATAGACGCGCCGCAGGCCGAGCTTGTCGTAGAGCGACTGGCTGAGCTTCATTATCTGCAGGTCGCTCTCGGGACTGGCGCCGACTATGAGCTGGGTGCTCTGGCCGCCCGGCGCGCAGGGGGGAGCGTTGCGGCTCCGGCGGCGCTCCTCCTTGCCGGCCGCTATCGTCTCCGCCAGCCGGGCCATCGGCTTCAGGACGCCGTCGCGGCTCTTCTCTGGCGCAAGCCGCTCCAGCGAAGCGGCGCTGGGCAGCTCTATGTTGACGCTGACGCGGTCGGCGTAGAGCGCGGCCAGGTCCACGAGCCGCCGGTCGCAGCCGGGTATCACTTTAAGGTGAATGTAGCCGGGGAATTTGTGATCGACGCGGAGGCGTCGGACGGCGGCTATCAGCAGCTCCATCGTGTAATCCGGGCTCCGGGCCACGCCGGAGCTGAGGAACAGCCCCTCGATATAGTTGCGGCGGTAGAAATCCATCGTCAGGCCCGCGACCTCGTCCGGAGTGAGCAGGGCGCGCGGACAATCCGACGAACGGCGGTTGACGCAGTAGGCGCAGTCGTAGACGCAGAGGTTGGTCAGCAGGATCTTGAGCAGCGAGACGCAGCGCCCGTCGGCCGACCAGCTGTGGCAGCAGCCCGGCACCCGCTCCGCGCGGCCGCCCGCGCCGGACCGCGTCGAGCCCGACGAGGCGCAGGAAGCGTCGTACCGGGCGCCGGCCGTGAGTATCTCTATCTTGCGCCGCAGGTCCATCCCGATATTATAAGAAATGGGTGCGACAACGTAGTGTCGCACTCCCTCCGTTCCGGCGCGGCTTTTCAATACATTCGGAAGTAGCGGTGAGGGGCGAGGACCGGGAAGGTCTGGAGCGTCTGGTCTATTACTGCGCCCGCCCGGCGCTCTCGCCGGCAAGGCTGGAATACTCTGAAAAAGCGAAGATAGTGATATACCGCACTGAAAAGAAGGAAGGGTATCCCGCGATGCTGGCCATGTCCCCGGTCGAATTCCTGCGCAGATGGGGACTGCTGATGCCGCCCGCCAACAAGAATACGGTCCATTACTATGGCGCGCTCGCGCCGCGGTCGCCTTTAAGGGCGTTACTGGTCGCCAGTACGGAAAAAGCGGCCGCTGAGCTGAACAGAAAGAAAAAGCTATCGGCCGTTAAAGAGGGGATGCTCGGGAAAGCCAGATCCTGGGCCGCCTGCCTGGCCAGGATATTCGAGATCTACCCGCTTGTCTGTCCGAACTGCAGGATAGAACTGAAACCAGTGGCCGTGATATTGGATGATAAAGAGCTCGTGCGCCTTTTATCCCACCTGGGTCTGCCTGATGAGCTCCCCAAGATAAAACCCGCCCCTAAAACCTGCGGACCGCCGGACGAAGGCTGTCAGTTGTGTCCGGGGGCGGACTTATATGACGACATAAGTCCGCCATTACCGGAAGACTAGAATCTCGCCTCGCCAACCCGGCGCCCGCCGGGCGGAAGAACCACGTCTAACTCAGCGAAAAACCACCAGGTTTTCGATAGTATGAACAAAACCGGCGGTTCTCACGCGAAAAATTCAAAAAATAACGCCGGGGGGAAGGGGCAAAATCGAGGGGGGACTGCCGATAAGCGTGCTTATGTTTCCTACAGATTCAAGGGCATCCTGGTGATCACGGCGGTGCTGTCGATGATCATCGCCTACCCCCAGGACGCGCTGTTCCTGTTCTTCTCGCTCTACGCCGTCTCCGGCGTGATCGCGGGCATCTACAAGGCCCTGCGCGGCCTGTTCCGAGGCCGGGAGGCCGCCTGCTGAGGCCGCTTCCGCGGCAAAGAAAAGCCCGGGGCGCTCCCCGGGCTTTTTCTTTTCTGCGCCGCGCTTCAGTCGAGCTTGGGGCTCTTGGGCCCGGAGTCGGGCTTGGTTGAGCTGTTTTTTAAGAGCCATAAACTGAAGAGGATATTGGCCGCCACTATGAATATCAGGCCGTTGGTGTGGCGGGAGCCCGGTTTGTGCGTCAGGCCGTCTTCCACGAAATAAGCGAACCACACGACGTTCACCAGGAACGGGGCCGTATACAGGAAATGGAGGATAATGCGCAGCCACTGGCGCGGGTGCAGGTCCCCTGTGCGGAATACGGTGAGCCAGATGTAGCCCACCAGATAGAACTGGGCGCTGGCCAAGGCGGCGATAAAACCGGGGGGATTGAAGGACGTGGGGCCGCCATCGGTAAAGCCGCCGCCCATTTCAAAGAGCACGCTTAGCAAAAAGACCGGCAACAGCGCGTAAGCCGCGGCGTAGGCCCTGCCGAGCGGCATGGGGGACGGCCACGCGTCGAAGAGGCGTTTAAAGAAAGTGCCGGCCAGCCCGGTCAGGGCCGCCGCGATAGCCCAGACGTAGGCCGGCGCGTCGATAAGGGATACATCAAGGAACGCTTTTACGCAGGCCTGCAGCATGAATATGAAGACGACCAGGCAGGCCGCGGCGGGGATCAGGCGTTTGTTCCTCATAAGAGTTCCTTTGGAGTGTGTTTATCTCGCAATGGGCCGGGCTGACCGGAGTTTCTTGCGCCACAGCCAGAAGGCTATGTTCGCAGCTACCAGAAATAACAGGCCGTTGCTGTCGCGATGCCCGGGCTTGGTCATGAGGGCCGTTCCCACGAAGAGACCCAGCCTTGCCAAAGGTATGAGGAACGGGAGGGTGTAAAGGAAATGGCTTATCACGCGCAGCCACTGGCGCGGATGTTCAGCCCTTGTCCCGTAGACCTTCATCCAGATCCAGGTCACAAAGCCCAGCTGGAGGTTGGCGAGGGGCGCGATAGCGAGCACGACGAGGTATTCGGGCGTTTTGTCGGAACCGTCGGTAAAGCCGCCGGCCAGTTCCAGCAGCAGGCAGAGCAGCAGCGGCAGCAGCAGCAGGTAAGAGATGGCGTACGCCCGCCCGATGGTCAGTTCCCTGCTCTTAAAATACAGCGCTATTCTGACTATTGCCCACACCGCCCAGACAGCCAGCAGCCCCGCGCCTATAGTCAAAGCCGCCGGCAGGCTCATGGGGGCGGTCAGGGCCCCGAAAGGGACACCAAATTTAACGCATGGGTCGGCGGCGCTCCCGGACACGTCGCAGCCAAGACACATATAGGCTAACCCGAAGCCCAGCGAGATCAGCAAAGGCGCGGAGACGAGTATTACGCCTGTAACGGGAAGAGCCCAGAATAGTCTTTTCATGATCACTACCCCCTCTGGGCGCCGGACAGGAGGGCGATAGTATCCAGGAATGGTTTGCGGCCGGCGGCGTGCTGTTCCGGCGTGACTACTTTCGCTTTCGCGCGGTAGGCGTCGGACGGATCCGGATGTTTTTCGCGCTCAACGTAATCCTTGTAGTTACGATCGAACTCGGCCAGCGCCTTTTTGGCGAGGTCCAGCGGGCGTTGGCCTTCGGGGCCTTTAAGGGACGCGTCCGCGCCATGGGCCAGCAGGTAGCTGACGGCGTCCGGCTTGCCTAGCTGGGCCGCGCGGTGCAGGGGCGTCAAGCCGCCGCTGTTACGCGCGTTTACAGGCGCTCCCGCGGCCAGCAGCAGGTCGCACACGTCGAAATGGTTCCGCAAGGCCGCCTGCTCCAGCCCGGCCGAGATCACCTCGGGGGATATACCCGCGGCGAGCAGCAGCCGCGCAGTTGGGACATTGGACGACAGACTGTAAGGGCTTACGCCCCCGGTCGGAGCCCCTTTACCCAATAAGAAAGCCACCATTCGGTTTTGGCCTCCCCTGGCGGCCGCTTCGAGCGCGCCCGCGTTCACGTCGGCCCCGCACAGCACCGCCAGCCGCGCGCCGGCCAGGTCCCTGGTGGCGACCTCGTTTATCAAATGCTTCCCGCTCCCCAGCAACGCCCAGGAACCCCAGCCGATAAGCGCAGCCATAAACGACAAAGCCAGTTTCACCGTTAAAGACCTGTGGGAGGGCTCCCGGGAAAACTCTGTGCCCGTGGCCGCCGCCGGCCGGGAGAAGAGAGCCAGCGTAGCGCCCAGGGCCAGGAGCATGCCTGCCAGGAATATGTAAGCCCCCAGCAGCATCTCAAAAACGTTTTCCATACCGGAGAAGGGCCCTGTGGGAATGTGGTTTTCATTTGCCTTGAACCCTCTCAGGAACAGGAAAAAGCCGAGCCCGTTCAGCGGCAGGCCGGTCCAGAGCGCCGCGTATGGGGCCCCGGGGCGGCCGTGTAACCGGCGATGGATTACGACGATAAGCGCTGGCCCCGCCAGCAGCGCCAGGGAAAGGAAGGCGTCGTCCACGTAGAAGCGGCCCAGGATATCGAATATCCCGTTTATGGCGACGACTCCGCCGTAAGCCGCGGCTGATACCGCCGAAGCGATAAGACCCGAGGAAAGATACCGGGAAAAAGTTTTCAGAGTTTTCATTACCCGGAAATGAGTATAGGCGTTACCCGGCGTGTTGTCAATCGCGGAATGGAGCGGGGCACGCCCGGAGAAATCTGCCAGCTGTGTCCGGGGGCGGATTTATATGACGAAATAAGTCCGCCATCACCGGAAGATTGATCCCGCCACTCGCCGACCCGGAGTCCGCCGGGCGGAAGAACCACGTCTAACTCAGCGAAAACCCGCCAGGTTTTTGATGTTATGAACAAAACCGGCGGTTCTCACGCGAAAATACAGATAAATGAAGTCACAGCGTGTCGTACATTCTCTTTTAGTCGCGGCGGGTCTGCTGGCCGCCGGCACAGGGGACGGGACTTTGTGCGAGCTGAATTTCGAAGATAATGCCGGGTTCCGGGACAACTGCTATTGCGAAATGGCTTTAGCCAGGAACGACACAGCTTTCTGCCGCACGGTCTCAGAACCGCCTCAGCGGGAATACTGCCTGGAACAGTGCGCGGAAAAGAAGAAGTACGAAGAAAAAAACGGTTCCGGACAACTGCCCGTACTCCCGGGCTGAAAAACAGGTTTTCAACCCTTCCTTCCTCTTACGGCCTTGGCCAGTTCTCCGGCCGCGAATACCATAGCGGCCAGGCCGGCCGCCAGGCCCAGCCCTCCGGCGGACAACGGCGCGGTATGGAAGAAATCCCGCATAAAGGGCATATAGATAACGGCGGCCTGCATGGCGGCCGACAGGGCGACCGCGCCGAGGAGTTTCGGGTTGCGCAGCGCCCGCCCGACGAAGAAATCCCTGCCGGGGCTGACGGTCAGCGCCTGCGCCAGCTGCGAGAAAGTCAGCGTGGTGAAGAGCATGGTCTGCCAGGCCGGGTCGCCGGCGCGCCAGTAATGCCAGCCCGCTCCCAGCGAGACGGCGCACATCAGCGCGCTGCTCCAGATTATGTGCGCCGTCATGCCGCGCGTGAAGACGCCGCCGCCGGTACCGCGCGGCGGGCGGGTCATGATGCCCGCCTCGGCCGGCTGCACGCCGATGGCCAGCGCCGGCAGGCCGTCGGTCACCAGGTTCATCCACAGCAGCTGCGCCGGCAGCAGGGCCAGCGGCAGGCCGAGGAAAGGGGAAACGAACATCACCAGGATCTCGCCGGCGTTGCAGGAGACAAGGTAGCGCGTGAACTTGAGGATATTGTCGTAGATGACGCGGCCCTCCTCGACGGCTGCGACTATGGTGGAGAAATCGTCGTCGAGCAGGACCATGTCGGCCGCGCCCTTGGAGACGTCGGTGCCGGTTATTCCCATCGCGACGCCGATATGGGCTTTCTTGAGCGCCGGCGCGTCGTTGACGCCGTCGCCGGTCATCGCGACGATGTGGCCGCGCTCCTGCAGGGCGTCCACTATGCGCAGCTTGTGCTCGGGCGAGACCCGCGCGTACACCGAGACGCCTTCGGCCAGCCCCGCCAGCCTGCGGGCGTCCATCCCGTCCAGTTCCGCGCCGGTGACGGCCGCGCCGCCGGGGAAACCTATCTCGGTCGCCACCGCCCGCGCGGTCAGCGGCTGATCGCCGGTTATCATCACCGGTTTCATGCCGGCGGCCAGGCAGGTGCGCACGGCGGCCGGCGTCCCGGGCCTGGGCGGATCGATGAGCCCGGCCAGGCCGAGGAAGGTCAGGTCCCGCTCCAGCTCCGCCGCGCCGGCTTCCGGCGGCAGGTCCCGGGCCGCCGCCGCCACGGCCAGCACGCGCATACCGCGCGAGGCCAGCTCCGAATTGGCTTCCAGTATCTTCCGGCGGCCCGCCTCGTCCAGCGGTCCCGCCGTCCCGTTCTCCAGCACCGAGGAGCATTTTTCGAGCAGCCGCTCGGGGGCGCCCTTTGCCAGCACGAGCGCCCCGCCGCCGGCGAAGGCGCGCAACGGTTCAGGCAGGCCGGCTGCCGGCCGGTGCAGGGTGCTCATCATCTTGCGTACGGCGTCGAAAGGGGCCTCCCCGGCGCGCGGCAGGGCGCGTTCCAGCTCCGCCTTGCCGAAGCCGGCCGCGGCAGCCGCCTCCACCAGCGCTATCTCCGTCGGGTCGCCGCCGCGGACGCCCGGCTCCGCGTCGGAACACAGGGCCGCGGCGCACAAAGCCGCCAGCGCTTCGGGAGCCGCGCCCGCGTCCCCCGCCTTATGCGCCGCGCCGCCGGCCCAGATCTCCCGCGCGGTCATCCGGTTGCCGGTCAGCGTGCCGGTCTTGTCGGAGCAGATGACCGTGACCGAGCCCAGCGTCTCCACGGCGGCCAGTTTCCGTATCAGGGCTTTGCGCGCCAGCATCCGCCGCGCGCCCAGCGAGAGCGCGATGGTGACGACGGCCGGCAGGCCCTCAGGCACGGCGGCGACGGCCAGGCTGACCGCGGCCAGGAACATGAGCTTCAGTTCCACGCCGCGCAGCAGGCCCTGGGCGAAGATGACGGCCGTGATGGCGAGCGCGATGAAAGCCAGCCGCCTGCCCAATACGCTCAGGCGGGACTGGAGCGGAGTTTCGGCCTGTTCCGTTCCTTCCAGCAGGCCGGCTATCCTGCCCAGCTCCGTATCCATGCCCGTTGCCGTGACCAGCCCGCGTCCCCGGCCGTAGACGGCGGCCGTGCCGGCGTAGACCATGCTTCGGCGTTCGGCCAACGGGGCCCCGGCCTCCGACGCCTCCGCCGTCTTCTCCACCGGGACGGATTCGCCGGTCAGGGCGGCTTCGTCGGCGCGCAGGCTGCGCGACTCCAGGAGCCGGCAGTCGGCGGGGATATGGCCGCCGTCGGCTATGAGTATCACGTCGCCCGGCACCAGGTCGGCGGCCTGTATCTCGCCCGCGCGGCCGCCGCGCACGACGCGGACGGAAGGGGCGGCCATTTTTTTGAGCGCCTCCATCGCGCGGTCGGCCTTGAATTCCTGCCAGAAGCCGAGCGCGGCGTTCAGTACGAGTATGGCGGCTATGACGGCGGCGTCGCCGCGGTCGTGCGTGAAGAACGCTATGACCGCCGCGGCCGCCAGCACGGCCATCAGCGCGGAGTTGAACTGGTCCCAGAGGATGAGCCAGGGACTGCGCGGGGGCTTCTCGCGCAGCAGGTTGGGGCCGCGCTCCCTGAGGCGCGCGGCGGCCTCCTCCGCGGTCAGGCCGGCGGCGGCGTCCGTCCGGAGGCGCGAGACGGCCTCCGCGGCGGGAATGGAATGCCAGAGCGTATCTTCGGTCAATCGTCCCCCGTTATGATTATAACATGGAGGAGGCGGCGGGTTCCGGAGTCCCGCCAAAACTAATACAATGAGACGATGCGCCCCGCTGTACCGAAGACCGCTTGGTACTTTTCCCTGGGCGCGGTCATCGCCCTGCCCGCTTTCCTCAAGCCGATACAGAACCCGGACCTGTTCTGGCATCTTTCCGCGGGCCGCCGGCTCGCGGAGACGGGGACTTTCGTGCGCGAGGATTTCCTGTCCTGGACGCTGGCGGGCGCGCCCTGGTCCAATTTCGAATGGCTCGTGCAGCTTATCTACCACTGGCTGCATTCGGCCGGAGGCTTCGGCGGGCTTTTCCTGCTCAAGGCCGCGCTTCTTTCGGCCTGCCTCGTCCCGCTTTGGGGGATACTGAAGCTTAACTCAAGGGGATCCTACGCTCCCGCGCTGCTGCCCCTATTCGCCTTTGCCCTTATACCGCATTCGGACCTGCGGCCGGATAATTTCTCGCTGCTCTTTTTCATGCTGACCCTGTGGCGGCTGGAAGCGCTGCGCGCCGGCCGTGTCCCTCCTTCGGCGCGGGACGCTGCCGCCGGCACCGCTCTTTTCGCCCTGTGGGGGAACCTGCATCCGGCTTTCGTCCTGGGGCTTGTGCTGCTCGCGGCGTACGCGGCCGGCGCGGCGCGGGAGGGCGCGCCCCTGCGCCGCTGGCTTCTGCTCGGCGGCCTCTGCGCGGCGGCTCCGCTGGTCAATCCTAACGGCTGGCTGGTCTACGGCGCCGTTCTTTCCCACCAGTCCCAGGCGGCTGAACTCTCCAGGTATATTGCGGAGTGGGCGCGGCCTTCTTTCGGAGAACCGTCCCATCGTCCCGCGCTGCTGGCCGCGGCCGCCGCCGCGGCGCTGCTGTTCCGCGCCCTGTTCAAGAAGCGCCCGGTCCCGGCCGCGCACCTCGCCTGCCTGGTCTTCTTCACGGCGGCGGCGCTGCTGCACGCGCGCCACATGCTCTTCGGCGTCCCGGTCCTTACCGCCCTCGGCGCGGGCCTGCTGCCGCCGCCCGAAAAGGGAAGCCGCCCGGCCGCGCAGGCGGCCGTCGTCCTGCTGTTGTTCGTTTTCGCCCTGCCGCCGCTGGACCAGCTGCTGGACAGGAAGGGCGCGCTGCCTTACCGCTCTCCCTCCGCGGCGGCCTATCTGAAAGAGAAAGCCCCGGCGCTGGCGGGCCTGAAGATGCTCAATACCTGGGCCTGGGGCGGCTGGCTGGGATACGAACTCGGACCTTCCGGCTACCGGGTCTTCGCCGACGGCAGGTACCTGTTCCACCGTTTTTTACCGGAACTGGTACGCCCTTTCACCGCGGAGGAGTGGGCGGAATTCCTGGAGCGGCGCGGATTCGGACTGGCCGTCCTGCCGCCCGGCCGCTTCCCTCCCCCGCCGGAGGCGGAGTGGGCGCTCCTTTTCTGGGACATGAAGCTGGCCGTTTACGCCCGCCGCCGCTCTTTGCCGCCGGCCGGCGCAGGCCTGACGGAACTCAAATATCTCAGGCCCGGCGGCGACGGGGAGGCGCTCGAACTGGCCCGCGCGGGCCGGGTCGGCCGGCGCGAACTGGAAAAGGAAGCCGCCCGGCTCGGCGCCTTTCAGGACCCGGCCGACCCTTTCTCTCTGGCCGGTCCGCTGGACGGCTGGCGGGCGGCCCTGGAAGGCGTATGCTCTTCGCCCGGCGCGGCCTGCCGTCCGTGAGCCCGGTTTATATATAATTTAAGGAATACGCAGGGGAGGATTATGCCAAAGAAGACAGCGGTCTATCCCGGCAGTTTCGATCCCGTCACTTTCGGGCACCTCGACATCATAGAGCGGGCCGGCAGGATCTTCGACAAGATCATCGTCAGCGTCTTCGTCCACAGCGCCAAGAAGAGCATGTTCACCGTGCCCGAGCGCGTGGAGATGCTCAAGACAGTGCTGAAGGGCAGGAAGAACATCGAGGTGGACTGCTTCGAAGGATTGCTGGTGGATTATGTCCGCCGCAAGAAGACCGACGTGGTCATCCGCGGCCTGCGCGCCATCTCGGACCTGGAGTACGAGTTCCAGATAGCGGCCGTCAACCGCACGCTCTACCGCGACATCGAGACCGTCTTCTTCATGCCGCGCCAGCGCTATACCTACCTCTCGTCGAGCGTGGTGCGCGACATAGCGCATTTCGGCGGCGACGTCAAAAAACTGGTGCCGCCGCATGTGGCGCGTATGATAAAGAACAGGAGGAAGAAATGACCGACAACCCGCTGCTCTCCGCCGAAGGTCTTCCCAGATACGACGAGATACGCCCCGAACACGTCCTGCCCGCCGTGGAGGCCCTGGCCGCCGCCGTGGAGAAGGACCTGACCCGCATAGAGAAGGACCTGACCCCGCCCTCCTGGGATACCGTGATAGAGGAACTCAATACGGCCGAGGAGTGGTTCGAACGGGTCTGGTCGCCGGTCGGCCACCTCAACGCCGTGCGCAATGAGCCGGCGCTGCGCGAGGCCTACCTGGCCGCGCAGCCGAAGATCGTCGCTCTCTCCCTCAAGCTGGGCCAGTCGAAGGAGATCTACGAGAAACTGCTCTCGATAAAGAAAGGCGGCGACTGGGACTCGCTCGACGAGGGCCAGAAGCGCGCGATAGACCAGCGCCTGATAGGCGCCGAGCTCTCCGGCATAGCGCTGGAGGGGGAGAAGCGCGAGCGGTTCAACAAGCTCTCCGAGGAGCTTTCGCAGCTCGCGACGAAGTTCAACAATAATGTCCTCGACTCGACCAAGGCGTTCAAGCTGGTCCTGAAAGAGAAGGCCGAGGTCGAGGGTCTCACGGATTCGATAAAGGAGATGCTGGCCCACTCCTACGCCCGCGAGAACGCGCCGGCGAAACCCGACCCCGCCAACGGCCCCTGGCTGCTGACGCTCGACGCCCCGGTCTACGTCGCCTTCATGCAGTTCGGCGCGAACAGGGCCCTCCGGGAGCGGCTCTACCGCGCCTTCGTCTCGCGCGCCTCGTCCGGCGACAGGGACAATACCCCGCTGATGTCCCGGATACTGGAACTGCGCAAGGAGAAGGCCTCGCTGCTGGGCTATAAGAGCTACGCCGAGGTCTCGCTGGCCACCAAGATGGCGCGCGACCCGGAGGAGGTCAACGCGCTGCTCGAAGAGCTGCTCAAGGCCTCTTACGAGCCGGCCAAAAAAGAACTGGCCGAGCTGAGCGACTTCGCCAAGGCCGGCGGCCACTCCGGCGCGCTGGCGCACTGGGACGTCTCCTACTGGGCCAAGCGGCTGGAGGAGAAGAAGTTCGGCTATACCGACGAGGAGCTGCGCCCGTATTTCTCGCTCGAGAAAGTGCTGGGCGGCCTGTTCGCCGTGACGGAGCGCCTGTTCGGCGTGACGGTCAAGGCCGCCGACGGCGAGGCCCGGACCTGGAACAAGGACGTGCGCTTCTTCAAAATATCCGACAGGGCCGGAAAACATATCGCCTCTTTCTTCCTCGACGCCTATTCCCGCCCCGAGAACAAGCGCGGCGGCGCCTGGATGAACGGCATACACGGCCGCCGGGTCTGGAAAGGCGGGGAGCGCCTCCCCGTGGCCACGCTGGTCTGCAACTTCACCCCGCCGGTCGGCGAGAAGCCCTCGCTGCTGACCTTCGGCGAGGTCACCACGATGTTCCACGAGTTCGGCCACGGCCTGCAGCACATGCTGACCAAGATCGGCTACTCCGACGTGGCAGGCATCGGCGGCGTCGAATGGGACGCGGTCGAGCTGGCCAGCCAGTTCATGGAGAACTGGTGCTATCACAAGGAGACGCTGCTCGGAATGGCGAAGCATTACAAGACCGGCGAGACGCTGCCGGTCGAGACCTACGCGAAGATGTACGCGGCCCGCTCCTATCACGCCGGCATGATGATGCTGAGGCAGCTCAGCTTCGGCATGACCGACATGGCGCTGCACACGGCCGACAAGCCGGACATCAAGGCGATAGAGAAGGCCGTGGCGGAGCGCACCGCGCTGATCCCGCCGCTGCCCGAGAACAGGTTCCTCTGCGCTTTCTCTCATATCTTCGCCGGCGGTTACGCGGCGGGCTACTACAGCTATAAGTGGGCCGAGGTGCTCAGCGCCGACGCCTTCTCGGCCTTCGAGGAGGCCGGGCTGGAGGACCCCGAGGCGCTGTCCCGGACCGGCGCCAGGTTCCGCGACACCGTGCTGGCTCTTGGCGGCAGCCGCCACCCGTCCGAGGTGTTCAAGGCCTTCCGCGGCCGCGAGCCCAGCCCCAAGGCGCTGCTGCGCCACAACGGCCTGCTGACGGTCTGACCGCCCCGCCATAAAGGATTAATAATAACTGGCAGTCTTGACAAAAGACTGCCAGTTATGTTATTCTATATATAAGGTAGGCTCCCCGCCTGCCGGATAAAAAACACTCGTTAAAAAGAGGTGATACCTATGAACCGCAAGGACATAGCTCCCCTCGAGAAAGGGACGGCGGCCCTGGGGCCTTTGGAGAGCCTCGGCAGGGTCTTCGAGGACCTTTTCGACCTCGCGCCGTCCGGCGGGACGCAGTCGCCGCGGATCGACATAAAAGAGACCGATAAAGCGGTCGAGGTGCGCGCGGCCCTTCCCGGGGTGGAGAAGAAAGACATAAACATCGACCTCACGGAGAACTCGCTGGCGATCTCCTGCGAGCGCCGCGAGGAAAAGGAGGAGAAAGGCAAGGGCGGCTATGTGCGCCGCGAGCAGAGCTACGGCCGCTTCTACCGCTCCTTCACCCTTCCCGCGCCGGTCAGGACCGGCGAGGCGAAGGCGGAGTACAAGGACGGCGTCCTCAGGCTGACCATGCCCAAGCAGAAGGCCGGCAGGGGCCGCCGCATAGATATCGAATGAGGAGGGAGATCCTTATGAACGGAGAAGCTGTCAAGATGGAGAAAGACCTTCAGAAAATGAGGGAGAACATCTACAACACGGTGGACGCCTTCCTGGGCGCCCGCCGGCCGCAGGCCGATACCGACTACGCGGGCGAATGGACGCCCGACGCCGACGTGCTGGAGGATAAGGACGGGTTCACGGTCCACGCGGCCCTTCCGGGAGTCAGAAAGGAGGACGTGGAGACGGAGATAAAGGAGAACGTGCTGGTCATAACCGGCCGCCGGGAGCTCAAGCCCGGCGCGGAGGAGGGCCTGGTGCGCCAGGAGATCCCCGCCGGCCGCTTCTACCGCGCGTTCAAGATAGGCGTGCCGGTGAAGTCGTCGGAGGTTAAGGCCTCTATGCGGGACGGGATCCTCGAGATAAGGCTGCCCAAGTCCGACGAGGCCAAGCCCAACAGGATAAAGATAGACTGAATAAAGACGGATGAAAAAGAGGCCCCGGCCCGGAAAGCCGGGGCCTTTTTTTCCACGGGGCGCAGCGGCCCGGCCGCGGGTAGCGTCCGCGCTATTCCCCGGTACCCCAGATAATTACTAGTATCGTGTTCTCCGCCGACCGGCGGCGGAACGGATATGAACATACCCGGGGCCCTTCTTTTCCTGTCGCTGCTCCTCCCGGCCGGCCTGGCCGCGGAGGAGGAGGACTACGCCGACGCCTCCGCCGAACTTTGCGAGGACCTCGGCAAGCCTTTCTTCTCCTTTTCCACCCTGCCCGCCGGAGGTTCGGCCGTGACCCAGGGCCGCCGCCTGGGCCTGCCTTTCAGCTTCCTCTCCCCGAAGCCGGCCGGCGTCTACCGCGTCTTCGTCATCGGCGAATCGGCCGCGGCTTTGCTGGGCGCGGAGAAAGAATACGAACGCATACTGGCGCGGCGGCTGGGCAAGCCACGGGTGGAGCTCGTCAACTGCGGTATGGGCTCCTACAACAGCGCCCTGATAGGACCGGTACTGGAAGAGGCGCTCGAGCTTGAGCCGGACCTTATAGTGCTGCTGAGCGGCAACAACGAATCCATAAGCCGCAAGATCTGCCCCGGAGTACTGCCGGAACTGGAACTGCGGTTCAACGCGCTGCGCGCCAGGGTGAAAAGCCTTTCGATGCCGGAGAGGAAGGCCGCCGAAGCGGTCTCCATATCGGCTCACGAGGAGCGCCTGCGCGCCATGGCCGGGGCGGCCGCCGCGCGCGGGGTGCCGCTGGTGCTCTGCACTCTGCCGGCCAACCTGCGCGACCACGCCCCGGCCGGAGAGCCTTCACCGGAAGTGCTCAGGGGCATCGGCTTGATGGGCGCCGGCGACCACGCGGCCGCGCTGAAGGAATTCGGGGCAAAGGGACTTGAGAACGACCCTCTGGCCCTCTTCTACTCCGGGCGGGCGCTGGAGGCCCTGGGGCGCGGCGCCGAGGCGCGGGTCCGCTACGAGGCGGCCCTGGTGAACGACCCGGACGATTCCCGCTGCTCCGCGGCGCGCAACGCCATGCTGCGCCGCGTGGCCGCGGAAGAGGGGGCCTGCCTCGCCGACCTGGAGGCCGCTTTCTCACGGCTGGCCGTCGGCGGGATAACGGGCGGCGCCGAACTCGCCGACGGGGTGCACTGGTTCGCCCGGTACAACTCCTTCGTCCACGATGAGATAGGGTCCGCGGCCTCGCGCTGCCTGGCCGGTCCGGCCGCCAGGGCCGCGCCTCCGGCCGCCCCCGGTCCCGGCGACAAGCTGAAGGAATTCAGACTGCTGTTCTCCTACGCGGCGGCGGAGCTCCACGCCGGGGAGAAGACCCCGTCGGGAGGGAGAAAGCTCCTTTCGGAGAGGGTTATAGTGAACCTGGAAAGGATGCGTTCGCTGGACGGCGCCCGCCTGCGGCGCGCGCTGCTGGACGGGAAGGATTTCGGAGGGGAGCTGCTTAGCAGCCGCTGGCGTCCGGCCCTGCGGCGGGACTCGGCGGCCTGGCGGCCCGCCCTTCTGCTGAACGCCGCCGAGATGTACGCCCGGGCCTGCGATAACGCCGCCGCCGAGGAACTGAGAAAACTGGCGGAGGCCGCCGGCCTGGAGCCGGGAGAGGCCGGCCTGAAGAAGGTCCACTGCCGGTAGGCCGGCGGCTCAGCGCGGGTCCCGCGCCAGCCGGAAACCTATATAACCGTAGCGGTCTCCGCGTCCGCCGCCGTTGCGGTAATAGACCCTGAACGGCTCAGGGGTCGCCAGGTTGAAAGCCCCTCCTCTAAGCACCTTCACGAAGCCTTCCCCTTCGAAAGCGGCGCCGTCGGAAGGCGCGCCGGCGTAAGAATCGGCGTAGTTGTCCTGCAGCCACTCCCAGACATTGCCGGCCATGTCGCAGAGGCCCTGGGCCGTATCGCCCGCGGGCTTCGAGCAGACCGCCAGGGTCCCTCCCGAGCCGCAGCCGTGCGCTCCGGCGGACATCACCGTCCGGGAGCAGTCCGGGGCTTCGTTCCCCCACGGGTGTTCCCGTTCCAGCCCGCCGCTCCTGGCGGCGTATTCCCACTCCGCCTCGGAGGGCAGCCTGGCCCCGGCGTAGGCGGCGTAGGCGGCGGCCTGGTGCCAGTCCACGCAGTTCACGGGATGGTCTTCCCGCCCTTTTATCCCCCAGTTGCAGAAATCGTCGGTGCCGGGCTCGGCGCAGGCCCCGGCGGCCACGCACTCCGCGTACTGCGCCACGGTGACCGGCGTCCGCGACAGTTCGAACTCCCGCACGGTCACTTCCCGGACCGGTCGGGCGTTGTCGAACCGCTTCCCGCCGGCGGCGGCGCCCATCGTGAACTTCCCGCCCGGAAGGCGCACCCATTCGGGACGCGGCCCGGAGGCCCCGCAGGCGGCGAGGGCCGCGACGGTCGGCAGGATAGGTGTTTTTCGCGACATAGGGGCTCCAGCATTCCAGCAATTGCCCGTCGTAAGACGGAAAGAGGGGCGGCGGCCGGCTCAGCCCGGCTTGCGGGCCACGAGATACGCGAGCGCGCTTCCACCGCCCGGCGGCCGGGAAAAAGGATCGCCGACGGGCTCGAAGCCGGCCGCGGAGAACTCCCCGGCCAGTATCATCGCCGAGACGAACATCGGCACGCCGAACCGCGGATCGGAGCCGGCGCCGGCGGCGTAAATGCGCGCCAGCACTCCGGCCGTCCGGCCCGCGCGCCCTTCCTCGCGGCCGGCGGCCCGTCCGAGCTCCTTTATCTCTTCGTCGTCGAGTTTCGCGTAGGAAAGAGAGAGGTCCCGCCGCATCGTCAGCAGCTCCTTTCGCAAAGCCCTCATGGAGAACGCGTTGAGTTCTTCGGCCAGCGGGACGCCGGGCCAGTCCGGGAAATCCTTGAGGTGCACGAGCCGGCCGCCGGGTTTAAGGACCCTCAGCGCCTCCCGCAGGAAAAGTTCCAGGTCCGCGGGGGTCAGCGAGTCGAAAGATTCCAGGCCCGCCACCGCGTCGAAAGAGGCGTCCGGAAAGGGCAGGGCCCCGGCGTCGGCCAGCACGAAGACGGAGCCGTTGCCGTGCCTGCGGGCGTAGAGGGAAGAATACGGGTCCTTTTCCACCTGGGTCCAGTTCGAGCGCAGACCGCGGGGAATCTGCTTCCACAGGAAACCTCCGGCCGCTCCCGTCTCCAGGACGGCGTCGCCGGGCTTCAGCCCGGCTTCCTCCAGGAGTACGCGGGCGATCTCCGTCCGCATGGCCGGGAGGCGTCCCGCGAGCTCGCGCTGGGCTTCCAGGGCCAGGAAGTTCCAGCGGATATAAGGGGCCCATGGCGCGGGGGGAGCCGCGCGTTCGTTCATCGAGCCGTTCATTTCCATGCGGTCGAGCAGGCGTTCCCACCTGACCAGAAGGAACGACAGCACCGCCAGTCCGAAAAAAGGGTAAAGGACGGGGAGGGAGCCGGGAAACCTGGTGATGAGGAAAGCGAGCAGCGCGGCGGCGGCGACGGACGCTTCCCCGAGGCGTCCCGGTCTCGCGCGCCGGCGCCGGTAATCCGGCCCGTGGATCCTGACGAGCCCCGCCAGCAGGCGGTCCTCCTCGGGATCGCCGGAACCGCCTCCGAGCAGGACCTCGAGCGCGGCGAACGGGTTCCAGAGCGGCCGGGCCGGGCGGCAGCGGAAACCCAGGAACCCGGCCTCGGCCGCGTGGCGCAGGTAGTGGGCGCGCTTCAGCCTGTAGACCGTCAGCGCCGCGGCGGCGGTTCCCAGGAGCAGCGAGGCCGCCGCTTTGGGAACCGGGGGCATGGCCAGCGGAAGGATGAGAAAGAACGCCCCGCCGAAAACGACCCCCGCCGCCGCGGCCGGCGGCAGGAGACGCGAAGTCCAACCGTCCTTTATCGAGAAATCCTTTTCCGGAGGGGAGGACATACGGGTATTATAGCGGAAAACCACGCGCGGTTCCGGGCGCGGAGAGGCCCGTCCCGCTCCGCCGGGGCGAAGCGGCTATTTTTTCGTCTTGCGCGGGGGTATGGGAGGGAGCGGTATGCCCGGGGGCATCGCCGGCGGGGGCGGGGTAGCCGGTTTAGGCGCGGCGGCCGGCGCCGGGGAAGCGGAGGGGGCGGTCTTGCCCAGGGGAATATGGAAGAAGAACCTGGACCCCACTCCCAACTCCGATTCTATCCCCATCTCCCCGCCGTGGCGCTGGACTATTTCGCGGGCGATCTTGAGGCCGAGGCCGAAACCGGCCTTGCGCATCCCCTGGGCTTCCTTGGTCTGGAAGAACCGTTCCCAGACGCGCGGCAAATCCTCTTTCGAGATGCCGATGCCGGTGTCGATTACGCTGACCTCGACGCGGTCGGGTTTGAGCTCCGCCTTTATCGTTATCCTGCCGCCCTCCTTGGTGTACTGGATGGCGTTGGTGCAGAGGTTCTGCACCACCTGGCCTATGCGCGCGTCGTCGCCGGCCAGCGGGGGCAGGGAGGGAGGGGTGTCCTTGACCAGGGTGAGCCTGCGTTTCTGCGCCGCGATCTCCACCCGGGCGTAAACGTCCCCGATGACGTCGAGGAGGTGCAGCTCCCCTATCTCCACCCGCAGTTTGCCCGATTCCATCGCGGCCAGGTCCACCAGGTCGGAGATCAGGACGTTCAGCGTTTTGGCCGAGGTCTGGATATTGGCGGCGTAGCGCTGTTCGCCGGGCATCGCGGCGAGCTTCTGCGTCAGGACCTCGGAATAGCCGAGGATGGCCGTCAGCGGGCTCTTCACGTCGTGGGCCACGGTGGCGAAGAACTTCTTCTGGAAGCCGTTGATCAGTTCGAGCTGCGTCTTCTGTTCCTGGGTCTCTTTCAGCAGCCGTGCGTTCTCGAGTTTCAGGAAGCGGGCCTCCAGGGCCTTCTGCACGGAGAAGATCAGCCGCGAAGGTTCCACCGGCTTGAGCAGCGCGTCGTCCAGTCCCAGTTCGACGACCTGGCTGACGCCCTGCAGCGCGGCTTTCAGCGGGTACTGGTCCACCATGAAAATGATGCGCAGGTCGGGGTCGCGCTCGCGCAGTTTCTGCGCCAGCTCGGCGCCCGAGTGTTCGGCGAAGGTTATGGCCGTGCCCACGACCGCGAGGTGGAAACTGCCCTTCTTGCAGAGATTGAGGGCCTCTCCGCCGTCCATCGAAGCCGTGACTTCGTAGCCCGCGCCCAGCAGGGCCTGGGACAGCATGGTCAGCGCCGGCTTGAAATTGTCCAGCAGCAGGATGCGCTCGGGCTCGCGCTCCTTGGGGAGGGGCCCGGCCTCGCCGCCCGTCAGTTCCGCCAGTATCCCGGCTATGCGCCCGGCCTGGTCGCGCATGAGCGAGACGGGCTTCCCTTCCCTTAGGGCCTGCACTGCGTAGCGGACGGTGTCGGCCCCGGTTATGAAGTAGCAGGAGGCGTCCGGGACGCCGGAGCGGATCGCGTAGTCGAGCGACTCGGCTTCCGCCTGCGCGCCGTTGAACTGGACGACCAGGACATTGCCCGGGGAAGGCGCGGCGGGACCGGACCCCGCGTCCTTTTCCACTCCCAGCCGCGACCAGAGGCTTTTGGTCTTTTTCGGCTGGGCGGACGAGTCGCGTGGTTTCAACTGCTCTTTGATGAAGGCGGGCAGGTCGACGTCCGTATCCACCGTCACCGGCTTCACTCCCGCCTCCTGCAGGGCTTTCTGCACGGCTCCGGTCATGAACAGCACCTGCTCGGCGAGCAGGACGATGGGACGCTGGGAGACCCGCGCCTGGTCGGCGAAACCCGGCGGCAGCGGCCAGGGCAGGCGCCTCAGGGGCGCGTTCTGGTCCGGCGAGTTGCTGGCGGGCGTTTCGAGCAGGAAAAGACGGACGGCGGGATATTTGCCGCGCAGGGCCAGGAAATCCGCGCGTTCCTCGTGGGGGACCTTGCCGAAGTCCACGACCAGGTAGGAGCAGTCCCCTTTTTCAAGGCGCTCGGCGGCGTAACGGAGAGTGGGGACGACGGCCGTCTCCAGCCCGCGGCCGGACATGGAAGGAGCCATTTCGTCGAGCAGTTCTTTCCCGGTAGTGACTACCAGGACCCGCCCCTGGATTTCGCCCATGCCCTAATAATAACAAAAAAAAGCCCCGGGTTTCCGCCCGGGGCTCCCGGCCCCGCCGGCTTCAGCGTTCCACGCAGACGGCTATGCCCATGCCGCCGCCGATGCAGAGGGTGGCGAGGCCCTTCTTCACGCCGCGCTTCTTCATCTCGTGCAGCAGCGTGACGATGATGCGCGCGCCGGACGCGCCGACCGGGTGGCCCAGCGCTATCGCGCCGCCGTTCACGTTGACGATGTCCTTGTTGAAGCCGAGCTCACTGGCCACCGACAGGGCCTGGGCCGCGAAGGCCTCGTTGGCCTCGATGAGCTCCACGTCCTTAAGCTGCCAGCCGGCCTTCTTCAGCGCCTTGCGCACGGCTTCCACGGGGCCTATGCCCATGACGGAGGGGTCCACGCCGGCCCAGCCGTAGGAGACGAGTTTCGCCATCGGCTTGAGGTTATGCTTCTTCACGGCTTCGCCGGAGGCCAGCAGCAGGGCGGCGGCGCCGTCGTTGATGCCCGAGGCGTTGCCGGCGGTAACGGTGCCGTCCTTTTTGAAGGCGGGGCGCAGCTTCGCGAGGCCTTCGGGGGTCACGCCGGCCTTGGGATATTCGTCTTTCGCGAAGGCCACCGGGTCGCCTTTGCGCTGCGGTATCATCACCGGGACGATCTCGTCGGCGAAGCGGTTCTCCTTGAGCGCCTTCTCGGCCTTGTTCTGCGACTCGGCCGCGAACTTGTCCTGCTCCTCGCGGGTCAGGCCGAACTTGGCGACCAGGTTCTCGGCGGTCATGCCCATGTGGTAGTTGTTGAACACGTCCCAGAGGCCGTCGCCTATCATCGAATCCGTCAGCTCGCCGTGGCCCATTTTGTAGCCGTAGCGCGCTTTCTTTAGCAGGTAGGGAGCGTTGGTCATGCTCTCGGTGCCGCCGGCGATCACCATCTCGGCGTCGCCGCACATTATGTTCTGGGCCGCCGTCGCCACGGCGCGCATGCCCGAGCCGCAGAGCATGTTGAGCGTCACGGCGGTCTTTTCCACAGGGATGCCGGCGCCTATGGCCACCTGGCGCGCCACGCCCTGGCCGAGGCCGGCCTGGTAGATGCTGCCCATCAGCACCTCGTCTATGTCGGCCGGCTTCGCGCCGGCCCGCTCCATCACGGCTTTCGTGACCGTCTTGCCCAGTTCCACGGAACTGAAATCGGCCAGGCTTCCTCCGAAGCTGCCTATCGCCGTCCGCACGCCGTCGACTATGAAAATTTCCTTCATCGTGGTTCCTCCTTGGGACGCCGCCGGGGCGTCCCTCATATTATAGACATTCTTGGGGGGGCAAAAAAAAGAGTTAATTAAAAATCCGTGTTGGTATTTTGAGGGCTTCCCCGTCGGGGAGGCCCTCTTAGTTAGACTTTTGCTAGTCTAACTCAATGAAAAAGATACTGCCGGCAATGCGGGGCCAGGATGCAG
>Ga0302246_1000242_pt1 | contig 53726 bp, 49 predicted proteins | sample AAG_UR_Trp_MG_FD_193533 | JGI IMG/M metagenome (GOLD analysis project Ga0302246, IMG submission 193533) | Enriched activated sludge microbial communities from anaerobic digester in WTTP, New Holstein, Wisconsin, United States - AAG_UR_Trp | ecosystem: Engineered > Bioreactor > Anaerobic >... | reverse complement strand
CCGGACGACCATGCTCCTCAACGGTCTTGGCGTACCTCGTTTTTGTCGGCCTATCCGGTGATGGCCTGTCAGACCTCTGTAACAGTGAGTATAATAAAACCTGGTTATACAAGCTTTTTCCCCGAGCTGAATGAGGTGAGGACCTGCGGTGCAGGTCCGCAAGACCGGAGGCGGTTCCATGCGCAAGCGGAACCGCCGAGGTGGGGGCGGCGCAAACCCGCTATGCGGGTTATGCGTGCCACCGGCACTGCCGGACGACCAAGAATGTCTGAGGCCCGAGGCGCTATGCGCCCGGGCCGAGTTCTTGGTCGGCCGAATGAAGCGAAGGTGTATCCCGGAAAAAGCGAACCGTGACGAGCGTGTGTCCCCGTAGGGAGCCAATCCCCAGAGTGACGAGCGCGGTGCTTTTCGAGAAACCTGTTTTTACCGGGACAGGAGGCGGCGGGAGAGGTCCGGTCTTTTGACGAGGCGCAGTGCCTCGGCGACGAGGGCCCGGTTCTCCGGCTTGTAGTACTGCAGGAGCGCGCGCTGGAGGCGGCGCTCCTTCTCTTTTTTGGGGACATAGACCGGCTTCATGGTGAACGGATCGAGGCCGGTGTGGTAGACGGCGGTGGAGAGCTCCATCGGCGCGGGGAGGAAATCGTTTATCTGCTGCGGGCGTATGCCGCGCTCTTTGAGCCAGACGGCGAGCTCGGCCATGTCCTCCAGCGTGGAGCCGGGATGCGCCGAGATGAAATAGTGGACCAGGTACTGCTCCTTGCCGGCGGCCTTCGAGGCCTTCGTGAAGCCGGCGGTGAAATCCTCCAGCGCCTTGTTCCCCGGCTTGCGCATTATCGAAAGCACCCTGTCGGAGATGTGTTCGGGCGCGACCTTGAGCTGGCCGCCGGTATGCTCGCGGGCTATCTCGGCGATATAGTCGGGGCAGAGCAGGGCCAGGTCCATCCGGATGCCGCTGGCGACGAAAGCTTTCTTCAAACCCTTCACTTTACGCGCCTCGCGCAGCAGGCCGAGCAGCGCCTTGTGCGAGACGTCGAGGTTGGGACAGACCGCCGGGTGCAGGCAGGAGCCGCGCCGGCACTTCTTGCAGACCTCCATGTCCTTGCCGCGCATCCCGTACATATTGGCGCTGGGCGCGCCGAGATCGGAGATCCTGCCGTGATGGCCGGGCCTCGAGACCAGCGCCGAGATCTCGGCGAGCACCGAGCCGGGGCTGCGTTCCTGTATGAATTTGCCCTGGTGCAGCCCCAGCGAGCAGAAGGCGCAGCCGCCGAAGCAGCCGCGGTGTATGACGACGGAATCCTTCACGGTCTCCAGCGCTGGCACCGGTTCCCTGTACGAGGGGTGGGCCCGCCGCTCGAAAGGCAGCGAGTATATCCTGTCCATCTCGGCCGTCGACAGGGGCAGGGCGGGGGGATTCTGCACCACGGCCATTTTGCCGGTCATCTCGAACAGCGGGCGCGCGGAGAAAGGGTTGGTCTCCTCGTGCATTATCCGCGCGGCCTCGGCGAATTTGAAACGGTCGGAGGCGGCTTCGCCGTAGGAGGGCAGGCGCAGCGCCGCGTCCGCCGGGAAGGCTTCCGCCTCCGAAGCGCCCAGGGGGTAGAGCGTGCCGCGTATGCCGCGCAGGCCCGACGGTTTTTCTCCCGCCTCCAGCCGGCGGGCTATTTCCAGTATCTGGGTCTCGCCCATGCCGTAGACCAGCAGGTCGGCCTTGGAATCGAGCAGGACGCTGCGGCGCACTTTATCCGACCAGTAATCGTAATGGGCGAACCGGCGCATGGACGCTTCGATGCCGCCGATGATCACCGGCACGCCGGGATATGCCTCGCGGCAGCGCTGGGCATAGACGGTCGTGGCCCTGTCGGGCCGCAGGCCGGAGCGGCCGCCCGGGGAAAAATCGTCGGACGAGCGTATCTTCCGGTTATGGGTGTACTTGTTGATCATCGAGTCCATGTTGCCGGAGGAGACGCCGAAGAAAAGGCGCGGCCTGCCGAAGCGGCGGAAGTCGGCGGGGGAGGTCCAGGCGGGCTGCGCCAGTATCGCCACGCGGTAGCCCGCCGCTTCCAGCAGCCGGCCGAGCAGGGCCATGCCGAAAGAGGGGTGGTCCACGTAGGCGTCGCCCGTCACCAGGACTATGTCGGGGGCGTCCCAGCCGGACTTTTTCATCTCTTCCGCGGTGGCGGGCAGGAAAGACATGGGAGAAATGATAGCAAAAGGGCGGATGGGACGGGCGAAACCGCCGGGCGCGCCGCTGGTAGGTCTAAAGTCCTATTGCGCTGTAGGTCTTGTGGGCTTGACAAGTCAACGGCCATGGGTGTAGACTATCCACGGACATTAATGAATAGGTAAACATATGCGCACCGATGGTAAAGACCCGGCTTTCCTTCTCGCCCTGACCGTTACGGCTTTCGCCGTTCTCGGGTTCATCGGCATATCCCATGTCGGCAGGGTCTCCGGCCCCGCCGAACTCAGACCCGGCTTCGGTTCCCGTTCCCAACAGGAGGCTTCCGGCGCCCGGACCGCGGCTTCGTCGCATCTGCAGAATTTCAAAAAGGGAAGCGAGGTGCTTAAAGCCCGGGCGGCCGCCTTCGCTTCGGGCCACGGTTTCAGTTTCGGGGGCCCTTCGCGGCCCGGGAGCGCCGCTTCCGCCGGGGACATGAACGCGTGGCGCTCGGCCCCTTCCTCTTCCGCCGGCAGGTACGCCGGCGAAGAAAAGCGCGACTGGGGCAGCATGTACTATAAGGGACCCAGGGGGCTCGCTCCCTCCGGTCCCGGTTCGTGGACCGCTTCTTCCGGCGGCGCTTCGATGACCGGAGCGGGCGCGGCGGCGCATTCGGAGGGCATGTTCCCTCCCGAAGAGGTCCCGGACGGGGCTTCTCCGCAGGGCGAGGAGATGTCGTCGGCGGACAAGGAGGCGGTCCAGCGCTACGCCCGGCAGCAGGCCTCCCCCGCGGCGGCCGGTCAGGCGGCTTCCGCGATGTACGCGGCCCTGCCCAGGAACGGTACGGCTGCCGGCGGTCCGTCCGGCCCGGGTTACTCTTCCCTGCCGCCCATACCTCCCGGGAGGTCGGGTTCCATTTCCGGTATGCGGGGCGGAGCCGCGGGAGCCGCGGACCTCAACGGGGCCGCCGAAAGCATGAGCTCCGGTTCCGGCGGCAGTTACGGCGCGCAGATGGCCGGCGGCGCGGCCGATGTCGCCGCCAAAGCGGCCGCCGTGCCCATGCCCTCCGCGGATTCGGCGAAAGCCGTGGACGGTGGTTCGGGCTCTTCGGGCGAAGGGGCGGCCGGCGGCGGCTCTTCCTCTTCCTCCGGGACCCCGTCCCCGAAGGAGACCCCTGGAAAAGACAAGGGCGCCGCCGAAAAGAGCAAGGACAAAACCGCTCCCGCCAGTCAGCCGGAGGAGGGGCGGGTCCAGCTCGCTTCGGCCCATACCCCCGATATTTTCCAGGAGATAGCCTCGGAAAAGCTCAACGGCCGCGAAGAGCGCTACCTGGGCGACGCTCCGCAGCGGTCCAAGTCCGCGCCCGACTCGCCCGACCCGTCGCTGCAGGTACTGCTGAGGCCCCGGACCGTGCACCCGCCGGCCGCCGCTTCCGGCGAAAAGAGCATCGGGCAGGAAGAGACCCAGGACCCGGAGGACATCGAGGCCGTCCCCGTCAGGCGCAGGGAGTCCATAAAGACCGAAGTTCACCTTTTCCTCCGCCGTCTGGAATCCGGCTACGGCAGAATGACGGATATGCAGCGCACCAGCTGCATGGCGGACCGCCAACTCTGCGGCGAACATGAACTGCGCGGGTCCTACCTGACCATGACGACCGCCGAGGGGGCCAAGCTCACGCTGGGCATGAAACGCGCCGGAACCGACGCCTCGTCCGGAATGAAGGGCCTCCGCGGCGCTGGAAGGAGCGGCGGGGGCCGCGGCCGCGGCAAGTGGAGCCTTTACACCATCGATTTCGTCGACCGGGACGGCCGCCGCCCCGGCGAGAACGACGAAGCCGCCGGAGACGAAGCCGACGAGGAGGAGGACGAAGAGTAGGAGAGGTTCCGGGCGCGGCGCGGACGATTTTTCCGATCGGGGAGGCCGGTGTACGGCCTCCCTTTCTTTATATACTTTTATTTGCGATAATAAGGTGCCGCGCTTTTTTTCCGTTCTTCCGTTCTTAATACAAGACAAGGAGCTTGGACATGGAAACCAACCAGACCAACACCGAAAGCCGCAGACTCATGGAGGTCGCCGAGCAGTACGGCGCCAACAACTACCACCCGCTGCCGATAGTCATTTCCCAGGGCAAGGGCGTCTGGGTGAAGGACCCGGAGGGGAAGAAGTACATGGATATGCTCAGCGCCTATTCCGCGCTTAACCACGGCCACAGGCACCCCGGCGTGCTCAAGGCCCTGACCGACCAGGCGAAGAAGTGCACGCTGACCTCGCGCGCCTTCAACAACGACCAGATCGGGCCTTTCCTCAAGGAACTCTGCGAGTTCACCGGCTACGAGATGGCGCTGCCGATGAACACCGGCGCCGAGGCCGTCGAGACCGCGATCAAGGCCGTCCGCAAGTGGGGCTACAAGGTCAAGGGCGTGCCCGCCGACAAGGCCGAGATCATCTGCGTCGGCAACAACTTCCACGGCCGCACGGTGACGATAGTTTCCTTCTCCACGGAGCACCAGTACAAGGACGGCTTCGGCCCCTTCACGCCTGGTTTCAAAGTGGTCGAGTACGGCGACATCGAAGCGCTCAAGGCCGCCATCACGCCCAACACCGTCGCGTTCATGACGGAGCCGATACAGGGCGAGGCCGGCATCATAGTGCCGCCGGCCGGCTACCTCAAGGCCGCCTACGAACTCTGCCGGGCCAACCGCGTGATGTTCGTCGCCGACGAGATACAGACCGGTTTCGGCCGCACCGGGAAAAAGTTCGCCTGCGACTACGACGGCGTTAAGCCGGATATGCTGGTCATGGGCAAAGCCCTGGGCGGCGGCGTGATGCCGATGTCGGCCGTCGTCGCGTCCAGGGAACTGCTGGGCGTCTTCAATCCCGGCGACCACGGCAGCACCTTCGGCGGCAACCCGCTGGCCTGCGCCGTCTCGCGCGCGGCCATGAAGGCGATAAACGAGGAAGGCCTCGTGGAGAACTCCCGCAAGATGGGCGAGTATTTCATGGGGAAGCTGCGCTCGATCAAGAGCCCTTACATCAAGGAAGTGCGCGGCAAGGGCCTGCTGATCGGCGTGGAGCTCAACACCAAGGCGCGGCCTTTCTGCGAGGAGTTGATGGGCCTGGGCCTGCTCTGCAAGGAGACCCACGACCTGGTGATACGCTTCGCCCCTCCGCTCGTCATAACGCAGAAGGAGATCGACTGGGCCTTCAAGCGCGTGAAGAAGGTCCTTTCCAAAAAGCGGGCGGCCTGAGCCGCGCCGCAGCCGGGGGCGCCGGGGCCTGTAAAGCCCGGCGCCCTCTCATTGGCCCGTCGTCCTTTCCCCTATGCGCTTCTCCAAAGCTTCCCTCTACTTCCAGGTCAGTTTCGCCACCGTCATCTGGGGGGCCGCTTACCCGCTGACCAAGCACCTGCTGACCCAGGTCTCGCCGATAAGCGTGGTCTTCCTGCGGGCGCTCATCGGCGCGCTGGTACTGGTACTGATGACCGGGTCCCGGTTCACGGCGGCCGACTTCCGCTTTCCCAATCTCTGGCGGCTGGCGGTCCTTTCCGTGGTCGGGGTCACGCTGCAGCATTACCTGCAGGGCTACGCCCTCATGCACACCACCGCCGGCAACGCCGGCTGGCTTATAGGCACGGCGCCCATAATGGTGGCGCTCCTGATGATCACCGTCGGGGAGACGCTGACCGCCGCCAAATCTCTGGCCTTCGCTCTCGGTTTCGCCGGAACGCTGATAGTGATCTTCTCCAGGGGCGGCGCGGGCGGCGTCTTCGCGCTGCCGTCCACCACCGGCGACTTCATCTTCCTGGCCTCCTGCGTCTCCTGGTCCTTCTACGTCCTTTTCACGAAACGCTGGCTGACGGGCTGGCCCCAGGCTAAGGTGACGACGGCGACGATGGTCGTCGCGCTCTTCAGCGTGCTGCCGGTGTGGCTGGCGGCGGGCGGTCCGGCCGAGCTGGCGCGCCTCGACGCCAGGGGGGCCGCCTACGCGCTGTTCCTCGGAGTGGTCGCCTCGGGTCTCTGCTATTATTTCTGGAACAATTCCGTCGAGGGCCTGGGCGCGGTGAAGTCGTCGTATTTCATCTATCTAGAGCCTTTCGCCACGCTGGCTTCCGCCTATTACTTCATCGGCGAAAGGGTCGCCTGGGGCGCCATCCCCGGCGGCCTGGCCATCCTGGCCGGCGTCTATTTTATAAACGCGAAGGACCAGTCGCTGGCCCGTCTCAGGGCCCGCGTTTCTTCTACCTTGGGTCTTCAGAAACATGGCAGCCTGGCTTGAGAAACTGAAAGAGGCGGCTCCGTGCCCCGTGCTGCCCGGCGAGCCCTCCGCCGCCAGGGCTTCCTACCGCGCCGGCGGACCTTTCGAGGCGCTCGCGCTCCCCGCTTCTTCCGCCGAACTTTCGCGCCTCATGTCCCTTTCCTCCTCTCTCGGAGTCCCTGTCACCGTGCTCGGCGCCATGACCAATGTGCTGGTGGGCGACAAGGGCCTGCCCGGGCTGACCGTCTGTACCGCCGGGATGACCGGCCTGTCGCTGGACGGGACCTCGCTGCGCGCCGCCGCCGGCGAACCCTGGGATTCCGCGGTGCGCGCGGCCTGCGGCGCTGGCCTGGGCGGCCTGGAGCGGACCTCCGGCATTCCCGGCACCGTCGGCGGGGCCGCGAAGATGAACGCGGGCGCCTACGGTCAGGAGACTTTCGACACGCTCTCGGAGATCGAGGGCGTCGACCGGCGGGGGGAGCGCCTGCTGCTGCAGCGCTCCGCCCTGCGCTGGTCCTACCGCGCCGTGGAGGGCCTGGACGGCCTGGCCGTGACGGCCGTCGTTTTCGCGCTGAAGAGGGGAAGTTCCCCGGCGCTGGAAGCCGAGCGGGAGCGGATACTGGCCGCCCGCGCGGCGAAACAGCCGCTGGACCTGCCGTCGGCCGGCAGCGTCTTCCGCCGCCCGCCGGGCGACTACGCCTCCCGCCTCATAGACGCCTGCGGGCTGAAAGGCCTGACCCGGGGCGGGGCCGCCGTCTCGGAGAAGCACGCCGGCTTCATCGTCAATACCGGCGGCGCCACCGCGGCCGACATAAAAGGCCTGATGGACGAGGTAAGGGAGCGGGTGAGGGAGCGGACCGGGGTGGAACTGCGCCTGGAGCAGATACTGCTGGGGGACTTTTAGCGCCGGCGGAAGGTTTTCACGGCGAACCTGCCGGTCCCTATACTGATCCCGGCGAACAGGAGCGCGCCGCCGGCCAGTATAAGAGGGACCCCGATCACCGCGCCTATCAGGCTGGCGCAGAGCAGGACGCCGGGGACCAGCATGAGCAGGCCGGCCAGCATGAGGGCGGCGGAGGCCAGGAAGCGGACCCTCGCAAGCAGTTCCCCGCCGCGGGAGCGCGGTTCCCGCCGCCGCGTGAAACCGTCGAACACCACTTCCGGTTCTATCCCTTCCCCGTGCGCCCCGGTCCCGCCGTCCCGTCCCGGCCGCGCGACAACCTTTCTCATATTCACCGCGACCCCGCGCCGGGGGCCAGCGCCGCGAGCCAGGCCGCCCTGGTCCTGTCGGGTGCGAAGTCCGCGGCCCGGCCGGGACCCGCGGCCCCCAGGGCCTTTCTCAGTCCTTCGTCGTACAGGATGCCGGCGAGGGCGGAGGCCCAGGCGGTTTCGGCCGCCGGACCGTCCAGCACGGGCAGAAGCAGGCCGAAAGGTCCCTTGTCCGGCCAAAGGCCGGACGGCGCGGAGCCCGGGGCCAGTATCTCGCGCGGGCCGGAGGCGCAATCCGCCGCCGCGCAGGGCGCGCCGACGGCCAGGGCCTCCAGCAGGGAATTGGGGAAGCCCTCCCAGCGGGAAGGAAGGACGAAAAGGGAAGCGCGGGCGGCGTACTTGTGGGGATTCTCCGTCTCGCCGGCGAAGAAGACGTCCGCGCCTTCGGCCCTCCTCGGGTCACGCCAGGCGGCGGCCAGGCCCAGCGAAGCGCAGAGCCTGAAAAGTTCCTTCCGCAGTTCGCCGTCCCCGGCGATGAACAGGCCGGTCTCCGGCTTTTTCCGCTTGAGCCGCGCGAAGGCCCGCAGCAGGCCGTCGTAGGCTTTGGCCGCGGTCAGTCTGCCGCAGGCGGCGATGACGGTCCCGGCGAAGAACGCCTCCAGCGCCCCGTCCAGCGCCTCACCGGCGCGAAAACGCGCGGCGGCAGTATCAACTCCGTTGTGGACCACCGCCAGGCGTTCCGCGGCGATCCCGAAACCGGCGGTCAGGTCCGCCGCGACGCCCTCGGAGTTGGCGATGACCAGCCGCGCTTCAGGATATAGGCGGCGGATGAGGGGGCGCATCAGGGCCCCGCGCGGGCCGGAGAACTCGCGGGAGGGGGTGGTCCTTTCGCAGATGACGGCGCGGTGCCCGGAGTTGCGCGCGGCCAGGATATTCACGAAATTGGACCGCTCCATGAAGGATACGACGGTGTCGCCGGGAGAGAGCCGGGAGGAAAGCAGCGAGGCGTAGCGCCTGAGCGCCAGGGTCTTGACCGCGGCCGGCAGCGCGGAGGCCGGGGTCAAAGCCGATACCGCGGCGACGCCCGGCTCGATCCGCTTCACGTCCTCCAGCAGGAGGAGCCCGTCGTTGGGGAGGAGCGCCGCCAGCTGCAGCGCCTGCCTTTCGGCCCCGCCGCTCGCCAGGGAATTAACCAGTATGTACAGGGCCATCGGCTGGTCCGCGGGGCAACGCCGCTAAAAAGCGAACTCCTCGAAACGGTCCTTGTCCGCTTTGCAGACCGGGCATTTGAGAGGGGGTTCGGGCCTGGCGCAGAGATAGCCGCAGACCTTGCATCTCCAGACCTTCATGCCGCCGGCGCCGCGCGCCGGCGCGCTCTTTTCCGGGGAGGGGGCTTTGGCCGCCGCCCGCGCCGCGGCCCGCTCTTTTTCGCCGGGACGGCGTTCGGGCACGCTGCGGGCCTCTTTTTTGCCGGCGGCGATGTCGGAGTCCACGTAAAGCGCGCAGAAGCAGGCCCCGTGCTCGTCCAGGTCGGGGTCGCGGTAGTCGCAGGGGCAGATGATGTCCAGGTCCTCTTCCCGCCTGCCGGAGGCCAGGCGGCAGGGGCAGGCCATGTAGCCGTAACGCTCTATGTTTCGGACCAGCCCCTCGCAGAGGAACCCGGTCATGTCGGCGTCGGGGTTGAGTATGTACCCGCCCTCCCGGGCTTCCCGGTCGAGCTTTTCGCGCAGCGCGGCGGCCTTTGCCTTCAGCTCCTCTTCGGTCATTTGAGCAGTTTCTCTTCCATGGCCGCCGGGTCGTAGCCGGTGATGACGCATTCGTCGTTGGCGTCGCAGACGACCACGGTCGGGAAGGTCAGTTTTCCGGCCTTGGCTTTTGCCTCGGCGGTGACCTTTTCCTTCTCTGCCGGGTCCTCTATCTTGTCAGTGTAGACGATCTCTGCCTTGATCTCGTTCTTCTTGAGCCACTCCACCGTCTTGCGACACCAGCCGCAGGTGCTGAGGGCGTAAACCTTCACTTTTTTAGCCATACACGTATTTTAGGAAAAAATGGGGACACAATACCTGTTTCGGCCGAAATAGGTATTGTGTCCCCGGGTTAGCGTCCGTGAAATTGTATAATGGATGGGGAAAATACGGCCGCAAGGGAGAGCAAATGGAAAGGTTCATCGGTTTGATAGGCGTCGTCGTCCTGCTGGGCATAGCCTGGGCGTTCAGCAAGAACCGCAAGGGCATCAATTACAAGACCGTGGGCGCCGGGCTGGCGCTGCAGGCGGGCTTCGCCGTACTGGTGCTCAAGACGCCCTGGGGCCGCAAGTTCTTCGAGGTGATGAATAATGTCATCGTCAAGCTGCTCTCCTTTTCCGACGAGGGCGCGCGGTTCGTGTTCGGTTCGCTGGTGACCAACGATCCGCCGCTCGGCTTCATCTTCGCCGTCCGCGTGCTGCCGACCATCATCTTCGTTTCCGCGGTGATGGGCGTGCTCTATTACTTTGGCATCATGCAGAAAGTGGTGCTGGTCTTCGCCAAGATCATGGCGAAGCTGATGGGGACCTCCGGGGCCGAATCGCTTTCGGCCAGCGCCAATATCTTCGTCGGCCAGACCGAAGCCCCGCTGGTGGTAAGGCCCTACGTGACGAGCATGACCAATTCCGAACTCCTGGCTATCATGACCGGCGGCATGGCGACGATCTCCGGCGGCATCATGGCCGCCTATGTCGGCCTGCTGGTGCCCTATATCCCGCAGATAGCGGGCCACCTCCTGGCCGCTTCCATCATGGCGGCGCCGGCCGGCCTGGTAATGGCGAAGATACTGGTCCCCGAGACCGAGGAGCCCGTTACCAAGGGCATCGTAAAGCTGGAACTGGAGATAACCGACGCCAACGCCATCGACGCGGCGGCCAACGGCTCCACGGTGGGCATGCAGCTGGCCATAAACGTGACCGCCTGCCTGGTGGCCTTCATGGCGATACTGGCGGCGGCCAATTACCTGCTTGGCTACGGGGCCGGCTTCTTCGGCATACAGGGTCTCACGATAGAGAAGATCTTCGGCTGGATATTCTATCCGCTGGCCTGGGCGATGGGCGTGCCCTCCGCGGACGCCCAGCAGGTGGCGACCTGGATGGGTCAGAAAACCGTGCTCAACGAGTTCGTGGCCTACCTGAGCATGGCCAATTTCCTCCGCGACAATCCGGGCCTGGTGAGCGAGAAGTCGGTCGCCATCGCCTCCTACGCGCTCTGCGGCTTCGCCAACTTCCTGTCGATAGCGATACAGATAGGCGGCATCGGCGCGATGGCGCCGGAGCGGCGCCACGACCTGGCCAAGCTGGGTCTCTACGCGCTGCTGGCGGCCTCGCTGGCCGGCTTCCTGTCGGCGACGATAGCGGGCATCCTCATCGGCTGACCCGTGTTCCCGTCAACCGTAGCCGCCGGGCGGCCCGGCGGCTACGGTTGACGCCTAGAAAGCGATAGCCCTCTCAGCGTCCTTTATTCACGGCTCCGCGATTTCCCTGTATTTCCGGGCTTCGCCCGGCCTGCCGGCTTTTTCCAGGGCCTCCGCTATCTGAGAATAGACTTCGTCTCCGGGGGCCGGCCGGTACTTCGCCAGGTAGGCGTCCAAGGTCTTGATGGCCTCGTCGGTTCTTTTCATGGCCGCCTGGCAGATCCCGATACGCAGTTCCGCCGTACGTACCGACGCCTCCGTAGAGCCTTCCCAGCGCGAACTGTATATGCCGATAGCGAGTTCGTAGAGGCCTTTTTCTTCGAGGATGGCCCCTGTCTCAAGGATCGGGTCCTTTTCCCCGGCCCTGCCTCGCAGTTCTTTGGCGGTCTCTGTCCCCGGGTATTTCTCCTGTATCTCCGCGTACAGGTCCGCAGCCTTTTCTTTCTTCCCGGCCAGTTCGTAACACTGCGCCATCCTGCCGATAGCCTGAGCCTTTACCCAGTCGCGATAGGTGCTCTGTATCGCCGATTCGTAAAACTTGACGGCCTTCTCGCAATCCACCCCCGTCTTAACGCCGCCATAGCCGGAATATATCTGGCCAAGGTAAAGGTACGCATCGCCCAGCCTCTGGCTTTTGGGATAATCCCTGATAAGGCGCCTCAGGAGGGCTTCCTCCTCCTTTAACGCGGCGGGGGAGTTGTCGCGCGCGGCTATCCAATCGTAATTGACGGCGGCTTTTAGAAGGGCGTAATCGGCCAGTTCTGAATCCGGATACTGTCCGGCTATCTCCTTATACAGGGCCGCGGCCTCGTCGTATCTCGCGTCCCTGAATGCTTTTTCGGCCCTGACGAAATCGTCGTTCTCCGGCTTCTCGATCCGGCGGAGCACGAAAGTGTTGGTGTTCCCCACCCGGGAATAAGAGACTCCTTCGCCCCTAAGGAACAATAGAACATCGGCCAGGGTCGTACTTCTTATGAAGTTGGTGATCCGGATGTTCTGCACTCCCTCCGTCAGCACAAAATTCACCTTGCTCTTCGCGGAAACGATGTCGAGGAAGGTGGCAAGCGGAGCTTCCTTTACCCGTATGCCCTTCACCACCCTCTGGAACAGAGGGTCCTCTATATCCTTGCGGATAAGCGGCGGAAAAGCTTTGAAAACCGTCGTGCTGCGTGCAACTCGGTAGTTGTTACCGGGCCCCGATGCTATGAAATCCACATCCTTGGTTTTCCACAGTAGTTCCATTACCTCTCTCAGGGAACTCGCCCGCAGGAACACCGTTACATGGGTGTCAGCCAAGTCGCGGTCTATAGTGAACGAAACCCCGGTTTGCCGGGATACGACGCTCAGGAATTTCTCGAGAGTGACGTTCTTCATACGTATACTGGAGACGCGTTTTTCAGGCAATGCCCCGCTCTCTGGCCTGGTGCCGGCGCCCAGGCGTCCGTTGGGAGTCTCGTTCTCCTGCGCGCGGAGCGGAGCGCAGAATACGGCCGGCAGCGCTGCCGCCGCCAGGATAACGGATAGGGTCTTCGCTTTCATATATTTACCACCTTTGCCTCGAAGTCATATGTAAGTGCCTTCCGGTCCGAAAAAGTTCACCTACAGGAGCCCGCATCTGGCGGCCGCACAACCGTCCGTATAGGAATAAACGGCGGTTTTCGCTGAGGTGTTCTTCTGCGGCGCGGCCAGAACTTTCTTTACAGTGGCCGGACCGTCGGAAAAGCAGAGTGCTTCCGGCGCGCCCGGCTGCGGAGCTCCCGGTCCTCTCCACGTGGCCAGGCCGAGATAGAACAGGACCGCGCAGCCCGCCAGGGCGAAAGCCCAGGCCGGCCTGAACCCCCGCCCGTAGAATCCCCGCAGAAATCCCTTCCGGGGCGCTTCGGTCGGCAGGGCGCGCATAAGCCTGTCCGTGAAATTCACGGAAACCGGCGGCAGCGGGGCCGAACCGGCGGCGGTTTTAAGCCGCTTCAAAAATTCCAACTCGGCCCGGCAGCCGGCGCAGGCGGCGAGGTGCTCCCCCACGGAGGCGGGGGAGGGGCTTTCCGCGGCGAAAAGATAATCTATAAGTTGTTCTTTGGAAAGACAGCTCATCGGGTTTCACCTCTCTCCGCGGGTATAACGGTTTTGAGACGGATAGCCAGCGCCGCCATGGCATTATGTATACGCGAGCGCACTGTGCCAACGGGAATATCCAGGGCGTCCGCTATCTCCTGGTAGGAGAGTCTCTCCCAGCAGCTTAGGAATATGACCGTGCGGTGCAGCGGCGAAAGGCCGTCGATGGCGTCGCGCACGGCCCTGGCGCTTTCCGCGCCCTCAAAAACCGCTTCCGCGGATGACGCGGCATCAGGCAGCTCATAGCCGCTCTCATCCTTGGCCGCGGCGAACAGTCCGGCCTCGCGCCCCCGTTCACGCAGGCGCCGGCGGCAGACATTGCGGGCTAAAGCGTAGATCCATGTGCTGAGGCGCGCCTCGCGCCTGAAACTGCTCAGCGACTTGTAAACCTGGATCAAAACTTCCTGCGCTATATCCTCGGATTCTCTGTCGGGGCCGAGAATGCAGGCGACGAACCCGTGTACTCGGTCCTTGTACAACTCCGCCAGTTCCGCGAAGGCGGAGACATCTCCGGAGATGAAACGTTCCGTCAGGCAGCTCTCCCGCGCGGCCAGTTCGTCCTTATCGGGAACCCCGGTGCCCTGCGTAGTGGAAATTGTGCGCTTATTCACAATGGTCCGCGCCGTCAGACGGGCCCGGTGCCCGCCTTGGCAAGGTCTTATAATAGAAAAAATAACCGGTACCCGATCCCGTCCTTTTCCTTCTTATGATCAACTGACGGTTCTCCACCGTCAATGTACAATCTTTGCCGGTTTCGGTCACCTTGGATTCCGGATACTCCTCCAGTAGAGGTCTGCATACCTTGTATACTGCGCAGACCGGATCGTTATCTCCTCCGCAAAACAACCCCTCCGCCTTATCCGCGGAAAAACCCCTTACCGCCACGGAGATGGAAATGCCCGCCGCCGCCAAATATACGGAAAGCCGCAACTTACCCGGCATAAACAGCCTCCGAACCATATCATTATGCCAAGTAAGTGCCGGAGCCGGCAAAAAAGTTCACTTCGCGCGGGTCGGGACCGCGCGGCCCGCGACCGGACGCGAGACCGGCTTTCTCATGCCGCCGCCCTGATCCGGGCTCAGAACGCGCCGCGGACGAGGCCGGTGACTTCGGAGAGGGGGAGGAAGGGGTCGCGCTCGCCGGCCTCGTCGCGCCAGACGGAGGAGTCCAGCGAGTGATCGCGGTTGTCGCCGAGAACGAAGAGATGGCCCTCGGGGACCGTGAGCGGGCCGAGATTGTCGCCGTCGAGCAGGACGTCCCCGCGCCGGTGCTCGGCGTAGGACTCCACCAGCGGTTCGCCGTTGAGCCGGACCTGCTTGGCGCGTATCTCCACCTCGTCGCCACCGACGGCTATCACGCGCTTCACTGATTCTATCCCGCCGCCCTTGCGCGGCCTGAAGGAGATGACCTCCCCGCGGCGCGGAGCGCGGAAGCGGAAGGTGAGCTTGTCGAGGAAGAAACGCGTGCCTTCGGTGAGGGTCGGCTCCATGGACGCGCTGGCTATGTAGATGGGCTCGACGATATAGGCGCGGCCCAGCAGCGCCGCCGCCAGGGTCACGAGCGCGATAGTGACGGCGCGGGAGAGGGTCGTCTTCATTGGCGGCCGGAGACCTTGAGTTCCACCGGCGGCTTGCCCACCGGTTCGATGACGCCCGAGAGTATCTTGGCGGCCGCCGCCATCGACGTGCGGCTGATGCCGTAGGTGGCCATGACGGCGCCGGCCTCCGGGTAGAGCTCCGCGTCGTAGGGGTTCATCAGGCTGACCACCACGGAGGGCTTGCCCAGACCCAGCAGCGACCTGATCGCCGCGGTCTGGGCGCTGTTCTGCGCCTGCGCCCACTGGAAGCTGCCTATCACCAGCAGATCGGCCTCCCCGGCGTAGGCGAGTATCTTTTTGGCCTCCCGGGCCGAAGGGCTGATGCCGAAGGAATACTGGCGCGCGCCCTCGTAACCGTAATGCAGGAGACCCTTGTAGAGCGGCAGCGCCTGGGCGCTGAACCGTGCCGGGCCGAAGAGGATGACCGCTATCCGCTTCTTTTTGTATTCCGCCGGCAGCGGGACCAGTCCGGCGCGGTCGGCCAGCAGCGTCACGGCCTTGGCCGAGAGTTCGCCCGAAACGCGCAGGTAGGCCCTGTCGAAGGGGCTCTCGTCCCAGCCGCGTTCCTTCGTCAGGGAGTAGTCCTTCTTGAGCTTCATTACCCGCGCCCCGGCTTCGTCTATCCTGGAGGAGGGGAGCTCTCCCGAGTCGGCGGCCGCCTCCAGGGCGTCCAGGGTGGCGGGGAAATCGCCGCGGCCTATCAGGAGCATGTCCGCTCCCGCCTTGAGCGCCAGCACGGCGGCCCGCGGGACGCTCCGGTAGGAAGTGATGGCCTTCATGTCCAGGCTGTCGGTGAGTACGGCCCCGCCGAAACCGACGTCGCCGCGCAGCAGGCCGCGTATGACGGCCGACGAGAGCGTGGCGGGGGCGGAGGGGTCAAGGGCGGGGTAGATTATATGCGCGGTCATCGCGGCGGGCGCGGCGGCCGCCGAGGCCCTGAACGGGGCGATATGGTCGCGCTCCAGTTCCTCCTGTCCCAGGTCTATGGTCGGCAGCACCTTGTGGGAGTCCCTGCCCGCGTCGCCGTGGCCGGGGAAATGCTTCATGACCGTCATGATCCCCGCCGCTTTGAACCCGTTCATCACGGCCCCGCCGATCCGCGCCACCAGCGCGGGATCGGAGCCTATCGAGCGGATGCCGATTATGGGGTTCTCGGGATTGGTGTTCACGTCCAGGACGGGCCCGAAGGTCATGTCCACGCCGGCGCGCTTGAGCTCGCGGCCCGCCAGGTAGAAGAGCGAGGCGGTGTTATTCTCGTCGTCGGCGGCGCCCAGCATCATGTTGCTGGGCAGGTCCAGGAGGCCGAGAGTGAGGGGGATGTGGACGCTGCCGCCTTCGTAGTCCACGGCTATTATCGGGGGGACCTCGGCGGCCTCGCGCAGGCTTTCGGTGAAGCCGCGGGTCTCCTCCAGCGAATAGGAGCCCCATTGCAGCTGCAGGCCGCCGGCTCCCGCGCGGGCGAAGGCGAGGGCCTTCTCCTCCTCGCCCACGTCGACGGCGGGCATTATCAGCTGGGCGAGCCGGCGCCTGTCGGCCGCCTCGGCCGCGCCGGCCGCGGATGCCGCCAGCAGGCAGGCGGCGAGGGCCGTCCTCATTGACCGGAGAACTTATAGCCTTTTTGCGAGGCCTGCGAACGCACCGTCTGCAGCATGGCCTTGTCGAGGGTTTCGGGCCCGCCCGCGGCCTGTTTCTCCTGCTCCTCGATATAGCGGCGGCGCTCGGCCTGGAGGCGGGTTATCTCTTCCTTGATCTTCCTGCGCTCCTCCAGCCTGGCGTCGAGAGCCTTGTCGAGCTCCTTGTCGTCGAGCTTGCGGAGGTCCTCGGGCAGTTCTTCCTTCTTGATCTCGGAGCGCTTGAGACTGCCGCTCTCGAGGGCGGAGACCACGTCCCAGTCGGCGTCGGCCGCGGCGGACTGGGCGGCGGGGGCCATGGCCTTGAAGGCGGCGCGCTCGGCGAGAGCGGCCTTGCCGCCGGAGGCCGCCATCTTGGTCTCCAGGGACTCCTGCTCGGCCCTGCGCGCGGAGCCGCGCACGCCGCGCACGACGGCGGTATTGCCCAGGCTGGCGCCCAGCTGCGCTATGCGCGCGTCCTGCGGGGCTTCGACGTAGGTCCGCGTCACGGACTGGTCGATATTGGAGAAATCGCCGCCGGCCAGCAGCGCGCCTTCCTGCCAGCGCGTCGCTATGCCCTGCTGGCGCGGCCCGCAGAATATCGTGTTGACGAATATCCCTTTGGCCTTGGCCAGGCCCGCGGCCTCGCGGAAATCGACCGGGCCCTGGGTGAAAGGCTCGTTGCCGGCTATGAAGACGGCCTTGTAGACGTCGTCCTTTTTGCTCCAGCCCAGGTCCGTCACGGCGGACTTGACGGCCATGCCGGCGTACTCGTCGCCGCCGTTGGTGGTGAGGGCGAAGAGCTCCTGCGCCACCTTGTCCATGTCGCGGGTGAAGGGCAGCACCCGGCGCAGATAGCCGTTATCGGCCGGCAGCCCGGAATTGCCGTACTCGTAGAGGGCGACCTCGATGACGGGCGAAGACCCGCTCTTCTCGGCGCCGACCAGTTCGTTGACTATCTTCCAGAGCTGGGAGCGGGCCTGGTTTATGAGACCGTCCATGCTGCCCGAAGTGTCGAGCAGTATCGCCAGCTGCACCAGGGGTTTCTTGCCGAAATCGACGGGGGCCGCCGCGGCGGAGCCGCCGTCCTTCCAGGTCTTCTCCACGACCGCGGAGGCGGCGGTGAGTATCCTCGCGGTCCCGGCGTCCACTACGCGGGCGTTTATTTCGGCGCGGCCCTCTTTAAGGTCGTTGAGCGTGCCGGTCACTATCGCGTCGGCGCCCAGCAGTTTGCCCAGTTTCTTGGCCGTGTCCTCGTCGATGGAGCCCGAGGCCTGGAGCTTGAGCTCGCCCATGACCTTGGCCAGCAGGGCCCGCTCGATGAGGGATACTTTCTTATTGGCGGCCAGGGCCGTGGTGAGCCGTTCCTGCACCACCGCGGGGCCTTCGGAGGCTTTGCCGTCGGTATAGGGGAATTCGAGCACCGCCAGGCGGGACCCGTCCTTGAGTCCCCTGGACAGTTTTTTGGATATCTTTTCCATCGACTCCGCGCCGGCCGGGGCGGCGGCGAAAACGGGACCGGACTGCGCTACGACGAGCGCCAGGCTCACAATAAGGGTTTTCATGCGGTTCTCTCCGTTCGAACGGGTGTTCTTAACGACGTTTTTAGGATACAAAAACGGCGACCCGCTGGCAAGAAGATGTTCATATTTATATAATCAGTTATAACGCTGCCGGGGAAAGCAGGGGAGAAACATGAAATACAGGTTCCTGACGCTCGCTTTATGCGCCTCTCTGACGGCCTGCGGCTGTTCCGGAGGCGACGGCGATGCCTACGTCAAGACCGCCTTCATAATGGGCGTGCCGGCCCAGGTGAAGGTCTATACGTCCGACCGTCCCGCCGCGGAAAAACTGGCGGCGGACATCCTCAAGGAATGGGACCGCATAGCCAAGGAGTTCAGCTACAGCGAGCCCTACAGCCACACGGCTTTCCTCAACAAGAAAGCGTTCACCGAGTGGGTGAAACTGGACGAGGAGCTCTATTCCCTGCTCCAGACCTCCCTGGAATACTACCATCTGACCGACGGGGCTTTCGACGTCACCTTCGCGCCGCTCTGGCCCGTCTGGAAGGAGGCCGCGGCCTCCAAGAAAATGCCCGCCAGGGAGGACATACAGCGCGCTCTGGCGGGCATAGGCTCCTCTCATATCAGGATAGACCATAGACGGCGCATGGCCAGGTTCGACGCGCCCGTGCAGGTCAACCTGGGCGGGATACTGCGGGGCTACTGCTTCGTGCGCGCCCATAAGATGCTCAAGGAGCGGGCCGCGGAGATATCCTGGCCGGTGGAGCTGCGGCTGGGCGGCAATATGATGACCTACGGCGCCCGGGACTGGTCCTACGACGTCGTTAACCCTTTCGACGAGGACAAGGTCCTGGGCCGGTTCCGTTTCGGCAAGGGGGTCGTCCTGGCCTCTTCGGGCCGCGCCCATTTCGTCCAGATAGAGGGCAAGCTCTATTCCCACATACTCGACCTCAAGACCGGCTACCCGCTGCCGGACTTCTCCAACTTCGTCGTCTACTACCCGTCGATCGAGGACGAGAACTTCATCCCTTCGGCCGTGCTGTCGCTGATGGGAAGGGAAAAGGCCTTCGCCATGCTGGACAGGATGAAGGGTTCGGCCGGCGTCTGGATAGACGGCGCAGGCAGCCTGCACGTCCGCGTCAAGGAGGACAGCGAGGCTGAATGGGAGAAGACCAGGTGCCTTTTCTGTCTCTGAATTGAGCCGGGCCCCGTTCCGTAAAAAGAGAAGCCCCGCGCCGTAAGGCCGCGGGGCTTCGCTTTGCGGGGGGAAGGACAGGTCAGGAGACCTCTTCGAACTCCCCGAGCCGCCTGTTCTTGCGCACATTGTACCAGTTGAAGTAGCGGCCGTTCATCGCGATATAGACGCCCGGCGGCAGGGTCTGCGCGAGCGAAAGCGCGGAGCCCAGGTTGAACATCCCGTCGGAAGAGCCGAACTTGTAGGGGACCATGGCCCCGGTCAGGATCACGGTCTTGTTCTTTATCCTGGGCCCGAGGGTCCTTGCCGTTTCGGGCATGGTGTCGGTGCCGTGGGTGACGACGATGTGGCTTTCACGGGAGGCCAGGCATTCCTTCAGGATGCGGCGGCGGTGCTCGCCGGTCATTTTCAGGCTGTCTATCATCATCAGCGGCTTTACGCGCACTTTCAGCCGCGAGCGGCCCAGCGAGAGCATCTCCCGGATATGGGTCGTCTTGAAGAAGAGCCTGCCGGTCAGCTCGTCGTATTCCTTGTCGAAGGTCCCGCCGGTGACTATTATTTCGATGGTCATAACCGGGCTATTTCCTGCCGTCCCTGAGGAAGGCCAGGTAGCCCTTGTAGGCCATGTAGATGTCCAGCTTGCCGGCCAGTTCCATCGGCGCGTGCATCGAGAACAGCCCGACGCCGCAGTCCACGACCTGCATGCCGTAGCGGGCCATCAGGTAGGCGATGGTGCCGCCGCCGCCCTGGTCCACTTTGCCCAGCTCGCCGGTCTGCCAGACCACGCCGCCGCGGTCGAAGATGCGGCGGATATGGGCCATGAACTCGGCGCTGGCGTCGGAGGAGCCCGACTTGCCGCGCGCGCCGGTATACTTGGTGACGCAGACGCCGTGGTTGAGGTAGGCCGCGTTGCGCTTCTCCGAGACGGAGGGGAACATCGGGTCGAAGAGGGCGTTCACGTCGGCCGAGAGCATCCAGGAATTGTGGAGCATCCGCTTGAGCGTCAGTTCGCTGTAGGAGTCCGAGGTCAGGTTGAGCAGTTCCGAGGCGGCGTTCTCGAAGAGGTTGGAGGCCATGCCGGTGGCGCCCATCGAGCCGACCTCCTCCTTGTCGCAGAGCAGCACGCAGGAGGTGTACTCGGGGACGCTCTTGAGGTCGAGCAGCGCTTTCAGGCCCGCCCAGGCGCAGACGCGGTCGTCGTGGCCGTAGGCCAGTATCATGGAGCGGTCCAGGCCGGCCTCGCGCGGCGGAGCGGCGGGCACGATCTCAAGCTCCGCCGAGAGGAAATCGGCCTCGGTGACGCCGTACTTCCTGTTGAGCAGCGAGAGGATATTGTGCTTGACCTTCTCCTTCCGGTCCTTCTCGGAGGAGGGGATGGAGCCGGCGACCACGTCCAGTCCCTCGCCGGGGATGGCCTCGCCTATCGTCTTCTTGTACTGGTCGGCCGCCAGGTGCGGCAGCAGATCGGTGATGCAGAGCACCGGGTCGCCCGGGTCCTCGCCGATATTGACCTTGATCTTCTTCCCGTCGGGCCTGACGAAGACGCCGTGCAGGGCCAGCGGGATGGTGACCCACTGGTACTTCTTGATGCCGCCGTAGTAATGAGTGTCGAGCAGCGCCAGCCCGGAGTTCTCGTAGAGCGGGTTCTGCTTGAGGTCGAGGCGGGGAGAGTCGGTGTGCCCGCCGACTATGTGCATGCCCTGCTCCAGGGGCTTTTTGCCGACCACTATCGCCATCAGGGTCTTGCCCTCGGCCGAGCGGTAGACCTTGTCGCCGGGCTTGAGGCGGGCGCCGGATTTTTCGCTGATCCGCATGTCGGCGAAGCCGGCTCCCTGCAGCAGCGCCACGGCCTCGTCGTGGGCCTCGCGTTCGGTCTTCGACCTGGAGATGTATTCCAGGTAAGACTTGTTGATCTCCTCGCAGCGCTTGAGTTCGGCGGGGGAGATTCTCTCGTAGCCGTTCTTCGGCTCGTGGGCGAGCTGGGACTTTTTGGCGGGGGTCTTGGTCTTTTTCATCTGTCCTCCGGTGGGAAGTGGGCCGACATGAACATATTACAAAATTAGTATTATTACCTCACTATGGAGAGCAACTCCTACTCCCGCCGGGTGCTGCTGCTGGTCTTCTCCATCAGCCTGTTCAACTATATCGACAGGCAGATCCTCTACGCCGTTTTCCCGCTCATCAAGGAGGACCTGCGGCTGACCGACACGGAGCTGGGCTTCCTGGCTTCCTCGTTCATGATAGTCTATACCCTTTTCGCGCCTTTCGCCGGCTGGTTCGGCGACCGGGTGCGGCGGCCGCTGGTCATAGGCGCCAGCGCCATCTTCTGGAGCGCGGCCACCTTTTTCTCCGGGCTCATAAAGTCCTACCCGCAGCTGATACTTTCCCGCTCGCTGGTGGGCGTGGGCGAGGCCGGCTACGGTACGGTATCCCCTTCCTACCTGGCCGAATGGTTCAGACCTTCGGTGCGCGCCCGGGTTATGGCCTTCTATTCGCTGGCCATACCCGTCGGCTCGGCGATAGGCTACCTGCTGGGCGGCTGGCTGGGGCACCATTTCGGCTGGCGCAACGCCTTCTTCATGGTCGCCGTGCCCGGCGCGCTGCTGGGGACGGCCGCGCTCTTCCTGCGGGAAAACCCGCAGAAGAAGGATAACGGCGCGATCGGTTTGGCCGATTACCGCGAACTCCTGCGGAACAAGACCTATCTCCTGATCGCCTTCTCTATGGCGATAGCGACCTTCTCCGTGGGAGGACTGGCGGCCTGGATGCCGACCTACTTCGTGCGCACCTACGGCCTCAATGTCGCGAAGGCCGGCTTCGTCTTCGGCGCGGTCACGGTCTGCGCCGGCATCCTGGGCAACTCCGCTGGCGGTCTGCTGGCCGACTGGCTCAAAAAGCGGACGCCGCGCGGCTACTTCATAGTCGGCTACCTCACTTTCTTCGCCAGCATACCCTTCGGCCTGGCCGCCGTGCTGACCGAGGACTTCAATACCGCGATAGCGATGATCTTCATGGCCGAAACTCTCATCTTCATGCACTCCGGCCCTTACCACGCCGCGATAGTGGAGGTGACGCCGCTCAAGATACGCTCTATGGCCTTCGCCGCGGCCATCTTCATCTTCCACGCCTTCGGCGACGCGGTCTCTCCGACGATAATCGGGGCGGTCTCCGACGCTTCCGGGCTGGCCGTGGCCATCTTCCTGGCCATGCTGTTCCTGGCCCTGGGCGGCGTCACCTCCGCCCTGGCCGGGCATTTCTATATGAAAGAGCACGCGGGGAAAAACGCGGATGCCGCTGCCTGAGCTCCTCTATATCGACGACGACTTCCTGGTGGCCGCCAAGCCGGCGGGCATGCTCACCATCCCGGCCCGGGGCGCGCTCGCCGGGAGCCGCAGCCTGCTGGAGCTGCTGCGCGAGGAGCACGGCGAGGTCTTCACGGTGCACCGCCTGGACCGCGAGGTCAGCGGGGCGGCGGTCTTCGCGCGCACCCGCGCGGCGCACGCCTGGCTCTGCGGCCGGTTCGAGCGGCGCGAGGTCTCCAAGTTCTACCTCGCCGCCGCGCACGGCCGCGTGGAGGACTGCGAAGGGGAGATCGACAAGCCGGTGCAGGAATACGGTTCCGGCAGGATGGGGGTCGGTTTCGACGGCAAGCCTTCGCTGACCTGCTACAAGGTCATGGACCGCCTCAAGACCGCGACCCTGCTGGAGGTGGACCTCAAGACGGGCCGGCGCCACCAGATACGCGTCCATTTCTATTATATCGGCCATCCGCTGGTCGGCGACCCGCTCTACGGCGACAGGGAACTCCAGTGCAAGTATCCCCGCCTGATGCTCCACTCCTGGAAACTGAGCTTCGTCTCTCCGTCGGGCAGGAGAATAAGCGCCGAGGCCGAGCCGGGCCCCGATTTCACGGGGGTCCTTGACTGCCTGTGACCTGAAACTTTCCGGACTTTAAGGCATCTAAACTGGAGGGGGAACGGAGGAGGTGCCCTATGATAATAGACGCGGCTACGGCCGAGGAACTCAAAAAAACTTTAGCCGGGCTCAATGACCCGGTGAAGCTGGTCCTGTTCAAGGAGAACCTGCTCTGCCGGACCTGCGGGCCGGCGGAGGACCTGCTGCGCGAGACCGCCGCGCTTTCGGACAAGGTGACGCTGGAGGTGCATAACCGCGTCACCGAGGAGGCGCTGGCGGCCGAGTACGGCGTGACCTTGTCGCCCGCCCTGTTCATAGAATCGCCGGCCTCGGGCAGGCGGGTGCGCTTCTTCGGCGTGCCGGCCGGCTACGAGTTCGTCTCGCTGATCGAGGCGATACAGGCGGCTTCCTCCGGCAAGGCGGACCTGCAGCCGGAGACGGTGTCCGCGCTCGAAGGCCTGAAGGGGCCCGTCGAAATAAAGGTCTTCGTCACCCCCGGCTGTCCCTATTGCCCTTCCGCCGTCATGCTGGCCCACAAGTTCGCCATCGCCTCGCCGAAGGTGACGGCCGAGATGATAGAGGTGGAGGAGTTCCGGGACCTGGGGGCGAAATACGAGGTGCAGGGAGTGCCGAAGATAGTCATAAACGGGAAGACCGGGCTCGTCGGAGCCCAGCCGGAGTCCATGCTTTTGAAGGCCGTGATCGATACCGACGCGGCGGGGGAGGGAAAATGATAACGAAGAACGTAGGGGGAGCGGACAGGGTCATCAGGATAATAGCGGGCCTGGCGCTGCTGGGCTTCGCGCTGGCCGGCATGGCCGGGGAAGGGCTGGTCACCGTCGTGGTGGCCGCCGCGGGGGCCGGCGCCCTGCTGACCGGCCTGGTCGGCTGGTGCGGGCTCTATAAGCTGCTTGGTATAAACACCTGCAAGGTGGACAAGCCTTAGGCGGGAGGGAGGGATGGTCTTCCGGGTCCTCTTACTCTCCGCGGCGCTCACGACCCTGCCTTTCACCGGGCGGGCCGCGCCCCACAATGCCGTACCTGAACTGGTCGCGGAAAGCGCCGGCTTCGCCCCCGGGCGGCCGGTTACGCTGGCGCTGCGTTTCGTCATGGCGCCGGGCTGGCATATCTACTGGAAGAACCCCGGCGATTCGGGCACGCCCCCGTCGGTGAAATGGAAGCTGCCGGCGGGCGTGAAGGCCGGCCCTTTCGCCTGGCCTACCCCCAAAAAAATCGACATGCCGCCGCTTTCCAATCTCGGCTACGAGGGAGAGGCGTCCCTGCTGGCGGAACTTGCTGTGCCCGCTTCCTACGAGGGCGCCAGGCTGAAGATAGAGGCCGAAGTCGACTGGCTGGAGTGCATGGAGGAATGCCTGCCGGGGTCGGCCAGGCTTTCCCTGACGCTGCCGCGCCGCTTTTTTTCCCGGAAGACCCTTCGGTCATAGAGAGCGTTACCGACGGGCTTATCGGGAAAGCCGGCGAAGGCTGGGTGATGGATTACCCGGCGGGGCCGCGCGCCGCGGCCGCCGCGGGCAAAGAAAGGCTGAAGGGCGTCCTTTTCTCGGCGGAGGGCTGGCGCGGGCCCGGGTCCGAAAAAGGCCTCCTCGTCGATATCCCGCTCGAAAGCTGGGCGGGCGCGCCGCCGCCGCCCGAAGCGTCCGGGGCCGGCTTCGGTCTCCCGGCGGCGCTGGCTTTCGCTTTCCTCGGCGGGCTTCTGCTTAACCTGATGCCCTGCGTACTGCCGGTCCTCTCGATAAAAGTCCTCTCGCTCATAAACCAGTCCAAGGAAGATCCCGGGGAAGCCCGGGCGCACGGCCTGGCCTACGGCGCCGGAGTAGTGCTTTCTTTCTGGGCGCTGGCTGGCCTGCTGCTGGCCATAAAGGCCGGCGGCGCGCAGTTCGGCTGGGGCTTCCAGCTGCAGTCGCCGGGCTTCGTCGCTTTCCTGGCCGCCGTTTTCTTCGTCCTGGGGCTGAGCATGGCGGGCGTCTTCGAGATAGGGACCTCCTTCATAGGCCTGGGCCGTTTCGCGGCCCGGCCCGGTCCCGCCGGCGCTTTCCTCGGCGGCGTGCTGGCCGTCGTGGCGGCCACGCCGTGCACGGCGCCGTTCATGGGCGCGGCGCTCGGCTTCGCGCTGACCCAGCCGGCCTATGTATCGCTCGCGGTCTTCACCGCCATGGCGCTGGGTTTGTCTTCGCCTTTCCTGGCGGTCTCTTTCTCGCCGGCGCTGATGCGCTACATGCCGCGTCCCGGGGACTGGATGACTGGGTTCAAGCAGGGGATGTCGTTCCTGCTCTTCGCCACGGTGGTCTGGCTCCTCTGGGTGTTGGGCAGGCAGGCGGGGGCCGGGGCCATGTCGGTACTGACAGCCGCCCTCCTGCTGATGGCCGCCGGCGGCTGGATACTGGGGCGCTGGGGCGGGCCGGAGAGGACGCCGGTCGTCCGCCGCGCGGCCGCCGCCGCCGCGGCGCTGCTGATGGCCGGCTCCGCTGCATGGGCGGTATGGACGGTGAAGGACGCCGCCGCGCCCGCTCCGCCGGACGAGAAAGAGGCGGCGGGGATAAAGTGGGAGACTTATTCGGCGGAGCTGCTGGACTCCTACCGCCGCGAGGGCCGGCCCGTTTTCCTCGATTTCACCGCCGACTGGTGCCTTACCTGCCAGGTCAACGAGCGCACCGCCCTGCGCGACGCGGCCGTGCTGGAAAGGTTCGCGCGCTACGGCGTGGCGCCGCTGAAGGCCGACTGGACCAGGCGCGACCCGGAGATAACCCGCGCCCTGGCCGCCCACGGGCGCGGAGGAGTGCCGCTTTACGTGCTTTACGCCCCCGGCGGGGAGCCCCGGCTGCTGCCGGCGCTGCTCACGCCCGGAATAGTGCTGGAGGCTTTGGATTCGGAGTTGGGAAAAGGGAAGTAAAGGAGAAAAAACATGAAAAGGAACATATTGATCGCCGCGGCGGCGCTGCTCCTGGCGGGCGGCGCCTGGGCCGCGCCCAAAGAGAAGGCGGATATCGGCAAGCCCGCGCCGGCATTCACCGCCCCCGACATCGGCGGGAAGAAAGTATCGCTGTCGGACCACAAGGGGAAGTTCGTCGTCCTGGAATGGACCAATTACGGCTGCCCCTTCGTCCAGAAGCATTACGGCGCCGGCAATATGCAGGCCCTGCAGAAAGAGGTGCTGGCCAAGGGCGGCGTCTGGCTGACCATAGTCTCGTCGGCCAAGGGCAAGCAGGGCTACATGACGGCGAAGGAATGGGGGCCCGCCGCGAAAGAGCAGGGCTCGTCGGGTACGGCCATACTGCTGGACCCCGCCGGCAAGGTCGGCCGCCTCTACGGCGCGGTCACGACGCCGCACATGTATATCGTGGACCCGAAGGGAACGCTGATATACAAGGGCGCCATCGACGACAAACCTACGACCAAACAGGAGGATATCCCCGGCGCCGTGAATTACGTGCGGCAGGCGCTGGACGAGGCGATGGCCGGCAAGCCGGTCTCGGTCCCCTCGACCAAGCCCTACGGCTGCTCGGTGAAGTACAAGTAAGTTTCAGGGATAAAGATAGTCCCTGTCGAAAGAGACCAGCACGGGCTGGTAGACGGAAGGGTCCATGTAGATCACATGGACCCTTTTTTCGTCCCGCCAGATCTCTTTCGCGGAGTAGAAGAGCTGGCCCGGCTTGGCCGGGGGGGAGTAGACGGTCTTTGCCGCCGCGCCGCGCGCCAGATGCGTGAAATCCGCGAATGTCATCATCTTGACCGACTGTTCGCGCGAGCTCATGTAGAAGACGGTGTATTCTTTGCGGGCGGGGTCCCAGGTCAGAGAGACCTCCCCTCCCATATCGTCGAAGAACAGCGCGGGCTCTCCCCGGCCCCATTTCCCCGACGGCAGCAGGCGCTCGTAGGCGTCCGCGCTCTCTATCTTCCGCTTTTTGACCCGCAGGAAGCAGAGGGCGTCGAAGTTCCCGTCGCCGGCCCGGGCCGCCCGGGAGGCGAGGTAGAGATAGCCCTTGCGTTCGACGACGCCGTCCCCGGCGATGAAGCCGGGCAGGTTGAAGCCCTTCACCCGCTCGAATGCCATATCGGCCGGGGGGAAGTCCTTGCCTATCCGCGCCCTGGCCAGGCCGGTACCCAGCGGCCGGAACGCCATCGGCCCTTTTTCGCGCTCCAGGTCTATGTCCATGAAATAGACATAGAGGGAGCGCTTCACCTGCGCGCCGCCGGCGGCCCAGAGCCGCTTCACGAAAGGGTTCTCCCCGTCGAGATAGGGGACGGGCTGGGAGACCTTGCCTTCCTTCATGAAGAATTTGAACTTCAGCGCGGCCAGGGGCGCGGCGGAAGACGGCATTGCGGTCCAGGCGGCGGTATTTGGCGGCATGGCCTTCATGTCGGCCGCGTCGGAGAAGTTGACCGTGGCCGTCGTGACCACGGGGCCTTTCCAGTCGCCCAGTATGGTATCGCCGAAGGTCCAGAAGAGGAACTTCCGCCCGTCGGGCGTCCTGACGGGTATCGGGGTCACGCCGTCCTGGCCGAGCACCGCTTCCAGCCGCGAGGGGGCGAAGACGCCCAGGTTCTCCGGCTGCGCCGAAGCGGGCGCGGCCAGAAGAGCCGCCAGCATAAGTGCCTTCATGTTCACCTCTCCGAGAACTTAATTTTTACTTCGCGGGAGCCGGCGTCTCCCTCTACCGTAAGGGAGGCCATGTCGCCGGGACTGAAGGCGGAAATGGCCGCGGAATAGTCGCGCAGGCCTTTGACGGCCTTTCCGTCCACGGCTTTGACCGTCTCGCCGGGTTTTACCCCGGCCGCGGCCAGCGGCGAGCCGGGAGTTATATCGGCGGCGCGCACTCCCTCCCCCTGGTAAGCGAAGTCGGGCACCAGTCCGGTCGATACTTTGCGGAATTGTACCGGGACACCATGCCGCATGGTGTCCCCCGCCGATGCCGCGGGCGCCCCGCTCCCCGACGGCCGGGTTATGAACGGGGCGGTCCCGGCCAGGTAGTCGGTGATCTCGCGGACGAACTCCGCGGCGCGGGCCATCCCCTTGTAGTCGAGTTTCTCCGGCGTGTCCGTCGGTTTGTGATAGTCCGGGTCGGCCCCGGAGAAGAGCTGTATCGCCGGCACGCCCGCTTCGATGAAAGAGACCTGGTCGCTGGAATCCAGTTCCTCCTTGACGATGCGGTGCGGCAGGCCGGTCACGAAAGAGCAGCCGCGCAGTATATGGGGCCATTTGTCGGACGAGGCGGCCCCCAGCGCCAGCGGGCCTTCTTTGCCGGCCTTGCCGACGGTGTCCAGGTTGACGGCGGCGTTGAACTTAGCCAGCCGCTCCGCTCCGAGATCCTTTACGAAAGCTTTCGAGCCCAGGCGTCCATCTTCCTCACCGTCGAAAGCGATGAAGAGCAGGCTGCGTTCGGGAGGGTTGGCCGCGTAATGGCGGGCCAGGCCGAGCATGACGGCCAGGCCCGAGGCATTGTCGTTGGCGCCCGGGAAGCTCCGGCCGTCGGCGGGCGCGAGATGGTCGTAATGCGCGGAGACGGCGACGAATTCGTCCGGGGCGGCCTTGCCGGGGACCACTCCGGCTATGTTGACCAGTGAGCGTCCCCCGTTCTCAGCGGCCGGGCGGAAAGAGCCTTCGAAAGGCGCGAGGCCGGCTTCTCTGAATTCCCTTTCGATCAGGTCCGCCGCCTTCCACAGGCCCGCGGAGCCGGGGCCGCGCCCGCCTTCGAGCGAAGCTATCTCCTCCACGGTCCTTTTGAGAGCGGCCGGGCTGAACAGCGGGGCGGGTTCGCCCAGGGGAGCGCGCGGGGACTGGAGGGGCGCGGGACCCGTCCCTTTCTTCAGCGCTTTGACCAGCGGGGAGCCGGCCGGCCGCCAGGTCCCGGTCTTCACGGCGTTCATTTCCCCGTCGAAGACCAGCCAGGAGTATTTGCCGTAATGCGGCAGCTTGGCGGCCAGGCGGTCGAGCCCCGCGGCCGCGCGCGAAAGTATCAGAGCGGACGGCGGTTCTCCGGGGCGGGTCAGTACGAAGGTGTGCCCTTCCAGCGGGAAGTCATCTCCTCCGATGCGGATCCGGTCCCGCGCGCGCTCCACCCCCTGGTCCTTCAGGCCGGAAAAGAAGTTCCGGGCCGTTCTTTCGCCGGGGGAGGAAGCCAGGAACCAGGCGGGGGCGGCCGGGAGAGGGCCCGAGGGCAGCTCCATGATCACGGGCCTGTTGGAAGGGTCCTTGTCCCAGGCCGCGGTCAGGGGCGCCCAGTCCCCGCCTCCGGCGGGAACGAGTATGACGGGGGAGGAGGCTCCGAGGACGCGGGAGAGGGACGCCGGGGTCTCCTCGGGAGAGACCTTGCGGAAAACGTCGAACTCCGGATCTATCTCGACGGCCAGGGGCTCCGCGGGATAGTCGAAGGAGAAGACCGCGGCGGCGGAATCCAGGCGCACGGTCTCCAGCGCCGCTTCACCGCCCTTCAGCGTCACGCGCAGCGGGAGATCGAGTTCGTAAACCTCGCCGGGGCCGGACTGGACCAGCCGCAGCCGCAGGCTCCAGGTCTTTCCCCTGCGTCGGGCCGAGACGCTCTCCAGGCCTATCTCCGGCGCCCCGGCCCGTTCCGTCCACTGCGCGAAGAAGCGCTCCAGGTCCGAGGCGGAAGCCCTTTCGAAGGCCGCGCGCAGGTCGCCGAAGGCGGCGGTCGTGAACTTGTTCGCCGAGTAGAATTCGCGCAGGCCCTCGCGGAATGTCCGGTCGCCCAGTTTCAGCCGGAGCATGTGGTACATCATCAGCGCCTTGCCGTAGCCGACGGCCTCCGAGGCCGAGGAGTGGCGGGAGCGGAATTCCGTCAGGGGGAAATCCTTCCCGTCCCTGACGTAGTCGGCGTATTTCTGCAGGGCCGTCCGCCGGTATTCGGTCCCGCGGCCGTTGCGTTCCGCTATAAGGTGGTCCGCGAGGTAGGCTGTCAGGCCCTCGCACCAGTTGCCTTTGTCGTAATCCACGAAGACGCCGTTGCCCCACCAGTTGTGCAGTACCTCGTGCGGATAGGAGGAGTTGAGTATGAAGGGGAGGCGGATCACTTTCGGGCCGAGGAGGGTGAAAGAAGGCATGCCGTAGCCGGTCTCCCAGAAATTCTCGACGAGCGCGAACTTGGCGTAGGGATAGGGCCCGATCATTTCCGAATACATGGCGGAGTACGAAGCGGCCGTCTCCATGTACTTGCGCGCCAGGCCCGGGTCCGGTTCCCGCAGGAAGGTCTGCCAGGTCACGCCGTCCTTTTTCATGGAATACTCGGTGAAGCGGCCGCAGACCAGCGTTATATCGTCCTGCGGGTTCTCCTCGGTCCAGACGGAGACGGAGGCTTTCCCGCCCGCGGCATGCGAGGTCCTGGCCCCGCCGGAGACCGACGACCAGCCGGGAGGCAGGGAGACGCGCAGCGAATAGCGGACGGTCTCGTCCGCGGAGCGGGGATAGAAACCGGAAGCGCCGGAGAGATAGCAGCCGGACGAAGATATCACTCCCGCCGTCTCCGAGAAGGAGCGCGCGTATTCCTGCGCCTGTTCGCGCAGGCCGTGCGAGATGCGGCCCCCGTAGGAGAGGCGGAAAGAGTTCGCGCCGGGGGGGAGGGAGACGCGGAAGCGCTCCATGGGAGCGCCTCCCTCTTCGCCGTTGATGGCGGAACCGCCCGGCCCGCCGCCCCCCGGAAGCTTTTCCAGGGCGTAGCCGTCGGGCGAGACGGGGGCCAGGCCGGCGTGTAGGGAGAATTCGAAACTCCCGGCCGGCGCGGGGAGCGTTACGGCGTCCGAGGCGCGGAAAGTCCCGTTTTCCGGGGAGAGCTCCAGGCGCAGGTCGTGGCGCACGGCGCCGGCGGCCAGCGCGGAAGCGGGGAGCAGGATGGCGAGAGCGGCGGCGAGTTTCATGGTTCCTCCGGGATATATATTATAATTTTATACCTGAGAACTGACTTCGCCGGAGGAAGACATGGCAAAGAGATCCCCTGTGGCCCTTGTGGTGGTGCTCGACGCGGTCGGGCTGTCCACGCTCGAATATCTCATGGACAATTACAAAGGCAAACCGAAGTTCCCCAACCTGGTCCGGCTGGGCCTGGCCGACATAATGCCGGAGCGGTTCCGCTCCCGGCTGGCCGGCCGCCGCGGCTCCGGCTCCTACGCGGCGCGCGCCGCGCAGGTCTCGGCCACGGCCGACAGCCTGGTCGGCCACCGCGAGATGATGGGCGTCCTCGACGACCGCACCTACGACCTCTTCGAGAACGGTTTCTCGGCGGATTATCTCCGGGAGCTCGAGCGCCGCATCGGCCGCAAGACCTTCTACAATAAGATGGCCGGCGGCATGGAGGCCATAGAGCTCAACGCCGACGAGCACGAACGCACCGGCAGCCCCATCGCCTACGCCAGCAAATGCGACCCGCTGATACAGCTGGCGATGAACGAGAAGGTCATCCCCGTCGCCGAGCAGCACAAGATAGCCGATACCGCCTTCGCGCTGGCGATGGAGATGGGCATACCGATAACCCGCGCCATAGCGCGCAGCTATATCCGCGGCGCCGGCGGCGAGATCGTCCGCACCTCCAACCGACACGACGCCGTGCTGCCGATAGGGAGGAAGACGCTGGTCGAGCTCCTTCAGGAGAACGACGTCTGGACCTGCGCCGTCGGCAAGACCAGCGACCTGGTAAATGTCAGCTACAACGAGAAGATCAAGCTCAACCGCGCGGCTTTCCTCGATCCGCGGCTCGGGCTGCGCTTCGTCCACCCGAAGAAAAAGGACACCAACCTATATTCCGTGCAGGGGACGGTCAACGCGCTGGAGGCCGCGAAGGCGGTCTACCGCCCCAAGGGGACCTTCGTTTTCGCCAACCTGGTCGACACCGACAGCGTCTACGGCCACACCCGCGACATAGCCGGCGCCGTGAAATGCGTGGAGGAGTTCGACCGGACCCTGCCGCTGCTGGAGAAGCGCCTGGAGAAGGGAGACCTGCTGGTCATAACCGCCGACCACGGGATGGAGCACCGCGCCGATTACGGCTACCATTCCAACGAGCCGCTGCCCCTGCTGGCGGAGCGCAAGGGCTTCGCGAAGGGACTGGGGCTGAGGACCGGCGGCTCGCCGGGCCTGACCGAGGTCGGGCACCTGGTCTCCCAGGTGTTCGGCGTGGAGAAGCAGTTCCTGGCGATGGTCGCGGAACAGAAGAAATAACCCTCTGACCCGGGAAAGAAAGAGCCCCGCCGGCTTTCCGGCGGGGCTCTTTTTTGCCGCAAGGGGGCGCGGTCGCGCCGTCCCGGCTATTCCCGCTCCGCCTCGTAGTCCGGGTTGACGAAGGCGCGGTAGGAAAGGGGGGTGAGCGCGGCCCAGTTGTAGCGGTTAGACGGGTTCCACAGTATCCAGCTGCCGACGTAATTGCGGCGCGAGGCGATGAGCTGGGCGCGGACCTCGCGCGGGCCGTAATCGTGGCGCAGCGAGAAATCCTGCAGGTAGGGGCGGACCTTGTCGAAATCGAATCCCAGCCGCTCCCTGGCGTCGCGCAGGCCCCTGTCTATGACCTTGAAAGGCTCGGCGTCCGGATTCCTGATCTTGTATTCGCCCGGATTATAATGCGACGGGTACATCATCGGGTAGATATAGTCGGTGTTCTCGGCCAGCGAATGTATGCTCTGGCCTATCCCCATGTCGCCTTTGGAGGAGGTGGTCAGGCCGAAGATGGCGGCCGAGAGTTTTACTTTTTTCGGGAGCTTTTTCCGGGCGTAGGAGAGGAAGTCCGCAAGATTGGCCACGGCCGAGGCCGGGCTGTGGGGTCTGGAATAGCGGCAGAGCGAGGTGTCACCTTCGGTCGGATAGCGGATATAGTCGAACTGTATCTCGTCGAAGCCCAGCTCCGCCGCGCGGAGGGCCACGCCGACGACATAGTCGCGCACTTCCCTGTTATAAGGGTCCACCCAGGTGGCGCCGTTGCCGGCCCGCCAGGGCGCGCCCGACGGCGTCTTCACGGCCAGGTCCGGGCGCGACACGGGCAGCAGGCGGTCATGGAAAGCCACTACGCGGGCTATGGTGTAGATCCCCGCTTCCCGGAAATCGGCGAGCATCTCCTCCGGCCTGGGAATGGCCGGCGTATAGGTGCCGTACTTGTGCGCCAGCGGCACGCCGGGTATATAGACCTTGCCGTCGGTCTCCTTCACGGCCACGGCGACGGCGTTTATGACGGAGCCGCGGATCCTGGCGATCGTCTGCCCGCGCAGTTTCCTGGAGCCCGCGCCCCAGGAGGTGAGGTGTATCCCGCGTATATGCCCGGGGGAAGCGAGAAGCGCCTCGTAATGCGAGGTGGCGGGAGGCGCGAGGGCGGCCCCGCGGACCTGGGCGGCCAGCGGGGCCGGGAACAGGACCAGAACGGCGGAGCAGAGGGCTTTCAGGCTCATACGGATATATTTTACAATTTCGCCATGAATAAAAGAGCGGGCTTCTTACTGGCGGGGGTTATCTCTATGGCTTTCAACGTTCACGCATTTGAGAAGACATCGGTGCACTATTCGCGCCTCTCCGGCGACTACGACGGCTGGCAGCTCTGGGTCTGGGACGCGCAGGATAACAGGCCGGGTTTCCCCGTCGAGCCTTCCGGCCGCGACTCTTTCGGCCTGGTCTTCGAACTGGACCTGGCCTCCTCCGGACTGGCCGGGAAAAAAACAGGCCTGCTGCCGCGCCTGCGCGAGTGGGAGGACAAGGACTCCCCCGACCGTTTCGTCATCGCCGGCGAGGACCCCGACATGTTCATCCGCCAGGGCGTCCCGGAGGTCTTCGACGAACTCCCGGCGTTCACCACCGCTTTCGTCCACGCGCGCTTCACCGGCGACTCCTCCGTGACGGCGGCTTTCAATACCCCGGTGGACGAGGCTTTCGTGCGCGCCCAGGAGTTCGTTCTGGCGGGGGCCGGGACGAAGTACCGCCCGGCGGGAGTTCACCTATCCTCCCGCTATTCCCCGTCGGCCAGGCTGGACTTCGGGCCCGGGTTCGCCGTGCCGGCCGAAGCCAGGGTGATGGGGACTTTCACGCTGACGGGAAAGATCGGCTCGCGGCCCGTGGACCCGGGCGCCGCCCTCGACGCGCCCCCTTTCCGCCACGAGGGTTTCCTGGGGGCGCAAACTTCCCCGAAAGGTTCCCGCTTCGCGGCCTTCGCTCCGGGAGCCGAATCGGTGACGGCCCTGATCTACCGCGGACCGAAAGGGGGCCACCAGGCCGAGATACGCATGGAGCACAGGGGGGGAGGCCTCTGGGAAGGCCGTTCCGACGAGGACCTCACCGGCAGGTACTATAAGTACGGGGTCAGCCGCGACGGCGGTTACGCCGAGGTGCTCGATCCCTACGCCGGCAGCGTCACCGCCCACGACGGCCGCGCGCTGCTGCACGGCCCGCTGCCCCCGCCCACGGAAGGCCCCACCTTCCCGGCCGAGGATACGGTGCTTTACGAGGTCCATATCCGGGACCTGACGATCGACGGGTTCTCCGGCGTGAAAGAGAAGGGCAAGTACCTGGGCTTCGCCGAGTCCGGCACGCGGCATCCTTCGTATCCCGACCTGAAGACGGCGCTCGACCACCTGGAGGAGCTCGGCGTCAACGCCGTGCATATCCTGCCCTTCCAGGACTTCGAGAACGACGAGGCGGACCCGCGCTACGACTGGGGCTATATGCCGGTCAACTTCAACTCCCCCGAGGGCTGGTACGCGACCCGCACCGACGACGATTCCCGCCGCCGCGAGGCCAAGGCGATGATAGACGCCGTCCACGCCAGGGGGATGAAGGTGATCATGGACGTGGTCTACAACCACACGGCCGAGACCGGGGGGAAGAGGTTCAATTTCGCCGGCCTCGCCGGGAATTATTTCTACCGGCTGAAGGACGACGGGACCTTCTACAACGGCTCGGGCTGCGGCAACGAGTTCCGCAGCGAGTCGCCGATGGGCCGCCGCTTCATCCTCGACAGCCTGAAGCGCTGGGTCACCGAATACGGCGTGGACGGCTTTCGTTTCGACCTGATGGGGCTCATCGACCTGGAGACCGCGGAACTGATAGCCGCCGAGCTGAAGAAGCTGAAACCGTCGATACTCGTCTACGGCGAACCCTGGAAGGCGGGGGACAGTCCCGTCGACGGCGTGAAGAAGGGCAGTCAGCGCGGCAAGGGCTACTCGGTCTTCAACGACGACCTGCGGGACGCGCTCAAGGGCAGCGTCTTCGAGGTGACGGACCTGGGCTATGTGCAGGCCGGCAATTACCGCGACAAGGTCATGCGCGGCATAAAGGGCTCGATAGACGATTTCGCCGACGGGCCGCTGGAGACGCTCAACTATGTCAGCTGCCATGATAATCACACGCTGTGGGACCGCATCGACCTGTCGGCGAAGGACGCTTCCGCCGACGAGAAGGTGCGCATGGACAAACTGGCGCAGGCCGTGGTCTTCACCTCGCAGGGCATCCCCTTCCTGCACGCCGGGGAGGAATTCCTGCGCACCAAAAAGGGCGAGCATAATTCCTACAACCTCCCCGACGACATCAACGGACTGGACTGGACGGCCAAGAAGAGGAACCACGGCGTCTTCCGGTTCTACCGCGACCTGATAGCTATGCGCAATGCGCACCCCGCCTTCCGGCTGCGCACGGCGGCGGAGGTGCGCGAGAACCTGCGCTTCTTCGAGGAGCAGGGAGCCAAGGTCCCGCATCCGGCCATCGCCTACACCCTCGACGGGGAGGCCGCCGGGGACGCCTGGAAGAAGATCACCGTGCTGATAAACCCTTCGCGGAAACCGGCCAGGATAAAACTCCCTCCCGGCCGGCACGCGCTGGTCTTCGACGGGGCGGGACTCGTCGCCGACCCGCCGGAACACAAGGACCATATATCGGTGCCGCCGATAACGCTGCTTGTCCTCCGTCAGTAGGCGGGGCCGCGCAAGCCCGCTATGCGCGGCTTGTATGGGCCCTTTGACCCACTGCGGCCCGGGACTTTCGCCGCTTACGGCGGAGTTCCCGGGCCGTTATAATTTACTTAAGGGTAAAAAATCCGCAGGAGGGTCATTGATGAGAAAAGTTCTCTTCGCAGTACCGCTGTTGGCGGCGGTCACGGCCGTTGCCGCAGAGAATCCGACGATGGAGAGCCTGAGAGGCGTCGCTTTCGGCCTTCCCGCGGCCGAGGCCGTCGTTCCCGCGGTCCCGGCGCCGGCGGCCGTCCAGCGGCCGGTCCAGGTCCCGCAGGACCTTCTCTACAGGTTCCAGCAGTTCCGCAGCGAGCTCTCGCGCATCGATAACGATACGACCTGGCTGCGCAACGATATCAACCGCCTGGAGTCCGAGGCGAGGCGTATCGAGCAGGGCTCTTCCGCGGCCTTCTTCTCGAACGACCTGCGCCGCATGAAGTACGATATGGACCGCCGCCGCAACGACCTGCAGAGGCTGGCTTCCGATATCAGGGACCTGCTGAACCGGGCCGTAAAGGACGACGGTCTCAACCGGCTCGCCCGTGATATCGAGTGGGATGCCCGCGACCTGGACAACCGCTTCCAGTTCGACGTGCTCAACGCCGCGCAGAGCCTGGAGTCGACCGTGCGGCGCATCGACCCCAAGGTCATCGGTTACGACGCGCAGTGGAACGCCTCGGACCTGACCCGCGCCTGCCGCGACATACAGTGGAAGACGCGCGACCTGCGCTGGGACGCGCAGGAACTGGTCCGCAAGACGCAGCCCTGAGCCTCTCTCCGTCGTAAGTGAAAAAGCCCCGGCAATCCGCCGGGGTTTTTTCATTTCCTGGCCGGAGCGGTATCGCCCCCGCGTTCATCGGGAAACAATGGGGGTGGCGGCGGATTCGCGGAGAAAAACCGTCCGGAACCGCGAGCTTGCGTAAGCGCGAGCGGCGAGAGTCGGAAGGGCGAGCACGGTGTGCGAGACCCTGTTTTTTCGAAGCGAACCGCCGACAGGACCCCGATAGTTGTTCGATAAAGCGGGGGCGGCTGCGGGCGTCAATATCCCAGGTCTTCGTTGACGAGCAGGACCTCGATGTCGCTGGCCAGCGGGCGCTTCCAGAGCAGCGTCACCGCGTTGCAGATGCGCGAGGGGGAGGCGCAGTCCGCGCAGCGCCCGGTCTTCACGCAGGGGTTGTCCTTCTTGAGACGGATATTATTGGCCACCGCCGCGATATCCCGCGCGCGGCGCAGCCCCGCGGCCTCGTCGGCCGAGAGCTTGTTGGCGCCGGCGATAAGGACTATCTTTTTCGGGCCGTAGATGACGGCCGCGCCCCGGTTGCCGTAGGCGTCCAGGAAGATCAGCTTGCCGTCCATGGTCACGGCCTGGGGGGAGGCGAAATAGAGATCGGAAGCCTGCGCCCGCAGCCAGACGGCCCGGCGCTCCTCCGGCGTCATGCCGGGGGAGTGCGTCACTATCTCTTTGCCCGCCGCGCGCAGTTTTGCGGCCAGCCCCAGGTCGCGGGCGGTCATGCTGCCGCCCATGCCGGCGGAAACCCCGGGCAGGGCGGCGGCATAGGCCGCGGCTTCCTCCCCGGTGTCGAATACTCTGGCCCCGAACCCGTTGGCCGCGAGCGCGGCCGCCGCCTTCTCCAGTTTTATCCCGTTCATCGCTCTCATATTCGCGTCCATGCACGCCTCCGCTGTATCCAATATCACAGGGTATGTATCCGGCCGTCGATTGCCGGGTGTCCTAATGATTCATTATAATATCAATCGTGAGCGTCCTGGAAGGCCGGGACGTTCCTTATTCGTTTCGCGGGGGCCATATAAGAGCAGCGGTTCGGTATTTCATCCTGACGGCGGCCGCGGTATCCCTCTCCTGGGGGCCGCTCAGCGCCGCCATGCCCTCCAACCCCCGCTTCGTGAAGGCGTATTCCAACCAGCTCGACGTAGCCTGGGACCTGGCCTCCCCCACGGATTCCCCGTGGGTGGCCATCTCCGCCGATCCGTCGTTCGCGGTCTGGCACGCCTCGGCGTCCCATCTTCCCGGCGTCGAGGGGATATCCTTCACCGGTCTCGATCCCGGCACCACCTATTATTTCAAGGTCAAGAACGCGGCCGAGCCCGATACGGAATACACCGTCCCCGTCAGTTCCGCCACGGACCCGGTCCCGCCGGCGGCGGTCTCCGTGGCGGCGGGGAGGCCTTCACCGGGCCTCCCCGTTTTTTTGGGTCCCCTGTAACAATTCCGTCATTGAAAAGCACTTCGCGTAGTGTATACTATATTCGCACTGAAGCGGCCGGCCGCAGCCGGTCCGCCAGCGCTTTTATGGGAAGATCCCCGTATACGGTACGACCGCTGCTCCTCTCCTACGTTCTGGCCGTTTGGGCGGCCGGCCCCGTCATGGGCGCGGGGTCGCCGGGGCTTACCGGCGCCAATTTCCTGAAGATCCCGGTGGCGGCCCTGCCCACCGCTCTGGGCGAAAGTTATACGGCCCTTATCGGTCCCGATTCGGCCCTTTACAACCCCGGCGCGCTGGGCCTGCTGGGGTACTCCTCGTTCTCCGGGACCCACAATACTTACGTGGCGGGGATAACGCAGGAATACGCCGCGCTGGCCGTCCGCACCCGCTACGGGACGGCCGGGCTCACTTTTTCCTCTCTTTCGAGCGGCAAGATAACCGCCTACGATTCCGAAGACCAGACGATCGGGGATACTGACACCTCCCACCGCATGGTCGGCCTTACCATCGCCCGCTCCTGGCCCGATTTCCCGGAAGACATCGGCATGATTGACCCGATGATAATCCCGCCGAGCTGGACCCGCGTTCCGCCGGTCATCGACTACCGCCCCAAGGCCTACCGTTTCTCGGCGGGCGCGACCATCAAGCGCGTGATGGAGGAACTGGACGGTCTATCTTCGGCGGCGTGGGCGGTCGACGCGGGAGCGATGCTCGTGCTGCCCGGCCGGGTGCAGTTCGGGGCCTCCGCGCTCAACCTGGGAGGGAAACAGGATTTCTATTCCGAGGCGGCGCCTCTCCCCAGGTCCTACCGTTTCGGTATCGCCAAGGATTTCCGCACGATAAAGGACCTCATAGTCTTCACGGTCTCGGCGGACGCCGCGAAGTATTCCGACACCGACCTTTACTATTCCTTCGGCGTGGAAACGGATTTTCTGCGATTCCTCCAGCTCAGGGCCGGGTACAGGGGGCTGGAGAGCGCCGGCTCCCGCGGCACGGTCGGGTTCGGTCTGAACTTCGACAAGTTTACCGAAGGGGATTTTCTCAAAGGCGTCCGGGTCGACTACGCGCATATCAGTTACGGGCCCCTGGGCGCCACCAACCGGATAGGCATGCAGGCCGTCTGGTGATCCCCCGGTACCGCCGCTTTTCCCCTGTTCCGTCATTATTGCTATAATTTTTCTTCGCATGGATATATCGCGCTATATCGCGGAGCGGGCCGGGCTCGCCGACAGAGCCCTGTCCTCGGCCGTCAAGTCGCTCCCTTTCGTCCATCCCCCGCTGCGGAAGGCCATGCTCTATCCGCTCGCCGCCGGCGGCAAGCGCATACGTCCGGTGCTGCTGGGCGCCGCCTACGAGATGTACGGCGGGAGTTTCCGCGAAGTCCTGCCGGCCGCCTGCGCGCTGGAAATGGTCCATACCTACTCGCTGGTGCACGACGACCTGCCGGCCATGGACGACGACGACCTGCGGCGCGGCAAACCGACCTGCCACAGGGTCTTCGGCGAGGCCGGGGCCATACTGGCCGGGGACGCCCTGCTGACCAGCGCCTTCACCGTGCTGGCCTCCTGCCGGTCGCGCGGAATACCCGCCGACCGCGTGCTAAAGGCCGTTTCCGTCCTGGCCGCCCGCGCGGGGGCTTCCGGCATGGTGGCCGGCCAGTCGGCGGATCTGGAGGCGGAGGGCTTCCTGTCGAAAAAAGGCGTTCCGCGCGCCAGGGCTTCCGCGCTGCTGCGGTACATCCACCTCCATAAGACGGCCGACCTGATAGCGGCCCCGCTCGAGATGGGCGCCGCGCTGGCCGGCGCGCCGGACCGCGAATGCCGGGCGCTTTCGGAATTCGGCGTAAGGCTGGGACTGGTCTTCCAGGCCGCGGACGACATACTCGACGTGGCCGGCGACAAGAGGAAACTGGGGAAAAGCGGCAGCGACGCCCGGAACAGGAAACTGACTTACGTCTCCCTCTACGGGTTGGAAGGGGCGCGCCGCAGGCTGCGCTCGCTGACCATGGGCGCCAAAGCCGCCCTGAAGCCGTTCGGCGGCAGGGCCGGGGTGTTCCTCGCGCTGACGGATTTTTTCGCGGAACGAGACAGATGAGCGGAGAGGGGGAGATGGAATTCCTGTCCAAGATACGCGGTCCCAAGGACCTGAAGAAACTGCCCGTGGAGCATCTGGCGAAGGTGGCCGCCGAGGTGCGCTCGCTGATGCTGCGGGGCGTCAGCCGCACGGGCGGCCACCTGGCTTCCAGCCTGGGAGCCGCCGATCTCATAACGGCGCTGCATTACGTTTACGAGAGTCCCGAGGACAAGATCGTCTTCGATACCGGGCATCAGGCCTATGCCCACAAGATACTTACGGGCCGCGCCGGCGCTTTCTCCACCATTCGCCAGAAAGGGGGGCTTTCCGGCTTCCTCAAGCGCCACGAATCGGAGCACGACGCTTTCGGCGCCGGCCACGCTTCGACCGCTCTTTCCGCCGCCGCCGGCCTGGCGGTGGCCCGCGACCATAACAGGGAGGATTTCAAGGTCGTCGCCGTGGTGGCCGACGGCTGCATGACCGGAGGCATGGCCTGGGAGGCCATGCAGAACATCGGGCAGGCGGGCACGGACATGCTGGTCGTCCTCAACGACAACCAGATGTTCATCAGCCGCCGCGTCGGGCAGTTCGGCAAGATCCTGACCAAACTGCTGACGCTGGGCACGGTGCGCGACGCCGGCAAGAAGGCCGAGCTGTTCCTGAACCGCTTCCAGTTCTGGGGCAAGAAGATGCTGCGCATAGCCAAGCGGGCCCGCGTGCTGTTCTTCCCCGGCATGATCTTCGAGGAGATGGGCTTCTCCTATTTCGGACCCGTCGACGGCCACAATATCCACGAACTGGTCGAGGTGCTGGGCTATCTCAAGGAGCTCAAGGGACCGGTCCTGCTGCACGTAGTCACCAAGAAGGGCAAGGGTTACGAGCCGGCCGAGGACCAGCCCATAGATTTCCACGGAACGGGCTGTTTCGACGTCGAGACGGGGCTGGCCAGCGGCGGGAAGGACCGCTCCGGCGTGCCGACCTACACGCGGGTCTTCTCCGACACGCTGCTGCGCCTAGCGAAGGAGGACCGCCGCATCACGGCCATAACGGCGGCCATGCCGGAGGGCACCGGACTGGACGCCTTCCGCGACAAATACCCGCGCCGCTATTACGATGTCGGAATAGCCGAGGAGCACGCCGTGACCTTCGCGGCCGGCATGGCCTGCGAGGGGCTCAAGCCCGTCGTGGCCATCTACTCCTCCTTCATGCAGCGCTCCTTCGACCAGGTCATGCACGACATCGCACTGCAGAAGCTGCCGGTCGTCATCGCCATGGACCGCGCGGGCATAGTCGGCGAGGACGGTCCCACCCATCACGGGGTCTTCGACCTGGGACTTTTCCGCATGCTGCCGGGCGTGACCGTCATGGCCTCCGCCGACGAGAACGAGCTGCAGCATATGCTCAAGACCGCCCTGCATCTCAACGCGCCGGTAGTGCTGCGCTATCCGCGCGGCAAGGCCGCGGGCGTGCCGCTGGACCCGGAGCCCGGGATACTGGAGACGGGCAAGGCGCGCATCCTGCGGCGCGGCAGGGATGTTTCCATACTGGCCGTCGGCAACCGCGTTCATCCCGCCGTGCGCGCGGCCGAGCTGCTGGCGGAGAAGGGCGTGGACGCCGGCGTGGCCGATATGCGGTTCATAAAGCCGCTCGACGAGGCCTGCGTGCGGGAGATGCTGGAATGCTCGGGCGGCCGCCTGCTGACCGTGGAGGACAATGCCCTGGCCACGGGCTTCGGGTCGTCCGTGCTGGAATATCTCAACGCCGCCGGCCTGCGCGCCGACGTGCTGCGCCTGGGCATCCCCGACCGGTACGTGGAGCACGGGCGGCCGGAAGAGCTTTACGCCGAACTGAAGATCGATCCCGCCGGCATCGCCGCCGAAGCCGCCGGCTGGCTGCGGAAAGAACGCGCGGCCGTCCTACAGCCTGACGACAAGGAGACAACACCGTGAAGCCTAAACTCATGAAACAGGTCCTGGCGCTGCGCCGGGCCAAGTCCTACCGCCGGGCCTATAACGACGCGGAATTCCTCAGCAGGCCGGAGAACCGGCCCATAAGGCTGCAGCTCGAACTGCTCAAGCCCGAGACCGTGCTGGCCGAGCACGGAGTGAAGACCACCGTAGTGGTCTTCGGCAGCGCCCGCACCATGCCGCTCGAAGAGTCCAAGGCGAGGGTCGAGAAACTGGCCTCGGCGCTCCGCAGGGACCGCGGCAACAAGGACCTCAAGTCCCGCCTGGCGGTGGCCCGCCGCCTTCTCCGCTCGGCGAAGTATTACGAGGAGGCCCGCAGGTTCTCGGCCCTCGTCGCCCGCAACGGCAATATCGGTTCGGCGCACTTCATCACGGTCACCGGCGGCGGCCCCGGCATCATGGAAGCGGCCAACCGCGGCGCCTGGGAGAGCGGCGCGAAGAGCATAGGCCTCAATATCACGCTGCCCTGCGAGCAGGGGCCCAACCCCTATGTGTCGCCCGAGTTCTGTTTCCGCTTCCATTATTTCGCGATACGCAAGATGCATTTCGTCATGCGCGCCCGCGCCCTGGTCGCGTTCCCCGGCGGCTTCGGCACGATGGACGAGCTCTTCGAGGTGCTGACGCTGGTGCAGACCGGCAAGAAGCGCCACCTCCCCATCGTACTGATGGGCCGCGGGTACTGGAAGGACATCATCAACTTCCGCAACATGGCCAAGTGGGGCTATATCTCCTACGAGGACCTGGACCTCTTCCATTTCGCCGACACGGCGGAGGAGGCGTGGGAGATCATCGAGAAGTTCTACAGGGAGAACCCGCAGGAACTGGAGTAGATCCCGATGAGACCCCTCCCGACGGCCGCCGCGCTGGCCATGCTCGCCCTGAGCCTGGCCTTCGCGGCGGCCGTCGCCAAGTATCCTCCGCCCGCCACGGTCTCCTCGCTGGTCCCGGCGGAGAACCGCTGGGTGCGCGAGGGCAGTTTCTACCGCCGCTCCTGCAACGGCGCCCAGTGCAATCTCTGCCCTTTCAACTGTTTCCTGCCGGAAGGCGCGCGCGGGATCTGCAAGGTCAGGCTGAACCACGGCGGCAAGGTGCGCACCGTCGTCTACGGCAAGGCCGTTTCGGCCCACCTGGACCCGATAGAGAAAAAACCCGTCTTCCACCTGCTGCCGGGAAGCCTCATCTATTCGATAGCGGCTCCGGGCTGCAATCTCAAATGCGCCGGCTGCCAGAACTGGGAGATCTCGCAGATCTGGCCCGAGCAGGCGCCCCCGTCCGTGCCCGTCCCGACGGGGCTGGAGGTGCTGCGGGACCCGGGCACCGGCCTGCTCTACGGCCGGGTGAAGACCGCCGACCGCGGCTTCCTCTCTCCTTCGGAGATAGTCGCCAACGCCCTGGCCACCGGCTGCAGGTCCATCGCCTACACTTACTCCGAGCCGGTGGTGTTCTACGAATACATGCGCGATACCGCGGAGCTGGCCAGGAAAAAAGGCCTGAAGAACGTCATGGTCAGCGCGGGCTACATCAACCGGGAGCCCCTGCTCGAGCTGCTGCCTTACTTCGACGTGGTAAAGATAGACCTGAAAGGCTTTTCGGAAGGTTTCTCCCGTTCCTATTCCGGCGGGGGACTGGAGCCGGTGAAGCGCACGCTGCTGGCGCTCAAAGAGAAGGGGAAACCGTTCGAGATAGTCAACCTCGTGGTCCCTTCGCTGAACGATTCCCCGGAAGACCTTTCCGCGCTGGCCGCCTGGGTTAAAAAAGACCTCGGCCCCGGCTCCCCGCTTTTTTTTTCGAAATTCACGCCTAATTACCGCCTGCGCAACCTGGAGCCGACGCCCGAGCGGACCATAAGCGAGGCCCGGCGGACGGCGATGAAGGCGGGGCTGAGGTACGTGTACGCCGGGAACCTCCCCGGCCACGAGGGGGAGACGACCTATTGCCCCGAATGCGGGCGGCCGCTGGTGGTGCGGCGCGGCTACGCGGTCGTTCAGGACCTGCTGACGCCCGGCGGCGGCCGCTGCCCCTACGACGGGACCCGCGTCCCGGGCGTCTGGAAATAGCAGTGAGTTCAGGGAAAACTCTGCCGGGCGCCGCCTCCCCCGGCTGTCTCTTAATGGAGTCCCCGCGTTCATCGGGAAACAATGGGGGTGGACGGGGAGCCAGGGAGGTTACACTATGCTGGGTAAAATCGTGCTGACAGCGATATCCGGGGTGATACTGGGGACGGCGTTGGCGAGGGAGGCGCGGTTCGCCGGGTCCTTTTACCCCGCCGATCCGGCGGAGCTCGCCGCGGCCGTCGATAAAGCGCTTGCGGAGGCCGGACCGTACAAGGGGAAAGGCAAGGTCGCCGGCATACTTGTGCCGCACGCCGGCTATGTCTTTTCGGGCGGCGTGGCGGCTCACGCTTTCGCCTCGCTGAAGGAACACTACGATACCGTCGTCCTACTGGGCTCGGCGCACGCCGAAGGGTTCGCGGGCGCCGCCGTCATGGCCTCGGGGCATTACGCCACGCCCCTCGGGAGGGTCGAAGTCGACGGGAAACTGGCCGCCGCGCTTATGGAGAAGAACCCTTTCTTCCGCGACTACCCGCGCGCTCACGAAAAGGACCATACGCTGGAGGTCGAGCTCCCTTTCCTGCAGCGCGGGCTGAAAAAACCCTTCAAAATACTCCCGGTCCTTTTCGGCCGCGCCGACGAGAAGGAACTGGAGGCGGCGGGCCGCGCCCTCGGCCGCCTGCTCAAAGGCCGCAAGGCTCTGCTCCTGATTTCCAGCGATCTCTCCCATTACCCTTCGAGCGCCGACGCCCGCCGCTCCGACCTGGCCCTGCTCAAGGCGCTGGAGAAAATGGACCCCGGCTATTTCCGCCTGGCCCATTCGGTGCTGGCGGCCAAGGGCGTTAAGGGGCTGGAGACCCCGGCCTGCGGCGAGTCCGCCGTGGAGGCGGGCCTCTACGCGCTGCGCGAGCTGGGCGCGACCCGCTTCGAACTCCTCGCGCACTCCGATTCGCACCGGGCGTATCCCGCCGGAGCGCCGGAGGACCGCGTGGTCGGCTACGGCTCAGGCGTCTTCCTCTCGGGCGCCGGCCCGGCTTCCTTCAGCTCCTCGCCCTCGCCGGCGCAGCGCGGGGAACTGCTGCGGCTGGCCCGCTGGACGGTGGAGCGCGCCTTCGACGAGACCCAGCCGGCCCTGCCCGCCCTCTCCGACGAGCCTTCCTTCAACCTGCCCGCGGCGCTTTTCGTAACGCTCAACAAGTCCGGGCGTCTCCGCGGCTGCATCGGCAATGTTTCGCCGTCCTTCACGCTGCGCGACGCGGTGGTCCGCAACTCGCTCTCGGCCGCCTTCGAAGACCGCCGCTTCGAGCCGCTCACCGCCGACGAGCTTCCCCTGGTGCGTTTCGAGATATCGCTGCTCTCGCCGCTGGAGCGAGCCGCCGGGCACGCCGAGGTGAAGCCGGGCGTTCACGGGGTGGCCATAGCGCGGGAGGGGAAGAGCGGGCTTTTCCTGCCGCAGGTCTGGGGGCAGCTGCCGTCCAAGGAACTTTTCCTGGGAGAACTGTGCGAGCAGAAAGCCGGACTTCCGCGCGGCTGCTGGAAGGACAAGGCGACGGAATTCTATCTTTTCACTTCGGAGTCTTTCGAAGAGCCGCGCTGAAACAGGGCCGCCGCCAGCGGCGGCGCGCAGGAGAACGCGCCGAGGGCCGCGCAGGCCCGGAGCGCGTTCTCTATTCCCAGCAGCGGCACGGCGGCCGCCGAGACGATAAGACCCCCGGCCGCGCCGCCGTAGAGGTCGGCCGAGTATATCCCGCCCGCCCCGTCCGGGACGCGCCCCGCCGCGGCGGGGAAATAGGAGCCCGCGGCGAACCCTCCGGCGGCCAGCAGCAGCGAGCAGGCCGCCGCGAAAAGCTCCCGCCCCTGCCCGGCGAAGGCCGCCGGGAGCCAGAGCGCCGCTCCGGCCGATACCGCCGCCATAAGCGCGGCGGAGAGAGCTACCCCGCCCCGCCGCCGGAAAGCGGCCGCCCCGGCGGCCATGCCGCCGAGGAAGAGGGTGAAGATCAGCCCCAGCGAAGAGGCCAGCGTCCCCAGCCTGGCCTCCCAGGCCAGCATCAGGCAGATCTCGAAGGCCATTCCCCAGGCCCCGGCCAGGAAAGCGCCGGTCATAAGTCCCCCGCGGGACGATCCCTTCAGTCCGGCCGCCAGCCGCCGCGAGGCCCAGACCAGGGCGATGAGCAGGGCCGCGAGGCCCAGGAACTGGTCCGGCCCGGCGTACATCGAGACCCACACCTTCCAGCTGAGGAAATAGGCCAGCGGCCGCAGGGCCGAGTTGACCGGCGTTTCTCCGGCCGCGTCCAGGCGGGAGGCGTACCAGGCTTTCCTGTACGGATGCAGGATAAAGGGCAGGGTCTCCTCTTTTACCGTGCGGGTTCTTATTCCCCGGGACCTGAGCCGCCTGCCCAGCAGGCCGGGGTCCGTGCTTAATTCCCTCTCCGAAGCCAGCAATAGCGCCCTGCCTCCTGGTATCACTTCGACATGCGCGAATACGGACCCGGCCGTGGCGCGCAGGCAGGCCGCCGCGTAAGCCTCCGGCGGAGAGAGGTAGTTCTCGGCGGAGGAGAAGGCGAAGGCGGCTATGCCGCCGGGTCTGAGCGCCGTCCTCACGGCCGTCATGAATTCGGCGGTGTAGTAGCGGTTGAGCGAGGAGTTGGACGGATCGCCGGCCGGCACTATCACCGCGTCGTAAGCCGCCGCGCGCGAGAGACAGTCCGCGGCGACGCAGAGGGACGCCCGCCCGCCGGAGCGCTCCAGCAGGCGCGCGGCGGCCGGGATGTCGTCGGAGCCGGCGAAAAGTTCCACGGGAGAATGGCGGCCCGCTTCCGCCGCGTAGAGCGGCGCGGCCGGGCCCAGCAGCAGGACGGATTTCGGCGCCGGGTGAGCCAGCAGCGGGATGTGCACCGGCGCCTCGCCGGCCTCGCCGGCCGGGACTTCTCCCAGGGCGAAGCCGTCGGCGTGAACGGTCAGGGCGCCTTCCCTTTCGACGAAGACCAGGCGGGTCTCGCGCGACTGGAAGACCTCCTTCACCTCGCCCCGGCCGTAAAGCGCGGGATAAACCCGCCGGCCGGCCCAGGCGGAGAGCAGCGCCAGGGGGATGAAAAGCGCGGCCAGCGCGGCCCCGCGCCGGGGATAGCCGGCCGCGCGCAGGCAGAGGAGAAGGGCGGCGGCGGCCGTGACGGAGCCGGCCGCGACATAGTCGGTCCCGGGAAGCGCGGCGAAGAGCAGGACCGCGCCCAGGCCGCCGGCCGCGGCGCCGCAGCTCTCCAGCAGGTAGAACCGCTGGGGCGCGAGCGCGTCAAGGCCGGCCGCGATAGCGGCGCCGTTGAGGAGTCCGAAAGGAAGGGTCAGTAACGCCCCGAGCAGGACGGTGCCGAACAGCCCGGGCGGCGTTCCGACGGCCAGCGGCAGCGCGGCCGCCCTGCAGAGCGCCAGGGCCGCCGGCGAGGCCGCCGCGAACAGCGCCGTCCAGAAGAGCAGGGAGCGCGGGGTCCCGCGCCGGGCCAGCGCTATGCCCGCCGCGGTCCAGAGCAGCCAGGCGGCCAGCGCCCCGGAAACGGAAAGTTCGCCCGCGCTGAAGAGCAGGCCTATCTCCCGCAGGGCGAGGGTCTGGGCGAAAAGCGAGTGGAACCCGAGCGCGAAAGCGGCCGTACTCATAGCGCCATCTATACTATAATATCCTCCGTGAAAGGCAAAAGAGAGGACCTCTTCCCTTCGCTGGCCTACGCCGCCGCCGCCCTGGCCGTCGTTCTTCCTTTGGGCCTTGAACTCTCCTCCGGCCGGCTCCACCCGGCCTATGTGTGGTCCTGGTCCCTCTTTTCGGCTTCCGTCGCCTTCGCCATTTCCTACACCCGCGACATAGCGCCCTGGCGGCGGCTTTTTTTCATCGTATCGGCCTTCGCCTTCCTGGTACATTTCAAGTTCGGTCTTTTCTCGGAAATGTTCAAGGCGCAATGTTTCCAGGATACGCCGTATTGTCATATAGCGCTGGCCCCGTCCTTCCTGAACTACCTCTACCAGCAGTACCTGGCGCTGATGAGCGGCGACTGGAAGGTATGGGGGCCGCTCTCGCTGGGCTTCGTCTGGCTTTTCGCCACCATTATCGTCGGCAGGGCCTGGTGCTCGTGGACCTGCTTCTACGGCGGGCTCGACGAGTTCTTCTCGCGCCTCTCCCCGGTAAAGAGACTGCCGGCCGCCGCGCGGACCTGGGCGGCGCGGCTGCGCGATCTGCCGATGGCCCTGCTGATCTTCTTCATGCTTGTCTCGCTGGCCTACATGACGCCGATGTTCTGCTACTGGCTCTGCCCTTTCAAGCTGGGAGGGGAATTCCTCGACGAGGGCGCGCGCCGTTCCTTTCAGCTGGGCCTGATGTGGCTGGCGCTGGGCTTCGTGGTCCTGCTGCCTCTGCTCACCGCCAGGAGGTCCTTCTGCTCTTTCCTCTGCCCTTTCGGCGCCTGGCAGGCTTTCTGGGGCAGGCTCAATCCCTTCCGCGTGAAGTTCGACGAGGGGGTCTGCACGGGCTGCGGGCTCTGCGAGGCCGCCTGCCCGATGTTCGCGATAAAGAAAGGCGCGGAGGGAAAGCCGGAGATACTGGACTACTGCAATATGTGCGCCTCCTGTTTCTCCGCCTGTCCCGAGGGCGGGATAGGGTATTATATCTTCGGCGTGAAAGCCGCCGATCCCCGCTCCGGCTGGGGGAGGCTCCTTTCCCCGGGAGCGCTTTTTATTTTCTCGGTCCTGACCTTCAGCGCCGTCTTCGCCTCGCTCTGGGCTCCGGCGGCGCTGTCCGATCTGGTCAGGGTAATCGGCGGATGATCGCGACCGGAGGACATCTGATATGAAGGACGGTAAATGGCTGGAGCCTAGGCATACCAGCAAGGAGATCTTCGACAAGGACTACCCGCAGCTGGACTTCTCCGGCGGCGAGGTCAGGTGCCCCGGCTGCAGGTCCGGGGTGACGCTTAACCGGAAGAACGCCGCCATGAGGCGCGCCGGCTGGTGCAAGGCCTGCAACCGGGCGGTGACGCTCTGACACCGGCGCTGGCCCTGGCCGAAGGCTGGACGCTCGGCCTCTCGACGGGCGCCTATTGCGCGGTTTCCTGCCTGCCGGTACTGGCCCCCTACATCATGGGGGCGGGAGAGAGGTCGCTGCCCCGCGGCCTGCTGATCTTCTCCATCTTCCTCGGCGGCCGGCTGACGGCCTATCTCGCTTTCGCCTCCGCCGCCGTGCTCCTGGGCCGGCTTGCCGCGCCGGCGCTGCCGGTCTGGGCGGGGGGGGCGGCCATGTTCGCCGCCGGCCTCATCCTGCTGGCCGCGCCTTTCCTGAAACTTTCACGCGGCTGTCCGGCGGCCCTGCCCGCCGCCGGCAAGGCGATGCCGTTCTCGCTGGGTTTTCTTACCGGCCTCAATTTCTGCCCACCCGTGCTGGCCGGGCTGGTTCGTCTGACCTCGTTCCCCGACTTCGTCCCCGGCCTCGTCTATTTCGGCGGCTTCTTCGCCGCTACGGCGCTTTTCCTCCTGCCCGCGCTCATCCCGGTCCCCTTCCTGACGGACCGGGTAAAAGGCATCGGCCGCATGGCCCTCTTCATCTCCGGCCTCTGGCTGGCCGGCAACGGCATCGCCTCTCTCGTTTGACAGGGATCATAGGCCTTTGGGCCCAGGCCGGCCTGGGCCTATTGACCTTGTTGACAAAAGTCATGTAGGATACAATCTATAAGTATTGAGCATAGTCAAACGGGCCGTATCCAGGAGAAACGAATGATCAGGCTGCTGCTGTCGCTAACTTTCTTGGCCTCCCTCTCGGTGAACGCTTTCGCTTCCGAAACTCCCGAAAGATCCTCCCTTTCTTTCGACCAGCTCCTGAAGTCCATCTCCTCCGCCTACGAGGCTCCGCCGGCCCCGGTCATAGAGGAGATGTCCTCGACCGCGGCCCGGACCCTGGAGAACGACCCGCGTCTCTGGATCAGCGTGGCCGCTTCCACTAAAGAGGAGCGCACCCGCCTGCTGGAGATGGGTCTTTCGATCGAGGCTATCTCGGCCAACTCGGTGTCCGGCATCATACACCGCGACTCGCTGCCCGCCTTCCAGACCAAGAGCGTAAGCGTGCTGGCCAGCATCCCGCTGGCGCAGTTCGCCTCCTCCTCGCTTAAGGATTTCCCGACGCAGGACGCCGCTTATCACAACTATCAGGAGATGTACGCCCGGCTCAAAGCCCTGGAGTCGGCCAATTCCGACATCGCGTCGCTGTTCTCGATAGGCAGGACCACCGAGGGCCGCGAGGTCTGGACCTTGCGCATAAACTCGTCGGCGAAAGGCACGAAGCCTTCCTCCAAGCCCGGCGCCGTTTTCCAGGGCGCCCATCACGCCCGCGAGCATCTCAGCGTCGAGGTGCCCCTGCTCTTCGCCGTCTGGCTGCTGGAGAACCGCGATAACGCCGAGGTCAGGAAATATATCGACACCCTGGATATTTATATACAGCCGATGATCAACCCCGACGGCGCGGAGTTCGATATCAGCACCGGCAAGTACCAGTGGTGGCGCAAGACCCGCAGTCCGCAGGGCGGCGGCAACTTCGGCGCCGATCCCAACCGCAACTACGATTCCTGGTGGTGCCAGGCCGGCGCTTCCAATTCGCCCTGGGCCGACACCTACTGCGGCCCCTCCGCCTTCTCCGAGCCGGAGACCCGCGCGGTGCGCGATTTCGTCAAGGCCCGTCCCAACCTCAAGACGATGATAAGTTATCACAGTTACGCCGAACTGGTGCTCTATCCCTGGGGCGGCAAGTACGAAGATGTCCCGAATAAGGACGACCTCAAAGTCTTCAGGACGCTGGCCGAGGGTATGGCGGGGCTGACCGGCTATACCGCGCAGAAGTCCAGCGACCTCTACGCCGCCACCGGGGATTCCTGCGACTGGGCCTACGCCGAGGCCGGCATCTTCGCCTTCACGATCGAGCTCTCGCCGGCCGGCGGGGGCTGGGGCGGCGGCGGTACCTTCTACCCCGGCGCGGGCGTGATAGAGAAGACGGTGCGCGACAATGTGCAGGCGGCGCTCTACCTGCTCCGTAATACCGCCGACCCGCGCAAGGCCGCGGCCGAATAAAGCCTCTTCCGCTTCCGGGAAGCAACTGCCCGCCGCGGCGGGCAGTTCCATTTATTGACCCCCCGACGGGGGAAAAGTTACCATCTCTTTCCGGATGATCCGCTACAGATTCATAAAGAAACCTTCTCCCTCCGATCTCGCCGGGATAGAGGCCCTTTACCGGGCCCAGGGCTGGTGGAAGCCCTCGGACAGACGGGCCGCGCTGCGCCGTACCGTGGAGCGCAGCCTCTGTTTCATCGTCGCGGAGGAGGACGGCCGGCTGGCCGGCATGGGCCGGGCGATAGACGCTCATTCCGCCGAAGCCTACCTGCACGATATAACCGTCGCCCGGGAGTTCCGCGGGCGCAATATAGGTTCCGGCCTGGTCCGGCGCATGCTCAAGCGGCTCAAGACCCTGGGGGTAGGGTGGGTCGGCCTGATATCCTCCAATAACTCCTGGCCTTTCTATCGCCGTCTCGGTTTTGTCACGCCTCGCGGCGCGCGCGGCATGATGAAAGGCGGCACGAATGTTTGATCCGCTCGGGCCGGCCGACTACGGCCGCCTGAAGCCTTACTTCGCGGGGCGGGGCTACCAGCTCTGCCCGTATTCGCTGGCCTCGATGATCATCTGGGCCGGCTGTATTTACGACGCCTTTTTCCTGGAAGAGGACGACAAGGTCTGGTTCGCCGAGCACGAGCAGGAGAAAGGCGGGAGGCGCCGCCTGCTGCTCCCGGTCTGCCGTCCTTTCCGTATGCCGACGCCGGCGGAACTGGCCGACGGGGCCGCCAGGCTGGGCTACCGGGAGTTCCGCTATGTTCCGCAGCAATGGCTGGACTCGGCCGGACGGGGCGAGGCTGAAAAACTCTTCGTCGTCCGGGAAGAGGATGGTTTCCACGACTATATTTACGAGCGGGAGGCGCTGGCCTCGCTCGGCGGCCGGCGTTACGCCAAGAAGCGCAACCTCATAGCCCAGTTCGAAAAGACCTACGGCGCCTCCGCCGCCGTCGGCGCGATGAAGGGCGCCTGCTTGAAGAGCTGCCTCGACCTCTTCGACCACTGGGAGAGATCCCGGGGCGCCGCGATGGACATAAGCAAGTGCGAGCGCAAGGCCATAGCCAACGCCCTGGCCAGTTTCCGGGAGCTGGAGATGTCCGGCGTCGCGGTGGAGATCGGCGGCCGGCTGGCCGGCTTCGCCTTCGGCTCGCGGGTCAACGACGACACCTGGGCGCTTAACTTCGAGAAGGCCGATATCGCTTACAAGGGTCTCTACCAGTTCCTGGACCGCGAGGCGGCCCGCTCCGTGCCCGCCTCCTATCAGTTCATCGACAAGGAGAACGATCTGGGCCTGGCCGGCCTAAAGAAGGCCAAGGAATCCTATTTCCCCTGCAGGACGGTGAAGTCGTACACGCTGAAACTCAAGGATTAGATGGGCGTAGAACTGCTTGAATTCGACAACCTTTCGGGCGAAGCGGGACTGGTCCACGCGGTCTCCACGCGCGCCGGAGGCGTCAGCGCCGGCCCATATTCCTCGCTCAATCTCGGCGAGTCCGCCGGCGACGAGCCCGAAAAGGCGGCCGAGAACCTGCGCCGCTTCCTGGCGGCCGCGGCGATGCCGCCCGGAAGAGTGGCCGCCATGCGCCAGGACCATACCGCCAACGTGGCCGAGGTGAGGGAGGACTGGCCCTTCGGTCCGCCCGGCGAACCCGTTCTCCAGCCGCACATAGACGGTCTGGTGACCCGCCTGAAGAACACCCCGCTGATCGCCTTCTCCGCCGACTGCGCCACCGCGGTCTTCTACGACAGGCGCAACTCCGCCCTCGGCGTGATGCACGCCGGCTGGCGGGGCGCGGCGCAGAACATCTTCCGCGCGGCCTGCGAGCGTATGGCGCTGCTCTACGGCAGCCGGCCCGGCGATATCATCGCCGGCGTGGGCCCCTGCATCTGCGCCGCGCATTACCCCGTGGGGACCGACTTCACCGGAACCCTGAAGGGCCTTTTCGGCCCGGAGAAGGCCGCGCGCCTGCTGCGCCGGCAGGACGGCGTCGACTATTTCGACCTGCGCGCGCTGTTGCTGGAGCAGCTGCTGGAGCTGGGAATAAGCAATTTCGAGTTCTCGCCGTTTTGCACCTGGGAGGACGAGAGGCTGTTCTCCTGGAGGCGAGACAAGGGCGTGACGGGCCGCTTCGCCCTCGCCGCCATGCTTAAATAGGGAGGTCAATTCCGGGGCTGAGGGCGTGGCGTTATATTGATCGGGAGACAATGGGGGTGGCGGCGGATTCGCGGAGAAAAACCGTCCGGAGCCGCGAGCTTGCGTAAGCGCGAGCGGCGAGGGTCGGAAGCGCGCGCACGGTGTGCGCGACGCTGTTTTTTCGGAG
>Ga0302246_1000238_pt1 | contig 54447 bp, 32 predicted proteins | sample AAG_UR_Trp_MG_FD_193533 | JGI IMG/M metagenome (GOLD analysis project Ga0302246, IMG submission 193533) | Enriched activated sludge microbial communities from anaerobic digester in WTTP, New Holstein, Wisconsin, United States - AAG_UR_Trp | ecosystem: Engineered > Bioreactor > Anaerobic >... | reverse complement strand
GACCGTTACCAGCAGATGTTTCTCGGCAAAGTTGTCATGTCCTCGCAAGAAGACCTGAAAGCCGGATCGATGGTGTTCGAACAACGCCACAATAGCAGATATCGTTACAGTAAACTCGGCGGAAAAATACCGCTGAAGGCCCTGGCTGCGATGAATACAAAACTTCGTTTTCCGGCAGAGGAGGGGGCCCCAAGACATCGGCTGAAAAAACCGGAAACCGGCCGATATCATTTGGTGCGACTCATCCGTAGCGATTCGAAACTCAATATCTTCGGTGAGAGCTTTACCGTCCCGCCGGAACTCAAGCTCGAATATGTGGTGGCTACGATCAATGTCAAAGAACAAAAATTGAAACTCTTCCCGGACAAAATCCAGGTCGATGAATTTAGCTACAAGCTACGCTGAATATCCGAGTGTCCACGATGTCCTGGCACGAAAATCTGTCCACGATGTCGTGGCACTCGACATATAGGCAATAAATAAAAGGGCGCTAGCCCTATTGAAACGCGGAAGGAGTGAGAATCATGTATTTCAGGATGACGAGGATGCTTTTTCTTATTTTGGGCCTCTTTTTGTTCATTTCCGGAGAGGTCGTTTATGCCGAAACCGATGCTCGCACCCAGGCGGACGAGCAAAAAATCATGAACAGCCTGCAAAACATGAAGGTCGATGAAGCGCGATTGTATCCACAACTGCCCCCCAGAGTTATGTTGAACTCCAAGAAGGGAATAGCCCTTAAGCAAGAGTTGGTCAAGTTCTGCGGGAATCTTCTTGAGGATCTGAAGTCCAGGCGCAACGTGGAATTTGTCGCTCCGGAGGTGCGAACGGATGATTTCAACGACTCTCAGCTTCAGGCTTATCTGAAGCGATGTCCCAGGTTAAAACCTTACAGAAGTTATTATCTTCCCATTTATCGGGAAGAGGCTGAACATTGGACCCAAAAGGAATGGGAAGAAAACACGTTCCCGATTATTTGTGAAACGGACTTCCGGATCTACCCGATGAACATCGATGTGCCCACTAAGATTCATTACGAAGCGAGGAAACAGCCGAAGACGTACAATCATGAATCGTTTCATCTCTTTTTTTGCAGCGGCTGGCATGGCGAATTGAATGATACTTTTTGGAGTGATGAAATGTATTTATTATCTTTCAATAAATGCAAACGTATTGCGGCGGTCGGGATGGGTAAGGTCTACGATTATGAGAAAAAGAAATATACCGGGGATGTCGGCAGTGTCATTAAATATCGAGGCCAGTACTATTTAGTCACTTTGGAATCCTATGGGACAAGAAAAAAAACGCGAAGGTATGATTTAGACATCAGGAACTTCAATCTTGAACGATGCCGTTATTATAAGGAGGAAAGCCATGCCGATACCAGTCGATAAATACGCAAGCCATGAAGAATATGTAGCCGCGCGCCGGGAGTTCATAAAGGGAGCGGAAGGGGCCATTCCCAATGTGCATGTGGATAATCTGAGGAAGAGACAATGGATCCTTTTCCTCCGATAAGGAATAATATAAAAAACCATAATAAAAATAAAATATTAGTGACATGCACCATGGCATTGCTTTGGTTGACTTGAATGGAGACGGTAAGAACGATCTAATCACAGCCTTTCAGAATGATCGATTTTTTTGTGGGGAATTTGGTGCCAGTTGTCAAGTGCTTGTATTTATGTTGATCAAAATCGATAAGGGAAATCAAGATTCCTGTAGATGGATTGAAACAGGGGAGCAATTGATCATTTAGCACTGTGCGTCAATGGCTAGCACAGGGGTTTTTCCATAAAATTCAGATAAGGGAGGACAGGAAATGAGCGAAACGACCGGGGGCAATGCGGGAAAATCTTTAGGGGATCGTATCATGGATCGGGTCCCCCTATTATGGCTATTTTGGTTTTTTTTGTTTTCCATCTTATGGGGGTGCGAGAACACCTCCTTTGACAAGAACCAGATAGAAGCCTACAAACGAAACCATCCCTCGGCTTTTCAGGTCAATGCCTTTATAAATGATATTTCCCCGGACAATCAAACGTTGCTGTTTGACTATGGTTCTCCTTATTGGTTAAGGATTGGCCTTTACAACATGTCATCCGGAAAAATTCATGTCTTCGATACCGGCGAAGAAAACAAGATGAACATGGTCCCCGCTTTTTCACGCGATGGTCGTAAAATTGTTTTTGTGGGTCAAAGAGAACGCAATTACGCGGGGAACATATACATCATGAACACAGACGGCAGCGATCTTCGCCAAATCACGAATAATCATGGAATGGTGGATGAGGGCACAAGTCTTGTTCATGCCCCCGCCTTTTCTCCGGACGGGAAACGGATCATCTTCCTTCGCTCCCAAAGGACCCGTGAACGGGCATACCCGCTGCGGGGGCGGATGTCTTGCGACTGGGACATCTATGAGGTGGATATTGATACCGGTGTGGAACGGAGGCTGACGGAATTTTATTTCTATGACGCTTCGTGGCCCTCCTATATGGCGAATGGAAAACGGTTCATTTTTTCCGGGGAGGGGCCTTATAATCCATCAGGAAACGGGCCGAAAAACTATAAGGAATACGAAGACCAATACCGGAAGAATTTCATTTTCATCATGGACGGCCGGAACAATGAACTGAAACCGGCGCTTATCAACGGAAACCACTCCATAAACCCTCATGTCAGCAATGACGACACGATCCTTTTCATCTCGCGGACCAACGAGATGGACGGTCTTGAAAACGCGCCCGAAATACTGGAACTTTTTCTCTACAGGAAAGGCAAGATCAAGCGCCTGACGACGCTGCATGCGTACATAAAATGGACCCGGATATCGCGGGATGGAAGGTTCATCATTTTTACCAAAAGAAACAGTGAAAGAGATCGTGATTTCTCGTATTGGCTTATGAAAAGCGATGGCACGGGGCTCAGGGAAATCAAGATTCCGGTGGATGGGTTGAAACAGGGGAGCAATTGATCATTCAGCCCTGTGCGTCAATGGCAAGCATGGGGGTTTTTCCATAAATTCAGATAAAGGAGGACAGGAAATGAGCGGGACGACCGGGGGCAATGCGGGAAAATCTTTAGGGGATCGTATCATGGATCGGGTCCCTCAATACGGGAATTTTGGCGGGCCAGGCTATTGTCATGGAGCCTGGGTGAAGGAGGAAGGTCCTGCAGAACGTTACAAATGGGATCAATGGGCCGATCCTATCGACGGCCAGGATGAGTTGTATCTTGAACACGACAAGACCTATGCGTGGGCGGAACTGCAACGTGATTTGGGCAACATTTCTTCTCTTGAAGAATCGATCATGAAGACCAAGGCCGATATTCAGCTTTTAGATGGTCTTGCACATTACAATCCCCTTGACGATCCCAGAAGCGTTGTTAAGGAATATTCATCAATGTATCAAATTCTTGCGATGACGCTCTTTGCAGAAAAGATTTTAGCGGATTGCTTTTTCTACACCGAATTAAAATCGGTCTATGATGCATTTCGCGACCTTTTCGATTCTGCAAGATCAATGATTGAGCGTATTTTTTCCGATCCGTTGATTGTTGATCTGGATGGCGATGGTATCGAAATCAGGAGTTTGGCAAAAAATATTCGTTTCGATCAGGATGGGAACGGTTTTTCAGAAAAGACGGGCTGGGTATCTGCGGATGACGGTTTGCTGGTCCTCGACCGCAACGGAGACGGTGTTATCAATAACGGCGGGGAGTTGTTCGGGGATCAGACGGTTTTGAAGAACGGCCGTAAGGCGGCGAACGGTTTTCAGGCCCTGGCGGAATTGGATGGAAACGGGGACGGTCAGATTGACGCAAACGATGCCGCCTATTCGCAGCTTCGTGTTTGGCAGGACATCAATGGCAATGGTGTTTCGGAAGGGGGTGAACTGAAGACCCTTCCCGAACATGGCATCAAGTCCATTCATGTCACTTCAATGATATCAAACATGACTGATCCTCAGGGCAACACACAGACACGAATCGGCAGTTATGAAAAAACGGAAGGAACACCGGGGACGATTGCCAATGTCAATTTCCAGCGGGACACGATGGATGCGATCGCTGATTTGTGGCTGGACGTGCCGACAGACATCAGAGCGCTGCCGGACCTGATGGGCAGTGGAAATATCCACGATTTGCACCAGGCGATGGTCAAATATGGAACGGGCCAGTTAGAATCGCTAGTTGAGCAATTTATTGCTTCTACAGATATTACGACCCGCAATTCCCTCATGGAGCAGATTCTTTTCAAATGGGTTGGTTGCGATACCGTCGATCCGTCCAGCCGGGGCGCAAACATCGACGCCCGGAAACTGGCGGTTCTGGAGAAGTTTTATGGGGAGGGTTTCGTTGGCACTGGAGGACCAAGCCCGATCCGGGAGGCGTCCGTTCTGCTTGCTGATGCCTATCATGGTCTTTATGAGATGTACTACGGCCAATTGATGCTTCAAAGTCACCTTTCCGATATTTATCGAAAAGTTTCATATTCCTGGGATGAAGGGATCCAGAGCGTCCGGATGGATGTCAGTGCCGTGGCGGCGGAATTACAGGCGATGCTGGGCAGCGATCCCGACCGGGGCAAACAGTTCCTGGGGGAGTTTTCCCGTGTCGTGCGGGGATTGGGGCAAGACAAGACATTCGACTACCTTTCCTTCCGTGAGACGTTCATTGCCATGGACCCGGAGCTGGGCTGGGTGATGGATTCGGCGGGGCTGCCCGTTCTTCAGTACGGCAGTAATGGATTCGGCGGTACCGACAATCCGGAAGCGATTCACGGCGATCCGACAAAGGATAACGGTTACCTGATTGCCGGCAACGGGGACGATGTCATTTATGGCACAGACCGGAATGAAACGCTGCGTAACGGGACGGGCAATGCCGTTTTATATGGCGGCGGAGGCCGCGATGTTCTGTGGGGCGGCGGTGGAGGGGACCTGCTCGACGGCGGTGCTGGGGACGATACGCTTCATGGCGGTCTGGGGGACGACACGTACCTTTTCCGGCGGGGCTCCGGCAGGGATACCATTGATGATGACGGTGGCGCGGACACGATCCGGATGGGAAGCGGTCTGACGCCGTCGGATGTGCTTGTGGAGAGGCATTACGATTACCTGATGTTGAGGATCGTAGGCAGCCCCGACGACGTGTTGATCGTCACGGATTATTTTCGGAACGACAGTCCCCTGAACCGGATCGAGCGCATTCGGTTTGCCGACGATACGGTCTGGACGGATTCCGACATCCTTGCAAAAGTGGCGACCCCCACGGAAGGGGACGACGTGATTTATGGCTCGTATTCGAAGGACAACGATCTTCATGGCCTGGGCGGCAACGATACCCTTTACGGCCAGGGGGGCGACGACAGTTTACAGGGCGATGCCGGTGACGACCGGTTATATGGCAGGCTGGGCAACGACATTCTCGACGGCGGTGCGGGGAACGACACGCTTTACGGTGGGTATGAGGCGGGATGGTCTACGCCAAGCGGCGACGATACCTATGTGTTTGGCCGGGGATACGGCCGGGATACGATTATCGATGCGGATTCAAGCCAGGGAGACATGGATACCATCCTGTTCCGGGATGGGATTGTGCCCGCGGATATCTCGATAAGAAGAAACGGCAGCGATCTTGTCCTTGGTATAAGCGGGACGGAAGATATGTTGACCGTAACGTCCTGGTTTGCCGGCGAGTCAGGTATGTTTCAGGTAGAGCGCATTCGCTTTGCGGATGGGACCGAGTGGGATGCCGCGTTGATCAACCGGGCCGTCCTTCAGGGTTCCGAGGGTAACGATATCATTTATGGATACGATGGCAGTGCGGATCATTTGAATGGTATGGGCGGGGACGATCAAATTTACGGTGCCGCAGGAGATGACGTGCTCCAGGGTGGAACCGGCAACGACCGGCTTTGGGGAGAAGACGGTAACGATGCCCTCGACGGCGGCGATGTCCTTTATGGTTCCGTCAGGCAGAAGTACGGCTGGCAGGCGTCGAATGAGGCTACCGACAACGACGCCTATGTGTTTGGCCGGGGATGTTGCCGGTCTGCGTTTTGCGCGGGAATGTGAAATAGTAACACTTTTTCAGGCCATGTGTATGCAGGTAACATCATGAAGATAAGAGGCAATTGTAATATTATCGGCGGGTTTGGACTTATATGGCTTTGATGGTTTCCCAAAACGTTCAAAATTGTCATTGACAAGGCGGGAAGATTTTCCTATGGCAATATCATTCTTGGGGGGAACATCACTTCTGAAAACCGATTCCATTCTACCGATCATTACCCTCACGGTTCCTGCTCCAGGAATTTCACCTTTCGACCTGAATCTCCAGGTTTGAGTTCGTTGAAAACGACTCCATATTGAGAAGCGCCAAATAAGATCGCCGCGTTATGAAGTCGGTGAAGATTCGGTGAAGAAGGCGCAACGGACACTTCCGCGCAAGGCCGGTGGAACGGGGAAGGATTATCCCTGACCGGTGCATTTCAGGAAACCACAGACGTATCCCTGCAACCCCGTTTTTGACAGGGAAGACGCGACCTTGAGGCGTAAAGGCCCATTCTTTGTGAACAAAAATCTATAAAATACGCACCCATGACTTGGTCCGACCCCAAAGGGGACAAAGGCGAAAGGGCCGAAGAGGATTTGCCAAGAGAATTTATGAACTACATGAATTAGGGTGTTCTTATGACACCGAAAAAGGGGTTTTAAGGCTTGAAAAGCCTATTTATGGAACCTAGATCATGACAAATCAGGCACCTAACTTGGTCCGACCCCAAAGGAGCCACCAAAGGAGCCAAAGGAGCAATTTGTGCCACGCATAGCACCGAATTTTTAGTTCATTGTAAATGACTTAATAGCAGCAAGAAGTATCGGGAAATGAGTTTATATTAGCGAAGTTGGGACTAAAGGGGAGCTGTATAGACGTTCTTGCCTGGTAAGAAAGGAGGAAGATCATGAAGAAAAGATTCGTTGGAATAATGGTCGTTCTTTTTTGTTTTATGGCTTGTGCGGGGGACGCGCCAGGCCCGAAGCCGCCCATTGAGCTGCCGTTTGCCGTTCATCAGGAGGGGGCCACGGTTTCAACCGAAGTGCGGATTGTAAAGAAATTTCCTTATGAGTTGAGTATTGCATTTCCATGGATTGTCAAATCAGAGCGGTACAGTTATCGATTCGAGCTGACATTTCCTTTCAGTAATAACGAAGAACGAGATCGTGTCGAGAAAGTGGTGGGGGGACACGAGTGGAACATGCGTACGGGTAATTTGACTAATCCGGGCGTTCCAATCCAGGTGAAAGTCATTGTCAGGGTCATTGAACCTATGGGAGAACGAATTTTAGAGGAAAGAGAAGTTACGACCAAGGGCGTCCAGGCCGGGAATCCCGAACATTTAAAAAGAAGAATAGGCTTCTTCGAATTACCTCCCGGTTTATACCGCGTAACGGTCACAAATCTGAAGGGTGCTACGGAATTTTCTAGTGTACGTGTGTTATTAGGTATTTACAATCCAAGAATATTTTAGAGAATCAGGGGGATATTATGGCCTACTATATGACAATTAACATAGAGAAAGCGGGCACGCCGACAAGCAATGGTAAAAAATCTAAAGCCGGCCACATGTGGTATTCACTTAAAGATTCATCGACGAATGATGAGAAAGATTATGGATTTACCAGCAAGGACGTGGACGGTGATGGAAAGAATGATGTGTCAAATACCGATAGAGATGATTATGAAGGTGACCCCGCATATTCGAGGACGGTCGAAGTTACGAAAGAACAATACGATGCCATGAAGGCATTCGGGGATGACGACACCAACCCCTATTTTGACTATCATTACAATGTGATGACGAACAGTTGCGTCGATTATGTTTATTTTTTTAGGAGAGATTCTTTATGAATATATCTAAAGATTTTTTAAGAACCTTCGTTATCATTATAATGGCAAGTGTTGGTGCTATCGCTTCTATTTTTTTTGTTATTTTTTTATTTCATGCCATTTTACAAGGTTGCTACAAATCTACGCCTGCTGAAATCATTCATTATCATCCCACTGTTTTTAAGGAAGAAACTCCGGAGCCGTTTTTCTATTCCATAGGTAACGATCTGAAGCGATCCAATACGATTGATCCTCATGCAAAGACGCTTTTCTCATGTAATAAGATTAGAGAAGCTTTTGTATCACCTGACAACAGGATGATTCTCCTGATCTGTGGGGAACGGGGTAAAGACGGTACGCTATGGCTTGTGTCGGATGACGGCATTGTTATTCGAAAAATCACAACGGTGAAAGATATGGACAAGAAAGAGAAAATACCGGGTGAGTATTTTATCAGGGATGATCGGATTCAGTGGTCGCCAGACAGCAGGAGTTTCTATGTGATTCGCGATCAGTATTCTTCTGGTACGAGGCACACGTTGACTCCTATGAATGGTTCACTGTTGAGGTATGATATTAGCTATGGATATTTTGAAGTCGCCATACCTGTATTCACCTCTCATCATTATTTTTTTGGTCAGGATGATCGGATTTATTACCGCGTTTGGGATTCCCGCCACTCTAAGGAAGAGCTTCGGTGTCGACAAAAAGGACGAGAATGTAATAGGTCGTATATTACGAATGAACGGGAAATATTTTATTCATTCTCGAGTCTTGAATACAAAGATTATATCCTGCCACTCCAAGGTACCTATTTGGATGATCATCCAAGCATAACAAGAATTTATTATGAGAGCGAAAAAGTTCTACATCTTTTGTTAACAGTGAAATGGGGCCATAATTTCAAAGGGGGATTTAATGGAATTGAGACATTGCGTAGCGTTTTTTTGCCTGGGGAAAGATATTTGCCTTTGAAAATTACTTCAAAACAATTTAGCGGATTTCTCCTTATCGATACGGCTACCGGGTGGTATAAAGAAATTCCTTCCGAAACCTTCATTTACAGAAATTTCAACACACTTAACCGGAACATTAAGTATGAAATACATGATTCTGGAATACGCTTAGTTGCAAGCGATAAAAAGTTTTATAGGTGATTCGTGCAAGTATGATGAATTATGTCTCTTTCGGGAGATGTTTGAAATCGCTTTTAGGCGAAAAAAAGTTTTGCGAAATACTAAGGGGTGAGCATCACCAAATGTGTTCAATTACAAAAAAGGGGGATCATCTATGTCGGAAGGTAATGTTTATAATTGCAGCGTTACTATATGTGTTGTTGTTCCACATCATGCAATGACCGCGCAGGAATCAAGTCCTTTTGGTCATGCTTATCTTAAAATTAAAGATGAAAACGGCAATACAGAAAAAATCGGCTTTTATCCAAATGAAAATGGAGATTGGGGCGAACCAGGGCAGGTTAACATGAATGATACAATTCATGAGAATGATCCCACGTACGAAATAAAATATAGAATAACTAGCGAAGAATTAGAAAAACTTAAGGAAAACATTGCGAAGGATGCGGCTAATCCTCCAAACTACACACCACTTGCCAACGATGAAAATTGTGTATCCTTTGCGAGAAAACAGGTTGTTGCACTCGGCCGATACTTTCCTCCGACTGTATCTCCAACACGTGCAATCTATGAAATTAAAAAAAGATCTTTATTTGATCAAGCAAAACAAATAATTAGACGTATCATTTGGGGAGATCCTCTCGTTTTAGATCTTGATGGAGATGGTATTGAGACCACCGGATTAAACAAGGGGGTGTACTTTGATCATGATGGCAATGGATTTCGTGAGCTATCTGGTTGGGTTTCAGCCGATGACGGTTTGCTGGTCCTCGACCGCAACGGAGACGGTGTTATCAATAACGGCGGAGAGTTGTTCGGGGATCAGACGGTTTTGAAGAACGGCCGGAAGGCGGCGAACGGTTTTCAGGCCTTGGCGGAATTGGATGAAAATGGGGACGGTCAGATTGACGCAAACGATGCCGCGTATTCGCAGCTTCGTGTTTGGCAGGACAAGAACAATGATGGGAAAAATAGTATAGATGAAATAAAAAGCCTGATTGATCTGAACATTGCTTCCATCGATCTCAATTCCAAAATCTCTAACATTGCTGATTCACAAGGGAATATTCAGAACAGGGTTGGTGTTTTTACAAAGACAGGCAGTTCGACTGGTCTAATAGCCAATATGAATTTTCAAAGAGATACAGTTCTGTCGTTCGCTTCCGACCATATGCCTGTGCCGAATGATATTAAAATCCTGCCTGACCTTCAAGGATACGGCAACATGAACTTTTTGCACCAGGCGATGGTCAAATATGGAATGGGCCAGTTAGAATCGCTAGTTGAGCAATTTATTGCTTCTACAGATATTACGACCCGCAATTCTCTCATGGAAAAAATCCTCTTCAAATGGGTTGGTTGCGATACCGTCGATCCGTCCAGCCGGGGCGCAAACATCGACGCCCGGAAACTGGCGGTCCTGGAGAAGTTTTATGGGGAGGGTTTCGTTGGTACCGGAGGACCCAACCCGATCCGGGAGGCGGCGGTATTGCTCGAACAGGCTTACCGCTCCGTTTTTGAGATGTACTACGGCCAGTTGATGCTTCAAAGTCATCTTTCCGATATTTATCGAAAAGTTTCATATTCCTGGGATGAAGGGATCCAGAGCGTCCGGATGGATGTCAGTGCCGTGGCGGCGGAATTACAGGCGATGCTGGGCAGCGATCCCGACCGGGGCAAACAGTTCCTGGGGGAGTTTTCCCGTGTCGTGCGGGGATTGGGGCAAGACAAGACATTCGACTACCTTTCCTTCCGTGAGACGTTCATTGCCATGGACCCGGAGCTGGGCTGGGTGATGGATTCGGCGGGGCTGCCCGTTCTTCAGTACGGCAGTAATGGATTCGGCGGTACCGACAATCCGGAAGCGATTCACGGCGATCCGACAAAGGATAACGGTTACCTGATTGCCGGCAACGGGGACGATGTCATTTATGGCACAGACCGGAATGAAACGCTGCGTAACGGGACGGGCAATGCCGTTTTATATGGCGGCGGAGGCCGCGATGTTCTGTGGGGCGGCGGTGGAGGGGACCTGCTCGACGGCGGTACGGGGGACGATACGCTTCATGGCGGTCTGGGGGACGACACGTACCTTTTCCGGCGGGGCTCCGGCAGGGATACCATTGATGATGACGGCGGCGCGGACACGATCCGGATGGGAAGCGATCTGACGCCGTCGGATGTGCTTGTGGAGAGGCATTACGATTACCTGATGTTGAGGATCTCAGGCAGCCCCGACGACGTGTTGATCGTCACGGATTATTTTCGGAACGACAGTCCCCTGAACCGGATCGAGCGCATCCGGTTTGCCGACGGCACGGTCTGGGCGGATTCCGACATCCTTGCAAAAGTGGCGACCCCCACGGAAGGGGACGATGTGATTTATGGCTCGTATTCGAAGAATAACGATCTTCATGGCCTGGGCGGCAACGATACCCTTTACGGTCAGGGGGGCGACGACAGTTTGCAGGGCGATGCCGGTGACGACCGGTTATATGGCAGGCTGGGCAACGACATTCTCGACGGCGGCCTAGGGAACGATACGCTTTACGGCGGGTATGACGCGGGATGGTCTACGCCAAGCGGCGACGATACCTATGTGTTCGGCCGGGGATACGGTCAGGATACGATTATCGATGCCGATTCAAGCCAGGGAGACATGGATACCATCCTGTTCCGGGATGGTATTGTGCCCGCGGATATCTCGATAAGAAGAAACGGCAGCGATCTTGTCCTTGGTATAAGCGGGACGACGGATTCACTGACCGTGAAGAATTGGTTTTTTGATGAATCGGGACAATATCAGGTAGAGCGCATTCGCTTTGCGGATGGGACCGAGTGGGATGCCGCGTTGATCAACCGGGCCGTCCTTCAGGGTTCCGAGGGTAACGATATCATTTATGGATACGATGGCAGTGCGGATCATTTGGATGGTCTGGGCGGGGACGATCAAATTTACGGTGCCGCAGGAGATGACGTGCTCCAGGGTGGAACCGGCAACGACCGGCTTTGGGGAGAAGACGGTAACGATGCCCTCGACGGCGGAGCAGGCGACGATTATCTTGCCGCCGGCGCCGGCAACGACATCCTGTCCGGCGGGGAAGGGAATGACGACCTGAAAGGTGGATTGGGCGACGATGCTCTCGACGGGGGATCGGGGGATGATCGGCTCTACGGCGGTATCGGCAACGATGTTTTAGACGGCGGTGCGGGAAACGACACGCTTTACGGCGGAACCGGATACGCTTGGCCGGACGCCAACGGCGACGACACCTACCTGTTTGGCCGGGGATCGGGGCGGGACATGATCATCGATCAGGATAAAACGGCGGGCAACACGGATACGATTCTCCTGGGCGCCGATATCGCGCCTGCCGATGTTGTCCTCCGGCGGGGCGGGGAAGACCTGACATTGTCCCTGATCGGGACCGGCGATGTGCTGACCGTCCGGAACTGGTTCATGAACGATTCCTCCGAGTATCAAGTTGAGCGGATTCAGTTTGCCGACGGGACGGTCTGGGGTGTGGCTGATGTAAAGCAGAAAGTGATGGAGGGAACTCCCGGCGACGACGTCCTGATCGGCTACGGCGCGGCGGATGTGATGGACGGCATGGAGGGGAATGACGTGCTCTATGGCCGCAACGGCGATGACACGCTTTCGGGGAGTGCCGGCCATGACACCTTGTACGGCGAGGAAGGCAATGACGTCCTTCAGGGCGGGGAAGGCGACGACCGCCTGTACGGCGGCGGGGGTAGCGACGTTTTGGACGGCGGGGCCGGCGACGATGTCCTCAACGGCGGCGATCGTTACTTTTACAGTGGAAGCAACGGCAACGACACGTACCTGTTCGGGCGCGGATCGGGGCGGGATGTGATCGTCGATGTAGATTCGACGTCCGGCAACCTGGACACCATTTTGTTCCATTCCGATATCGTTCCCTCCGATATCCGGTTGCAGCGCGTCGGCGACAGCCTGCGGCTTTCCCTGGCCGGGACGGAGGACAGCCTGACCGTCGACAACTGGTTTACGGGATCGGGCGCAAGCCGGGTCGAACGGATTCAATTCGCCGACGGAACCGCGTGGGACGTTTCCGCTATTCAACAGATGGTTCTTCAGGGGACGGACGGGGATGACGTCCTGTATGGTTACGAAACGCCTGATACGCTCGATGGCCGGGGCGGCAGCGACATCCTTTACGGCGGCGGGGGGAACGACACCCTGGACGGCGGCGCCGGGGCGGATCGGCTTTACGGCGAGACGGGAAACGACACGTATTTATTCGGACGCGGTTCCGGACAGGATACCATTGACGATTACGACGCGACGCCGGGCAATATCGACACGCTTCTCTTCAAGGCGGATGTTGGACCCGCCGATGTGGTCCTTGGCCGTGACGGCGACCATTTGATCCTGACCATCGGCGATACCGGTGAAAACATAACCGTCCGGAACTGGTTCCTGAATGAATCCGGTGATCATCAGGTGGAACGGATTCAGTTTTCCGAAGGGACGGTCTGGGACGTGGATACGGTAAAACAGCGTCTTCTCCAGGGAACCCCCGGCGACGATGTCCTGATCGGATACAGCTCCGGCGATCTTCTCGACGGCGGCGCGGGCAACGATACCCTGATCGGCAAAACCGGCGACGACGCCTATATATTCGGCCGCGGTTACGGTCGGGACATCCTTTCCGACATCGACGGCACCCCCGGAAACATCGACACCATCAGGCTGAATCCGGATGTGACGCCGGGAGACGTCAGCTTGTCCTGGGATGCGGCCGGTCTGTTTTTGACAATCAACGGAACGTCCGACAGCTTGCTCCTTACCGGCTGGTTTGTGGGCGATCGATACAAGGTCGAGCGCATTGCGTTTGCGGACGGCACAATTTGGGATGCGGCCGCGATGCAGGAGATGGCCGGCGCACCGGCTTACATAGAAAATCAGATGACCGGCACGTCCGGTAATGACGTGCTGATCGGTCACGGCACGGCAGATTATATTCAGGGGATGGCTCGAAACGACCGCTTATATGGTGAAGGCGGAAAGGATATCCTCCTGGGCGGTGAAGGCAACGACGCGCTTTACGGCGGCGCCGCCGACGATGTGCTGGACGGCGGCAGCGGCGATGACTATCTCTACGGCGGTCTTAACGGCGAAAACGGCCTGAACGGCGGCGGGTCCAACGGCAACGACACCTATCTGTTCGCTTTTGGTTCCGGAATGGGTAAGGATACGGTGATCGATTTCGATGAGACGCCGGGCAACATCGATGCCATCCGGTTAAATGGTGATATCGCCCCCGGTGATCTGAAACTCAAACGGGACAGCGATGATCTCCTTTTGTCGTTGGACGGTTCCGAAGACACCCTGACCGTCAAATACTGGTTCCTGAATGACGCGTATAAAGTGGAACGCATTCAGTTTGCCGACGGGACGGCGTGGAATGTCGCGGCAATCGAACAGCGTCTTTTGCAGGGGTCGGGTTACGGCGATACCCTGATCGGGTTTGGGACGTCCGATGTGGTGATGGGCTACGGCGGCAACGATGCGTTGTACGGCCGTGCAGGCGGCGACACGATATACGGTGGAACCGGCAACGACGAAATCCACGGCGGCGAGGGAAACGATATCCTGATCGGCGGGGAGGGCCATAATAACAACTGGAATATCCCGGATAAAGATACTCTGTACGGCGGTAACGGAGACGACACTCTCGACGGCGGCGCCGGGAACGACCGGCTTTACGGCGGCGCGAAGGAACACTGGATGTTCCAAAACGGGACGAACGGCAACGATACCTATTTGATGGATGCGGATAGAAAGTCGGGAGACGATGTCGTTTACGATTACGATGAAACGGCGGGCAACCTGGACACGATCCTGATGCAAGAAGGCATTGCACCGGCGGATGTTGCGCTTTCGCGTTTCGATGACGATCTCGTCGTTTCCATCGCATCGGCCCGTAAACTGACGGTGGGGAAATGGTTTGCCAACGACGCTTCCAAAGTCGAAAATATTCGATTTTCCAATGGGACGGTCTGGGATGCGGGAACGATCCTGGGGAAAATATCCGCGACCGGCGGCCATGAACATACGGCAGGCCAGGTCAAAACCGGCACCGCCGGTAATGATTATCTGACCGGAGACGCGGGGGACGCCGTCATCGAAGGATTGGCCGGGGACGATGTCCTGCATGGCGGCTATTACCGGCCGAAAAATCCAGCCTATGACGACAGCCTGATTGTAAACGTCCGCGACGGGAACAATACGCTTCTGGGCGGGGAAGGCAATGATACGCTTTACGGCGGCTGGGGCGACGATGTGCTGGACGGCGGCTCGGGAGATGACATCCTTTATGGTGGAGACTATTTCCGCGGAAGGCGGTGGGACGACCTGGGAGACCTGACCGGCGACGATAACGGGAACGATACCTATCTTTTCGGACGTGGGTCCGGTCAGGACATCATCTGCGACCGGGATGCGACACCGGGAAACATCGATACGATTCAGCTTGGCAGTGGCATCCTGCCGTCCGACGTAACCTTGTCATGGACGGATAAAGATACCGAATGGATGTATAGAACGGACAGTCTGGTGCTTTCCATTGCGGGCACAAACGATACTTTGACCATTCAGAACTGGTTCGATGCCGGCGGCGAATGGAAGATCGAACGGATTCGGTTTGCCGACGGCACGATATGGGATATGCCCGCCATCAAGCAGATGCTGCTCCGGGGGACTCCGGGAGACGATACGCTGGCCGGAGACGGTACGCCGGACATCCTTGACGGCGGCGCCGGGAACGACATCCTCATCGGGAATACCGGCGGCGATACGTATGTTTTTGGCCGCGGATATGGACAAGACACGATTTTCTATGGAGATTACACCCCTGACGGCATCGACACGGTCAGGCTTAAGGAGGATGTTTCGCCTTCGGATGTGACCCTGACGCGTGATATGACGGACCTCTATCTGAAAATAAACGGAACGGAAGATCACCTTCGGTTCAAGGATTGGTTCCTGAATGAAAATGACGTTTATCAGGTTGAAAGAATCGAATTCGCCGACGGCACGGTGTGGGATCCGGCCATGGTGCAGGGCCTCGTCGATACGCCGACGGACAGGAACGATTTCATTGTCGGCACGCGGGTGAACGACGCCATTGACGGCGGCGCAGGCGACGACGTCATTTACGGAGCGGACGGCGACGACGTGATTCATGGCGGCACGGGCAACGATACCCTTTACGGCGGCTATGCCGAGGGCGATACCTGGTACTGGGACGGCGATAACGCCCTGTACGGCGGGGAGGGAATTGACTCGTTATACGGCGGCCGAGGCGTCAACGTTCTGGATGGCGGTCCCGGCGACGATACGATCGACGGAAGGAAAGGCCAAAATACGTTCATGGTCAACCGGGGCGGCGGCTTCGATCGTATTCGGTCCCGTTATCTCTTTCCTACGGATGAAGGAGGAGATACCGTGATGTTCGGCGAGGGGATTACGCCCGATGATCTCCGGGTTCAAATCAAAGAAAACGGCGATGTTTCGCTGCTTGCCGTCGGCATCGGCAATGATGACGGCATGCTGATAGAAGCATCCCATTCAGGAGGCGGCGAGGGGCCGTCATGGATGGCTTTCGGTGAAAGCGGCAGCAGGAGCGACGCCCTGTTACGCCTTGCCGTAAGACGTTTCGTTTTTTCCGACGGCCGGGAGTTGACCCTGGAGCAGGTCCTGGCACGGGCCGATAGCGGAGTCATCGGAGCGCAGGCAGGGACGGCGGACGGTGAATTCCTGACCGGAAGCGCCGCCGATGACGAAATATACGGGAATGAAGGCGACGACTGGATCGAAGCCCGCGATAATGAAGATACGGTTCACGGCGGGACCGGAAATGACGTGATCGATGCCGGATCCGGTCGGGATAGCGTATCCGGCGGTGAAGGAAACGACGTGATGGCCGGAGGAAAGGGTAATGACCTGCTGGCCGGCGGCGAAGGAAACGACGTCTATACCTTCAACCGCGGCGACGGCCGGGATTACATTGCAAACGGAGCGATGCCGTCGTCCGGGGAAACGGATTCCGTATCTTTTGGAATATCTGTCGGCCCGGCTGATATCTCCGGCTATGTTGACGCCGCAGGCAACTTGGTTCTGGCCGTAAACGGGGGAAACGATCAGGTATCCATCAGGTGGTTTGATCCGGCCAATGGATTTGCACGATATCAGGACGGCGGACTGGCGCGTGTGCAGTTCATCGATTCGGACGGCGGGGTAAGGATATTCGACCTGGCGGGCATTGTCGGGTCGCTGTCGGGTTCCCTGCCGGCGGCGGATGCCGGCCGGCCGGTTCCCTTATTCACCGCGGAAACGAGCGGCTACGAATTGACCGGCGGTGTTACCGCGGCAGGTGGTGACCATGCCGTCGCCTATGCACAGACCGGCGATCTGTTCGGTGTGGCGACACATTATTCCGGGGGCGACGGCGACGACATCATCAACGGCCGGACAGGAGACGATACCATCGATGCCGGAAATGGAAGCAATGTCATCAACACCGGCGAGGGCAATAACACCGTTACGGCCGGCGACGGAAATGACCGGATTACGGCGGGTGGCGGTCATGATACGATCCATGCCGGTGACGGCGACAATATCGTTGATGCCGGAGCGGGAAACGATGTCATGGTCGGTGGCAGCGGGAATGATGTGTTTTTCGGCGGTTCAGGAAACGATACCCTGTGGGGTTCCGGTGGAAGAGATACCTTGACTGGCGGTGCCGGCGACGACACGTACCGGTTCCGTCGGGGTGACGGTGTTGTTCTCCTCGATGACCTGGCCGATGCGTCGGGGGGCAATCGTGTTCTCTTCGGTGAAGGCATTTCACCTGACGATCTGAGGTTGAATGCCGGTGACGGCGTCCTGATCATCCATGTGGGCGATGGAGGCGATATCCTTCGGCTGACGGGGTTTGATCGGGGAAATATCTATGGTTCTCATGCCGTGGAAAGCTTTGAATTTGCCGATGGATACAAAATGACATATCGCCAATTAATCGACCGGGGCTTCGACCTGCCGGGAACCTATGGTGAGGATCAAATCGCCGGTACCAACGGGGCGGATCGTATCGAAGCCCTGGGCGGAAACGATGTACTTGCCGGGGGCCGTGGGAATGATATCCTGGACGGCGGCAGCGGCAACGACACCTATGTATTCAATCTGGGGGATGGGGTGGATACCATCAGGGATCACGCGGATTCAGGCGCGGGTAACGTCATTCAATTCGGTGCGGGAATTACAGCCGATGACCTGAGCTTTTCTCTTGACGGGAATGTACTCGTTATTAGAGTGGGTCAATTCGGTGATGCCATCCGGTTTGAATCGTTCAACCCCGGCGATGCCTACGGCAGTAATGCAGTCGGGACATTCCGGTTTTCCGACGGGACTTTCTTGAATTTCAGCGACCTGATTCATCAGGGGTTAACTTTTTCAGGTACGCCCGGCGCGGATGTGATTTCGGGAACGAATGCAAATGATACCTTCAAGGGAAATGGCGGTAATGATACTCTTTCCGGAGGTGCGGGCGATGATGCCTATGTATTTTTACCCGGTGACGGAACGGACACCATCTATGACGAAGCAACCTCGTCCGGGGAAAACACCCTTGTCTTTGGGACGGGGATAACGCCTTCTGATATCCGTCTCAGCTATGATCCGGATGCCGGAGCCCTTGTTATCAATACCGGGAACGGCGGCGATTCGATCAGGCTGATGAACTTTAAAGCAGCCGATCCCTACGGGCCGCATGCCGTTGAATATTTCCAATTTTCCAATGGTCAGGTTTTGACCTACAACCAGTTGATCGACCGGGGTTTTGACATCGCCGGAACGGCCGGACCCGATACTCTGGCGGGTACCTCCGCCGTGGATCGGATTACGGGAAGTGCGGGGGACGATACGCTTTCCGGCGGTGCCGGGAACGACATTCTCTCCGGCGGTGAAGGCGACGATACCTACATCTTCAATCGGGGCAACGGGAGCGATACCATCGATGACATCGCAACCGCATCGAACGGCAACACCCTCATTTTCGGAGAAGGCATGTTCGCGGCTGATCTATGGCGAAGCATATCCTTTGAAGGGGATACGTTGATTCTCCGTATGGGAAATGACGGCGACGAAATCCGCTTGAAAGGCTTCGATCCCAATGCCGCGGAAACGGGAACGCATGCGGTCGACACCTTCCGGTTCGCCGATGGAACGGTGATCAATTACGAACAACTTGTCCAAAACACGTTCATTGTCCGGGGGACTGCGGCGGATGACGACCTTTCCGGAACGAACATTACGGATCGCCTGTACGGTTATGAAGGCTTCGACAGCCTGAAAGGCGGCGCCGGCAATGATACGCTGACCGGGGGCGCCGGTGATGATGAATTGTTGGGCGGTACGGGCAATGACACCTATGTTTTCAATCTTGGCGATGGTGTCGATACCATAGAGGATATCGCGACGCCGGAAGAAGGGAACCGCATCCTGTTCGGCCCGGGCATTACCCAAAGCGACCTTTCCTTCACACGGACGGGGAATGTCATGACGATTCATGTCGGCACGGGGGATGATGCCATTCGTCTTGCCGGTTTCGATCCGGAGGGAACAACCGGTTCTCTGGTCGTTGACATGTTTGAATTTGCAGATGGATCGCAGGTGCCGTTCGGGCAGTTGCTGGGCTTACCGACGGAAGGAGACGACGTGATTATAACCGGCGACGATGATGATGTCATCGACGCCAGGGGCGGGAACGACATGGTCAGCAGCGGCGGCGGCAACGATACCCTTTTCGGCGGTTTGGGCGATGATCTCCTGGAGGCGGGAGAGGGCTCCGACTTACTGCGCGGCGGTCCCGGCAATGATATGTTGAATGGCGGAACCGGTGCGGACAGGATGTTTGGCGGTTCCGGGGAAGATATTTACCTTGTTGATCATGCGAGCGATCTGGTCGTTGAGAATAGGAATGAAGGGGTGGATTTGGTCATCAGTTCGGTTGGCTTTACCCTTCCTGACAATGTGGAGAATCTGCAATTGGAGGGTGAGGAGGACCTGGCCGGAACAGGTAACGGACTCCGGAATTCGATTGTCGGAAACGGCGGAGCGAACATCTTGTCGGGTAACGGGGGCGATGACGTAATCTCTGGAGGAGCCGGCAACGATGTTCTTTACGGTGGTTCCGGAAACGATATTTTAAATGGAGGCGATGGAAACGACATCCTTGACGGAGGCGACGGTGCCGACAGGATGATCGGCGGGCAAGGGGATGATGTCTTTGCCGTGGACAACCTCAATGATGAAGTTATTGAGAATATCGGCAGCGGGGTGGATAGGATCGAGAGTTTCGTCAGCTATGCATTACCCGGGAATGTGGAGAATTTAAGCCTGATGGGGAATGATCCGGTAAACGGGACAGGAAACGGTCTGGATAATTTCATTAATGGAAATGAAATGAGTAACATCCTGTTCGGCGGTGAGGGAAATGACCTGATATCGGGTGGTGCCGGGGACGACATCCTTTCCGGCGGCGAGGGGGACGATGTGATCCGGGCCGGTTCGGGTGACGATTCCCTCAGGGGCGATGCCGGCAACGATGTCCTGAATGGAGGTGAGGGCAGCGACACCTACTATTTTGGTTTGGGGGACGGGATGGATACCCTAAGCGACGATGATCCTGCGGGGACGGACATCGACCGACTCGAGCTGGGTTCGGGCATTGTGCAGGAGAACCTGTCGTTTGACCGTTCCGGGAACGATCTGGTCATGCGAATCAAAGACACCGCCGATGGTGTCACCGTGAAAGACTGGTTTTCGGGGAGCCGTTATACCCTCGATGCCTTGGCCTTTGCGGATGGGAGAACCCTGTCCCGCTCAGATATTGAAAGCATGATGGTAAATCGCATCACCGGAACGGAAGGAAACGATTTTCTGAACGGGACAGATACATCCGATATCATGACGGGCAAGGGAGGCTGCGATCTTCTTTACGGGGGCGGCGGCGACGATACCCTGGAGGGCGGTACGGGCTGCGACTTTCTTCTCGGCGGCTCCGGCAACGACCGCCTGGACGGTGGAAGCGGGATGGACATGATGCTCGGCGGCTCCGGGGACGATACCTATGTCGTGGACAACCGCTTTGACATGATCTTCGACGAGTATTCAGGCGGCATGGATACGGTCGAAAGCTCCGTATCCTATGCATTGGGCGGCTATCTGGAGAACCTGAGACTGACCGGCAACAGCCCCATCCGGGGGACCGGCAACAGCCTGGACAATGTCCTGACGGGCAACGGTGCGAACAACATACTGATGGGCTGCGGCGGGAACGATACCCTGGACGGACGGGGCGGCGACGATACCCTGGAGGGCGGCAGGGGGAGCGACACGTACCTGTACCGCCGGGCGGACGGCCGGGATACGATCAGCGATTACGGCTTCCGGACGGGGGATGTGGACGGCCTGAAACTGACGGACGGGATCGGCAGGAACGAGCCGGTGATCGTGAAGCAGAACGACGATCTCTACCTGTTTCTGGACGATTCGAACTATACGAGAGTCTCGAACCAGTTCCGGAGCGCAGGCTGCGGCATCGAGCGTTTGGAAGTATCGGACGGCTACTACATCACGCGTTCGGATATCGAAAACATCGTCGACGCGATGAGCGCCATCAACAACGACGCCGGCATGGACGCCATCCAGAAGTTCAACGCCATGCGGGTCGACCAGGCCTACATCAGCACCCTGGCCCAGAGCTGGCACCAGCCCTGACCAGAAAAGCGCATCTCTTTCCCTTCCGCCGGGAAAGGCGGAAGGGGGTAGGATGCGAGGGGGGAAAGCAGACCCTGATCAAGTTATCATCCTGATATTTTATGAAGCATTCCGGGGGGAAGTCATTGAATCAAATCACACCCAAGCCGTTTTCGAAAAGCGGCCCCTTTACGGTTCAACCACCACCCGGTAGGACCAGCATTCAATGGAAGCTTTCAGCTTTTGAGTTCCGTGGAACATCCGGATTAAACCGGACAGTGTTGAAGTTCTTTTATTCATCTTCTTCGGGTTCCTGGACCCCCCCGACGGGAAAGCAACGATCAGCGGCAACACGATCACCATGGAGGACGGCCAGACGATCACGCTGAGCGGAGGGACCGGCCTGGAAAATTTCGATATTCATAAATTGGATAAACCGGAAGACGCCGAAAACTTCAATGCTATTGCTGGGGAAGACGGTAAAAATGACACCCTTTTTGACACGGCGGGTAACGACAAAATAGAAGGGAAAGGCGGGTGTGACATCATTGCCGTTCTGCACGGTGGGAACGACTGGGTTTTAGGCGGCGCCGACGACGATGATGTCATGGTCAAGGCAGATCTGACCGGTAATATTCTCATAGAAGGCAATGCCGGTGTGGATATGATTGCGGGCGGCGGAGGGCAACGACCGGATATTCTGTGGGGATAAGGGGGAGATGATCGATCTCGTTAAGGCAGGAGAAACGGCTGAAAATCTGGATATCTGGGGTGAACGCGCGAACGGCATGGGAGGAAACGATTTCATTTATGGTTCACAGGCCAAGGACCTTCTGCTGGGCGGAACGGGAAGCGACCTGGTTGTCGGCGGCAGTGGCGACGACGCCCTGTTCGGCGGCGGAGACGCACTCTATGGCGGAGCCGGAAACGATTTCATCAGCAATGGCTTCAGTTTAACTGGAACCAGTTACAATTAGTGAATCAGTATCGAATAAATTTGATTATTCTTGACAAACGGGAAACGTTAACTTAGGAAATTTAGAAACGCTCGGGGGGGCAAGCAAATCACCATTCAAGTCCTGCAGATCCAGCAATTCGAGTTTCTCCCCGAAATTTCTAGTTTTCCCCGAGCACCTTGTTACAGAGGCATTACAGATTATTGGTAATCAGGCAGTTGCTCGGGTTAAAAATCTATCAGATCGGTATGTTGTGGTAAATTAAGCCTTCCGCAAAGGAGATATCCAATGAGTGCCATAGTCATGTTGCTGAAAGTGATAGCGATAATTCTATATGGAACATTTGCCCTGTTTCTCGTTTCCTTTGTAAGAAACCATGCTCAAAAGTCCATCTACAAATGGCTGACGGTGAACTGCTTCGTGGCCAGTTACCGGCATATCAGTACGAATCGATGGTGAACTACATCAACGAGAAGATGCTGACCAATTTTGACGTTACCGGCCATTCTCTTGGTGGTTGTCTGGCTCAGGCGGCAAAGGCGACGTTTTCTGATTGGGTCATGGAAGGGAGGGTATGATCAATGGGTGTGGTCATTATATTGGCTATTTTGATTTATATCGTTGTGTCGGTGGCGATTACACTTCTGATTTTTATGAAGGCTAAGAGAATAGCCTATGGTTTTCTTGCAGTCATTTTCTTCATTCTTCTGCCCACTTGGGATGTTCTGCTCGGGAAGATCGTTTATGCCATTGCCTGCCGTTATATCCCCAAGGTGGCCATCTATGAGACAGCGGTGACGGATGGGATCTATTATGAGGGAATGCACGATTACATCTACGAATTGGAAAGAAGTAACGATACGCCGCTTTCAGAGCGAATACAGGTAGGAGCGATCTCTGATGTATTCAGAGAGAATTACAGTTATGCAGAGGCAAAAGTAACAAAAAGACACCCTTACATAGGGGTAGACTATTGCATTGCTATCCCTCCAGTTTATTACCGTTGCACGCCTTTACCACCGGATCCAAGAGGGCCACAATTTCAGCGAATGAGTTGTATTGTGGTGGATCAACCCAAGAGCCGGTACGTGGTAAAGGTAAGTCAAAAGAAAATTTTGATCACATCAATAGAAAGCAAAAAAATCTTCGATCGGAGCAATAGAAAATTGATGGCAGAGTATCATCAAGCCACTATTGCTAAAAGACTTCCTTTTTTTCATTGGCTCGGCTGGCAGCCGAGGGGCGGCAGTTTGATTAATTGTCCCAACTCGGATCGCTATTACTATTTTGAATACGAGGTTTTAAAGCCAAAAAATAAATAACGGGGGTAATAACAATGACAATCAACATCAATGAGAGTTTCATGACGGAAAAAGCATTAGATTATGCAAAATTATCCGATCTTGCCTATGCTGAGTGGATTGATCAGGGAGGTTCCTGGGTTCTTAAGCCACGGCAAGATAATTATTCTTATTATGAAGAGAGATGGAAAGAGCTGGCAGATCCCGAAACAGGTAAGGGCTACACGATTGTCGACCACACGCCTAACGATCCACTCACAGGTTTTTCAGCCACAATATTTCAGAAAGACGGGAAGAATATCCTGGCGATCCGGGGGACGGAGCTGGATGATAATCTTGATCTTCGTGCTGACTGGACATTGGGTGCGGACAAGGTTTTACCCTACGCCCAGTTTCAGTCCTTGGTAGAATATATTCATGCTAAGGGCCTTAACGGTTTTGACGTCACCGGCCACTCTCTGGGCGGTTTCCTGGCTCAAGTAACAAAAGCAACCTTTACTGGAAGGGTTGCGGACGTCTATACCTACAATGCACCGGGGCCTAAAGACTTGCATCAATTCGACAACCGTGGAGTCGATGCACAGGGAAATGTTACATTAGCTTATCTTCCGAAAATATTTGCTCCCGAGGATCCGGATCCTTACATTTCTTTCACCTGGCCGCCATTGACGTATGCCGCTTATCAGACCTTTTTTGCCAATCAGCAGTCTTCTTCTATAGAATCCCATGTATACAATGTGACCGGCAAGGTTGGAATTGAATTTGCCGCCGATATCGGAACCGACATCGGCCCGGAGATCTTCATTGCCAATTCCAAGCATGGGATTCAGTTTGTAATCGAGGACCTCAAGAAGGGTCAATATTACCTTGATCTCCGCAAGCCCGTTTCCTTTATCGGAAGCAAGGCCGATGAACTGATTTATGCCAACCACGACAGTTTGGCCTATTCCGGCGATCCAATACAGAATTTGGTGCTGGTAGGCGGGTATGGCAACGATAACATTTTTGGCAGTGACGGAAATGATGAAATTTATGGAGATTTAGCGCCTGGGGTACCCACGGAGATAACCGGAAACGCCGGCGGCCGGACGGGAAATAATCAGATCAGCGGCGGGAAGGGGAACGATACATTGCACGGTGGGCAAGGGGATGACACCTATTACATCTCATATGGTGACGGAACCGATAGGATCATTGATACAGAGGGGAAGAACCGGATTATTTACAGGCGATTCCATTCCCAAGCCCAAATCATGGGAAACTTTTACTCAACAGGGTCCGGGACCAACGCTTGGGTCTCGGCGGACGGGAAAATACACCTTACGCAGAATTCTCCTTTGACGCTCACGTTTGAAGACGGTTCCTCTGTTACCCTCAGCGGCGATTCCGAGTCTGACGATTTTGGCATCAATCTTCACACAATTCCAGAGGACACGTCCATCGGCACGTCCATCTTCGGTGATCTGGCTCCCGTGGATTTCGATCCGGAAGCGCCGGGGATCCAGACCCGGACGGACGAATGGGGCAATGTCATTACCACGGCAAACCCGGAGGCGGACAGACAGGATACCCTTTATGACACGCCGGCCAGCGACAAGATCGAGGGGAAGGGGAACGACGACTATATTTTGGTAGGCCGTGGCGGAAACGACTGGATTACAGGGGGAGCCGGCGACGATGAAATCAGGGTTAACAATACAGCGCCGGGTAACCTCATCATCGAAGGCAATGCCGGAGCGGATCATATGACGTCCGGTGCGGGCAACGACCGGATCTTCTGCGAGGACAAGGGGGAGATGGCCGATCTCGTCGAAGCCGGGGAAACGGCGGACGGCCTGGATGTTTGGGGGGACCACGCGAACGGCAGAGGGGGAAGCGACTATATTTATGGTTCCGCCGCGAAGGATCTCCTGGTAGGGGGACTGGGCAGCGACCTGGTTGCCGGAGGCGGCGGAGACGACGCCCTGTTCGGCGACGGGGATGTTACGTTTCTCCTGCCGGCGTCCTGGTCCATCGCCGTGGATGGGGATGTGTTTGCGATTACCATGGAGCATGGATCCGAGATGAACGATGAGGTGGGCGACGGGGATGCACTCTATGGCGGAGCCGGAAACGATTGGATAGCCGGACAGGGCGGAGACGATGAGATCTACGCCGGAGAAGGGAATGATTATGCATTCGGTGGTTCAGGGAGTGATTTCATCAGTGGAGGTGCGGGCAACGATGCCATCAAAGGGGACAGTTTTTCCATCGCCGCCGGTTTCCACGGGGATGACTATATCGACGGCGGCGCCGGGGATGACAGAATCTGGGGCGACGGTGGTTCGGATATCATCGACGGTGGTACAGGAAATGATGAAATCTACGGTGACGACCGGATTGTCGGACTTGCCGATCAGGGTGACGATTATATCGACGGCGGAGATGGCAACGATCGGATTTTTGGCGGTGGCGGCAATGATGTTGTCTTGGGTGGGAAAGGCGAGGATCTGATTGAAGGGGATGGCTTGGACGGACCCGGCAATGATTATATCGACGGCGGAGATGATAATGACATGCTCATTGGCGTCGGAGGCTCCGACGTCATTTTCGGAGGCGCCGGGAATGACATCATTGCCGGGGATTCCGATGATACGCCGTTGGATGATCAGGGTGACGACTATATGAGCGGCGGCGCCGGGGATGATCAGATCATCGGTTATGGGGGAAACGATGTCGCCTTCGGCGGTGCGGACAATGACCGGATCTGGGGTGGAATCGGGGACGATATCATCGGAGGAGATGAAGGCGCCGATGAACTTAATGGCGGAGAAGGAAATGATGTCATTTTGGGCGGCGACGGCAATGATCAGATCTGGGGAGGAGCAGGGGACGATATCATTGGCGGCGATGAAGGAGATGATATCGTTCAGGCGGATGACGGAAATGACACGATTTCCGGCGGTGCCGGCAATGATATTCTGCTTGGTGCGGCGGGCAACGATACAATTTTCGGCGATGAGGGTGACGACCATCTCCAGGGTGACGCCGGAAACGATTATCTGGACGGCGGTGCAGGAGACGACATTCTGGTCGGTTTAGATGGCAACGATACAATTTATGGGAGCGCCGGGGACGATCAGATTTGGGGCGGTGTCGGTGCAGATACCATCGACGGCGGTGCCGGCGACGATATCCTGATTGGTGAAGCAGGGAATGATGTATATCTTTTTGGAAGCGGATCGGGACATGATTCGGTTGGGTCGTTTGAGGGAAATGATACGGTTTTGCTGGACAGCGGAATCTCTCCGTCCGATGTAGAGCTTGACCGCGAGCATGACGATCTGATTCTCTCAATTCGAGAGACGGGCGATACCCTGACCGCAGGATGGTGGTTTGTGGACATGAGCAAGGAGATATTTAGTATCGATGCCATCCAATTTGCCGACGGTACGGTATGGGATGCTTTGTCAATCAAGCGAAGGGCCGGCATTAGAGGGACGGATGGTGATGATGTGCTGGAGGGCGATTCCGGGGCGAATAGAATGAGAGGTTTGGCCGGGAACGATGTGCTGTACGGATTTGCAGGCGACGATACCCTGGACGGCGGTCCTGGAAACGATACAATGTTCGGCGGTTCGGGCGACGACCTCTACGTGGTGGATGCACCCGGCGATATCGTGATGGAGAATGCCGGTGAAGGAACGGACACGGTAAGGAGCCCGATTGCCTGGACCCTGGACGACAACGTCGAGAACCTGACCCTAGTCGGCAGCGACCATATCGATGGGACAGGGAACGCCCTGGATAACATTCTGACCGGCAACGGCGGGGCCAATACGCTGTCCGGAAGCGAAGGCGACGACACCCTGTCCGGCGGGCCGGGCGATGACATCCTGTCCGGCGGCGCCGGGGACGACCGGTACATTTTCAATTTGGGCGACGGCCTGGATGCCATAAACGATTCGGCGTCGGAGGCGGAGGGGAATGAAGTCGTCTTTGGCGAAGGGATTGCCGCCGGTGATTTGCGCCTGGATCGGGGCAGCCTGCTCATCCGCATCGGCGACTCCGGCGACGGGCTGCGCCTGGACAATTTCAATCCGGACGACGTTTACGGGACGCGTGCGGTGAATCGTTTCGTATTTGCGGACGGGACGGTCCTGACCTATGACGGGTTGATCGGCCGCGGTTTTGACATGACGGGTACGCCGGGCGACGACCGGATCGAGGGAACGAACGTGGCCGACCGCGTCACGGCCCTGGCGGGAAACGACGTCATTGAGGCGGGTGCCGGGGACGACATCCTCTCCGGCGGCGAGGGGGACGATGTGATCCGGGCCGGTTCGGGTGACGATTCCCTCAGGGGCGATGCCGGCAACGATACCCTGGACGGAGGCGGGGGCAGCGACACCTACCATTTTGGTTTGGGGGACGGGATGGATACCCTAAACGACGACGATCCTTCGGGGACGGACATCAACCGCCTCGAATTGGGCCCGGGCATTGTGCAGGAGAACCTGTCGTTTGACCGTTCCGGGAACGATCTGGTCATGCGGATCAAAGACACCGCCGACGGCATTGCCGTAAAGGACTGGTTTTCGGGGAGCCGTTATACCCTCGATGCCGTGGCCTTTGCGGATGGGAGAACCCTGTCCCGCTCAGACATTGAAAACATGATGGTGAATCGCATCACCGGGACGGAAGGGAACGATTTTCTGAACGGAACGGACGCATCCGATATCATGACGGGCAAAGGAGGCTGCGATCTTCTTTATGGCGGCGGCGGCGACGATACCCTGGAGGGCGGTACGGGCCGCGACTGTCTTCTTGGCGGCTCCGGCAACGACCGCCTGGACGGAGGAAGCGGGATGGACATCATGCTCGGGGGCTCCGGGGATGATACCTATGTCGTGGACAGCTGCTGCGACATGGTCTTCGACGAGTATTCAGGCGGGGTCGATACGGTCGAAAGCTCCGTATCCTATGCATTGGGCGGCTACCTGGAGAACCTGAGGTTGACCGGCAACAGCCCCATCCGGGGGATCGGCAACGGCCTGGACAATGTCCTGACGGGCAACGGCGCGAACAACGTGCTGATGGGTTGCGGCGGAAACGACATCCTGGACGGACGGGGCGGCGACGATACCCTGGAGGGCGGCAGGGGGAGCGACACGTACCTGTACCGCCGGGCGGACGGCCGGGATACGATCAGCGATTACGGCTTCCGGACCGGGGATGTGGACATCCTGAAGCTGACGGACGGGATCGGCCGGGGCGAGCCGGTGGTTGTAAAGCAGAACGACGATCTCTACCTGTTCCTGGACGATTCGAACTATACGAGAGTCACGAACCAGTTCCGGAGCGCAGGCTGCGGCATCGAGCGTTTGGAGGTCTCCGACGGCTATTACATCACGCGTTCGGATATCGAAAACATCGTCGACGCGATGAGCGCCATCAACAACGACGCCGGCATGGACGCCCTCCAGAAGTACAACGCCATGCGGGGCGACCAGGCCTATATCAACATCCTGGCCCAGAGCTGGCACCAGTCCTGACCGGAAGGCCGGTCTTTTCCCCTTCCGCTTAAAAAGGCGGAAGGGGGAGAGGATGCGAGGGGGGAAACGGACCCTGATCAAGTTGTCATCCTGATATTTTAAGCAACATTCCGGGGGAAAATTATTGAATCAAATCACACCCAAGCCGTTTTCGAAAAGCGGCCCCTTTACGGTTCAACCACCACCCGGTAGGACCAGGACCAGCATTCAATGGAAGGTTTCAGCTTTTGAGTTCGTTGGAACATCCGGATTAAACCGGACAGACCGGAAAAATTCAGTGGATGAGGATCCCGTCTCTCGATTCGGCATCCAAAAACGACTCAATAGCCTGGCTTCCCAGTTGCACTGCGTTTGCCCGGAACGACAGGTACGCATATTTGTTCGACTTTTTACGGGTTCAACAGGGATGGAGGTTGCTTGTTTTGCATTTTCGTTCTGTAATCGTCGTCGGGGCTGTCTTCTGTGTTGTCATGGCCGGTACGTTGGCTGATGCGGAATTGATCACTTACCGCGACGTCATCGAGGCGGCGATCCGTTCCTCGGCCGGCCTCAAAGTCAAGGAGCAGGACATCAAGATCGCCCATGCCGCTTACCGGCAGGCATTCGCCGGTCTATATCCCGAACTGACCCTGACTGGACGTCTGGAGCGGTACGAGAACCTCGATAAAGACACCCGGGACATCCAGTCGGTGAATTCCGAGGTGGTCGGCGGTCAGAGTTCCTGGCGTTCTCTGGCTTACCTGTCCGGTCAGTACGAGATTTCCTCCTGGTACAAGAAACGCTACGAAGCCTCCTACTATCAGAAATTACGGGACGCCGCGGTATTCGATTGCTCGACGGAATCCAAAAAGCTTGCCCGGGACATGACGGATCTTTTCGGCCGGCTGGCGGAAGGAAAAGTCCGGCTGAGGTATGGCGGAGAGATCATCAAAGCGCTGCAAGACCTGGTGGATCTCCGGAATCAGTCCCTGGCCGGAGGGGAGGCCTCCCGGGAAGAGGTAATCAAGGCGGAGTCGGACCTGGAAAGCGCCGAACGGGAACAGGCGACGCTGATGAAGGAACTCCGGGAAAACCTGGAAGCCCTCAACAGCTATACGGCGAAATCCTACGCGGCAACGGACGAGATCGAAAGCCTGAACGCAGAAACGGACCACGAGGCAGCCGAACCGACGATGCATCAAATCGAAGATGCGCCGGAGCTCAAGGCGCGGCGGAAAGAACTGGAAGCTCTGCAACTCAAGGCCAAATCGACCTTCAACAATTACCTGCCCGATGTGTCCATGTACGGGCGGTACGATTATTACGGCAGCGATACGGACAGCATGGACAACGCCCTCAGGGAGATCAGGGAAAGCGGTTATAACGCCGGGATTTTGATTTCCCTGCCCATTTTCGACGGCGGGGCGAGGAAGTGGGAGCGCGTCAAAACCGGCGAGGAAATCAAAAAGCAGGAAGAAAGCATCAGGGCCGCCATCGAGGAGAGGAAGCGGGAATTGCGAACCTCCTACGCCGGCTATACGGAATTGTCCAGGGCGCTGACACATTACCGGAAGCTGGCGGAGCAATATGAAAAACTGCGCGTCATTTCCGGGAAGGCGGCCGCGCTGGGTCAGCGGAGCCGCGCGGACCTGCTGGAGATGGAAAGGGATTATCTTCAAATCGTACGTGATCTGAAAGTCACGGAAACAACCCTGGGGGTTTATCAAAAGCGGCTGGCCATTGAATCGGATTACGGCAGCTTCATGAGAGAATTCTATGGAAACGGGTCTTGTCAGTATTGAAGTCGTATCGAAAATTCACGCCGTCGCCGTGGATATCCAGGCGATCAAACGAAACTATTTCGTCGAGGAAGAACTGAAGCCGGAAGAGATCCTGAGGATTCTAAAGGACAACGGTATGCGGGCAAGGCTCAAACATCTGACCAAAATCGATGATTTGATCAAGTATCCGGCACCGTTCATCATTCTGTCGAAAGAAAATGCCTACCATGTTTTCCTGGGAAAAAAGGAAGACCGGATCATGATCTTCAACTGTGCCGAGAAGAAGATGACGGAACTGACCGTTGAGGATTTTATGGCCCTCTGGGGCGGCGGCCTGATCGCCCTCTATCCCCGGTTCACCAAGACAGAGTTTTTTCTCAACATGAAGTGGCTTTTCAAGGAATTCTTCAAGCACCGGTCGGTTTTCTCGTCCGTGATATCGGCATCTTTCTTCATCCAGATGTTCGGGCTGGTCAGCCCTCTTTTCATCCAGGTGATTATCGACAAGGTCCTGGCCCATCACGCCCTGACGACCCTCGAAGTGGTTGCCGGCGCCTTCATGGCGGTCCTGATCTTCGACGCCGTCTTGAACCTCATGCGGAATTACCTTCTTTATCATACGGCCAACAAGATCGACGCCAGCCTTGGGGCGAAAGTTTACCGGCATCTGCTGTCGCTCCCGTTTCGGTATTTTGAAGTCCGGAAAGTGGGGAACATCATCGCCCGGGTGCGGGAGCTGGAAAACCTGCGGCAGTTCATGACGAACATCTCGCTCACGGTGCTGCTGGACACGGTCTTTTCCGTCGTGTTCATTGTCATCATGGCAGTTTACAGTGCCAGGTTGACCTTCATCGTCCTGGGTTTCATCCTGGCCATCGGCCTGATTTCCTTTTTCGCGACCCCATTGATCAACGTCAGGCTGAACGACAAGTTCCAGAAAGGGGCCGTTTCTCAATCCTTCCTGGTGGAATCGATCACGGGGATCCAGACGGTAAAGTCTTTGGCCATCGAGGGGAAGATGGTCAAAGATTGGGAAAAACATCTCGGGGAATACATCCTGTCGGCTTTCAAGCTGTCCAACCTGGGGAACGTGGCCGTGACGTCGTCCCAGACGCTGCAGAAGATGATGACCCTGGCGGTCATCTACTTCGGGGTGAGCGAGGTCTTCGACGGGAGCATGAGCGTCGGGCAGCTCATTGCGTTCCAGATGTTTTCCTCCCAGTTGAGCGGTCCGATCCTCAGGCTCGTTCACATGTGGCAGGATTTTCAGCAGGCCCGGCTTTCCCTGGACCGGCTGGGGGACATCATCAACACGCCGCCGGAGGTGGTCGGCGGTGCGCTTACCGTGGAGAAAGTCCAGGGAGGAATTGTTTCAAAGGGGGTGAAGTTCCGCTATACCGCCGAGGGGCCGCTGGTTTTGGACCGTGTTGACTTCGAAATTTCTCCGGGGATGATGGTGGGGATTGTCGGCCGGAGCGGCTCCGGCAAGAGCACGATCGCCAAGCTCATCCAGCGTCTCTATCTGCCCGTGGAAGGGTCGATCTTCGTCGACGGCGTCGATATCCGGCATCTGGACCCGCTTTTTCTCCGGTATAAAACCGGCGTCGTCCTCCAGGAATGTTTCCTCTTCAGCGGTACGATCCGGGACAACATCGCCATGGGCGCACCGGATGCGTCGATGGAACGGATCATCCAGGCGTCCCGCATCGCGGGCGCCCACGAGTTCATCTCGGAGATGCCCATGGGCTACGACACGCCCGTCGAGGAAAGGGGTTCCTCCCTTTCCGGCGGCCAGAAACAGCGGATCGCCATTGCCCGGGCCCTGATTACCAATCCGAACGTCCTGATTTTCGACGAGGCGACGAGCGCCCTCGATTACGAATCGGAGCGGATGATTCAGAACAATCTCGGCCTGATCCGGAAGGGCCGGACGGTCATTTTCATCGCCCATCGCATGTCTGTCATGAAAAATTGCGACCAAGTCCTTGTCATCGACAAGGGTAAAATCGTCGAGGAGGGCAACCATGAATCGCTCATGCAAAAGGGCGGTCTGTACGCCTATCTATATCAGCAGCAGGAGGAAAACCGTCTATGACGAAAGACCACCATGACTTCCGGCCGATTCTGGCCGAGATCGAGGAGCGCCCGCCCAATCCTTTAGGGACGTACTTCCTCTGGACCATCATCGCACTGATGATCGCGGTTTTGCTGGGTCTTTATCTGGTCAAGGTCGACGTGGTGGTCACCGCCCGCGGCAAGATCATCCCCTTCGGTGACGTCAAGGTCCTCCAGCCTCTGGAAACCGGAATTATTACGGGCATTCACGTCAAGGAGGGTGATTTTGTCAAAGAGGGCGAAATTCTTATGGAAATCGACCCGTCGGTCGATACGGCGGACCTGGAAGGAAAGAGCCGGAATCTCCAATTCTCGCGGCTGGCCATGGCCAGGGTCGATGCCGTCCTGTCGGGCCGACCGTTTAATCCCTCCGGGAAGGATTATCCCCGGGAGGCGGTGCTGATGCAGCGGTCCCAGTACCGGGCGCAACGCGACGAGTACCTCTCCGGCGTCCGGGAAAAGGAAAACGCCCTGCGTGAGGCAAGGAGTGAACTGAGCACATACAAAAATGAAATCGTCCGGTTGGGTGATCTGCTGGCCATGACGCAGGAGGATGAAAAATGTTTCCAGGCCCTGGTCGAGGCGGGGGCTCTGGCGGAAAACCGCTGGCGTGAGAAGAAAAAGGAACGGATGAACCTGGAGCGGGAGCGGGAGGTCAAGGAAGGACAGGCGGCGCAGACGGAAGCCAAGGTCGCAAGAATCGAAGAAGAGATGAACACCTTCCGGAACGGTTTCAGGGAGAAGCTTCTGTCGGAATATTCCGACAGCCTGAAGGGGAAGAACATGCTGGAGGCGGAGGTGAGCAGCCTGCAGTTCCGGAAGGCGAAGAAGTTCATCACCGCCCCCGTGAACGGTTACGTTTATCTCCTGCCGGTCAAGACGCTGGGCGGCGTCGTGACGACGGCCCAGCCGGTGTTGGGCATCGTGCCGGAGGGCACGCCGCTCATTGCCGACGCCATGGTTTTCAATAAGGATATCGGTTTTGTCAAACAGGGTCAGGACTGCGTCATCAAGGTGGATACGTTCGATTTCCAGAAATACGGGACCATCCCGGGAAAGATCAGAACCATCTCGCCGTTCAGCGTGGACGAGCAGGAGAAGAGCCGGCAACCGGCAGGGTTGGACCCGGAACGGGAACAGCAACCCGGCGGCTACCCCCTCCACGTCAGTATGCTCTCCGAAGAACTGAGGACGAAAAACGGCATGGTCTACCGGGTGAAGCCGGGGATGACCGTCACCGCAGAAATCAACGTCGGGAAACGCCGGGTCCTCGAATTCTTCCTCTTCCCGGTGATCAAGTATCTCGATGAAGGATTGAAGGTCAGGTAAAAAGAAGGGACAGGTCTGCTATTTGCCATTCTGTATAAGGAATATTCTTTATGGCTCGACCAATACGAATAGAATTTGAAGGTGGTTTCTACCATGTAACTTTCCGGGGGAATGCCCGACAGGACATCAGTTCAGGCTAAGAGGTTGTACAGAGCTTTTGTGATGGAAGAATTGGACAGGAAAAGTCCCTTAAAGGAAGCCAGAGGCGGGTTAATATTAGGACATGCGGCATTCGTTGACAAAGTCCGAAAGTTAATCGAAGAGTCGGAAACAGAGGAGGCAGTCAGGATGGAGAAGTATGCCGCACGTCCTCCTCTTGCGGAGATATTCGGGGGTGCGGATCGAGACGAAGGAATCCACGACGCTGTATGTCGCTGGGGATATAAATTGAAGGAAATTGGCAATCACCTCGGACTTCACTATTCAAGGGTTAGCAAGATTACGGCAAAAGTGGAAAAAAGCAAGACCTGACCCCTAATCTTCCAAGGCTTTCCGCGAGATTTCCCTTCTGGAGAGTTTGTCGTTGCCGACGGCGGGAAACTTTTCCAGGAAAAAGGCCCTTTTCGGGCATTCGTAGGGGAGCAGCCTTCCCTGCAAAACGGTTTTGAGACGTTCCCAATCGTATTTCTTCGGATCTGTTGATTCAACGATGAGAATCAGTTTTTCCCCCAGTTTGCGATCCGGCATGGAGGAAATGATGAAACGGTCGGAAAGGACGCCTGCCAGCTTTTGCTCGATGATTTCCGGAGAATGCTTGATGCCCCCCGAGTTGATGACGTGGTCATATCGGCCGATGACTTCGAATTCGGTTTGACTGACCATCCTCACGATATCCGTTGTGTGAACCGGGCAGTCCGCGAGGGCAGGGGCCCTGATCACCAGACAGCTGTTCTCATCCACGGCAATGCGGACGCCGGGGAAAACCTGGTAATAAGGAGAGCGCTCCGGTCCGCTGAGCCTTCTCAAGGCGATGTGGGAGACCGTCTCCGTCATTCCGTAGGTGGCGTAAATCTGGTTGTCCAGACCGGCCAGCTGCTCTTCGATATCCGGGGAGATGGGGGCGCCGCCGATGAGAAGCTTCCCGATCCGTCCGATCCGGGTTCTTCCATCCGGTCGATTCAGGATCGTCCGGACCTGCAGGGGGACCATGGCGGAAAAGTCGACCGCATCGTCGTGGGATAAAATCGCCTCCACCTGGGGGGCGATAACGGAAAGTTTCAAATTGCCGCACATGGCCCGGACAATCATCATTTTCCCCGCAATGTAGTCTGCGGAAAGGCACAGCAGGGCTTTTTCCCCCGGGCGGACTTTCAGAAAATCCAGGGTCATGGCGGCGCTGTTCAAAAAGAGGTCTTTGCGTATCCGCAGGGTTTTCGGGGTGCCCGTGCTGCCGGAGGTCCGGATGGCGATATCCGTCCGCTCGTCCAGCCATTCGGAAAGAAACGCCCAGAAGGCGTGCTCCCAGTCGGGGACCTGCGGAGACGTTTTTTTTCGGCGGGCCAGTTGAGCCAGGGTACGGCGATCGTGATACGTGTCGTCGAGGAAGAGACCGTCAGCCATGATACAAATTCGACAGGTCGAAACGGCCTGAAACGTCCCAGCGTAATTCGTCTCCCTGCAAATAAAGGGGAGAAGGAAAATTGTCTTCGAAAAGACGGCCCGTTCCCAGGCCGTGGGGCAGGGGATTGGTCAGATTGGCGGTCCACTGGGCGATCGCATTGAGGCCGATATTGGACTCCAACGCCGATGTGACCCACCAGCCGGTATCCGATGCGGCGGCGAGATCGATCCACTCCTGAGCGCCCTTGAATCCGCCGTGCAGGGAAGGTTTTAAAACCAGGTAGGCCGGACGAACCTCGCGGATCAGGTTTTCCTTGTTTTTCAAGGTATTGATGCCGATCAGTTCCTCGTCCAGCGCGATGGGAATGGGGCTTTCCCGGCACAGTACGCTCAATTGCTCCAGTTGCCCGGCTCCAATGGGTTGCTCGATGGAATGGATGCCCCATTCGGCGAGGGCGTCAAGGCGGCTCCTGGCCGTCTCCGGTTGAAAGGCGCCATTGGCATCCAGGCGGATTTCGATTTCTTCGGGAGGATGGGTTCTCCTGATTTTCCGGATCAGGCCGAGTTCCGTTTCAAAGTCCAGGGCGCCGATTTTGATCTTGATACAGCGATACCCTTCCCGGATCTTTTCCCGGATCTGTTTCCGCATGAATTCGGCCGATCCCATCCAGATCAGGCCGTTGATCGGGATGCCCCGTTTACCGGCCGTGAAGGCGTTATCGAAGAATACCTTGGAACCCCGAGCCTTCAAATCCCAGGCGGCCGTTTCCAGTCCCATTTTGATGGAGGAATATCCCTGAAGGTCATCTTCCGACCAGGAATCGTAATGAGCGATATCCCGGCAGAGCGTTTCGAGCTTTTTTTCGAAATTGCGTTCCAGCTCGGGGCTCAATCCCGGCAGGGGGGCGCATTCGCCGATACCGCGCAAAGAGGGCGCGCCGGTATCATACACGGAAATAAACCAGCTGTCGCGACGGGTATAGGTTCCCCGGGACGTGCCGGCCGGCGACTTGAAATGGAGGGTATATTTTTGATATTCGGCCCTGAGCATGAATAGAAACGGCTCCCGGCTATTCCCCGATCATCGAAAAGAGTTTCCTGGGATTGCTTGCCAGGACCTTTGCTTTCTGATGACTCTTGGGGGGCAGATCGGATGCCGCGATGTAGCAGTTTTGAAAGGCATCCGCGTTTCCATTGTCGTAGGCGATGCTGAACAGGGCGTAGGAAATAATGTGATCCTTCGGAACCCCCTTGCCGTTGTAGTACATGAAGCCCAGGTTGTTCTGTGCCGAATGATCTCCCTGTCTGGCTGCCAGCTTGTACCAGTGGGCAGCCAGGGCGTAGTTCTGAGGAACGCCTTTTCCTTTTTCGTATAAGAGACCCAGGTTGTATTGACCCTGGGGATCCCCCTGATTGGCCGCCAGGTCAAACCAGGAAGCGGCTTCCTTGATGTCCCTGGGTTTCCCCCCCAGGCCGTCGGCGTAAAAGAGGCCCAGGGCGGTTTGCGCCTTGGCAAATTTTTGTTTGGCGGCCAGTTCGTAATAACCGGCGGCCTGCTCGTAGTCCTGAGGCATCCCCTGGCCGTTATGATACATCAAGGCGAGTTGGTACTGCGCTTCGGCGTTCCCCTGGTTTGAAGCCGTTTCCAGCCAGTCGATCGCCTGCCGGTCGTCTTTCGCTACACCCAAGCCGCTCTGGTACATCATGCCGAGATGGTACTGAGCCTCGGGAAGCCCCTGCCTGGCCGCCAGATCGTACCAGTAGGCGGCTTTGGCATAGTCTTTCTTAATGCCTTTCCCCTGGTGATACATCATACCGAGACGATATTGCGACTGGGGATTTCCCTGCTTCGCATCCTGTCCAAAAAGCTTGAAGGCTTTCTTGTATAATTTTTTGTTGAGTGCCGAAATTCCGTTTTCGTAAGTCCCTGCAAATGCAAAAGACGAAACGAGAAAAAACGCCAGGACGAACAAAGTGAGTCTTGCTTTCATACGATACCCCTCTGCCTGCTGTGAAGATACTTTCTTGTCCGGATCCGGTATCCGTTTCCCGATTCCGGGAACATCGGACATCACACTACATCATTCAATCCCGGAAAGTCAAAGACGAGTTTGGGATGGACCGTGAGGTCCTCGCTTTCATAAAAGCCATTGAAATCATCATGTTATGATTTGCACCCCCCCGATGCTCCCTTCTCCTTTCGATCATGGTCGGGAAAAAGGATGTTATTTTTATACCTGACGGGCAAGAGAAGTCAAAGAAGAACAGATCCGCGGGGATGTGATAACAGTCACATGAAAACGTGAAAATACAGATGGAAAAGGGACCGCTGCGCGGTGATCCGGAGATGCGTTTCCAGCGAGGGCCGGAGGAAGAAAAAGAGCGTTCCGTTTTTCGAAACCGGCCGTTCCGGCGAAGTGCCCCGGGAGTCACTTCGCATCTTGCCGGAACCGGAATATTTTCAGCACAACGGGCCGGATCAGGGGAATTTCGGGTACTTTCTGAAATTGGGGTCTCTCTTTTCAAGGAACGCGTTCTTGCCTTCATGGGCTTCTTCGATCAGGTAATACAGCAGGGTCGCGTTGCCCGCGAATTCCTGAAGGCCGATCTGGCCGTCGAGGTCGGCGTTGAGACCGAGCTTCAACATGCGCAGGGCCAAGGGGCTGTGTTTCATGATCGTCTTGGCCCAGTCGACCACTTCATCCTCCAGTTTCTCCAGCGGCACGACCTTGTTGACAAGGCCCATCTCCAGGGCTTCCTTCGCCGAATACCGGCGGCAGAGAAACCAAATTTCCCGGGCTTTCTTCTGCCCCACGATGCTGGCCAGATAGGATGAGCCCAAACCGGCGTCGAAGCTTCCCACGCGGGGGCCGGTCTGGCCGAAAACGGCGTTTTCCGAGGCGATGGAAAGATCGCAGACGACGTGAAGGACGTGCCCGCCGCCGATGGCAAAGCCGTTGACCATGGCGATGACCGGTTTGGGGAGCGAACGGATCTGTTTCTGGACATCCAGGACATTTAACCGGGGCACTCCGTCCTTTCCGATATAGCCTCCGGCCCCCTTGTAGTTCTGATCTCCGCCGGAACAGAAGGCTTCATCTCCCGCGCCGGTCAGGACGACGACATCGATCCGTTGATCTTCCCGGCAGATGCGCAAGGCATCGCTCATTTCGGATGTGGTGGCCGGGGTGAAGGCGTTCCGGTAACGGGGACGGTTGATGGTGATTCTGCCGATTCCCTCCCAGAGGTCGAACAGAATTTCTTCGTATTCCCTGATTGTTTGCCAGTTTCTTTTTTCCGCTTTAGACATGGTTATTTCCTCAGATAATTAAAGTAATCTTTTAATATTCCGGCGTTCGTGTCGGGAGGGGTCCTGACTTCCAGGACCACCGGCCCGGAAAAATCCGTCCCGTAAAACCGGTTCAGTCCTTCCCGGAGCTCTGCTTCCGTGGCGGCCGTGAAGCTGTTCAAGCCGTAAGCCCTGGCGACCGGTTCCACTTTCATCTCATGCCTGGCCTCGAAATGATTTTCCAGCTCCGGCATCAAGGGGGCACCGTCGATAAACCGGAAGATGCCGCCTCCCTGGTTGTTGACGACGATGATTCGCAGGTTGGCGGGTAAATGCCTGATCCAGAGGGCATTCGAATCGTAGAGAAAAGCGAGATCGCCGACGACGACCGTGTTGATCCGATCCGACAGAAAGGCATAGCCCGCCGCCGTGGAGACGACACCGTCGATACCGCTGGTGCCCCGGTTGGACATGAACACCAGCGGGGCCGGCTGGGGGAATAGCTGCGCATACCGGACGGGGGTGCTGTTGGACAGGTGAAGGACGGAATTTTCCGGCACATGCCGGAAAATCATGTCGAATGCCTTGAGATCGCAATAAGGGCATTTCGCAAGATAGTCGGCATTTTTACGTTGCGTGGCGAGATCGAGGGCCCGCCATTTTTCACCGTAATCGGAGTCTCCCGGCAGTGCCTGGTTTTTCAGAAATTCCAGAAAGGGAACCGTATCTGCCGGAATGACGTCGGTCAGGGACATGAACGTGTCCATATGTTCTCCCGAGGGGGAGAGATGCCAGTGCACAGCCGGTCTGTTTTTCCTGAGAAAGATTTTGATTTTCTTGGATACGACCTGGCCCCCCAGGGTGACCAGCAGATCGGGCCGATACGCTTGCTCGTCGGAAACGGCGCTCAGCACGTTATCGATGCGGGAGTTGAGCCGGTCACCGGACACGTTGGAAATGGTTTCCGTCAGGACCGCCACGGAAGGATCGGCGGCCAGGTCGTTCAGAAGGGCGCCCAGGTTTCCACCGGGAGGCATCTGTCCGGCCAGGATCATCCTGCGGGGATGTCCTCTCCAGATCTCGGCGAACGCCCGGAGTTTCTTCTCAGGAAGGATCCTTTGCGCATCGTGGAGCGTAATGTTCCGGATCTCGGGCGCTTTTTCATCGACCAATTCGTAAAGCGGTTCCGCAAAGGGGACATTGATGTGGACCGGCCCCATTTCGGGGTAAAGCAGGTCGTTTACGGCCTGGTTCAGGACCCTCATGGCGAACCATTCATCCGTTTCGCTTTCAATCCGGTCGGACAGGTTGTAGGAGGCCTTGACGTAGTTGGCGTAGATGTTTTGCTGCCGGATGGTCTGGCCGTCTCCCTGGTCTATCCACTCCGGCGGCCTGTCCGCCGTCAGGACGAGGAGCGGTGCCTTCTGGTAGTAGGCTTCCACAACGGCGGGGGCGTAGTTCAGCGCGGCCGAGCCGGAAGTGCAGGCGACGGCCACCGGGCGCTGCCGGTTCAAGCTCATCCCGAGGGCGAAAAAGGCGGCGCATCGCTCATCAACGATATTCAGGCACCGGAATCCGTCAATCGCCGTGAAGGTATTGATCAGGGGCGCGTTGCGCGAGCCGGGCGAAATGACGATATCCGTGATGCCTTTTTCCAAAAGAGTTGCCGCCAGGTATTGGGCGTTTTTCTTTGCAGAGATCATGATTCGGTTACATCAGTATCGACAGGAGTGTTTTCGCCTTGTGATTCGTCTCGTCCCATTCGCTGTCCACGATCGAATCCGCCGTGATGCCGCCGCCGACATACAGGCAGGCCTTGTTGCCGAGGATCTTCATGCACCGGATGTTCACGTAAAGATTCAGCCTTCCGGCCAGGTTCCACTCACCGAGAAAGCCGCAGTAGTATTCCCGGTCGTGCCTTTCCTTGGCGAGGATGTATCCCCGGGCCTTTTCACGGGAGTTGCCGCACACGGCGGAGGTCGGGTGAAGTGTGCTGATAAAGCGTCCCAGCTCCGTTTCGACTTTTTCACACGGGAAACCGATTTCGGTTTTCAGGTGTGCGACATTTGCGGCGAAAGAGGTGAAAGGACCGGATTTTTCATAACCATCGATGCCGAACGTCTTTAACTGGGTTTCAATAAATTCCGTTACGATCTCCTGTTCCCTGATTTCCTTTGCCGTCCAGTTAAAGACGCCGTTGCTGTCGCCGACCGGCAACGTACCGGCGAGCGACACCGTATGAAACCTGTCATTCCGTTTTCTGAGCAGCAACTCCGGCGTGGCGCCCATCCAGGTGCCGATTCCCGGGAGATGGACCAGGCAGATGAAGGCGTCATTCACTTTTTCTTTCAGTTTCAAAAGCATTTCTCCACAGGAACGGCCCTCCGGCATGTCGACACACAGGGTGCGGGACAGGACGACCTTTTCAAACTCCCCGTCCTGAATCATCCGGATAAGAGGGGCGGCTAACTGCCGGTATTCCGTTTTGCTCATTTCCGGCGGAGGAAAACGTTTTTCTTCCTTCGTGGAAAATTCCGGGGATGACATGTCGTCGGTATTGCATGCGGTGATGACGGAAATGCCTTTCAGGAGGCGATCAGGCCGAATGACAACCAGGGGCGTGTGAGGACGGATGTCAAAAGGAGCGAAGACGAACCCTTCGATTCCGTTCAGGTCTTCATAAGATTCTGCCCTGAATAAAGGCCCTTCGGTCTGAATGACCAGCGTCGGGTCCTCTTCCCCGGGGGAATAGTAGAACGCAAAGGGGATTTTTTTTGCGATCAGGGCATCGATTTTTTCTGCAAGCGTATTGTCGGCCATGGATCAAGAAATCTGCCTCAATTAACATCACAACCCGTAAAAACCCTTACATCTTTGTGAAAGAGAGGATGAAAAGGGGGGAATGATCCAATTACACGGGTAAGGGACTATATGGGATGCGATTTGGCGTGTCAACTAAATAGTCTCGACAGGGCATGGGAAAAGGAGTATTTCTGAAAGCGGGCCGGAAATCTGTGTTTCAATCCAATTCAAGACAGGGGGATGAAGTTGGAATCATCGATGGATATGCAGGATCTTGTCCGGGTCAATCATCTCTGGGCGAGGATTTACCCTTTCATTGCAGATCAGATTCTCAGTCATTACTTGAAAAAGGACGGTGATGTCCTCGAGTGGGGACCGTTTTCCGGGGGCGTATCCTTCTCCCTCCTCGGCAGAAAACCCGCAATGGAGATCACCATTGCCGTGGAATCGCCGGAAGTGTTCTCGGTTATGGAAACCGAATTATCCCGGCGGCAGCTGACCGGGAAAATCAGGCTCATGGAAAGTCCCCTGGTTCCCCTGGTTTATGATGACAGGAGTTTCGATCTGGTCGTTGTCCGGGGAGGATATTTTTTTCTCGATCCGCACGGTGAAGCGCTGCGGGAGATTTTCCGGGTTCTGAAAAAAGGCGGGATCGCCTTCGTCGGCGGGGGGTACGGGAAAGACACGCCGCAGGAGATGATCGACGGGATTGCCGCGGAATCCAGGATTCTCAACGACCGCCTGGGAAGAATCAGGGTCTCTGTCGAAGAACTGGAGGCAATGATTGCGGGCTCCGGCCTGAAGCCGCATATCCGGGTTGTCGAAGAAGGGGGATTGTGGCTTCTGTTTAACAAATGAGTTCCACTCCTTATTTGCCGATGCAGAAGCTGGAGAAAATCCGATCCAGAATCTCGTCCGGAAGGCCGCGGCCGGCGATTTCGTCCAGTCTGCCGAGGGCGTCCCGGAGGTCGATGGACACGATTTCCGGAGGGTGTCCGGCGAGAAGGTTGTCCCGTCCCCGTCTCAGATGATCGGCTCCTTGGGAGAGGGCTTGAAAATGGCGGAGATCGGTTATCAGGACCGCATCGGTTTCGATGCTCCCGGACGAAGCCGCGATGCGGGTCATTTCGTCCCGAAGGCTGTCCAGGCCTTTTTTGAATTTGGCCGAGATGGGGATCGGCTTCGAACGGGGCCTGTATTTCATCAGGAGGTTCCAGTCCAGGCGCGGGGGAAGATCCTCCTTGTTGATCACCATGACGGATTCCATGTCTTTCGTTTTTTCCAGGACGAGCAAATCGTCGTCGTCCAGTTCGCGGCTCCCGTCGAAAACCATCAGGACAAGATCCGCCTCGGAGAGCTTCCGCCAGACCAGGGAGATCCCCTGTTCTTCAATCATATCCGAAGATTCACGGATACCGGCCGTATCGATGAGCGTGACCGGAATTCCTCCGATCTGGACCGATTCTTCGATGAAGTCACGGGTCGTTCCGGGGATCGGCGTGACGATGGCCCGGTCCGTACCCAGGATCGCATTTAAAAGGCTGGATTTGCCCGCGTTTGGCTTGCCGATGATCAGGACATGGAGGCCGTCCTGCAGAATCTTTCCGTCGTGGTAGGTGGCCAGAAGGCGGGAAAGACGGGCAAGGCAGGCGTCAAGGCGGGCAACCGTGAGGCGGCGGTCTTCCAGTTCGACGTCTTCGTCGGAGAAATCGATGGAAGCTTCCAGGACCGCTAAAGCGTCCACAATACCATCCCGGATCCGGCCGACTTCCTGACGAAGGGCTCCCTTCAAGCGGCCCACGGCCAGGGACAGCCCTTTTTCGGTCCTGGCCTTGATGACATCGAGGATGGCTTCGGCCCCGGACAGATCCAGGCGATTGTTCAGGAAAGCCCGCTTGGTAAATTCTCCCGGTTCGGCAAAGCGGGCGCCGAGCTTTGTCACGGTGTTCAGGATGGTTTTGATGATCAGGGGGCCGCCGTGGCAGTTGATTTCCACCGTGTCTTCACCGGTGTAACTGCGGGGTTTTCCCATGAAACACAGCAGAACCTCGTCGATCACCGCACCGGTGTCCGGGGAAACGATATCGCCGTGGTAGAGCCGGTGCGACCGGAAGGAATCGATGCTGCGAGATGAACGGAAGATACGGCGGGCGATTTCCAGGGATTCCGGACCGCTTAGGCGGATGACGCCGATACCCCCGTATCCGAAAGGCGTAGCCAGGGCGGCTATGGTGTCACTGCAATCGGTCAAAGGCCCCTCCCGGCGCCGAACGCGTTATTTCTTGATGGGCAGGATGACGATTTTACGGAACTCCCCCTCACCGCGGCTTTTCGTGGTGAGGCCTTCCTCGTTTTGCAGGGTCATATGAATGATCCGCCTGTTGTGGGCGTTCATGTGGCTGACGGTGATCGGCTTCTGGGTTCGCCTGGCCTTTTCGCCCAGCTCCTTGGCCAGGGTGATCAGGGATTCCTCCCGGCGCTTTCGGTAGCTTTCCGTGTCGATGATGATCATTTTCTTCTTTCCGCTGAAGCGGTTTACCGCCTTGCTGACGATATACTGCAGCGCATCGAGATTTTTCCCCCGTTTCCCGATGAGGAGCCCCCCGCCGTCACCGTGGATATTGAGAAAAATCTTTTCTTCCGTTTCTTCGACCGTAATCGGGCATTGGAGGGACATGCGGACCAGAATCCCTTCGAGAATTTCCTGCGCCTTTTCGGCGACGCGATCCGTTTCGCTTTCATCGGCGGCGGGCGCCTTTTCCGGGAGCGGAAGCGGTGCCTCCGGAGTTTCCGTTTTCGCCGCCGTCCGGACCTCTTCCTCGCCGGAAATCACGAAACGGCGGTCGGCGGTTTCGGTGTCAAAAGAAAGGAAGCCCGCCCTGATTTTTGCTTTTTTCGATCCCAGGCCGAAGAAGCCCGAGGTTCCCTCGGAAATGATTTCGATATTCAGTTTCTCACGCGGTGCATTGAGGGCTTCGCAGGCTTTCCGGATGGCATCATCGATTGTTTTTCCCTCATATTCTTTGAATTCCATGCTTTTCCATCCCACGTTACAGGCGTTTGTTGATGTACATTTGTTGACCGATACTGATGATGTTGTTGAACAGCCAGTATATGACCAGACCCGACGGGAAGTTTAAAAACAGAAACGTGAATACGACCGGCATGATCAGCATGATTTTGGCCTGCATGGGATCTCCCATCGTCGGGGTCATTTTCTGCTGGACGAGCATGGTCGCCCCCATGATGATCGGGGTGATGTAATAGGGATCCTTGGCGGAAAGATCCTGAATCCAGAAGTAAAACGGCGAATGCCGGAGCTCGATCGCATAAAGGAGAACCTTGTAAAGCCCGAAGAAAACGGGGATCTGGATCAGAATCGGCAGGCACCCGCCCAAGGGGTTGACTTTGTGGGTTTTGTAAAGGGCCATCGTTTCCTGGCTCAGCCTGGGTTTGTCGTCCTTGTACTTTTGACGCAGCTCCTGCATTTTGGGCTGAAGCTTCTGCATCTCCTTCATGGACTTGTAACTCTTGTTCCCGAGGGGCCAGAAGATGATTTTGATCAGAATGGTCAAAATGATGATGGCGATCCCGTAGTTATGAACATACTGGAAAATGAATTTCAGGACGAACAGAAGGGGGATGGCCAGCCATTTGATCCACGAGCCGAAATCGATGGCGTTCTCGAGGCCCACGTTCAGGGCCTTCATGATGTCGTAATCCTTCGGCCCCAGATAGAGGGTATAGGAAAATACGCCGTTCTGACCCGCCGGGATGAGGCTTTTGGGCCCTTTCAGCTGCACGGAGACGCCATTCCGCTGATCCCTGTCCAGAGTCAGGCTGGTCAGGGCGGGATTCTGCGGGATCATGGCCGCGATGAAATACTTGCTTTCATAGCCGGACCAGGAAATGTCGGGTCCGTGGTGCTCTTCCGCTTTCAGGTTCTTCAAATTCGTCAATTCGACATCTTTCGCCATGGAGTAGACCGGGCCGTCGTGGGTATAACTGTCCTTCTTGACGGCGGGATCGTCGAAATGGACCCACGTCAGGGTGGCGTTCTGCTGGATCGTGGCCGGAGAAAGATTATAGACCTTCACCTCCATGGGAATGGTGTAATCGCCGGGACTGAAGGTAAAGGTTTTTTCGATCCGCAGGGTTCCCGGATAGGTCTGGGTGAAAGTCAACCGGCTTTTCTGATCTTTTTCGCCGAGGGAAAGGGAGGACCGGTCTGCTTCATAGATATCCCCGGCGCCGACAAGAATGCTGGAATCGACAAAGGACAGGGAAAGCGGCAACGGCATATTGGGGGCGACGTTGACCAGCTCGATCATGCCGGAATTCTTTTCGAGTTTTGTCTTGAATTTTTTCAATTGGAAAGAGCGAAGCGTTCCGCCTTTCGTCGAAAAAACGGCTTTATACAAAGGCGTCTCCACGGTGATCTCTTTTTCTATTCCCGTTTTCTGGGCAGCCGTGGTGATGGTGTTCTTATTTCCGGATACCGCCGTTGTCGTTGCCGTTGCCGGGGCCGTCGCCGTTTCCGGTTGCTTTTTTTCCTCGATCTCGGCGGGATGGTTCTGGGTCTTGTTCGGGACGGACTTCGGCGCGAAGAAGAATTGATAGATGAATACCACCGCTACGGAGAGAACAATGGCCAGTATGGTTTTTTTTTCCATGAAATGTCTCCAGTCAAAAGGCTACTTTACGGGATCGTAACCACCGGGGTGAAAGGGATGGCAGCGAAGCAGCCTGGCGCCGCCTTTGATCGTTCCGATAAACGGACCGTACATCCTGATCGCCGTAATCATGTATTCGGAACAGGACGGATAGAAACGGCAGCTCGCAGGAAAGAGTGGCGAAATAAAAAGCTGATAAACCCTGATCAAGCCGATCATCGGCTTTCCCAGGATCAAATTAACTAGATGATTGATCATCTGCTTCGGCAACGAGATGGTTTTTCAGTTCCTGGCAGACATCCCAATAGGTCAAGGTATAAGGGATTCCTTTTCTGGTAATAATGACGATGTCCTGGGAATCGGTGATCCTGTTTTTATGAAGTCGAAAAAACTCTCTGATCAAACGCTTGAGACGATTCCTCTTTACTGCGCTGCCCGTTTTCTTGGGAACTGAAATGCCCAGCCGTTTTACTCCTGTTTCATTTCTGCTTTTCACCACGACGAAGTTCCTCGTATAGCTCCGAACTCCGCGCTGATAAATGGCCAGATAATCTTTCCTTTTGAGAATTTTTTCCGTTTTCCGAAAGGTTTCAGAAACCATAAAAGGCAATCCAGACATCATCCTGGCCCAGGCTGATCCACCGGGTGCAGCCGGCAGGAAGGTTAAACGGCCAGCCTTTTTCTGCCCTTTGCGCGGCGCCGATTCAATACCTGCCTGCCCGACTTCGTCGCCATTCTCACCAGAAAACCGTGAGTCCTTTTTCTTTTCGTATTGCTCTTTGTCGTCAATGATAATTTCATGTTCAAACTCCGCTAGATGATTGAGCCGCTCCTTTAATCACAAGGGGTTCGGTTTGTCAAGGCGAAATTCCGGCGGGAGAAAGCCGAAGCAATCCAAAACAGGCGGGAATCCGGCGGAGGGACGAGAACTAAACCGGCAATTGTCCCACCATTCATTTAAATGTAGGGGAAACTCCAACACAACGATACATGTGGCGACCTTTTCTTGCAATAAATCCCTTTGTGTTGTTAGAAGACTTTCTTAAGAACGCGTGACCCTTGAACAAGGGTCAGACTGATAAGGGGAATTTATGGCATTTTTAAGCAGCAACCATACCTACCGGGAAAGCGCAAAGAAGATTACAGACCTGTCGTTTGCCATAGGGGTTTACCGTCCCCCCAGCGAGGGAGGCAGCGCTTCGCTCCTCCTGCGGATTACGGAGAATTGCCCGTGGAATAAATGTACGTTCTGCGAAATGTACAAGGGGGAGACTTTTGTGCTGCGCAGCGTCAAGGACATCAAGGCGGATATCGACACCGTCAAGCGCATCAGCGATGAACTGGCCGCCGTTTCGATAAAAATGGGCCATGATGGCCAAATCACGCGAGAGGTGGGGAGCGTCCTGTTACAGGCCGAGCCTTCCCTTTATGACAACTACTGCTTCATCACGGTTTTCAACTGGCTCGCTTCGGGAGGGAAGACGGCCTTCCTGCAGGACGCCAACACCATCATCATGCGGCCGAATGAGCTGATCGAGGTGCTCCAACATCTGCGGGAAACCTTGAAAACGCTGAACAGGGTGACCTCCTATGCCCGGTCCAAGACGCTGGCCCAGAGAAAGCTGGAAGAACTTAAGGCCATCCGGGAAGCCGGACTGGATCGCCTCCATGTCGGCATGGAATCGGGGAACGACGAAGTGTTGGCTGTTATCCGCAAGGGCGTGACGAGTGCCGAACTGATTGACGGCGGCAGAAAGGCCATGGAGGCGGGTTTTCAGCTTTCCGAATACTGGATGCCCGGTCTGGCCGGCATGGAACGCTGGCGGCAGCACGCGGAAGACACGGCGCGTGTCCTCACGGCCATCAATCCGCACTACATTCGCTCCCGTCCTTTCGTTCCAAGCTCCCGCACGCCGATTTATGAAGAGCTTGCGCAGGGGCGGTTGAAAGTCAGTTCACGCCATGAGCGCCTGGAAGAGTTGCGCGTGACGATCGAAGGGCTGGATGTGACGTCACGGGTCTGTTTTGACCATATGATGAACTCCTGGAAGAACCGATACGGCGGTTTGCTCTTCCACCAGGATTATGAGGGCTACAAGTTTCCGGAAGAAAAACCGCGTGTCCTGGAACTGATTCAAGAAGGTCTTGCCGTGGGAGAATAAAGTGCAGCGATGAAAAAATCTCATCGGTATGAAATCCCGTCGATTAGGATTTTGTGATGTAGGGGTAACTCTCGCGGTTGCTCTGAATTGAGATGGGTAATTTCAAGCCTGAGAAGGGGTGTTTAAGGCGAGAAACAGGCCTTCATTCCATGATGTTCTCAATGAAAAAAGCCAGTTAACTTGGTCCGACCCCATTATTGAACCATTATTGACCTTCGTCTTTTTTCATGTGATGCTCCCCATGGAAGGTCATCGAAAATCCGGGACGCTTCCCCATTTCTTAAATTTTTCAGGGAAGGTCTCCAATTATTTATGGAGAAGATGCTTCCCATCGACCTGGACATTGTTGATCCCGGGAAATGGATACCATCCTTGCCGGAAAAGGAAAAGCAGACTTAACAAGTCAGGACGGGATAATCAGTAATTCTGATGGTTTTCTTCGTCCACTTTCCCGCGGAAGACGCGGTACTGAAAGATATTATAAAGGATAATGACCGGAAGGGTGAGGCAGAAGACGGTCAGCAGCGTGATCTGGGATGTGGCGGAGGAAACGAACAGCGGGATGGACGCAAGGGCCGGGATGAGTCCCGGATACGTGCTGAGCAGGGTCAGGAAAAGGGCGATAAAGCAGGCGACCGCCAGAAAGAAAAGGGACTTTTCCTTTCCCTGCATCAGGCATCGGAACAGGATGAGGGAGAGGATCAGGGTTGCGCCGAAAGCGGTGTACAGGATGATCGGATGCTGCGGCCGGGGGATGCTGAGGCCGACGATGATGCAAATGGCGGCAACGATGAGAAGAACGACGATTTTGCGGGCGATGATGTAGAAAAGGGCCTGGTTGGCCCCCGATGTTTTGCCGATCAGGTACGTGGTGCCGAAAAGGATATAGGAAAAGATCAGGGTCATGGTCAGGCCGAAGGTGAAGACGTTGGCCAGCAAGGCCGACGCGGGCGGCCTGGAAAAGGCATGATAATAAACAATTTGCAGGGTCAGGGCGACCACCATCGCCTGGGAAAGCGTGAGAATGATGCTGCCCAGGGCGAAAAAGAACGTCCAGAGCCGGCGGGACTCGTTCAATTCCAGGAGTTCGATGGCGACGCCGCGAATCACCAATGCCAGGATGAGCAGGAAGGCCGGCAGATACAAAACCGTCAAAACACGGCCGAAGACCAGGGGAAAAGATCCGAACAAAAGACCGGCGAAGACGACCAGCCAGGTCTGGTGGGCATGCCACACGCCGGAAAAGCTTTCCGTCATCTCCGATAAGACGTGCTGATCGCGTATCCACAAGCTCAAGATGCCGATACCGGAAACCAGGCCGTCCGAAATCAGGTAGGTGAGGAAAACCAGGGCCAGGATCAGAATCCAGGCGTAGCCGATATAGGGTTGCCAACATTCATTCATCATTCACTCCCCGCCGGGAAGAGGTTGCATGGCCGCCGGTCGCCGCCGGTGATTCCAGATCGGGTCCCCGGGCGATGATACGTGCCGCGACATAGAGAAAAATCATGGAAAGGATCGAATAGCCGATCACATAAGCGCTGAAGGTCAGGCCGACATGCCCCGCCGGCAACTGGGAAACCGCGTCGCGGGTCCGCATCAACCCATGGATGATCCAGGGTTGACGGCCCATCTCCCGGATGATCCATCCCGCCTCCACGGCCGTGTAGGCGGCGGGGCCGGCCAGCATCCAGGCGTAGAGAAACCACCTGTTTTTGACGAGGGCCTCTTGATTCAGCCTTCCCTTGTACCACAGCCAGGCGGACCAGAGCATGAGAAACGCCAGGGCGAAGCCGATGGAGAACATGACCCGGAAAGCGTAAAAAGGCACGGCGATGGGTGGAATATCGTCCTTGCTGAATTCGTTCAGGCCGATGACCGTTCCGGTCGGATTGTAGGTGAGAATGAGGCTCAGGACGTAGGGCACTTCGATGGCCCAGTCGTTTCGCCCTTTTTCCGGGTTCGGCCAGGCGGCGAGAATCCAGGAGGCCCCTTCGCCCGGAGGATTGGTGTCCCAGTGGGCCTCGATGGCGCCCAGCTTGGCCGGTTGGTGTCTGGCGACGGCCTTGCCGGAAAAATCGCCCTGCACCACCTGGAGAAACGCCAGGGCGAAAGCCGCGACGGCGGCTATTTTAAAGGAACGCAGGAAGAAATCCGTATGCTGTCGCCGCAGCAGGTACCAGGCGGAAATCCCCCCGACGACGAACACGGTGGTTTCCAGGCAGGCCAGGTACATGTGGAGAAAGGCAACCCCAAAATCGGGATTGAAAATCGCCTGAAAGTAATCGGTCACGACATAATGGACGCCGTTGAAAACGACCCCGGCGGGCGTCTGCATCCAGGAGTTGGCCGACATGATCCAGAAAGCGGAGAGCGTGCTTCCCAGGGCGACCATCCCCGTTGAAAACAGGTGCAGCCCCGGCGGCAGCCGTTTCCAGCCCCAGACCATGATACCGAGAAAGGCCGACTCGAGCATGAATGCCATGGTGGCCTCGATGCCGAGCAATTCGCCGATGAAGCCGCCGCGCTCGGCGGCGAAGCGGGACCAGTTGGTGCCGAATTCAAACGACAGGGGGATGCCCGTCACAACGCCCATGGCGAAATTCAGGATGAACAGCTTGGTCCAGAACCGGGCCTGATGATAGTAGAAGGGATCCTTGCGTTTCAGCCAGAACCATTCCATGAAGAAGATGTAGAGGCTGAGACCGATTCCCATAACCGGCCATATGATGTGAAACAGGGCCTTGACGGCGAACTGCGTTCTGGACAGGTTGAGGACGTCAGAAAAGAAGTCCATGGAGCCTCCGCAGACAAAAACCAGATGGTGAGGATACCGTTCGTAAAGACTGAATTATTCAGGTTTTCAAGTAACAGGTTCGCCTGTCGCCGTCAAGACCTTTGTGGCGAAAACGGGACGAATGGTGTAAGCAGGATCGAAGAAGGAGACCTTTGCCGGAGATGAAGAAAATCCGTATTGTAACCGATTTCGAACCCCGGGGCGATCAGCCCCGGGCGATCACGGAACTGGTCCGGGGAATCGAGGAGGGAGAAGGCCACCAGGTTCTCCTGGGCGTGACGGGATCGGGTAAGACCTTCACGATTGCGAAGGTCATCGAAGAGATTCAGCGCCCGGCCCTGGTCATCGCGCCGAACAAAACCCTGGCCGCCCAGCTCTACGCCGAATTCAAGAGCCTTTTTCCCGAAAACGCCGTCGAATATTTCGTCAGCTATTACGATTACTACCAGCCCGAGGCCTACATCCCGAGTACCGACACCTACATCGAGAAGGATTCATCCATCAACGACCTCATCGACAAGATGAGGCACGCGGCAACGCACAGCCTGTTTGAAAGAAACGACGTGATCATTGTCGCCAGTGTTTCGTGCATCTACGGACTCGGATCTCCCGAGGCCTATTCGGGGATGCTCGTTCGCCTGGAGCAGGATATGGAAACGGATCGTCAGGAAGTCCTGCGAAAACTCGTTGAAATCCAGTACGAACGGAACGACGTGGATTTCCACCGCGGCACCTTCCGGGTCCGGGGCGATGTCGTGGAAATCTTCCCCCCCTACGAAGAAGACCGGGCCTACCGGGTCGAATTCTTCGGCGACACCGTCGAGGCCATCTGGATGACGGATCCCCTGCGGGGCAGGAAGATCGAAGAACTGAAGCGGATCGCCGTTTATCCCGGCAGCCATTATGTGACCACGCGGGACAACCTGACCCGGGCCATCGACGATATCCGTGAAGAATTAAAGGTTTGTCTGCAGGATCTGAAGAAACAGGACAAGCTTCTGGAATACCAGAGACTGGAACAGCGAACCCATTTCGATATCGAGATGATGGAAGAGATGGGCTACTGCCAGGGAATCGAGAACTATTCCCGTCATCTGACGGGACGAAGGCCCGGAGAACCTCCGCCAACCCTCATGGAATACCTGCCGAAAGAGGCGGTCGTCATCCTCGACGAAAGCCATGTCACGGTTCCCCAGCTGATCGGCATGTACCGGGGAGACCGCTCCCGGAAGGAAACCCTGGTCAATTTCGGTTTTCGCCTTCCGTCGGCGCTGGATAATCGGCCCCTGCGATTCGAGGAGTATGAGCGGTTTCCCCAGCCGCGCATCTACGTTTCGGCGACGCCCGCCCGCTACGAAATGGAGAAAGCACAGGGGCGGGTGGTCGAGCAGATCATCCGGCCGACGGGTCTGGTCGATCCGGAGATCGTCATCAAGCCCGTCACCAGCCAGGTGGACGATCTCCTGGGAGAAATCAGGCAGCGCGTCAAAAAAGGGGAACGCATCCTCGTGACGACGCTGACGAAACGGATGGCGGAAAACCTGACGCGTTATTACGAGGACCTGGGAGTCCGCGTGAGGTACCTCCACTCCGATGTGCAGACGCTCGAACGCGTCGAAATCATTCGGGATTTGCGCCTGGGGGAATTCGACGTCCTGGTCGGCGTCAATCTGCTGCGGGAAGGGCTCGACCTGCCGGAGGTATCCCTGGTCGCCATCCTGGATGCGGACAAGGAAGGTTTTCTCCGGTCCGAACGTTCCCTGATTCAGACCAGCGGCCGGGCTGCCCGGAACGTGTCGGGACAGGTCATCATGTACGCCGACCAGGTGACGGGATCGATCCGGGCCTGCCTGGACGAAACGAACCGGCGGCGCCGGATACAGCAGCGATACAACGAGGAAAACGGGATCACTCCCGAGACGGTCAAGGCCCATATCCACGATATCCTGCATTCCATCTACGAAGCGGACTACGTGGACGTGGCGCCGGTTTTGGAAAAGATTCCGGCGTACCACACGACGGGGGACCTGGAAGAGGAAATCGCCAGGCTGACGGGAGAGATGAAAAAACTGGCGAAAAATCTCGAATTCGAAAAGGCCGCCGAACTCCGCGATCAGATAGCGGAGCTGCGCAGCTGGATTCTCAGGTAAGAGCTCCCGGACACCCAAAATCCGCGATTGTTTTTCGATAGAGAGGATTTAAGGTTCAAGAGGGTTCAAGAAGGATTCAACCCATCACAATTGACCCGGGCGCCTGCGCGAATAAGGACCAAACAGGGGGATTCGTAACGTAAGCCATGTTTTTGTTGCTTTCCGGGCACACCTATCCCCTGGTATGA
>Ga0302246_1000237_pt1 | contig 54458 bp, 41 predicted proteins | sample AAG_UR_Trp_MG_FD_193533 | JGI IMG/M metagenome (GOLD analysis project Ga0302246, IMG submission 193533) | Enriched activated sludge microbial communities from anaerobic digester in WTTP, New Holstein, Wisconsin, United States - AAG_UR_Trp | ecosystem: Engineered > Bioreactor > Anaerobic >... | reverse complement strand
GAGGAGTATGATTACCGGTATTCCGAAGATTGTGGAGATCAATTCCGATGAGATCCGGGAGGCCATTATGGGCCCGCTAGAAAGCATCGTGGACGCGATCAAGGACACCTTGAGGAACACCCCGGCCGAACTGTCCGGGGACATCACCGGCCGAGGAATTATCCTTACGGGAGGCGGGGCGCTAATCAGAAACATCGATATGCTAATCCGGGCGGAAACGGGTCTTCCTGTCACGATTGCGGACGACCCTCTTTCCACCGTTGCCAGGGGTGCCGGAATCGCGCTGGAACGAGAGGATATTCTCAATAAGGTTACGTTTTAGGTCTGACACCCTGGAACATTCTTTGCGAAACCGCCATACTATGGAAAATAGAGCGCTGGGTGTAGCTTGCGCATCCAAAAAGAAATCTGTCATATGACATATAGCGCCGAGGTGGAGGTTAATACCTACCCGTTGAAGCAGACTAAGGTCGGGAAAAGGGTGTGAAACGGCCCGACGAACGGACGGGGTAAAATTTCCACTTGACCAGATTCCGATGTTATGAGATATACGCGCCAATTTAAGCTGAACCGTCTCTTGGAGATGAGTAAAACCTGTACAGGCCGAGTGAATGCAAAATTATGACCTGAAGCTACCGAAAAATTATAAAGGTGTATCGAACAATCTTTATATCGCGGTTGGGGGCGGATTGATCGTTCTTCTGGTTGTTCTCAATATCATCTTCTTGATGCTTTTTATAGAAGAGACGAAGATCAGTGGAAATGCCCTGCGGGTTCTTCAAGAGACCAGTCGGAGTCTTGCCCTCCTTCAGGATTCGCTTGGCAAGGCGGATATGAAGAAGGCCTTTGTTCATCTTACAGATACCAGACGTCAAATAGAGGTAGCCTTGTCGTCTGCGTCCGTAGTACCGCCTGCAAAGATTGTAAACAAATCCAAAATACCGCCGGCGAAAACGGTTGCCGAATCCAAGGGCGAACCGGTGAACGCGTTGGGCGCTGCTCAGACGCCGGCTGCCGTGCCGCTGCAAGCGGCTCAGCTTTCGATACCGGCCGGCGAAATGCCTGCTCCTCTTGGTTGTGCGGTAACCGGTGAGTATGCACTCATTTGCGAGAAGGAAACCAAACGCCTCCATCTGTTCAAATATCAGGATGAACGGTTTGCGCTCGTCAAATCCTACCCATGCATCATCGGGGCGAATGGTACGGACAAGAAAAAGGAGGGGGACCATGCGACCCCCAAGGGAAGCTATTTTTCCCTGCGCTATACACCGGGGGGCGCCTTGCAAGGGACTTACGGAGAAGGGGCATTCGTGTTGAACTACCCGAATTTCCTTGATCGTAAGGAGCACAAGAACGGCGGAGGAATCTGGATCCATGGACATAGTCCAGACAAGATTGTCGGCTTGGGAGACCTCGTGTATACGAAAGGCTGCATTGCCGTATCCAACGACATCATCAAGGAGCTTAAAAATTTCATCGATTCCAATGGTGGCAGCGTATCCATCGTCGACAAGGTCACACTTGTCAAAGAGAGCAACCGGAAAGAAGTGCTGCGGGAGCTCCGTAATTTCATAGATGCCTGGCGGCAGGCATGGGAGAGCAATGACACGGAGAGATATCTTCGTTACTATTCAAAGGATTTCATCAACAGTGACGGGATGGATTTTGTCGCCTTCCGGCGTCACAAGGAACGGGTAAATCGCAATAAGAAGTTCATCCGCGTGAAGACGGAACAGATAGCCATTGTCTTCCCCCCGGAGCGAGGAGGAGATATGGCCGCCGTGCGGGTTGATTTAAAATACCATTCCAACAATTTCAATAGCCGCTCAAAAAAATTGTTCTATGTGAAAAGAGGACAAGAGGGCTGGAGAATCTTTGGTGAGTCTGACCTTTAAGGGGCTGATGAAATATCGATTACATCATTTTATTAGAAATGAACCCCATAATTGATATCATTTCTAGTATAGCGATGCAAAGTGTACTGAAAAGTTCTTTTAACAAAAACACAAAATGGCTTACTGGTTAAGCTGTGAGATAACTTGCGCCAGACGTTGTTTTTTTAGAAAACCGGATTCATTCATGCATTCCCCATCAGAAAATCGGTAACATGCAGAAGAGCAGTAATATAGCCCAATTGAGATGGCTTATACTGTTTATCCCTTGCGTTCCAAGATGATCAATCAGGAGGTTGAATCATTGTTGGTGGAATTATCCCATCGATAAAAGTATTGAAAATTGATGAACAGATACTTTGCAGTCGTGATTTTGCTTATTCTCTGCGTTTTCTTCGCTGTAGCCGTTTTGCTTGCCCTCGGTGTCAGGTTCGATGGGTTGAAAACAAAAAATGGCTTGGTATCCCCAGAATCGCAAGCCAATGCGTACTTCCAGGATACAAAGCAAAAAATTATAGTTTACCATATCCGCGGAAGAGAACCGGGACCGACGCTGCTGATCATTGCGGGAATCCATGGCGACGAGGCAGGCGGTTATATGACAGCGGAGCGTTACGTAAATCTCAAACTGAAGAAGGGAAACCTGATTGTCGTCCCGCGTTTGAACGGTCCGGCCATCGATGCGGGAAAGCGATGCGGCCTCGGCGGCGACATGAATCGCCTGTTCAGCCTGCCTCGGGACCATTCCAATCCCGACACCAAAGTCGTCAATCTGGTCAAGCAACTGATCCGACATTCAGACTACGTTCTGAATCTCCATCAGGGTTACGATTTCTTCAATCCGCGCTGGATATCTCCCCAGAGAAATCCTTCCAAATGGGGACAGTCCAATGTCATCGATACGGCCACCTATCACCTGCCGGACGGACAGAAGCTGGAACTGGGAAATTATGCCAAACGTGTCGTCCGCCGGATCAACGGGAGCATCCCCGACAGGGATTACCACTTCGCGGTCAACAACACCAACACGGCGGTCAAGCAGTCTCGGCACCAAGAACAGAAAGGATCTCTGACCTACTATAGTCTTTATCATCAGCAGAAGATCGCCCTTGGGCTGGAAGCGACGAAGAACTGTTCTCTGGAGGATGCGATTTCCTATCTGACCATTGCCGTCAATGCCGCCATAGAGGAGGCGGGGATTCAGGCGGAAGCCCTGCCTTGCCCTGCGGATCCATCCAATTTGCGGGTGCTCATGAAACCCGGTCAAAGAGCCCAAAGATAAAGGATGCAGGATAAGCAAGCACCTGCCCACCGATAAATAGACCACCCTCATCTGTTATGTGGATATTGATGCAATTATTCCGGACAATAGTGAAAAATTGACAGTAGCGAATTTGAATGTTAGCTGAATATCATTATCATCGGAATGAACCTCAGGGCGCGGATTGTCCTGAGCAGGGGGCAGGGGAAAGCGGTTGATGATGGCTGCTTTTATTTTCCGTACACTGATCGTTAGTACCCGCGTTGGCGGGATCTATCAATCAGTCTTGAATGGAGGAGAAAAAAGGTGGAAAAATATGAAATTCCGAGAGTTTCAAAAATAGGCTGCCGTATTCTTTTACTGTGCTCGTTGGTTTTCCTTTCTGCGACTCCCGGATATGGCCGAGAGTACCGTTTTTCGGATGTCCATCTTCATTATGTCGATTATGTCCTCCAATCTCAGGGATTTCAAAGTCTCTTCAGCGAGATGGACAAAAACAAAATTGAGCGCGCCGTTGTGTTTGGCCTGGGATACGAAATTTCCTGGCCCGATATCCGGGCCTATCGTGTCAAGTATTATACGAATCCACAGACGGGAACGGATTATACCCCCCCCGTTTATTTTACCAAGATGGGTGATTACCGATTGCTCATGGATTACGGCAAGCTGTCCTCCCCGCGGAAAGCCATGATCTACCCTTTCCTGCAGGCCATCAACGTCACGGATCGGAACGAGATCTACTACGTCCGGGAAATGTTTAACAATCATCCCGAACTTTGCGGTATCGGGGAGCTCATGATCCGCCAAGGGGCGCTGAATCAGGTAACGTCCCTGGTCCCGGAGGGCGACAGCGTGGCCCTGGACCCTATCCTGGATTTCGCCGCCACCAATCGCCTGCCCGTTCTGCTCCATCAGAACCTTTCCGATGAAACATCGAAGAGCCCGGAAGATCTTCTGGACCCGGTCTACCTGAAAGAAATAACGGACCTTTTGGCTCGACACCCGGAAACGACCGTGATCTGGGCGCATGCCGGTATCAGCCGGAATCTTTACATCAGGGAGCACTTGACGCTTTTAGAGCGGCTTCTGGTTGCCCACCCGAATCTTTATTTCGACCTTTCTTGGATTGTCTGGGAAAACTGCATCGAAAAGGATCTGAAAACCTGGGCCGATCTGATTGTTCGTTACCCGGACCGCTTCATGCTTGGTTCCGATAAAATCGGAAGCTTTAAAGTCCGGTCGTCCGAGCGACTCTCCGAATCCTGGTCAAATCTGCTGTCATCTCAGGCCAACGATACCGGTTTGGGCGCTGCCATGAAAAGATACATTCCCCTTTTAGAGGAAATCGATAAGCGAGGGGACGGGGAAGCGATTTCCGATATGATCTCTTACCGCAATATCAATTGGATTCTGAGCCGCATTGAATACGGCTGTAAAAGCGGCAAGCACGTCGTAGATCCCTGGAAGGGCGGCGATCCTTGGAAAGATCCACGGTATGCAAGACCGGTCATGACAGCAAAACTGAATAATGATAACCCTGTTCCGATCAGCATTCACACGCACTATGAAAATCTGGCTGACGATATCCGGGGGAAGTACTATTGCTGGAATAAAAAGCGTGACTACGCTGGGGTCGCCGAAGGCGTCAGCATCCCTGAAAGTGACAGAAAACAGGGGGTGGGGATATTCGCTTCCCCGGGATTCAAGAATTACACGGGATTCATCGATGTTTCCCGAACAGAAGCCATGCCGGTCCAATCGGTTCTATTCATCGACAACTGGGATGCGGCCTTCGGATACAAGGACGACGGGACGATGTTTTTCCCCAATGGGAACTGGCCCACGTTGCCGTGGTGGAATGACGAGTCGAGTAAACACGGCAATATCGATAAAGCCAGGGTTCCGGAGGGCCGACAGCTCATCCTGTATGCCGACGAATATTTCCGGGGAGAGGTGCTCCGGACGATTCCAGCGACCAAGGGGAAATTTGAAAACCTGGGTGATGTGGCCGACCGGGTAAAATCTTTTCAATTTATCCCGGCTGATAACAAGAAGTAATCGATTTCCTTGTTCTTCTCTCATACGTCACGGGTTCAATCCTACGAAAGGTCAGACGCCTCGGTAGCGGATGGCAAGCGCAGTGATGTCGTCCGACTGAGGTGCTTCTCCTGCGAAGTCCTGAACGTGCCGGACCACCTCCCGGACCATCGTCTCCGGTTTCGCGCCCGCAAGGCTTTCCACCAACCCTTGCAGGCTTTCGTCGGAGTAAGCCTGCCCCTCCTTGTTCATGGCTTCCGTAACGCCGTCTGTGTAAAGGAAAAGCGTGTCGCCGGGGGGCAGGAACATCGTGAAGGTCTGGTATGCGCTGTCTTCAAGGACGCCCAGCAGGAATCCTTCCGGCAGGGGAAGCCATTCGGTTTTGCCGCCGGCGCGCTGGATCAGTGGCGGATTATGGCCGGCGTTGGAGTACCGCAGTTCCCCTGTCCGGACATTCAGCGTGGCGCAGAAATAAGTCAAAAACATCATGGCGTCATTTTCCACGCACAGTTCACGGTTCACCCTCGCGAGCGCTTCCGAGAGATCCATATCCAGGGTCACCGTGCCCTTCATGAGGATCTTGGAAACAGCCATGAAGAGGGCAGCGGGTACGCCCTTTCCGGAGACGTCACCGATAGAAAAGAAAAGGGTTTCGTCGTCGAGAAGGAAGAAATCGTAGAGATCGCCTCCCACTTCTCTTGCAGGAACAATGGTGGCGTAGATGTCGAATTCTTTCTTTTCAGGGAAAGGGGGAAAACGCTTCGGCAGAAAACTCATTTGGATTGTGCGGGCGATCATGAGTTCGCTTTCCATTCGTTCCTTGGCGGCCGTAGTTTCCTTGAGATTGGCGATGTACTCCTTGAGGGCCAGTTGCATGTTTTCAAAGGACGTTGTCAAATCACCGACCTCGTCATGGGATCTCTCCGCGGGAAACTTCACGTTGAGGCTCCCCCTGGCGATTTCCGCCGTCGTTTCCGCCAGCTTGCTCAAGGGGCGCGTAATGTTTCTGGAGATGGAGGTTACGACGAAAAACAGGAAGGCTAAGCCGGCAATTCCGATTAAGAGCACGATCCGGTTGAGATGACGGACATCGGCAAACAGCTCATCCTCGGGGATGACGACACCGATGGACCAGCCCGCAGACGACAGCGACACGTAATACATCCAGGCCTTTCTGCCTGTGAAATATTCGGGCAGAGCAACAAAACCCTCCTCGCCGCGAATCATTTTCCTGCCGATGTTCCGCAGGGCGATGTCGTTCGCCGCTTCAGCAACCGTGAAGATGCTTTCCCTCATGATCAGGTCCTTGTTGGGATGGGTAACAAAGACCCCATTGCTCGAAATCAGAAAAGCATACCCGGTCCGGTAGATCGTGACCTTGGAAATGATGTCCTTCAGCCAGTTCAGAGACATATCGGCCGTCACGACACCAGTGAACTTGCGTATCCCCCGGACATTTCTGTAAAAGGGAACGGAAAAAGTGGACATGACCGTGTTGCCGCCGCCCTCATCAAAGTAAGGTTCACTCCAGACAACGCGGCGCAGTTCCTTCGGCAGGAGATACCAGTCCCATAGATGATACTGATAATTCTTTCCTCCGAGGTAGGAAAATTTCAATCGATCCTTTTCACGGGAATAGTAAGGACAAAATTCCCGGGACTCGGGATTGTAGGCGTAAGGTTCATAAGCGACCGCGGAGCCGAAAATATCGGGATTCAGTATCACGTTTTTTTCGATCTGCTTCATCAACTCAGGCTTGCTGTAATCGATATGTTCCAGGGAAGCGGCCATGTATCGCGGGGCTCCTTCCACGCCGCGCAGGATGGTTTCAATGCGGTGAACGGTGGAGAGGGCCAGGTTCCGGGCGTTTTCTTCCACGTTTTTCATGACAAGGCGTCGTGTTTCCATGTAGTTGTAACCGAAAGCAGCGAGAAAGATCATTGTCGTGCCGGTCAGGATGAGCAGAGACAGCTTGAAGGCAAGGCCTCGTTTTTTATTTTTTGCCGGGGCAGGGGACATGGAATTCACATAAAGGGGGTATCTGTTTGATCAAGCCGCTTGCCTGAAGCTCCGCGGCCACATTACCGTAATCTTTTCCCGAGAGCGTACCCATTGGGATGCTCTTGTTTTTGCTGACGATGATGTCCTTCATCCTCTCGAACATCCACTTCTGGTGAGCCCTGCTCGTGTTGATTTTCGCTTCATTGACGTACTTCATTACAATGTCAAGGGTTTCCTGCGGATGGGCGAAGGCATACCGCCAGCCCTCGATGGAGGCCTGTACAAAACGGCAGGCCAGATCGGGATCCTTTTTCCAGGTTTCTTCCAGACAGTAGATGCCGTCTTCCGGAAAATTGAGATCCTGTCCGTCGAAGAAAATAGGGGTGAGTTCGTCTTCGTTAAGCCCGGCGCTCAGGATAGAATGGTATTCGTTGTACCACATGGCGGAAGCGACATCGACACCCCCGCGCAGGAAAAGGTTCAGGGTGTAGGTTTGGGGAATGATGTGGACCTTGAGATTGTTTTTGCGGAAGAAAGCCAGAGGTTGGACCTGGAAGTCATTCCAGAGACTGACCTTCCTTCCCTGCAGGTCTTGGGGAGAGCGTATCCCGCTTAATTTTTTCGCCACCAGGATAAATCCGGAACGCTGTACGATCTGTCCGATGTTGATAAGTTTAAGCCCCCCGGAGCGGTGCTGGATGGCTTCAGCAAGAAACAAGGTTCCGAAATCGGCTTCTCCCCGTGCGAGTATCCGGCAGACGGGTTTTTCCGGGCCGCCGCGTAAAAGGGTGACGTCAAGGCCGTGTTTCCTGTAGAGACCCTTTTCCTGCGCGACATAATAGCCGGCGAATTGTGCCTGGGGAAACCATTGGGGGAGAAAGGTTACTTTCTTCAGTGTCTCCGCCCAAACGGGCGTGGACAGAAAAAGCCATGCCAGGAAAAAGCAAAGCATGAAGCCGGAAAGCCGGCATCCCGTTATTCTATGCAAACCGGTTATAGTCGAAACTCCCTTTAGCACGCTGGAAAACCTTTACCGTTTATTGGGGTGTTCATGTACATGGTTGAAATGTCCAGATTTCAGAAATGCATTATCATATATCTTTTACTGAATCGTTATGTTTAACAAACATCAATGTCAAAATATTCTTATCATTTTCTCTGGCATATTGAACTTCATCTGTCAGCTTTTTTATCAGGACGATTCCATATCCGCCGATCCGGTTATTGGCCATATTGGTGTGAACATCGGGCGAATCGACAGCAATAGGATTAAACGGAGCACCGGAATCCATCACGTTGATTATTAACTTGCCGTCCTCAAAAACACATTCGACATCAACTTTGCCGACCGTATTTTCATAAGCATAGCTGAAGATATTGACCAGCGTTTCTTCAAGGCAGAGCTCGATGTTTTTCATGATCTCATCACTGAAACCCTGCTGCGAGGCAAACGACACGGCAAAATCCATGAATTGATAGATTTGATCAAGCCGGGCCGGTAACTCGATGTTTGAGATTTTTTTCATGAATCAGATCGATTTCAAAGCATCTTCTTTCGTTTCGAATATTTTAAAAACGGAACCGAACCCCGAAATGTTGAATACTTCCTTTACATTTCCCTGCAGACCGGAAAAGCAGACTGCCATGCCTTTTGGTTTCAGTTCTTTGGAAATGATGAGGATGCTGCGCAGACCGGCGCTGCTTATGTATTCAAGTCCACAACAATCCAATACAAGAGGAATGTTTTCTCCGGCCATGATTTCTGTGATCTTTTTTTCAAAATCCGGGGCGGTGACGGTATCGATCCGTCCTTTAACCGCAGCAACGATCGCCTTCGTATCATTTGTTTTGATTACTTCCACAGTTACCTCCATCTCAAGTTGTTAACGGGTACGTATCGTATCCGCTCTTTCCCAATCCAGTTGGATAATGCTCAGAAGTTGTTTGGCCTCCGCTGAGTCCAGGACAATGCCGTCAAAATCGGGCGGGCAAAGGAGCTTTTGCATGAGGAACCCGTCACCATCGAACCATCGAGGCAGCGCACCACCGAAAAAGTAGCCTCTTTCTCTGAGCGTGTCAACGGCAGACCCGACCCAGGGGATGGTCAAATCGAGCCATACCTGGAGGACCAACGCTTTTTCGGAAACGGCCTGAGTTTCCATGGCGAGGAAGGTATCGTAAAAGTCCCCTCCAATCTCCTGGACGGTGAATCGCGCTACCTGAGAAAACTCAAAGATTTCCATCCCGATGCGGGAAATCAGATCCGCAGGCGCCTGACCTTTGGAGATCACGATGTCCCGTGCGTCATCGAGGCGGGAATAGAGCCAGCGCAGTTCCTGCTCATAAATCGCGGGGATATGGATTCGGTGGGGCTTCGGTTTGTAGCAGCGGAAGCCGTTCAGAGTGGCCACCCGTCCTGCCGCGCTCTCTTCCTTGGCATAGGCGGCTGCGGGCATCAAGGCGATTTCCATGGCCATGGCCACATGCCTGAAACGCGTTATCGCCTTTTGCGTGAAAACATGGTTGCAAACCGCCTCGCCGAAGACTTCCTCAATATTATCATGCTGCGGGACGAATTCCCCGTAGAGATAATCCATCATGCGGGTGTTGGCGCCGGTGTTCCGGGATTCTTTCCGGACAAGGCCTACGCCGGCTTCATAGATGGAAGGGAAGGGTGCCGAACGAAACAGATGTTCCACACCGATGATATTTCCGGAGACTGTGCGGGCGACGATAGAGTAGTACTTCCCGGCTTCATTGGCGGAGATGAGGGCCTGGGGATTATAAAAAAGGCGGATGGGATAGTGGTCTCCATAGACATCATGGAAGAGACGAACGATCCCTTCTGCGTCTTCAGGCCGAAAATGCCCAACCTCGAAATTCTCTTTTGCCGGGTCCATGTTGCCCTGCCGATCGTCTTTCATTCGATTCATAAACTGTGGCCTTCTAGATTATTTATGCCTCCGCATGCTTGTCAATCGCACAACGAGGGACAGTGAAAGGAAAATAAATCCGGCACTGATGTAATACAAGATATCAAAGCCGACATTGAATGCAATGATCATTCCTCCCATATAGGGCATGATGAAATAGCCTGTGTCCATGGTGAACAGAGTCAGATTGGTGTTGAGCCCACGCAGAGGCGGCGGGGATTCCGAGAAGAGCAGGGCATTCAGCAGAGGCAGAATGATGCCCATACAAAAACCGTACAACCCGGCAAGCAGGTAGAATGGCATGTGTGCGCTGGAATGGGGAAGCACAGCAAGACACAGAATCAATAATATCAGGCCCAACTGAAGCGTGTGCCATTTATTTATGCGGTCAAATACCATGCTGCCAAAAGCGCGCACGGCAATCATCGTCACCATGGATATGGTGAAAAAGGGTCCCATGCTGCCAATAGCGGTTTGGAGGGAGAGGTCTTTCATAAAGTAAAAGACGGTTGCATGGGCAAGATAAACGAGTAAAGTGGTACACAGCAGCAGCACCACGGAACGTTGCCGGAAATTCTCCCGGATTTCGTCCATGCTTGGCTGGCGTGTGAGGGCCACGTCCATGTTTTGGAGAACATGGATGAGACGTTTTTTGAGGGCGACAAGGAGGAGAATGGAAATGCCGGAAAAGACAGAAACGCCGGCATAGATCACCGCCTCACTGCGCACATGCGGTAGCAGTACCTCGGTCAATGTCGGAATCACGGAGTAGGGAATCATGGTGGAGATACTGACGATGCTGAATCCCTGGGCGCTTTTTTCTTTCGGTATGAACTGTACGATCAGGGCAATGACCGCCGACGTGAGTAGAACAATGGCGGCGCCGTGAACGATGCGCAGTGCGACCATGGCTGGTACGGTCACGACCCACAAATATGAACAGGAGGCTACAATCATGAAGACAAGTGACACCATGAGCACAGCATAGGCATTCCGGGCTTGGATCCAGGGAATCACGAAAAGACGCAAGCCAAAAGCCGCCATGGGTTCCAGTCCGACCAGAAAACCTCGCCAGACGATAGGAATGCCGATGACGCCAAGATAATGGTAGAAGCTGTAAAACACGGAGACATTGCAAAATGCCGCCATCAGGATCAGGCAAAGGGCCAGAAATTCGAAGGAGAACAGCTTCGGGGATTCGGGCATGTCACGCAAGGAAATTCTCTTTCAATGCAGGATTTTTTTCAGGGCGCCGACGAAGGTCTCCATGGCCTCCATCTGCGCGAGAGTGATCCGGATATGATTGGGGTATCGGAAACCCGTCATGGGCCTGATCATCACCCCTTCCCTCATAAGCTTACGGTAGGCAAGGGTGTCGCTCACCGGCAGCCGGGCAATGAGATAATTTCCTTCTCCGACAATGAGGGGAAGCCCCATCTTCGAAAGCTCCTCGCAGAGGAATGCCTTGCTTTCCCTGATCAAATCACGGGTCCGCCGGATATGGCCTGTATCGTCCCGCAGAGCAGCGCGGGCTGCTTCCTGAGCGATCGCGTTGACGGAATAGACGACGCAGGTCCGGCGAATCACGTCGACGACATCCGGATTACCCGCAAGGTATCCGATGCGCAATGCGGCGAGGCCGTACATCTTGGAAAATGTGCGAAAGGACACGACATTCGGATATTGACTGATGAGCGCTATCGCATCCGGGTAATCTGCCGCTTCTACGAATTCAAAGTAGGCTTCGTCAATGACCACGATCTGTTTCCCGTCAACGGTATCGAGAAAATCCTTGAGAGTCTTCTTTGACCAGTAGGTGCCCGTGGGATTGTTGGGATTGCATACGAAAAGGATCTTAGTACGGTGGTCAATGGCACGCAGCATGGCCTGGTTGTCGAAGCCTTCTCTGACCAGGGGGATCACTCTTGCCTCGATGCCGGAAAAAGTGGCCACCCACTCGTACACGGCAAAGGTTTTGTCGGCGGTGACGATGTTGTCTCCCTGTTCACAGAAGGCCTTGATGACAAAGGTGATCACCTCGTTGGCGCCATTGCCCACGAGGATCTGATCGGGGCCAATGCTGTGGAAGGCGGCAATTTCCCAGCGCAGGTAGTAGGAGTCACCGCTCGGATAAACGGCGCCCGCAGGAGGGGCGAACCTGCTTATCACCTCCTGGGCGGCGGGAGGGGGGCCCAGGGGATTCTCGTTGTTGTTCAGTCGCAGGAGCCGCTCGCAATGATAGAGCTTCTTCAGCTCTGCGTCCGGTTTGCTGGGGATATAGGGCTCGAATTCCCGGACGTAGGCCGGGATCAGATGGTCAAGATTGGGCTGCATCATGATACTGAAAGACCATAAGATCCGACTGTCCGGCAAAGGGTAGAATAATCTCCGGTTTAAATCCCCGTGTCAAAATGACGGGAATCAGTTCCGCATGCCATGGGATACCCAGGTCGAGTTCAAAAAAAAGATTCCGGAAACGCTCTCCCGAGAGAAACCGGATGTGTCTCTCCACGTTGGCCGCAAAATCGGTGCCGGGCAAAAGGGGACGGAGCATGACTCCCGAGCGTTCGCGATTCACGTCAGCCGCAAACAGGGAGTACCCGGAGCGTGTCTCGCTCATGTCACGGATGACGCTGATGTTCCGTGCCAGAACAAGGCGGTCGTAAGTCTGTTCGAGATAATCCGTCAGGTCGCCATGGGACCAAACCTCGCTGCCGGGATCTTCATGGAGGTGCCGATAAAAGATCGGTGTCCTGATCGGCGCCATATTATCAGGATAGTAGTACAGATCGCCAAGGGGTTCAAAATTGGTTTTCAGATCCTGGGGAAGGCCGGATATGCTCAAAAGTCCCAAAGCCCTGCCACGGGCTATCTGGCCGATGCAGGTATTGAGCAGGGCCTCACCTGCATCCGTTTCCCGGTCTTGGTGAAAGAGGTAAGGCCCGTAACACTGGACAATCTTTTCCGACCGGAAAAAGTAGAGAATGCCGCCGATAATAGTCTTCCGGGGATTCATGGCAACGAGGCATTGGTAATTACCGCCGGCGATCATATCCACCAACTTGCCGGGATGATCAAAGAAAGAAGGCCTCTCCTGCTCCGAGTAGTGCTTGCCCACCAGGAGGCTGAAGCGCTTGAGCCTTTCCGTATCCGGGGTCTCCAGGGTGATTTCCCCGGATGTCTCCAGCAGGGGAAGGTCTTCCAAAATTCTAGGGTAAGTTTTCTCCTTGATGATGGACAGGGAGACCAGATTACCCTTTTCAATCTTGACGTGGAGGTGATCCACGGAACGGGAAGCAAGCAGCAGCCCCATTTCACAAAGATCGCATTCCCCTTCAAAATTAAAGTCCATGGCCGGGGCGATGTTGAGGCCTCGGAGATTCATGTCGGCTGACGAAAAACGGAAAGTGGCCTGGGTGTAATAGAGCCCGTCCAGACACTCGATATTCAGTTCATTCCCCGGGCATGCGGTATTGCAGAGGTACTGGAAGATCTCTTCTGCGGCAAGTTCTAGACTCAGGCTGTCTTCTTTTGCCAGACCGAAGATGCCCGCTGTCGACGACACCATCTGGGTGACGACGGGGAGATAGGCAGGTTGCGCCCGAAGGTTGAGGCTGACGATTCGTTTATTGATTGCAGTCATGGAATATCCTTAAGTTCCGATCCGTAATAGGAGATTTCCGGCCACTCTGCTCCGATATGCTGCGGTAGCCCGGATATCGTCGATGGGCGACAGTGCCTTTCCCGCCAGTTCCGCCGCCGCTTTCAGTGTTGCCGGGGAGAGTGTCCTGCCGATAAGGGCTGCCTCGACGTCCGGTGACATGACAACCGTCGGCCCCACGCTTCCCCAGGCGATACGGGCGGATTCGATCACGCCTTTGGGCGATGTTTTCACCAGAGCCGCCATACTGGCGATGGCACAGGCAAGGGCCTTGCGCTGCCCCACTTTTTCGAAGTGCTGGATCTGATACCCCCCCGGCTTTTTCACCCGGATTCCCGACAGGATTTCACCTTTCTCAAGTCGCGTTTTGCCGGGTGCCGTAATGAAGGCGGACAAAGGGATGACCCGTTCACCGGCCTGAGTGCTCAGAATTAGATCGGCATCCAGCACATACAGGGGCGGCAGTGTATCCCCCGCCGGAGAGGCCGTGCAGATGTTTCCTCCGATGGTTCCCATGTTGCGGATGGGTGGAGATCCCAGCGTCGACAGGGCCTTCGTCAGGACGGGGAAATGTTCCCGGATCTGGGGATGAGTGAGGAGGTCGCTAAAGGTTGTGCAGGCTCCGATCCGGAAACTGGTTTCATCCTCCCGGACCCCGGTCAGTTCGGTGATCCGCTCCATGCAAATCAGGGCATAATTGTTCTCGTAGCGGGCGCGCATCCGGACGAGAAGATCCGTGCCACCGGCATAGACTTTCGCCTCAGGTTCATCCTCCAGACAGGACCACAGTTCGGAAAGATTTTTTGGCAGCAGGACCCTGTTCAACCGTCAGTCTCCTTTTTCACCGCCCGGGCTGCAACCTCCACGGCATCCACAATTTTCTGGTATCCCGTGCAGCGGCAGAGATTCCCGCTCAGCGCTTCCCGAATATGTTCCCGTGTCGGCTCCGGGTTCTTTGTCAACAGAGCCTTGGCCGCGAGAATCATTCCGGGAGAACAGTATCCGCACTGGACGGCGCCGCACTGGATGAAGGCCTCCTGAAGGGGATGTCGTCGGTTCTCGACGAAAAGACCTTCAATTGTGGTAATGGATTTCCCTTCCAACTGGGCCGCCAGCATGAGACAGGACAGCCTGTTTTCGCCATTCACGAGGATCGTGCAGGCCCCGCATTCCCCGGTGCCGCAACCCTCCTTGGTTCCTGTGAGCCCGAAATCCTCCCGGAGGAGGTCCACGACCCGCCGTTCCGGGGCGCAATCCATTTGCGTTTCTTTGCCGTTCAGAACAAAGCGGATGATCATGGTTGCTTCCTTTCCAAATCAGCCTTATGGTTCGCCATGGCTTCCAGAATCCTTTCCGCCGTCAATGGCGCCGTTGTCATCCTGATGCCGCAGGCTTGGGCCAGTGCGCCGGCAATGGCCGGCAGCGGTCCGTTGATACCGACCTCGCCGACACCTTTCATGCCGTAAGGTCCGGACGTTTCGCATGTCTCTACGACCAGGGATTTCATATCCGGGACATCCCTGGCGCCGGGAATGATGAAGGTGGCGAAGTCCGGGTTAAGAATGCATCCTTCCTTAAGCTTGATTTCTTCGCACAGGGCATACCCGATACCCTGAGCGATGGCGCCGTGAACCTGCTGTTCGTAGGACTGGGGATTGAGCACCCGCCCGGCATCCGATGCGGCGAGGTAGGCCTTGACCTCCAGCGTTCCTGTCAGCTCATCTACCTCCACGGCGGCCAGGTGGGCGGCATAGGAAAAAAGGAGATGGGGAAACCCGATGAAGAATGCCTTTCCCGTTTCGAGGCTGTCACGAGCGACAGGCATAATGAACTGGCCGATGCAGACCCGGTCTTCCGCCGACATGATGGCGGCCAGAACCTGCAGGGGAATTTCCTTGTCCGACTTGAGGTGCTTCACCCTGCCGGGCAGGAGTTCCAGGTCGTCAATGGTGTCGGCCAGCAGAACGAGGGCCGCCCTGCCGATGATCCGGCGGCGAAGCTCCTCTCCCGCTTGAATCAGGGCGTTGCCGTAGGTGTAGGTTGTGCGGCCGGCCGAGGCGGAGCCCGAGGGGAGGGTCCGCTCCGTGTCCGGCTGTACCAGTTCGATGGCGTTACTCTGCTGGCACAGGACCTGACCGGCAATCTGGAGGAAGGCCGTGGCGTTTCCCTGTCCCATATCCGAGACGCCGCAGTAAACGCGGATTTTTCCCTCCGTTGTCAGTTCCAACTTGGCGATGGCGGAGTCCGGCAATCCCCGGCCGTAGCCCATGGCGTTAAAAACGGCGGCCACGCCGACCCCTCTTTTCTTGAACGGAGGCGCCTCGGCGATCCAGCGTTCTTTTTCCTGCCAGAGGGAATGCCGGTCGATGGCCTCCAGACAGGAAACCATGCCTGTGGAATGAGTCAGGGTGACCCCGGCACCGTTTCTGTCCCCCCGCTGCAGGGCATTCTTCAGCCGCAGGGCGATGGGATCCATGTGAAGCTTCGCCGCCAGGCGGTCCATCATGCCCTCGAAGGCGAAACTCACCTGTGCCACACCGAATCCCCGCATGGCCCCGGCGACGGGATTGTTCGTGTACACACACCATCCTTCGATGAGGGTATGGGGAATCCGATACGGGCCAGAGGCGTGCTCCATGCCCAGGGCCATGACCTCCCCGCCAAGGTGGGCGTAGGCCCCCGTATCGTAGTACAAGCGGCATCTCAGGGCGTGGAGTGTTCCGTCAGCCTTGGCGCCGAGACGGTATTCCATGCGTACGGCGTGGCGTTTGAATCCAGCCTCCATGCTTTCTTCTCGGGTCCACCACATCTTGACACGCCGTTCCCCGGCGTGGCAGGCAGCAAGGGCGAGAAGGCACTGGACCGTGGCGCCGTCCTTGCCCCCGAATCCCCCGCCCAGATAGGGACCGATGATATGAAGTTGGTCCATGGGAATGCCGAGGGCATGGCTGATTTCAAACCGGTCGCGGAAAGGCGCCTGGGTGGAAACGACGAGGACGATCTTCCCGTCGGTCTCCTGCCAGGCGATGCCGTTTTCAGTCTCAAGGAAGGCATGCGCCACAACGGGAACGGTGAATGTTTCCTCGATGATGATATCGCACGCGTCAAATGCCTCTTCTGCGTTTCCCGCATCGACTTTTGCTGCCAGGAGGACGTTTCCGCCCGGATGTTCTTCATGAACAAGGGATGCTTCGGACCGGAGGGCGTCGTCGATGTCGAAGATGCCGGGAAGGGGTTCAATATCCACGGTAATAAGCGCAAGGGCCTGCGCAAGAATGGTCCTGTCTTCTGCCAGAACAAGGGCGACGGGGTCGCCGCAGTGGCGCACCTTGTCTGTACACAGGACGGGTTGATCCTTGTGGACGATTCCCTGTCGATTCATCCCGGGGACGTCACGTCCGGTGAGGACAGCGACGACACCGGAAAGGCTCTTTGCCTGCGCGATATCTATACTGCGGATCCGGCCGTGGGGAATACCCGCACGCTTGACGCCTGCCCATAGGAGAGCATCACCGTAGTGGTCCGTCGCGTATTTCTCCGTACCCATGACCTTGGTTTCGCCGTCCGCCCGGGGGACAAGGCGACCGATTTCAGGGATGAGGGATTTCATGCCGGCCAATTCATCAATAAAGGTTCCTCAGCACAGGATTTTCTTAAGGACCGTTATGGAATAAATCACTATCGCGGGAGTGTATAACACAAGGACGTACGCCATTCAACGAGTAATAGCGATGAAGATGTCTTCCCTAATAGAAAAGAGCTGCTGCGTCATACAAGTTCAAAGAGGCAAATCATGCCGCATTCTCTTTTTCTCCTGCATCGGTTTTTTGATCTATTCTTTGGCCGGCATGCCTTTTTAAAGTACGAGTATGGAATCATTCATTTGGTTCGTGCTCCGGACGGTTTATTTCAAGGCTTTTGGGCTTCGATCTCCCGGATCGCCTTTGCAATTTCAGCGCTCAACTGCCCGAGCGCCCGGCTGTGTGCCGCAACAAGGGCGGCATAGTCGGCGCCCTGTGTTGCTTCGGTAAGCGTTGTGTGGCCCCGGCGAGGCGGCCCGTCCTTCGCGGGACTCACTGTCCAAAGCGCATCCAGTGTAGCCGCTTTACCGAGTTCCGAATCGAAACGCAGAACGTCGATTATGGCGCGATACGAAGCTCCTGCGGCCGTCGACTGGGGAAACAGGGTTACCTGTGTCGTCCCCAGCATCGAAACGAGGTTCTCGACGACGACACGCCCGATGTCATCCTTGAGCGGTGAGGCCCAGCGATCGAACTCGCCGATGAACACCTGATTCAGGCCGGTCCGAATAACGATCTGCGGCCTATTGACGACGGCCGGCACAGAGATCGGACCTACCGAAACGGAGTAGCTCGCCTGCGGTACCACGGCCGGTGCTGAAGTGGAACTCAGCGTATAAAAACGTGACGGTGAAGTCGATGCACATCCCGCGATTAAGACGGAAATTACGCAGCAGATTATGATGTGTGCCAGTCTTTTCATCATGGTTTCTCCTGAGATTTTCCTCGAATGAGGGCTTCGGGGTTTCTTTCGAGATACTCGGTAAGGCCGCTGATACCCTGCGCAGCTCTGGTGATCTCCTGCAGAGCCTCTCGAAGTTGCTGCTGAGTCGGCGCATCTTTGCCGACCAGCGTGGCGTCGATATTTTTCAGGACCCGCTTCAGTTCTTCCAGATTATTCCTTACTTCGGGAAGGACTTCTCCGTCGACACGCTTCAGCAGACTATCGGTCGTTTCGAGCAGCTTCTTCAAATCCGTGCCGATTCCATCCAGGGGCATTTTTTCAATCTTGGTCAGGATGCTGTTAATTTTCGTTTCGATATCCTGCAGCCCGCTCGGGACAACCGGCAACTCCGCAGGAGACTTCGTCCAGTCGATTTTCACCCGGGGCGCGTTCGGAAACATATCCAAGGAGACAAAGCGTTGGCCGGTCAGGAGATTCCCGCTCCTCAGTTGAGCCCGGAGCCCGCGTTCAACAGCATTTTGAACGAAGGCATGACGCTCCGCCTCGCTTTGAGCCCTCTTATCCAGATCAGGCGATTTCTTCACATGCGTCATGAACCGCCCAGGATACATCACGATGTCAACACGAGGACGAACGCTATGCTTTTCCGGGTTATATTCGAAACCGACATCAGTGACCTCTCCTACCGGTAAACCGAGGTATAAAACGGGTGCGCCGGCACTAAGTCCGCGAAGCGTTTCATTGAAATAAAGGACGTATTTTGTAGACGTTGTTTCGGGATTTGCCATGGCCTCCGTACGGCTGCTGAAGAGGTTATAGACGGCTTTCTCGATAGCAGGCTTCGGATTTTTAGCCGAGGGGGACGTTTCAAAGGCGATCCCGCCAATCAACATCGACAGTACCGACTGAGTACGTATGGAAAAGCCATCTGCCCCCAGGGAAACGTCGATACCGCTCGCCTGCCAGAAACGAGTTTGATCGGTGACGTATCTGTCGTAAGGAGCCCGAACGAAGACTTCGATTATGACTGATCCGCCGTCCTCCGCGAGATCATAGCCGATTACCTGTCCCACGTTCAACTGCCTGAAATACAGGGGGGAGCCGTTTCCTATCGATCCGAGAGTGGCGGTCTGCAGCACAAACCGCCTGCCCGGCTGATCGAAGGTGATCGCCGGCGGTACCTCGATGCCGGTGAACTCACGCCGTTTCTTTTTGGACTTTCCGGGTTCCAGCCCGACGTAGTTGCCTGACAGCAGCGTACCGATGCCGGATATGCCGCTCAGGGTGGCGCGCGGTTGTTCGATCCAGAATCCTGCATCATCAACAAGGAGGCCTTCCGCGCTTTTGTCGATCTTCGCCTTCACCACAACTTTACGAAAATCTTCGGAAAGTTTCACTTTTGTCACCTGTCCGATCTCCACGTCCTTGTATTTAACAAAGGTTTTTCCCGCCTCGATACCCTCGGCATTCTTGAAAATGATGGTGATTGTCGGACCCTCCATCAAAATTCGCTGGACCGCGATTCCGAGGGCGACGATGGCGGCGACGAGGGGAATGATCCAGACCACCGAAAACTTCATTCGCTTCCTGGGTACGGTGGTGGTCTCCGGAACATTCGAAAGATCGATGTTATCAGACATGTTGACCTCCTTGTTCGTTATTGGAATCCCAGATCAAGCGGGGGTCGAAGTTTTCGGCGGCAATCATGGTCAGGATGACCACTGCCGCGAAAAAAAGTACGCCGGCGCCCGGCTTGATCGACATGAGCGGCTGTATCTGAATGAGGGCGACGGTGAATGTGACGACAAACACGTCGAGCATGGACCATCGACCTACAAACTCGACCAGCCGGTAAAGCCGGAGCCGCTCTTGTTGTCCTTGGATCGAACGGCGCCGGATCGTTATGAGCAGATACGCCAGCGCCATAATCTTGGCGAGAGGGATGACCACGCTTGCGATCAGCACGATCAACGCCAGATGCCACGATCCGGTCTTGTAGAGCAGGACGATACCACTCATGATGGTATCACCCTCGGAGGAAACCATCGTGTTCGTCACCATCACCGGCAGCAGGTTCGCCGGAATGTAGCAAATCAATGCGGCGACGATGAGGGCCCAGGTCCGCTGAATGGCATTGTGCCGTCGAAGGACAAGCACCTCGCCGCAGCGCGGGCATTTTCCTGGTGCATTGATATTGGCCGGTTTTGTCAGAAGCCCGCAGGACTCGCACGATACAAGACCCAGTTTGATCCCCGTCAAAATGCCTGCACTTATGGCTGTGCTTCCCTCGGGAACCCCAGACCGGCTGCTTGAAGACACCGGTGGCTTTTCTCCACGGACCCACTCAACTCGGTTCCAAACTTCATTCGGATCGAAGGTGACGGTCATGGCAGTGGTGAGTGCCACGAGTGCACCCACGGCAAACATACCGATACCGGGAATCACGGTTGCCAATTCCGCAATCTTGATTAATGCCACCAGGATGCCGAGCATCATCACCTCGACCATTGCCCAGGGCTGATGCCAATTGGACCACCGCAGCAACGTACCGGCCCAATAAGGCGCCGGATGTCTTCTCACCGCGATCAGAACGGTCAACATGATCCCGATATGGACGGCGGGGGCAATAACGGTACAGAATATGACGATCATTGCCCCGATTTCCTGCCCCTGCAACCACATTTCCTGAGCTCCGCCCAGAATGGTCGTGCTTGACTCCCGCCCGGAGACCGAAAGACTCATTAAGGGTGATAAGTTGGCGACGATCAGGGAAAAGGCTGCGGCAATCACCAAGGCCAGTGTCCGATTAAGAGAATCCGGCTTGTTGAAAGCAAGCGCGTGGCCGCACCGCCGGCATCGCGCCGTCGCGCCACCAGGAAGTGCGGAGATGCGCTGAAGCAGGTCGCAGTCAAGGCAGGCAACGACAGTCTCAGATAAAGGTGACATTTACTTTCCCCCTCTGTGTCAAATCATGAATGCCGATCGGCGGTATCTTTGATTATAAAGCGCACTATCCAGCGATTATTTCCCCTTTTGGTTATGGCCCCGCAGGCTCGATTCCGTAGATTCAAGCCTGCGTCAGTGTTTTATTGTCCGGGCATGTCGGCACTACGGTTTGTCCCGATCGATCCCTTTCGCATTATCAATGAACGTCACAACCCGCTCTGACCAGAACTTGAAGGCATCATTGGCCGATCCATACTTGGAGAAACGCGATGCGAAAGCCGCCTGCTGCTGATCCACCGCCATCGCGATCACTTCATTGGTCGAAGAGTCGAGAACTATCAGTTCGGTGCCTGTTTCTCCACTACCCGCCCAACCGCCTGTCGCACCTCTCTTGACGGTGCTGACAGCCAAACCTACGGGGATAATGGAAGTCACAGCACTTACACCAGGCTTGCTCGGCCTTATGTTCGTAATGGCGAAGCGGATCCGTGCGACATCGGGACCGGGTTCGGACACAATCGGGTATTTGTCCTTAAAAGCGGCCACAAGTTCCTTGTTAAACGCATCAGCCAGATCTTTCATCTCCTGTGGATCTATGCCCTTGTTTTCGGCATCATCGGCCAGATAGAAAATCACGCTGTCAACCATGAAACTGTTGTACTTGCTGAAATTAACCTCTGGCTTCAACCAGCGCAACTTGGCCCCGTCATCCGGTCCCGGGGTCAATTGGTCGTACACACTCGAACTGCCGAGGAACCCGGAAAAAGGCAGATCTCCAGCGAACGCGGCTGATACGGTGAACATAATGCCGATCACGACGGCCAACATGACCTTTGCCACTGTTTTCATAACGACCTCCATCCATAGTTTTATTGGTTAATTCTAATGCGGCCCCTGAAGAAGGGACGCTGCCGCATACATTTCTCATCTGGTTTCGGTTCCCTTTCTCATTCGCTTCAGGACGTCGATCCCCTCCCACGGAGAATCGCCGCCCATTCTGACCCTCACCGCTTTACTCAGCAGATCGACAGCCCCGAGAAGCGCGCTTCCGCTGGTCGAGCGCATATAGTTCTCAAGGTTCGCTGCCTTATCCCATCGAATCGCAAGGAAAAAGACTTCACCATCCTCCACATCCCGGTAGATATGGGACTCACAGCACCCATATTCCGTGCGCATCGTGGGAAGGAGCGCCTGTAACGTTTGATAAAGCTCATTGAACTTTTCTGGTTTGGCCCTGACTTCGATGGTGAGATTCATTGTACTCTCCTTTTCGGGGGCGAATTGTTCTTGAGGCAACTTCTTGAGTAAAATACAACGGCGCTGTGGGATTGATCCTTTCGGTAAATCCATGGAATACAGTCCAAAAAGTGTTCCAGATGGGAATAGTCCGTCAGGTAAATTACAAGTATTTAATATCTAAATATTATTTATGAACGGTCGTGGGGTTTGGAATAGTTGGATAAAGAAAAGCCCTCAACATATTGCGGTTCTGCAAGATGTTGAGGGCTCATATTACGGATATTCGATTTTTCAGGGACGTTTGATCTGCACCAACTATTTACAATATCTCTTCCCAATATTTTGTAACCGTGTTAAAAATTTAATTAAAAATACCAACAAAAGGAGGACATGCTATGAAAAGAATTTGTAGAACCTTGGTCATCTTCAGTTTAATGGCTTTTCTTCTTTTAATCACGGCACCTGTAGCGTCGGCACAACCGGCGGGACCGTTTTATGTGGGTGTATTTGGGGGTTTTGTAATGCCCGATGACCTGGAATGGGGATCAGGCGACGACGATGACTGGTACGACGACGATGACTGGAGTTACGATGAAAACCTCGATGAAAGTTGGGCCGCAGGCTTCAAAGTGGGTTACATCATTCCTCAGGTCAATTTTATGGCCGTCGAATTGGAGTATACCTATCTGGCAGAGCAGGATTATGGTGAAACGCACTATTATGGAGGACCTGATAATTTAAGGCATACCTACGATGGTGATTTTAGTGCGCATAACCTGATGGCAAACCTTCTCTTCCGTTACCCCCAAGGAAGGATCCATCCCTATGGGGGATTCGGCCTTGGTTTGTCAAGGGCTACTATTGAAGAGAACGGTACATGGGAAGATGATTTTGGTGCTTACCCGGAAAAAATTGATGAGGATGACACAGCCTTCGCAATTCAGTTTATCGCAGGGGTGAATTTTGAAATTATGCCAAACTTGTCTGCAGACCTTGCTTACAAATATTTTTACAGCGAATACGATATAGCGGGCTGGGATGTTGAAGCGCGCAATCACATGGTCACAATGGGCGTCAACATTCATTTTTAGAAAAATCCTTTGGAAATTGAGTAAGACAAGGAGGACCGTATTGGTCCTTCTTGTCTTACATTACGAATAATAGAGAAAAGTTGACATCAGACTTTTCGCGCTTTTAATTCATCCCTCCATCCATCATGACTTCTTCCTGACAGCGTATATATACGCAATAATAGTCAAGGCTAATACTCCTGATAACTTTAAAAACAGCATGAGCATATTGATTATCCACGGAAACTCGATCGGAAGATCATGCCATACGATCAGGCCTGAAACAATCAAGGCACTGATCAGAATTGTGATTTGTATCAGGTTCATCGTCTATCTCCTTGCCAGCATCATGCAACCGCTTCGTTGTTTAAGTTTACTGTTCCGAGGTATCAGGAGTGAATGCCGCGCTCTTTCCGACCTCAAGCACCTTTTGAGGATCGAGTAATCCAAAGAGTTGGATCATCTTGGCGACCAACCCTGTCCATCCCGTCTGGTGGCTTGCACCGAGTCCCGCACCATTGTCACCGTGAAAGTACTCGTAAAAGAGGATGTGAGCGCACCAGTGAGGATCGGCCTGGAACTTCTCCGTGCCGCCATAAACAGGTCGCTGGCCGTGCTCATCGCGCAGGAATATGTTGGTTAGGCGGTCCGAGATTTCCTTGCTTACCTCGAACAGGTTCATCATTTTCCCTGACCCTGTGGGGCACTCGATCTTGAAGTTGTCGCCGTAGTATAGGTAGAAATTCAGCAGCGCCCGGATGAGCATCGCGTTTACCGGCATCCAGACGGGGCCCCGCCAGTTGGAGTTGCCACCGAACATACCCGTATTCGATTCGGCCGGCAGGTAATCCACCCGGTACTCCTTGCCTTGCACGTGGAAGATGAACGGGTGCTTTTCGTGAAACTTCGAGAGCGAACGGATTCCGTAGGGGCCCAGGAACTCGTTTTCGTCAAGCATCTTGAAGAGGATCCGTCGCAGCCGCTCTGCATTGACAAGAGCGATAATCCCGCGCTCGGCAACACCGTAATGGCCCGGGCCCGTCGGGTGGATGGACTCCAGGAGTTCGGGCATGCGGCGCAAGCGTTTCCCGATATGAACCATCGCCCGCGGGATACGATCCCGCTGCCATGCCTCGGTTACTGTGGTGGCGCACAGAGGCAGGAGCCCTACCATGGAGCGTACCTTGAGCCTCCGGGCGCTTCCATCGGGGAGCCGCAGCAGGTCGTAGTAGAAACCGTCCTCCTCGTCCCACATGCTGTCCTGACTGGGACGGTTCATGGCCGCGGCGATATAGTAGAAATGCTCTGCGAACTTTAAGACCATATCCTCGTAGGTAGGGTCATGGGCGGCAAGTTCCACTGCGAGTTCCAACATGTTCTGGCTGAAGAGGGCCATCCAGGCCGTGCCGTCCGCCTGCTCCAGGTGGCCGCCAGTGGGCAGCGGTGCGCTACGGTCGAAGACGCCGATGTTGTCGAGACCGAGGAAGCCGCCCTCGAACACGTTCTTGCCGAAGCGGTCTTTACGATTCACCCACCAGGTGAAGTTCAGGAGCAGCTTGTTGAATGCCTGCTTGAGGAAATCCAAGTCCGTCTCGCCGCGCAGGGCCTGCTCGGTGCGGTGCAGGAACAGCGTCGCAAAGGCGTGGACCGGGGGGTTCACGTCGCTGAAGTTCCACTCGTACGCGGGCATCTGGCCGCTGGGGTGCAGGTAGACCCCGCGGAGCATCAGTTTCATCTGTTCCTTGGCAAAATCGGGATCCACGATCAAGAGTGGGAGCGTGTGGAAGGCCAGGTCCCAGGCCGCATACCATGGGTACTCCCACTTGTCGGGCATCGAAATGACATCCTCGTTTAGCATGTGGAACCACTCCGAGTTCCGAGCGTTATGGTATCCGGCATGGAGGGGGTTGGAGTGGTGCTCGTCCAGCCAATTGTCACCATCGAAGAAGTAGAACTGTTTGCTCCAGAGCATACCGGCAATGGCCTGGCGCATTACGTTTGCCGCGTCCGGGGAGACCGAGGGAGGGGTCACAGAGCGATAGAACTCGTCCGCTTCCCTCAAGCGTGTCTCCAGGATTGCGTCAAATGCCGGCCCGAAGGGCACGGCAGTGCCTTTGGTCGTGGCGGGTCCGTGCGCGGTCAGACGCAGCCGCACGGCTGCCGACTGACCAGGTTCCACCCCCAGCAGATAGTGCGCTGCAACCTTGATGCCCTGCTTTTCCGGGTTTACCGCAGCCTGATTGCCTTTTACCACGCAATCATTGATACCGTCTTTGACGTACGGGCTCTCGTTCTTATGCCCTGGGAAAAGCAATTCGTGATTCGTCTCGTTCTCGGTGAAAAGCAGCGGCATCTCGCCTTCGCAGGAAAGGATAAATTCCCCCAGCAGCGGATGCGTTGCCGCGACAGCCCTCGTGCCCGCCTTTGCCTTGATCTGCATGAGGTTTGGTTTCTCGGGAGATCTGCTGGATTCGGCGATCCACGACGACCAGTCATTGCGGAACCACAACGTAGGCAACAGGTGCAGATCAGTCGCTTCCGGTCCCCGGTTGACCGCTGTGATCCGCACCAGGATGTCTTCCGGACCGTCTTTGGCATACTCCACGAAGATGTCGAAGTAGCGGTCGTCATTGAAGACGCCGGTGTCGAGGAGTTCATACTCCATCTCCTCCCGGCTGCGACGCTGGTTCGTTTTTACAAGGTCGGCGTAGGGGAATTCCGCCTGAGGATACTTGTAAAGGTACTTCATGTACGAGTGCGTCGGCGTGCTGTCGAGGTAGAAATAATATTCCTTCACGTCCTCGCCGTGATTCCCCTCACCATTGGTGAGCCCGAAGATCCGTTCTTTGAGGCAGGGATCGTTTCCGTTCCACAGGGCCAGCGCGAAGCACAGGTGCTGTTTGTCATCGGAAATGCCGGCGATGCCGTCCTCGCCCCAGCGGTAGGCGCGCGAGCGTGCATGATCGTGGGTGAAAAAGTTCCAGGCGTCTCCCCCTTTGCTGTAGTCTTCACGCACCGTGCCCCACTGGCGCTCGCTAAGATAGGGGCCCCACTTCTTCCAGGGGATTTTTTGTTCCCGTGCTTCGTTGAGTCTTTTCCGTTCCATGTTCCTTCTCCTTTAGGTGCCCGGTATCCATCATTTGCGAACCGTAAAAAAATCAGACTATTTTATCCGTTGCGTTTCCCATGGCACGTCATACCATGATTTCAAGAGCGTCCCCATCTCGCAGGGATCGTCACGATTGGGGCAGACTCCTCTCTCATTTCCCTGTTTCCCATGTCTTCAATGCTTTGGTGATGAGTGATACGTCCAGAATATCCCGTACATCTACTCTTTGTAAAATGACCCCCTCATCGAAAAGGAATGATGAAAGATAACCAAGCCGGCGATGAAACTCCGAACCCTTGACCAGCGAATAGCGATAACGGGGATCTGGCCAGAGGTTTATCTTGGGCGGCGGGGCATTCTCGTAGATTGCCTCCGCCCAGGCCTCCTTGATCCCCATTTCTTCTGCCAGCGCTTTTACCCCGATTGCGGGGTCCTTCTGCAGGATGTCGTTCGCCATGAGAAGTGCCCGAAGGAAGCGCACCCCTGTCTCCCGGTTGTCCCGGAGCCAGTCACGACGGGCGCCGTAAACGGACACGGCCATGTATGTGCCCATCTCGCCCTCAGTGACGATGATACGGGCGTTCGCCTCATGAACCATTTTTTGCATCCATGGTTCCCACACCATGGCGGCGTCGATTTCCTTGTTTGCCAGCGCGGTCAGTTGCTCGGCAGGGGTCATATTAAAGAGTTTGACCTGATCACGTTGAATGCCGAGCTGGTACAGGGTCATGATCAGACCATAGTGGGCCGTTGATCCTTTGAAGAACCCGATTTTCTTTCCTGTAAGGTCGGCAACCGTTGCGATGCCGCTGCCGTTGCCTGCGACCAGGCCCTCGCCATAGGCATTCTCCGGGTTGATCCCCACGATTACCCAGTCGACACCCTGTGCAAGTCCGGTCAGGAACGGCACGCTGCCGATGGAGGTCACGTCGATGCTCTTCTCACGTGCCGCTGCAATCATCGGGGGCCCCGCGACGAACTTCACGAAGGTCGGCTCCAGACCAGACTTTTCAAAAAGTTTCAGATCCCTGGCCACCAACAGCAGCCAGTCGGTGTTTGCCTGATACCCAATCGTGATCGGGAGCGGGGTTTGGCTTGGTGCCGGAGGATTGGCGAAGACAGGTTCCATGGTGTACCCAAGCAGTGTTATGAGCATCAGCAATACGGCACTTTTGATCCTCATTGGGCACCTCCTTTGGGGGCGTCTCACCGCGTTGTTGGAATCGTCAGGATGGGAGCGGCTTCCTTACTCCCTGTCTCCACGAACGTGAAGAGAAACATGATGGACGAGAACATCTGTTTGGAAGGGAGATCCCTGTTGTCGATGAAAAACCAGTAGCCATTATACGGAACGACCACGAAAGCATCGGCGGGACGTTCGATGGCGCTGGTAATCCGGATCAGCGGGGGGACCGGTCCGTCGGGTCCCATATCGCCCTCTGTTGTCGGCCTCACCCGGCGCTCCGTCACATGCACCTCGGGCACGTTGATATACGAAGCGATATCGGTGAGAATCTCATAGATCGACCTGGTCAGAAGGGCAATTTCCTTGTCGCTGCTGGCCACGTTTCCGTATACGACCTGAAATTCCCTGGCGTTAAGGTCCAGGCCCAGAATCTTTGCCGTGTTGCGTAGCGCATTTTCTTCGGCCGCGGCGATCCTGGGGCGGAAGATCATGAGGAGCTTCGCCTCTTGACCGACCTGCTGGACACGCATGCCGATATCGCCGGATAACTGAAGGCGTTCGAGGTTTGGCAGGATGGCATAAAACTCCGGGTTAGCCCGCCGGACATACAGTCGACCGATACGGCGGTTGTCGACCCCGTTTATCGACTGCACCGAAGTACGGAACACCTCCTCTACGGGACTGCCGGCTTGGATGAGGTTAAGAATCACTGATGGCGGAATCGGCATCATCAGTGAGCGGGCGAAACGCTCGCCGGCCATTGGTGAGTAGGTGACAGTAGGGCTGTCGTTCAAGGTACCCCCTACCGCCAGACCAAAGGAGCCGATTTCGGCATTTGGCCCAGGGCCGTCGTCGTACAGCTTAGCGCCCGCGGTTGCGCCGAGATTACGCTGGAACGAGTAGCCGGCAACGATCTGTCCGACATCAAGGAACACGGGAGTGTCACCGTAACGGATTTTCACCAGGTTCAGCAGCATCTGGCTCTTCCAGGAATCGGCCACGGCCGCGGTGTAGTCGAAGCGGTCACGGGTGATATTGCCTGGCCCGATGCTCGCACAGCTGCTCAGGATTGCCATTGCTGCTATCATAAGAACAGAAATGATTCTTGTTGTTTGGTTCATGAATCCTCCTGGTTCCCGGATCAAGCTCCGCTGGGCGGCAACAAGTAGAGTGTGATGGCGAACATCAGATAAACGCCGATGATCAGCACGCCGACGAACCAGGCGCTTCGGCCGCCGGTGGAAACCATCGCCGCCGTAAGGGTTGCCAGCAGCATCATGACCACCGCCCCGGGCCAGAACTGCAGGGTCATGGGCGACGGCCCCAGCACGTAGCTTGCCAGGACCAGTACAGGGGCCACGAACAGGGCGATTTGCGTTGCGCTTCCCAAGGCGATGCCCACGCTAAGATCCAGTCGGTTCTTGCGCGCGCCCGAGAACGCCGAAGCCATTTCCGCGGCGCCGCCGACAAGTGCCACGACAATGAAACCGACGAAGGCGTCGGTCATTCCCATCTCCTGGGCGGCTTCCTGCACGGATGAGACGAATATTTCGCTGACCATTGCTACCAGTACGGTGACGCAGCCCAAGGTTCCGAACGCCAGAGTGAGCGGCCAGGGCGCGTTATCTTCCTCCTCATGTGCTGTCGCCGAGCCGAAGAATTCACGATGCGTTTTGAGTGAGAAGAGAAGTCCCAGAGCGTAGATCACGATCAGCAGAATGGCCAGGCACAGGCTGAGGGTCTGCGTAACATCCGCGTTTGATGCCGTAACCCTGAGTCCGACGACCGTCGGCAAAAACAACGCGATCGTTGCCAGGAACAATAGACATGCCTGAAGGCGCGCGCTGGCCGAATTGAACTGCTGCGCGTGATGACGGAGTCCTCCGAGCAGGAACGAGGTTCCCAACATGAACAGTACGTTGGTTACAATCGCTCCGGCAATGGACGCTTTGACCAATATGTACTCCCCGGCGCTCAGGGCGGTCAGGGTAATAACCAATTCTGTCAGATTGCCCAGCGTGGCGTTAAGCAAACCGCCGACGTTGTCACCGGTCTTGGCGGCCACGGACTCCGTCGCATGGCTGAGCAGTGCTGCAAGCGGCACGATGGCGAGGACCGATAGCACGAAAAGCATGGTCTGCGCTTCAGGTCTGACCTGCTCAGCGACAAACACCGCCGGCACGAATACCAGCAACCACAAGATCGGGTTGTGAAGAATTTCCTTGAAAAGCAGATTCATGCTTCACCTCTCTCTTTTTCTCCTGAGTGATGCCTTCATTGGATGCCGTCCATGACAAATTTAAATATTAAGACCAAGAAACATGCCAAAAGGGGGGAAAAGCGAAGATCTACTAACACTTAGATATGATTGATAATTAATAAATAATGGGAGTGAATAATGGATTTGGAAAAAGGGATAACCCGCAACATACTGCGGCACTCCACAATATGTTGCGGGTATTGCCTGCTTTGGATCATTATTCATGACCGGTCTTTTGTGAAATAGTTCTACATATTCGGATACTTAAAATATTTGTATCCTTATTCATCCTCTTGGAATGCTTCTTGGATTTGTTATTAGGGGCTTTGTGTTTTTCGTTGGCTAAACGCATGCACCATGACCAGCTTGGGATATATGACCATTGGAATGTCCGGGACTCTCAGCACACGAGCACAAAGGTGTAATCCTTAAGACAGGGCGGCCAGGACAAAAATCAAATCAATAAAAGGAGGATAACGATGAATGCGAAAAACAGTGTCAGGGTGATCTTAATGGTTTTAGTGATGGTCATGGGCTGTGTTTTTTCAGCCGTTGCGAAGGATGAGTCGACCGATAACATGCAAATCCTCCGTGACAAGATCAAAGCCGACAAGAAATTCCTAGTTGCTGAGAACATGCAACTGACCGAGTCGGAAGCGAAAAACTTCTGGCCGATCTACGAACAGTACCAAGATGAATTATTCCTGCTCCGTGCGCGTACGGCAAAGTTGATCACGAACTATCGGGATGCCTATGGAAAAATGACCAACGATACCGCAAAGAAATTGCTGGATGAATTTATGGCTATAGAGGCCCTAGGGTTGAAGCTCCGTCAAACCTACCTTCCCAAGTTCCGCAAAGTTTTGCCTGAAGTAAAGGTGGTCCGTTATTACCAGATTGAGAACAAGATTCAGGCTGTACTGGTTTATGAACTGGCTGGAAAAATTCCGCTCATGAAAATGACCAAGTAGCAAGAAAGGAGGATAAACATATGAGATATTTTCGTCTGATAAGCATTCTGTCAGTGTTTGCATTTGCTGTAAGCATATTCCTTGTCATGAATAATGCCATGGCCGCTACTGCGGCGGAAATTAACCGTGATGCAAAGACGGCTCTGGGGAAACTTTATGTGCAGTCGCCTGCCGCTAAGACGCTGGCGGAAAAGTCTAGAGGCATCCTGGTCTTTCCCGCCATTGTCAAGGGAGGCTTCATTTTGGGTGGAAATTATGGTGAAGGCGCTCTTTTTAAGGGTGGAGAGACGTCCGGGTACTACAATACCGTTCAGGTCTCATACGGGCTGCAGGCCGGCTTACAGAAATATGGGTATGCACTGTTTTTCATGACCGACTCGGCGATGAACTGGCTCGACAAAAGTGATGGTTGGGAGGTTGGTGTCGGTCCGACCCTGACCGTTATCGATACCGGTGCTGCCGGGTCGTTTTCAACGACCACCGGACAATCGGACATCTATGCGTTTTTCTTCGATCAGAAAGGCCTGATGGCGGGTCTTGGCCTCCAGGGCACAAAGATATCGAGGATAAAAAAATAGGATATTACCGTTCTTGAAGGTCCGGAAGAAAAAGATGGCGGCGATGAAACGTTGAAGGGCTGTCACAGCCTTTTTACATGACACTGACTGCAGAGGGAAAAACATGTTGACTGTAGAGAGAAAAAATCAATAATAAAGTATTTAGCGGTCCGAAAACCGATTTTTACAGCGGAAAGGTAAAAGGGAACGACAAACCATGCAAAAACACGTCCCTCCGGACTTGACCCGTGTAACCCTGCAGATTCTATGGATAGGAATTCTGATTGCGGCAACGTTCTGGATCATGCGGCCGTTCCTTCCGTCGCTTCTCTGGGCAGCCATGATCGTTGCGGCAACGTGGCCGCTCATGCTGAAGGTGGAGACCTGGCTGTGGGGAAAGCGAGGCCTGGCCGTCGCGGTCATGACTGTGGCCATACTGCTCCTGTTCATTGTACCCTTTTCACTGGCTATTGCTGCCATCTTTGAGAATGCAGAGAGAATCACCGCCTGGATGAACGAATTTGTGACGAAGACGATGCCTGCTCTACCCGGATGGGTGGCGGGGATTCCTATCGTAGGTCCGAAGCTGGCGGCTTACTGGCAAAATGTTGTGGCCGGTCCGGAGGGGCTATCGTCGCGCCTGGCTCCTTATGCCGCAAAGATACTGAGCTGGTTTCTGTCCCAGGCTGGAAGCGTCGGGATGATCGCGATACAATTTCTGCTCACGGTGATCATTGCGGCAATATTCTACTCGAAGGGCGAGGTCGTTTCGAAGGGCATCATTCGCTTTGCACGCAGGCTGGGTGGAAGTCATGGAGAAGAAGTTGCCGTTCTTGCTGCCCAAACCGTCAGAGGCGTTGCGCTTGGTGTGGTCGGTACGGCCCTGATCCAGTCGCTTCTCGGGGGCATCGGTGTGGCTGTCTCCGGTGTGCCGGCCGCCGCGTTGCTGACGGCGGTGATGTTCATACTGTGCATTGCCCAGCTTGGCCCCGCGCTTGTCCTCATTCCAGCGGTGATCTGGCTTTACTACAACGGTCAGATGACCTGGGGAACGGTATTGCTGGTGTGGTCCATATTTATCAGCACCATCGACAATGTCCTGCGACCGCTTCTTATCCGGATGGGCGCCGATTTGCCGCTTTTTTTGATTTTTGCCGGGGTCATCGGTGGTCTTGTCAGCTTCGGCATCGTCGGGCTTTTTGTCGGCCCAGTCGTCCTTGCCATCACATACAGGCTGCTTGCGGTGTGGGTGGACGGCGCGGAGGTGAGTCCAGTACTACAGGGTCCTCCGGAAAAGGATCAAACCTGACTTTCAGTTCTGTACACCTGTATCCATGAACCAGTAAGTGTTTTGATTTCTTGCTTATGTCCCGATGCATCGGTTCGTCAACCTTTGCCGTACCGATCAATGCTTATCCCCATGGGCTGTGTAAAGACTCACGAGCCGTGCCACGGTAATAGCGATGAAGAGCTGTCCTGTGAGCATTTCGAGCATGGCCAGGGAGCGCGCCTGAACCGATACCGGTAGAACGTCTCCGTAACCTGTGGTTGTCAGTGTTACAAAACTGAAATAGAGAAAACCCGACGGTTCCATATCGGATCCGGAAAAACGGAACGAGCCCGGATACACCATTTCTAAAATATAGAAAAGGAAAGACCACAGGATACCGATGAGCACGTATTCGCTGGCCGAAGCCATAATCATGTCAGACGTTACCGCTTCCTGCCTGAACAGGTAAAATAAAATGGCTATAACGGAATATATCAGGAACAGGACGATTGTAATTTTGCTTGCCCATGCCGTTACCGCGTTTTGCAGAAAGAAGTCCAGCCCTCCCGCCAGGATAGCTGCGGTTGCCATTGTGATGACAACTCCCTGATGCTTTCTTCTTTCTTGAACGGCCCAGACACAGGAGATGACAATAAACCAGAGGAAGATATTCGTTACGACATTCAGGGATGTTACACCAGCGACAAACGGCCTGAGCAGAAAAAGCAGGATGATGGTGAAGAAAAGATACGAAAACCGCTTGTTCAAAATCGTGGTAATCATACCTCTGATCGGTTGATGCATGAACTTTGGCTCCATGATGCTGCTATTCCGGTTTTCCATAATTGACCTTTTGTCGGTTAATGGGCAGTTGTTGGTGACACGCTTAAGAGACTCAGGCTAATGTTTTGGTTTAGATGATGAACCCGTCAGCTTGTCCGCCTCGACGATCCAACCGCCGCCCATGGCCTTATAGAGGTTCACCAGTGAGACGAAGAGGCCCCCCTGTGTCTGGGCATAGCTCAGCTCCACGGAAAAGAGGCTCCGCTCGGCATCGAGCACCTCTATGTAGCTGGTTAAGCCATTCTCATAGCGCAGCCGGGCAAAGCGGGCGTATTCACGCAGGGCATCAACCTGCCTCTGCTGAGCCGCCAGCTGTTCGCGGGTGCGCCGCTGATCGACGAGGGCGTCCTCCACCTCCCGAAAGGCTGTCTTGATGGTGTTCTGATAATTGAACAGGGACTCTTGCTGAATTGCCTCCGCAGCCTTCACCTGTCCCTTGATGCGCCCCCCCGTGAAGATCGGGGCCACGAGAGCCCCACCCCAACTCCACATCTGTGCCGAGCCCGTGATGAGTTCCGAGAGATCACCGCTCGCCCATCCAAAAAGACCGGTAAGCGAAATGGTGGGGAAATACTGTGCCCTTGCCACACCGATCCGGGCATTGGCGGCGATCAGGTTCTGCTCCGTCTGGCGAATGTCCGGGCGCTTTGTCAGCAGTTCCGAGGGAAGACCCGCCGGGACAGCCGGCAGGACAAGTTCATCCATGCTTTTACCCCGGGCGATGGGCCCTGGATTCCTGCCGAGGAGCTGACTCAATGCATTTTCCTGGAAAGCCACCTGTTTTTCTATCTGGGGAATTGTGGCCAAGGCCTGTTCATACTCGGACTTGACCTGGTTTAGCTCCAGCTCCGAAATGACACCGCCCTCGTAACGAAGCTTGAACAGCTTATAGGCATCCTCTCTGGTTTGGGCCGTCCGTACCGCAACCTCCAATTGCTTGTCCAGATCACGCAGCGTGATGTAGCCGTTAGCCACAGCGCTGACCAGTGACAGGATGACCGCCTGCCTTGCCTCCTCGGTCGCGAGCAAATCCGCCCGCGAGGCTTCGGTGGCTCTTCTCAATTTTCCCCAGATATCAATTTCCCAGCTGCCGCTGAAGACGCCCTGGTAGAAATTGGCTGGATTTTCCACCTGGGAGGAAAGGGGGGCTGCTCCGTCTTCAGAAGCGCGACTCCGACCGGCATCGGCATTCGCACCGATTTGGGGGAACAGACCGGAGCGCCCTACCCAGTATCTCCCTACGTACTCTTCGATGCGAGCGGTGGCGATCCGCAAATCCAGGTTCTGTTTCAGGGCCTCATCAATCAACTGGTTCATAACCGGGTCGTTGAACTGATGCCACCACGCCGTGTTGGCCGTGTCCTTCGCGGCCTGCTCTTCAAGGCGCCAGGCCATGGGGCTTTCTATCGCTGGACGCTTGTAGTCAGGACCAACGGCACAACCTACAACAGAAATCGTCATCAATAGGGTGAGGATCAATTTATTCATGGCCTTCCCCCTCTTTGTTTTTTTGATCAGCGGATCCATGCTCACCCGGGTTACCCTGGTGCGTCAACCTTTCCACCACGTAAAACGTAACGGGGATGAGGAAGATGGCGATGAAACTTGCCGCCAGCATCCCGCCGATGACGGCCATGCCCATCACCCGCCGCGAGATCGCCCCGGCACCACTGGCCAGGGCAAGAGGCACGCAGCCCAGAATGAAGGCAAAGGACGTCATGAGGATCGGCCGCAGGCGCAGTTTCGCGCCTGTTAGTGCCGACTCGATCACGGGCCGGCCCTTGTCGTATTCCATCTTGGCGAACTCGACGATGAGGATCGCGTTTTTCGCCGCCAGACCGATGAGCATGACCAGACCGATCTGGGCATAGACGTTGTTCTCAAATCGCAACAGCCACAGCGCGGCGAAAGCCCCCATGACAGCGATCGGCGTTCCCAGAAGCACGCTGAAGGGAAGTGTCCAGCTTTCATACTGGGCAGCCAGGATCAGGAACACGCATAAAAGCGAGAACCCGAAAATCACCATTGGGGATACACCCTCTTGTGCCTTTTTCTCCTGGTAGCTCATGCCCAGGTAATCATACCCCATTTCCGACGGCATCGTCTCGGAAAAGACCTCTTCGAGAGCTTCTATTGCTTGTACGGAACTGTATCCCGGTGCCGCTGAGCCGTTGATCTGGGCTGCACGGTAAAGGTTGTATCGCATCGTAAACTCCGGCCCGGCAGTGGAACGGATGCTGGTCACGGCGGAAAGGGGTACCATCTCTCCCGCACTGTTTCGCACATGAAACTGCCCAAAATTTTCGGCCTTTGTCCTGTATGGGCCTTCGGCTTGTACATAAATCTGCCACTGGCGTCCGAAGCGATTGAAGTAATTCACAAAGGCACCTCCCATGAAGCATTGGAGGGTCTTGTAGACATCCGAAAGGGCCACCCCCTGCTTGAGGACCTTATCACGATCCACATCGACAAATACCTGGGGCACCGTCGGGCGGAAGGTGGTGCTGAGGCCGGCCAACTCAGGCCTTTTTCGCGCTGCCTCGAGGAATCGGCTGGTCTGTTCGGCAAGGAACGAAAGATCCTTCCCGGCCCGGTCCTCCAGGACAAAGGTGAAGCCTCCGGAAGTCCCGATGCCGGGAATGGCCGGCGGCGGGAATGCAAAGGCGATGGCCTCCGAGAGGCTCCCCAGCCCCTTGTTCAACTGCTCCTTGATGGCCTCGTATTTTTCTTCAGGTTTTTTTCTTTCGGCCCAGTCTTCGAGTGTGATGAAGAAAAAGGAGCTGTACGTGTTGGCAACCCCGCTGAGCATGCTGTAGCCAATAACGCTGGTGCAGTACTTTACGCCCGGTGTATTCTGGATGATCTCCTCGGCCTTCTTGGTTACGGGGTTGTCCTCTGCAGCGAAGCTGCGTCGGGGAGTTGAAGCCCGGCGTAAACGTATCCCTGGTCCTCGTCAGGGAGAAAGGATATCGGCAGGAGCTTTCCAAAGAATCCAGCCAGGATTGCGGTTACGAGCAGGAACAAGAGGCTCATCTTGCTCTTGCGGATCAAGTGATCGCACCAGTTCACGTACCCGTCCGTCGCCCGCCCGAAGACCCGGTTGAACCAGTCGAAGAATTTCTGCAGCGGCCCACGGGATTTCTTCTTTGGCCGCAGCAGGAGGGCCGACAGTGCCGGGGAAAGCGTCAGGGCGTTGAAAGCCGAGATGATGACGGATACGGCGATTGTCACGGCGAACTGCTGGTAGAGGCGGCCCGTAATCCCCGGGATGAACGCCGTCGGGACGAAGACGGCCGCCAGGATGACGGCGATGGCGATGACCGGTCCTGACACCTCTTCCATTGCCTTGAGCGTTGCCTCCTTCGGGGACATCCCATGCTCGATATGGTGCTCCACGGCCTCGACGACGACGATCGCGTCATCGACGACGAGACCGATGGCCAAGACCAGCCCGAAGAGTGAGAGGGTGTTGATGGAAAACCCGAGGAGAGGAAAGAGCATGAAGGTTCCCACCAGGGAAACCGGTACGGCCAGCAGCGGAATCAGCGTTGCCCGCCAGCCCTGCAGGAAGATAAAGACAACAATAATGACAAGGATCAGGGCCTCGAAAAGGGTATGGACGATCTCCTTGATGCCCTCGGTAACGGCAAGGGTCGTATCCAAAGCCACGACATAGTCCAAGTCGGCGGGAAACCGCTCCTTCAGCTTTGCCATGAGTTTCTTGGCGCCGTCGGCAGCCTCGATGGCGTTCGTTCCCGGCATCTGGTAGAGGGCGATGATGGCCGCAGGCTTGCCGTTAAGAGCGCCGATCATGTTGTAGGACTGGGCCCCGAGTTCAATGCGCCCGACATCTTTGAGGTGAACGAGTGATCCGTCTGAGTTGGCGCGGATCACAATGTTGCCGAACTGCTGTTCGTTCTCGAGGCGCCCCTGGGAGCGGACGGCATGGGTGAATTCCTGGCCTGGCGGAACCGGCTCACCGCCGACCTGACCGGCGGGGTTGACCGTGTTCTGCTGCTGGACGGCGTTCACGATCTCGGGGATGGTGATTCCCAGCTTGGCGAGCTGATCGGGCCTCACCCAGAGGCGCATGGCATACTGACCGGCGCCAAAGATGGTGACGCTGGCAATACCGGGCACGCGGGTCATCTGGTCATTGATGTTGATGTAGCAATAGTTGGCCAGAAAGATGTTGTCGTAGGTTCCCTTTGGGGAAAAGAGGGCGAACACAATCAACGGCGCCGATGTCGACTTTGCCACCGTCACGCCCTGGTTGATTACGTCGGTGGGCAACTGGGAGTTGGCCTGGTTGCTCCTCATCTGCGACAGGATCTGGTCCGTGCTGGGATCCGTCTTGACGTCGAAGTTTACCGTCAACGACATCTTGCCGTCGTTGGAATTCAGGGAATACATGTAGTTCATGTTGTCCACGCCCGACATCTGCTGCTCGATGGGCGTGGCGACTGACTGCTCCACCGTCAGGGCGTCGGCTCCCGGGTAGGTACCGGTGACCTTCATTTCCGGCGGGACAATGTTGGGAAACTGCGCCATGGGGAGGCCCGACATGGCCACCAGGCCGACGATGACCATGATGATGGAGATCACCATGGCCACGATGGGGCGATTGATGAAGAACTTTGACATGGCGGATCACCTCTTCCCGGTCTTGTCAGGATCGACGGACTTCACAGGGGCAGGGGAGGGCTCTTCCGCGCGCGGTGCTTCGGGTCTTGCAGTGGCTTCCGACACTGAGGACTTTACCACATAAGGCTTCGGGGTTACCGTCATCCCGGGGCGGACCTTCTGGATACCCTCGACGACAACACGCTCTCCAGGTTTGATACCTTCCAGGATGACCCAGAGGTTTTCGACGCGTTCCGCAGTTTTCACCGGCCGTATGTCAACCTTGCTGTCAGTTCCGACAACCGCCACCATATACTTCCCCTGTATTTCCGCCACGGACCGCTGGGGTACTAACATGGCGCCTTTCCGGATCAATGTGACAACCCGCACCCTTCCGTATTGACCCGGTCTCAGGAAATTACCCGGGTTGGGGAATAGTCCGGCTACTTTTATGGTTCCTGTCAGGATATCCACCTGGCGATCGGCAAAGGCGTAACGTCCCTTTTCCGGGTAGACGCTTCCATCAGCGAGGATGAGTTCGGCCTCTTTTTTCTCTCTCGATGAAGCCGAACGTTGCGCAGCCTGGATGTATTCCTGTTCGCTCACCTGGAAGTAGACCTTGATCGGGTTCACTGTCGAGACGGTTGTCAGTTCTTCCGTTGCCCCCGGACCCACGAGATTACCGATCTGGGCCTTGGCAAGACCGGCGATACCCTCTATAGGTGAGATGATCTTGGTGAAACCCAGTTCGAGTTGGGTCTTGTCGAAACCGGCCTGGGCCGAGAGCACCGCCGCGCGAGCCGCCTGCTCCGCCCCGATGGAGTCATCGAGATCTTTCTTGCTGACGGCGTTCAGTGCGGCAAGAGGTTTGATGCGGGCAAGGTTTGCCTTGGTTGTGTTCCAGCGCGCCTGCTGTGCTTCTAGCTGCCCCTTTGCCTGCTCCAGGGCCGCCTGGAAGGTGCGCGGATCGATCTCAAAGAGGATCTGGTCTTTTCTTACGACGTCGCCTTCGCGATAGTTTTGTTTAATGAGATACCCCTGGACCTGAGCCCGGATGGTGGCATTCACCATGCCGTCGAGCGTCCCGATCCACTCTTTGTAGACAGGAACGTCCTTCTGGATGACCGCCATCACCTCCACAACCGGCGGTTTCGGCATCTCCTCCGGTTTCGAGCAACCTGAAAGAGGAAGGAGCGACATTGCGAGCAAACCACATAAAAGAAAGAATTTGGAAAAAAGACTTTGCTGGTTCCTAAGGCAAAGTCGTGACAGTATGCTGTTCATGACCGATCTCCTCCATTCAATAGCTACTTTCATACTAAGCTTTTTGCTGAGATGGAAATTCATCTCACAAAAGTGAAAAATCGTAGTTGATTATGATGCGAAAATCATCAATGTGCGAGTTGTCTCCCCCCCCTCTGGTCCACATGTGCATAACGAATCCGAGACCAGAACCCTTTCAAAAGACCACTTTTGGGACGCCATTGAAGATCGAAATCATATTCATCCTGATTGTATACGGACGATTCGGTAACGGGATCAATCGCACCCCAGCCATGAACCCAGAGGGCATAGGCGGTGACATCCTTGAGTCCCATGCCGGAGAAATCATAGGCTCCCTTGATCATGATCGCCTCTTCCCCTGCGCGATTGAAATCCTGCACTTGAACACTCGTGTAACCGGGATAACTGCTCCAGGGGCTCCGCATATCGTCCCCCTGTGCCGTGTTTGTGTATGCCAAGGCCAGGAGTCCCCCGCCGTAACTCGCCTCCGCTTTGAGACCTACCTGATGAGTTGAGAAGTCATCTCCTGTTATAAGATTATCGCCCGTGCTTCGTTGCTCGGTAAACTGTGCGGTGAAGAGAGCTCCAAATCCTTGGGGCAGAGGCAGAGAGTACTTGCCTTCTGTGTAGAAGATGTTGATGATGTCCTCGGAATAGTAATCGATGGCGCCAATAGAGAATTCTTTGGAACTGTAATTGGCGCCGGCCACGGCGACTCCCCGATGCTTATCCACCCCGGCGGCCTGTGACATGGGGATGAAATCGTCGTCATTGCGTGGCTTGATCCTGTCGATATAGCCACCGCCGAAACGCAACTCAGGCGCTCCGTCTTTCCCTCCCAGCTTTCCTTCCAGGGTATACCCCTCGAATGTGTTCGGTGTCATGCGGTTATCGTTTTTGTTAATATATGGCGTATTAAATTCCTTCCGATAGAGGTTAATAAAAATATCATCAACGAGCTTGATCTGACCATAGAGCTGGCCAAGCACGGTGTATTCCTCTTGGCTGGGCTTGAGTAAAAGCGTGCCATCCCTGCCGCCTGGAGCATACAGCGGCTGGGAGGTGTAAAGGGCTGCGCCGATGGCGAAGTGATCCAAGAGATAGCCCGATTTGTACGTAATAGACCCTCCCAGGGCCCAAGCCTCAATTTTGCTTTTGTCGAACTTTTCACGGTAGAGATAATATGTGCGCAGGTTGACATCGAGCTTAGTGTCGCGGAAAAAAGGTGGCGACTCCTTAAGCGTTGCCTTCAGTTTTTCAAAGGGCCGGACTCGTTCGGGCGGCATCTTGAATATTTCCGCCATGGATGTCACATCCTCCCCTATCGAGACAGAGGGCGCTGCCACCTGCGAAACGGCTTCTTGAGCCAAGGCAGGAGTATTCCCCCAGAGCAGCATGGCCATGAAGCATATCCCCGCAGAAAAAATCACCCTAGCCTTAAAAGTCGGGCGTTTCGGTATGTTCGACCAGGCTTTCCTGCGTGACACGTTTTTAAGCTCGATTATCATTTTCTGCTGCCTCCTTTCCCGTCTATATTATTGTTTTTATTTTCCTTCAGGCCATCATGGCCACGATAACCGGTCCCCATGCCGTCAACAGGATGTTGCCAATGGCATAGGGTACGGTATAACCCAAAGCTGGAAGCTTACTGTGCGCCTCTTCCTGGACGGCGCGAAGCGCCGCAGTGATCGTCCCTGCTCCGCAGCAGGCGCCCAGGAGAATCAGGGGATTCATCTTCAATACATATCGCCCGAAGAGAATGGCCATGATGTGAGGCAGCACCGCCACCAGAAGGCCGACGAAGACCAGGCTGAGCCCTGATTTCTGAATGCCTGAGATAAAAGTGGGGCCCGCCCCGATGCCCACAACGGCCATAAAAACGGTCAACCCCACCGTATCGAAGACCCACATTGCCGGCTCGGGAATTCGTCCAAATGTCGGCCGTATGGACCGTAGCCAGCCGAATACCAAGCCCATGACCAGTGCTCCGCCGCTGGCCGTCAGGGTAATCGGCAGTTTGCCGATCGTAATGGTGAGCAGGCCGATGAGTCCCCCGATGAAAATGCCCGTGCCCACGAAGATCATGTCGGTGGCGCTAGTCTGCCGATCAGCGTATCCCAATTCTTTTGCCGCCCTTTCGACATCGTGCTTGGCGCCGACAAGTTTCAGTACGTCACCTCGCTCGACACGGGTCTCGGCGCTGAAGGGCATCGGCTCTCCGAGACGCAGGAGCTTTCGCAGGAAGACCCCACGAGAAGATTCTAAAGACACCATTTCACGGAGAGTCTTCCCGGCGAGGGCCTTGTTGGTCATCACCACGTCCAAGAACTCCTGGGGAAAGTCAAGAAGTTCTCTATCGTCCACTTCGGGGCCAACCTCATGCCCCCGCGCCATCAGGAGCTCGGAGCGGGTCACAATCGCCACGATGTCCCCTTGATGAATGACCGTGGTAACTTCAGGCTCGATGATCAGTCCATCGTGACGGATCCGTGAAATAAAAACACGGAATTCCTTGGGCATGGCCTCAAGTTCCGCCACGGTCTTGTTCACGAGCTTCTCATTGGTCACGCGGTAAGCCCGGACGCCGAAATTCTGAAAGGCAGAGTGAACACCGGCTTCCTGCTCTTCCCCACCCCCGATTTGGCCCTGCAGTTTCTTTCCCTCGTCGCGGAGATTCACACGCATCAATCGCGGTCCGAACGTCGGCAGAAACCAAACGATGAAGGCGGTGCCGATGAGGTAAGTCACCGCGTAAGCCACCGGAATGTTATTGATGAGCCTGATCTTCTCCTGTTCTGCAATGCTGAGACGGTTGATGGCATCAGTGGCGGTACCGATGACCGTGGATTCCGTAAAGGCGCCGGAAAGGAGCCCCGCCGTTGTCCCCATGTCGTAACCCATAATTTTCGCGGCAAAAAAAGCACAAAGCAGACAGGTGACGCATAAGACCAGCGTAACCGCCAGTTGAGGCAGTGCGTCCTTTTTCAACCCCCGGAAGAACTGGGGACCGACCTTGTACCCGGTGGTGAAGAGGAACAGGTCGAAAAAGACGTTTTTCACGATTGCGGGGACGCCGATGTCGAGCTGGCCGATGAGAACGCCCGCCAACAGGGTGCCCACAACCGTTCCGAGACTGAACGTCCCTATCTTGATTTTCCCGATTAAAAATCCTATGGCCAGTGCCAGAAAGATGGCCAGTTCCGGATGTTGTTGCAGGGATTTTACAAAATAGTCCATGTCATTTCTCCTCTATCGAGATGGACGAACCATACGTTAAGAGAGAAGCATGGCGAAGTAGCCAAACACCGTGAGCAGCACCCCCGAGACGGCGTAACCGACGGGAAAACCGATCCACGGCACCGAGCTTCCGATTTCCTTGGCCGCTTCACGCGCAGGGCCCGAGTGAGACCGGGCGCCGGCAACACCTCCCATCAACACCGCCGGGTTGATCTTGAATAAATGGTAGCCGATCGCCCAGGTCAAAAATGGTGGAATCGTGCTTGCGATGAAGCCTGCCAGAAAGATGTAAAGGGCGATCTTGCCAGTGAGTTGTTCCAGAAGCGTGGCGCCGGCATTAATCCCCACGATGGCGATGAAGGTCACAAGCCCGAGGTCTTCGAGGATGTTGCGGGCGGCATTGGGCGTGTTGCCGAAGAAGCGAAGCCGAGAAACCATCGAGGAGATGAAGATCCCGGAAAGAAGGAGGCCGCCGGCATTGCCAAGTCCTACTTTAAAGTTTCCAACCGGAATGTTGATCATTCCGATGAGGAAACCGAGAACCATGCCGGCGGAAAGCGTCAGCAGGTCCGTTGCGGTGCTGGGGCGGGTCACCTTGCCCAGGAATGCGGCCAGACGGTTGACTGCCGGGGTAAGACCCACAACGGTGATCACATCGAAGCGCTGAAGTTTGGTCAGAGACCCGTACGGGATAGGGTTCCCGGCCCGTTCGACCTTGATGGCCTGAACCTGGGCGCCGTATTCTTCCCGGTACTGTTCACGCGAGACTTTCTCCGCTTCCTTGTTCGTCACCAGGATATCTGCCAGATCAAGGGGGATGCCAAGGGCCTCTCTCGACGGAACCTCCGGGCCGACAATCCCCATCTTGGAGGTCAGGTTCTCGAGACTGCCCCCGAGGGCAATCACATCGTTCTCGCGCAGCACAAGATCGTCTGTCGCATCGAACAATTCATCACCCCGCTTTACCCGAAGATATCGATATTCCGGATTACTTTTACGCATGGTACCGATCGTCTTGCCGATGGTCTGGGGATTAACCAGTTGGTAAGCACGGATCCCGAAAGGCCGGTATCCTGTGAGGCTTGCGTCATCCACGTTCGGGACGCCGAACTGGGCTTCGTATTCTTTCGCCGCTTTCCTGGCATCGACACCCCACCACTTCGGCAGGTACTTGCAGATCAGGATGATCCCGATGGTACCCCAGATATAGGTCACGCCGTAGCCCAGGGCGATCATTCCCGAAACCTGCTCTGCCGTAGTTCCCTCCGGTATCTTGTAGGCCCCGGAAGTTACGGCAAGCTCGGCTGTGCCGATGGCGGCCGACATGGTCTGCGAACCCGCGAGAATCCCTCCCGCCGCGCCGGCCGGCAGACCAAAGAATCTACACGCCAGAACGACCAGGAACAGCCCGACGAAGCTACAGAGGACAGCCAGGAAGGTGAATTTCAGTCCATCTCCCTTTAGGCTGTTAACGAACGAGGGGCCCACTCGCAGTCCCACGCCGTACATGAAGAGGTAGTAGAAGAGCGACTTGGCGAAGTTATCGAGTTGCAGCTTGACCCCGTAGACTGACGCCCATGTCGCAAGAGCGGCGCCGACAACAACTGCCGCGGCAACCATCCCGAGACCGTAACCCCTGACGGAAAACTTGCCAACCCAGACCGCCAGACCGACGGTAAAGAAAAGCAGAATATACGGATTTGCCTGCAGGAACTGAAAAAATGCTTCCATCTGAAACCTCCTTTTTTTATTCCGGATGTTTACCGGAACCCCGCCCTCCAAAAAAGACTTTGGGGGGCGGGGAGTCACGGTTGACATTCTCAGATGTTCGGTTTGCCTTTCCTGGCAAGCAGAACATCAGGTTTCAACAACTCCAGGCCCACTGTTGCATTATAGCCATGGATCTCCTTCACATCGAGCTTGCGCATGAAGGTGATGATCTCCTTGGTGATGACCTGGCCGGGGACCATGATGGGAAAGCCGGGCGGGTATGGGATTACGAACTTTGCCGATACCAGTTCCGGTCCGCTGGTGAGGCGATCATCGATCTCCTTGCTGAAAAGCTTGATGTATTCGCGGTTCGCCGCATCATAAGCCATGAAGTACGCAGCCCGCATGTGGCCTTCCTGTGTGGCACTCGCAGGGTCGTCACGAAACGCGTCGTGGAAGCGCTCAAAGTCAGGCAGATCCGGCACGTCTTCGACCAGCGACTTCACCCGCTCTTTAAATGCCACCCGCTCCGCTTCTCCTCCCTCATCCAGCCGCTTGTCAATTGCGCGGGCCATGTCGGCCAGGGCCTTGATCAGGAGGGCCAGGTCGCTCCGGGTATTGTTGATGTTGATTTGCACCAGTACGCTGTTGCGTGAGGTTTTGTTGATCTGGATGTCGTAGTCGCTTGCGAGGAGGGCCTTGAACTGGGAACCGTCGTAACCTGCGAGACCGCAGAGTAGCGTGATCCGCGTCGGATCGAGGTAGAACTCGTCATTGTCGAGGGCCCCGATCGTGTCGGCCATTTTCCATCCCGGGGCACCCCAGTCGGAAAAACCGGACTGGCGGTATTCTGACGGGATCATCTCCGCCGGCGTTGCGATACGGAAGTACTTCGAGATCAGCGGGTGTTTATTGATCTCCCGCCGGATCTCGATCGCCAATTGGGTCGCCCGGCTCACGAGTTCGTATCCTTCTAATTCCATCTGCCGCCGTGCCACGTCAAGGGAGGCAATGATTTGAAGGTTAGGCGAGGTTGAGGTGTGTGTAAAGTATGCCTCCTTGAACGATGCCTCCACCTTGTGGAAGTCCTGATCGGCAACGACGATAATCGATCCCTGCCTCAGAGCCGACATGGACTTGTGTACGGAGTCACTCTCGTAGACACGCACCCGTACTTTGTCCGGATCCGGGAGTAGATGAATGTCAAGCAGGCGGGGGTTATTGGGATCCAGTTCTCCCACCTCGGTCCTGAAATTTTCATAACTTTTTCGATACTCCGGATCACGCATCATCTCCCGAATGGTCGCCGCCGTTCCCATCGCCGTGCGCCGGCGCAATAAGGGCGAGAAGCGGGCGAACCCGAACCAAGCCTCATCCCAGAGAAAACACAGGTCCGGCTTAATCGCAAGGCACTCCAGCATCGTCTGCTTGACGTTGGCGATGTGACCGTCGAAGGTGCAGTTGGTCAGGACGATCAGCTTCGCTCGCTCGAGTTTTCCCTCTGCTTTCAGCTGAAGCAGCGCCTTCTTGATTGGCTTGATCGCAAGGCTGCCGTACATGGAGTATTGTGGCAGCGGGAAGGCATCGATGTAGAGAGGCTGCGCGCCTGCCAGGACAAGCCCGTAATGGTGAGACTTGTGGCAGTCGCGGTCGATCAACACAATATCGCCGGGTACGAGCAACGCCTGATGCACGATCTTGTTGGCGGTGGAAGTGCCGTTGGTGACAAAGAAACTGCGATCACCGCCTAAGGCGCGTGCGGCCTTCTCCTGCGCTATCTTGATGTTGCCGGTCGGTTCGAGCAAACTGTCGAGGCCGCCGGTGGTTGCCGACGACTCGGCGAGGAAGAGATTTGCTCCATAGAACTCGCCCATGTCGCGGATCCAGTTTGACTTGAAGATCGATTTCCCGCGGGCGATTGGCAAAGCATGGAATGTGCCGATAGGTCGGCTGGCATAGTACTTCAGGTTGTCGAAATAAGGCGTATCGTAGCGGTCCTTGATGCCGTCGAGAATTGCAAGATGAATCTCCAGAGGCTCATCGACAGTGAAAAAGACCCGTCGTAGCGGAGCCGCCTCATCGGAGCCGGCAAGGGACGCAACATTGCGGTCCGTGGTCAGGTAGATATCAACCTCGGGCCGCCACTTACGGATCATGCGCGCAAGGGTTGTTCCCAAGTCATGCGTCGCGGCTGGTGCGTCCTCTCCGATTTGTAATTGTCGCAGGAGAATCTCGCGCAACACCGGTACGCTGTATTGCGAGTGAAATCCGAATCCATCACTGATCACGACCGACTGCAGATTGTAGTTGAAGACCACAGCGAGGACGGCATCCTCGAAGCTGCCAACGAGGACCGGTTCATAGATGAACTGGTCCTCGACGCGGCGCAGTCGTCGGAACATATCCCGTATTTCCTGCCACATCGAGCGGTCACCAGGCAAGACAATCAGTACTTCGAAATAAGGCTTTCTACTCTGACCGCGACCGATCGACGGCGGCAGGACATCAGTCGCGTATATTTCGCCTTCCTCCTCCGTCTTCCACGCGTCTGGGCTGTCACGGTAACTGTTTGTCATGAGCCCGAGGCTGATCCGCTGCACCAGGCGGGCAAATCCGGTCCGATCACCCGTCTGCAAGCGTTCTTGCAGTTGTGTCATTAACCTCGGCCCTGGATAGCCACAGAAATCCTCAAGCGGTCCCATATCGGCCAGGAGCATCTGCGCCTCTTGCCGTATTGCTTCCGTGTTTCCCTCAGCAACACCGACCAGCATTTTAGCGATGCGGTGGAGCGTTCTCCAGTTGTCCAAACGCCCCTCTGCCGCGGAAAAAAAATTAGAAAGATCCATTTTCTACTCCTTTCAAGTGTCAAGGGCTATAGGTTGGTTAAATCCACATCACTATCCTGTTTCTTATTTCGGTCTTTAAAGGCTCTATTGTTTCTAAGCATCTGATTATGCTAGATTTCATTTTACTTTTTTCCATGTTTTGTCCGGATCGAATGTCTTCATGTCTTCAGCATACTTGGCGCTATCTTTACCGAAGTCCTTCTGGTAAACGATGCCGTCGTGATTCACAATGAAAGTCATGACACCGGAGTTCCCATACGTTGCCGGATAGGCAACCAGGGCAAATCCACCGAACAGTCTGCCATTAACAATATATTCGTAAGCCCCTCCCGCTGCGCTTTTTCCCTGCGCCTTCAAGGCATGGTAATAATAGCCATGGTAAGGAATGGCCGTATTTGTTGCCTTCCGCTTTTCGTAGCCTTCTTTCCTGGCTTCCGCCAACAAAGGACCAATGGGGCTTGGCGTCTCTCCTTCCTTTGTTTCCCAGTAAAGGCCATTCTTCTTTTCGGGGTCGCTCACGAGCTTCTCGGCGTATTCAGGGACCCCATCCCCATCAATGTCCAGCATGGCATATTCGCGCTGGGCGTCGACAATGGCCAGGCAGGTTTCGATGGTGTTCAGTTCGTTCTCCCCAATACGACGGTTCAGAATCTCCTCTTTGCCTTTGGCCGTATCAAAAGACCATTTCTTCCCTTTTTTCACCACGGGGATTGGAAAGGGCCATTCATCCTGTCCCAAAATCAGGGTCACACGGTCCTTCTGGGAAATGAGACTGTTCTTTTCCTCGTATTTCTTCAGAAACCGCTCTCTCCGATCCCGGTCGGAGACAGGATCGCCGGAGGAAATTACCTCCTCACCACCCTTGCCGAAGATCGCCAGGAGTTCCTTGTCATCGTTAATCTTTAGGGCCGCCACGAGCGCTTTCACCGCCTCTTCCGCCGAAGGAAACGATTTCTGTTTCACCTGAACAGTGGCGGCTTGTGCCTGGGCAAACAAGGCGATCATCAGTGTGACGAATGCGAGCTGGACCATGAGCCGTACGGATGTATTTTTCAATCTAATCCTGTATTTCATATTCTGCTCCTTCCAAGAATCTGGGTACGATGATCAATATCGGCTACTATCTGCGCCCACCACGGCCACCGCCGCCTCGCGATCCGCCCCCGCCGAAACCGCCACTGCCTCGTGATCCGCCGCCGCTGAGACCGCTACGGGATCCACCACCACCAAAACCACTGCTGCTACGCGACATGCTCTCACGGCTTGAGCTTCCGCGGCTGCTAAAATCCGAGGCCGATCTACCCCGGTCCATACCCTGAAAAGCGTTTCCTCCGGATCGGTCGCCGCCAAAACCTCCCTTGCTCTGACTGCCCTTGAACTGGTCGGCGCCGCCACGGGAAAGGTCCTGCCGGCCCTGGTCGGCCCGGCCCCGATAAGCCTCCCGCGACTTCGCCGCTTGCGTATTGGAACCTCTGTTGTATTTCTGGGCCGTGGCCTGGTTCCGGTAAGGGACACCTCCGCGACGGCTGGCATCATGCTGCCATTTCCCCTGTCCCGCTTGTCCTTTTCCCTGATATTGCTGGGCATATTTCCCACGGTTGATGTTTTTGTTAATATTGGCATTCCGGTTGACATCAATATCCACATCGCCGCCATGCCAGTCGCTGTGACCCCAGGCATAACCCCAGGCCGCCCCGATCGCCACACCGGCGGCAAAACCGTACACCGGGAGTGTCGTTGCATAACCGGGGGGATAGTAAACGGGCGGCGGATAGTAAACAGGGGGCGGATAGGAGGGATACCACCAGGTGCCGTAGACGATCGTCGGATTATAGGTCGGTACGTAGACAACCTGAGGACTGGCGGATTCAATGATGATGTATTCCTTTTCCGCCGTGACCGTCTGTTCCTTGGTGCTTTTCAGGTTTCCCTCTTTCTTGGCCTTGGCCCGCAACCTTTGGATGGTATCCATGACATCTTTCTGCTGGGCGAGAAAAGTGTCTCCCAGCCGCTGGGTCCAGTCCAGCTTCTCGTTCATCATGTCCAGCACCTGGGGGAAATTCACGAGGGATTTGACGCTTGGATCCCAGGGCTGTGCCTCGAGGGCCTTGGCCAGGGCGTCGCCTTTGAGGTTCTTGTTCTGCTGCGTCCAGCGTTGGGCCTGAACCACATCAAGGGGATAGGTAGCGGCCATCAATACCTGGGTAAGCAGTGAATCGGGATAAAGGGCAATCGGCGCCAGCATCTGATCAAGCTCTTCCTGCTTGAAGGTTTTGGCTGATCCCTCCTGCGAAAAAAGTGAAGCCGGTGCTGCCAGGCAAATCCCAAGGAGGCCAATTAAAATGTATTGCCAGATCCTTTTCATTTTCATTCCTCACGGTTTTTTTCTTGATTCAAATCAGAACTGATCCTTTGCCCACCTCTTCCGGAAATCGACTACCACCGGCGTGGTCCTTCACAGCACAACGGTAAAATCAAACCAAAAAACATACCAACGTGGATGGTCATGCCGTACTAGCGTACATGTATCCGATATAGCTGTATTATTTGTGAATGGGGGGAGGTCTTTTACTTAGATAAATGCACCATTGCCCTCAACATACTGCGGTTCTGCAAGATGTTGAGGGCTTGTATTGAGGGTATTGAATTTTTCATGGTCGCTTGATGTCCAGCTTCTTGATCCGGAATCGAAGTGTACTCGGATTAATGCCGAGGATAGCAGCAGCCCCGCCTTCACCTTCGATTTTCCAACCTGTTTTCTGGAGAACTTGCAGAATGTGCTCCCGAGCTATCGCTTCAAATTCTTTAAATGTTTCTTCATCCGCCCTGACCGGCTCTTGCTCGAGCTGATCCACAAGCCGGAACACCGGCTCCGGGCTTGTAATGATGGCTCTTTCAATGACATGTTCCAACTCTCTCACGTTGCCGGGCCAGTGGTACGCCTGAAGTATTTGGATCGCATCCTTAGCAATCGTTTCAAATTGTCTGCCGAACTTACGGGCATACTTATCAATAAAATACTTGGCAAGCTCCGGAATATCATCGACGCGCATCCTCAAGGGCGGGAGCGAAACAGGAAACACGTTCAGCCTGTAATAGAGGTCCTCACGGAACCGTCCGTTGCGCATCTCAGCCTTCAGGTTCCGGCTCGTTGAAGCGATCACCCTCACGTTCACCTTGATTGTCCTGGGACTACCAAGCCTTTCGAACTCTCCGTCCTGTAGCACTCTCAGGAGCTTGGACTGGAGTTCCAGCGGCAAGTCACCGATTTCGTCCAGGAAGATCGTTCCACCGTCGGCAATCTCAAAGCGTCCCGCCTGTTTGGCGTGGGCTCCCGTGAAGGCCCCCTTCTCCCGCCCGAAGAGTTCGCTTTCGATGAGGTTCGCTGGCAGAGCGGCACAGTTTACCGTGATCATCGGCTTATCCTTGCGGATGCTCATTTCGTGTATGGCATGAGCAACCATCCCTTTCCCTACTCCGGTTTCGCCCAGAATAAGGACGGTGGCATCGGTAGGGGCGACTTGTTGAGCCCTGAATAGAACATACTGGAGAGCATCGCTGCTTCCTATAATCTTACCGAAGCCCAGTTCCGTCTTTATCTCCTCACGGAGATAAATATTCTCTTTCTCCAGCTGAGACTTCAACTTATTGATCTCTGCCAGTTGTTCCCGCAACTGGCTTCCCATTCCCTGGAGTTCGGTAATGTCCTGACCAAATACCGATATGCCGAACACTCTGCTATCGGATTTGAGGACGTTGAGATTCAGTCGTAGTGTCCGATTTCCTGCGTACACCTGATACTCTGTTGTGAACGATCCTTCCTCCAGAGCTCTCCGGTAGAAAGCATACCACTTTTGTGCGTACTCCTCTGTGGGCAGGAGGTCCTCAGGAGTCATACCGGTTTCGATATGAATGCCGATTCCCTGCAGGAAATGTTCATCAAGGCTTCGGTTGAAAGTGAGAAGACCGAAATGTTCTGCATCAACCGCCCAGATCAGGTCGGATGTGCTGTTTATTAACGTATCGAACAAGGTCTGTGACCAGTTGAGTTTCAATTCCAATTGCTTACGTTCGGTGATGTCCATGGACACGCCCATCAAACGCAAGGGGAAGCCCGGTGTACCAGAATAAGGGCGCCCGCGAGACACCATCCAGCCAATGCTCCCATCGGGTTTCCGGATACGATATTCAACTCTGAAGAAGTGTTTCGTTTCCATGCTATGAGAGATAAGCTTTCTGAGCCCCTCCCAATCGTCGGGATGGATTACTTTCGCAAACCGCTCAACATTCAACGTCTCATCCGGGGAAAATTGAAACAATTCCCGGAGCATTTGCGTTGCCCAGATGTGACCCGTGCTCGTGTCCATGATCCACAGACCTGCTTCCGCTGCAGAAGTCGCAAGGTTCAGGCGCTCCTCGCTTTCCAGCAAGGCATGTTGGGCCTTGGTTCGTTCCAGGGCATCGACGAAAATTTCTCCCAGCAGCCGCAGTCGCGGGATAAATTCCTCGGGCCAGACGCGCTCGTGTTTCACCGAATTAATGGCGATAATATGACCAACGTATCCCCCGATCGCAATGGGTATGGTCAGATTGGATCGGATGCCCCATGCCATCCAGTTTTTTTTGTCCACGCTCGCTTCGGCAGGCACATCATCAATCTTCGAGAATGATAGTACTTCCCGTTTCTTGACCAGCTTTTCGTATGCCCAGGGATGAATTGATACGGGAAGATCCACACCAACCGGGACAGAAGGTACATCGCCAAGGGAAACAAGATGACTGATAATCCATGATTCCTTGTCGGGAAAAGTGTGAATCAGGACGAAACGGTCTACGTTGAAGAATTCCAGAACTTTCATCATGGCATCATGGATTTCCGCATCAACCCGATCAATTGACAAATTGACAAATCTTGCCGAAAGTGCGGATAACAACTCTTCGAAACTCAACCGTTCCTTCAGGGTTCGTTCGGCCTGCTTCCGTCTTTCAATCTCAATGTTCAATTGTTCCATGATATCAACTCGCTTTTGCATTCTCAACCCCGCTGCTTATGACCCTTGAAGCGATGTTCCCACTGTTGCATTGTTTCCTGCCTGTTCTGCAATGTCTTCTTCAATTTCAATGACTGAGGAATGATGACCGCCCCATTTCACCGGAGCGATACAGCTTTATTCCTGGCACAATTCGTATTTTTTTCTTACTCAACTTTCGTACCAGTTTAATGGTTTATAACCATACGATATTTAACAAGGAACAGGGTTATTTCTCCATGGGAACAACAGCCGCGTTCTGTAAATTGGCGGCAGTTCATCCAGAAACCGATCCATCAGGGAATGGATAGGCTCTTTGGAAATTCCCATGACGGCAGTTAATGTCTGCTCAAACAAGGTTGCTTGCAGATGGTTTTCCGGCGACGCCTTGCTCCGTTGGTACGACGATCGATGTCTGTACGCATTGGTATGAACTGAGTTGAGGAACCGATACCCCTTGTCCTTGGCCATGTCGCACGTCCCATCCGCGATTTCCAGAGTACGAAACAGGTTTCTCCCGGCAAAAACCAGGGTAAACAACAAACGGAACACACAGATATGCGTGGCGGAAATATTTTTCGGTGATTTCCCTGGGGAGTAGCCGGTCTGTTCCTTGAACTTACTGTCAATAGCTTCGATACTTACAGGTGTACAAGTAACGATCACCAGGGGCCTGCTTTGTGCGGGAGTGATTGATGTTGCTCGGAGAATGTCATTCTGCGTAAATGCGGGGTTTCGGTTCATCATTATACCGCCTGTTTTGTTCGGTCATATACCGGTATAAAGGATCAACGCTCTGCTTCAGAATGCTTTGGATAGGCTTTCTTCTATATTGTTAATTTTTACGGCACTATAGAGTGAGAAGCAAGAGAAATGTGTATGCCGGTGAGGGGGGGTGCAATGCAATTTCCGGAACCGTTGAAGATCTTGGTAAATCTCTGAACTGAATAAAAAATGCGACAAGACTGACTTAACGTGTGATACATGTCCTGGGGAAGGGCATAAGGATTATATCTATGTTGGTTCAAAACACGGCGGATGAATTGGGCAATGGGGAAATAGGCAGTTTACTCCTACAGTATTCTCTCCCGGCTATTATAGGAATGATAGCATTCTCTCTTTACAATATCATTGATCGAGTATTTATCGGCCAAGGTGTTGGTGCATTGGCCATTTCCGGCTTAGCGATAACGCTTCCCATCATGAATTTGGCAGTGGCATTCGGTGCCCTGGTCGGCGTGGGTGCTTGTGCCATGATATCTATACGACTGGGAGAAAAAAGGGGGAAAGATGCCATCCTGATCCTGGGTAACGCGGTTACACTGAATATCATTATCAGCATTGCTTTTACCATAATACTCCTCATCTTTCTCGACCGGATTTTAAAGTTGTTCGGCGCTAGTCACGGCACACTGCCCTATGCCAGAGACTTTATGCAGATCATTCTCGTCGGCAATATTTTTACACATGTGTACATAGGACTTAATAACATTATGCGCTCTACGGGCTATCCCGGAAAAGCCATGTTGATAACGCTGTTCACGATAGGGGTTAATATTATTCTGGCACCGCTATTTATCTTTGTATTCAAATGGGGCATACGAGGCGCTGCAACGGCCACGGTCTGCTCTCAGATTTTGGGAATGGCATGGGTTCTGATCCACTTTATAAACAAAAAAAGCTTTGTTCATCTTGAACACGGCTGTATGAGGCTGAATGCGCGTATCATAAAGGAAATCCTTACCACCGGAATGCCTACCTTTATGGTGAATATCTGTGCATGCCTGATTGTAATTCTGATTAATCTGAGATTGGTGAGGTACGGGGGTGATTTTGCTGTTGGAGCGTTTGGAATAATAAACAGCATATGTATGTTTTTCATCATGGTTGTCTTCGGCCTTACTCAGGGTATGCAGCCGATCGTGGGCTACAATTATGGCGCACGTCAAAGCAAGCGGATGCTTAGGGCGTTTCGCTATACTGTCATCGCAGCAACCGGTATCACTA
>Ga0302246_1000231_pt1 | contig 55926 bp, 37 predicted proteins | sample AAG_UR_Trp_MG_FD_193533 | JGI IMG/M metagenome (GOLD analysis project Ga0302246, IMG submission 193533) | Enriched activated sludge microbial communities from anaerobic digester in WTTP, New Holstein, Wisconsin, United States - AAG_UR_Trp | ecosystem: Engineered > Bioreactor > Anaerobic >... | reverse complement strand
TGCCCAAATCCAGGTGGATGGGAGGCGTGCCGTCCAGAATAATCGAGACGCTTCCGTCACTCTCCGTAACGATGCGATCGTCCGCGTACACAAGACTGTTCGCCTTGAGTATCCGAACCGTTCCATCCGCGGAAATGGCCTTCACGTGACCGTAAATGATCGCAACCTTGCCGACAACCTGATGACCCTGCACCAAATGACCCGTTTTTGCTGCTCTCGCCATTTCTTTATCCCCCAATATTTGTGAGAATTCTGTTGATTGAGAACCTTTGCGAACGAAAACACGGAGCCCGCCAAAAAGGCACATAAAAAACTTGCCGCTCCGTCCCATTCAGAAGGGAAGTTGTCGCTGCCTCGGTTCCATTTTCCGGATCTGCTCAGATGCCGTTTCCGGCATGGGTAGGTCCTCCGTTTCCCCCGATTCATTTGAATCTTTTTATGGTGCCATCTTTACCTCGTGATTCAATAAAAACAATTGTACCTTGGTACAATAAAACAGTTTTTTCCCCTCGTCCCACGTTTTCATTTTTTCACGCGGCATCGACATTTTTTCATCATCCCTGTTGACTTTGAGACGTCCGTTTCTTAAATTAGAAAAAAATTATTGAAGGGCTTCACTTTTTTCACTCCTGGATTTTTTGTCATTTAAGATGGCCGCGTAAAAAGTCCGGTTTGGCTATTTCGATGAGCGCCGGCGACGAGAAATTTCTTTGAAGTGAGGATTTTTGCGAATCCGCTATGAATCAACCGAAAAGAGAATCGGAAATCATCAGGAAAGGAGAAGGATATGTCAAAATCGCTTAAGGGGACGAGGACGGAAAAAAATCTATTGGCTGCTTTCGCCGGCGAATCTCAGGCCAGGAATCGTTACACCTACTTCGCCAGTAAGGCCAAAAAAGAGGGCTTTGAACAGATAGCCCGGATCTTCGAGGAAACAGCGGAAAACGAAAAAGAGCATGCAAAACTGTTCTTTAAATTTCTTGAAGGGGGAGACGTGGAAATTGTCGCCGGGTATCCTGCCGGGGTCATCGGCGATACGAAAGCGAACCTGGAGGCCTCCGCCGCCGGGGAATATCACGAGTGGACGACCATTTACTCCGATTTCACCAGCGTCGCGAAGGAAGAGGGCTTTGATGAAATCGCCCGGACCTTCGACCAGATTGCCAAGGTCGAGAAATTTCACGAGTCCCGTTACCGCGCCTTGATCAAAAACATTACCAATGACGAAGTGTTCACGAAAAAAACGCCGGTGAAGTGGCACTGCCTCAACTGCGGCTATGTGTACGAGGGGCAGAGCGCGCCGAAAAAATGTCCGGCGTGCCAGCACCCGCAGGCCTATTTCGAAGTCCTGGCCGAGAATTTCTAGTCAAGTCAAAGAGCCTTCCGGAAATCCGTTCGTTCGTTGGATCATGCGGAAGGCTCTTTTCATTCCAAAGATTCCTTCCACGCCTTGATATCCCGAAGGGCCCGCTCCGCATAGCGCATCCCCCGGTATCTCCGGGCCACTTTTCTGTTTTCCAGCGGTGTGAACAAACCGAAATTCACATTCATGGGCTGAAAAGAGGGTTGGCCGGACCGCGTGATGTAATGGATCAGGGCACCCAGCGCCGTCGTCGGGGGAGGAGGGGAGGGTTCTTTTCCCCCAAGTGAAGCGGAGACGAAGATTCCGGCCAGGAGACCCGAAGCCGCCGATTCGACATAACCCTCCACGCCGGTGATCTGTCCCGCGAAAAAGATGCGCTTGTCCGATTGAAGGCGGAAACGGCTGTCCAGGATGTGGGGAGAATGAAGATAAGTGTTGCGATGAACGCTTCCGTAGCGGACGAATTCCGCGTTCTCCAGTCCGGGAATCGTCCTGAAAATCCGGCGCTGTTCGGGATAGGTCATCTTGGTTTGAAATCCGACAAGATTGAACAGGGTTCCTTCGGCATTTTCCCGCCGTAACTGGACCACCGCGTAAGGGGCTTCTCCCGTTTTTGGATCGGTCAGCCCGACCGGTTTCATGGGCCCGAACAGAAGCGTGTTTTCGCCTCTTGCCGCCATGATCTCAATGGGCAGGCAACCCTCAAAACAGGCCATGTCCTCGAAGGATTTCAGAGGAACCGTTTCCGCCGACAGGAGATCTTCACGAAACTTCCGGTACGACTCCTCCGTCAGCGGACAGTTCAGGTAATCTCCTGAACCGTGGCCGTAGCGGGATGCGTAAAAAACTTTATCAGCCCCGATCGTTTCTCCGTCGACAATGGGTGAGATGGCATCGTAGAAATAGAGACGGCCGCTTCCCGTGACCTCGGCAATTTCACGGGAAAGCGCCTCCGACGTCAGGGGCCCCGAGGCCACGATGACCGTTCCCCCTGCCGGAATGGACACCTTCTCCTCGCGGATCAATGTGAATTCAGGCCGTGAGGCGAGGTTTTCTTCGATGAACTGCGAGAATTTCAACCTGTCCACAGCAAGGGCGCTCCCGGCGGGAACCCGCGTGGCGTCAGCCGCCCTCATGATGAGGGAGTTGTGGAGCCGCATCTCTTCTTTCAACAGACCGACCGCATTTTCAACTTGATTGGACCGCAACGAATTGCTGCAGACCAGTTCTCCCAGGCAAGGCGTTTTATGGGCCGGGGAAAACCGCCGGGGCTTCATCTCGTAAAGGGTAACCCGGTGTCCCCGCGATAGGAGCTGCCAGGCCGCCTCGCACCCGGCAAGCCCCCCGCCGATGATGATGACGGGATCTTCCCCGTCAGGGGACGATTGAGAAATCGGCATGGATCAATCGGTTTTCGGTTTCGCCGCCAGGGCCGCACTCTTTTTCATGTTGACGATAGTCTTGCATTCCGGATAACCGGAACAACCCAGGAATTTACCGAACCGGCCGGAACGGATGATCATCGGTTTGCCGCAATTCGGGCAGACGACATCGGGGGCGATTTCCACGGGTTCGTTTTTCCTGGCCGCGCCGCCGCTCCCCCTGATCTTGACGATATGGTCGCAGGCGGGATAACCCGAGCATCCCCAGAAGGAGCCGAACCGGCCGCGTTTCTTGACCATCTTGGCACCGCATTTTTCGCAGACCATTTCTTCGTCGTCGGTGACGGGCGTTACCTTGATCAGGCCGTTTTCATCGACGGTGAAGTTGAGGATGTTCTTACATTCGGGATAGGCGGGGCAGCCGAGAAACGGACCGAATTTCCCGCTCTTGACGACCATTTTCCGGCCGCAGAGGTTGCAGGCGATGTCGGTTTCCTTCGGTTTTTCCTTCTCCCTGCCGGCCAGGTTGCTTGTGTTTTTGCATTCCGGGTAACCCGAGCAGGCGAGAAACATGCCGTTTTTCCCCCATTTCTTGACCATCGGCTTGCCGCACTTTTCGCATACCAGGTCGGTCGGTTCGGCCTCTTTTTTGACGTTTCTCATGTGCGTTTTCGCCTCATTCAATTCCCCTTTGAACGAATCGTAAAAATTTTTGAGCGCCGCAAGACGATTCTGCGTTCCCTCCTCGATCTGGTCCAACTGGGTCTCCAGGGATGCCGTAAATTCAATGTTGAGAATGCGCGGAAAATTTTTCACCAGCAGTTCCGTGATGAGCATGCCCAGTTCCGTGGGGTGAAATTTTCCTTCCTGCATCGTGACGTAATCTCTTTCCTGGATCGTCGAGAGAATCGTTGCATAAGTACTGGGCCTGCCGATACCGTTTTCTTCCAGTTCCCGGACCAGGGACGCCTCGGAAAACCGCGGCGGCGGCTGTGTGAATTTCTGTTCGGGTCTGAGGGTCTGGAGATGCAGGCATTCGCCCTCCGTAACCAGGGGCAGCGTCTTTTCATTCAAGCCATTTTCATCTTCGGCGCTTTCCTCTTTCTTCTCCGAGTAAAGAATCGAGAAGCCCGGGAAGATCATGGTCGAACCCTGGGCGCGGAACATGCAATTATGGGCGGCGATATCGATCGTGGTCTGAGCGGAAACGACCGGATTCATCTGGGAGGCGACGAAACGGTTCCAGATGAGTTGATACAGCTTGAACTGGTCGTCCGTCAGGTGTGGACGGATATCCTGGGGGCGGTACGCCATCGATGACGGCCGGATGGCTTCATGGGCATCCTGAGCCCGGTCCGATGTTTTGAAAATGCGGCCCTTGGAGGGCAGGTACTCCGGAGCGTAATTCTCGCCGATATAATTTCGCACGGCCTTGAGGGCGTCATCGGAAATGCGGACGGAATCCGTTCTCATGTAAGTGATCAAGCCGACTGAGCCTTCTTTTCCCAGGTCGATCCCCTCGTAGAGTTTCTGCGCCACGGACATCGTTTTTTTCGCGGAGAAGCGAAACCATCGCGATGCTTCCTGCTGAAGCTTGCTGGTCGTGAAAGGCGCAGGAGGCTGACGTTTGACTTCTTTTTTGTCGATCTTGTTTACGACGTAAGGGGTTTCTTTGAGAATCTCAAGTAATGCATTAACCTGTTCTTCGTTCGACAGCTTCGCTTTTTTCCCGTCTATCCTGGTGAGGCGGGCTTCGAAGGGATGAGGGGTCTGTCCGGTCAATACGGCGGTCAGATTCCAGTATTCCACGCTGACAAAATTTTTGATTTCCTCTTCCCGGTCGCAGATGATACGGACCGCCACCGACTGCACGCGTCCGGCACTGAGCCCCCTTTTCACCTTGTCCCACAGGATGGGGCTGATCTGGTAGCCCACCAGGCGGTCCAGGATTCTTCGCGTCTGCTGGGCTTCATACTTGTTGAAATCCAGGCGGGTCGGATTTTCCAGGGCGGATATGACGGTGCTCTTCGTCAGATCGTTGAATAAAACGCGATAGATGGGCTTTTTATCCAGACCGATTTCCTCGGCGATATGCCAGGCGATGGCCTCGCCTTCCCGGTCGGGGTCCGGTGCAAGATAGATGTCCTCCGATTGGTTGGCTGCCCGCTTGATCTCGGAAAGGACTTTTCTTTTCGCCTCCATAACCTGGTAGGTGGGCGAAAAATCCTTTTCGATATCGATGCCCAGGGAACTTTTGGGCAGGTCCTTGACATGCCCCACGGAAGCCATGACCTGGAAATTCTGTCCCAGGAATTTCTTGATCGTTTTAACCTTGGCCGGTGATTCGACGACAATCAGGGAAGAGGCCATTTTTACTCCTTCAACATGTATTTGGATCCGGGCATCTTTCGTATGCAACCCTTCATTTCCAGCATCGTTAAAATGGGTTGTATCGCCTGGCACGGCACGCCCGACAGAAATATCAACTCATCGACATCGATGGGAGAATCCTTGAGACGCGACAAAACCGCTTTTTCGTCCGGGGTCAGTTCCACCCGGCGATTGCGGGGAACCTGCCCGTCGTTTACATCTTTTTCCGCTTCCACGCAATTGGGCGACGACGGCTGCGCCCCATCGAGATGAGGATGAATTTCATCAAAAATATCATTTACCGTTTCGACGAGTTTCGCCCCGTCTCTCAACAACTTGTGGGTTCCTTTCGATCCCGGTGAATCGATCGTTCCCGGAACGGCAAAAACCTCGCGCCCCTGTTCGAGGGCAAACCTTGCCGTGATCAGAGAGCCGCTTCTTTCACTTGCCTCGACAACAACGACACCCAGGGCCATGCCGCTGATGATCCGGTTTCGTGCGGGAAAGTGATCGCGCCGCGGAGGCGTCCCCACGGGATATTCCGTCACCAGGGCGCCATGGGCGGCGATGCTTCTGCTCAGTGACAGGTTTTCCGGCGGATAAACGGTATCCAAACCGTTTCCCAGAACCGCAATGGTCCGTCCTTTACCCGATATGGCTCCCCGGTGTGCGGCCGAGTCGATTCCGCGGGCCATGCCGCTGACCACGGTCATCCCGTGCAAGGCCAATTCCCGGCAGAGTCTTTCCGTAACAAACAGGCCGTATGTGCTGGCCATTCTTGATCCCACAACAGCGATGCACTTTTCATTTTCCTGGAGGGAACCCTTCGCAAACAGCAGGGGCGGTGCATCGTAAATATGCGATAAAGGGGCAGGGTAGAGGGAATCCTGACGGGTCAGGATATCGATGCCGGCTTTCCTATAATATTGGAGATCTCTTTCCGGACGGGTCCAGTCACGGTAATCCCGGATCCTCTTGGCAATGGTCTTTCCGATGCCCGGCACGGAACACAGGGCTTCAAATGTCACCGAAAAAACTTTGCGGGGTTCTCCGAAGGCATCAATGAGGGCCTGCAGAGCATTGCCTCCCAAACCACCAATAGAGGTCAAGGCAAGCCAATATTTTTTCTCTTCCTGGTTCATCGGCCTTCCGTATGGTATGACACCTCTTTCATCGGGAACTGCTAAATATCCTGTCTTTCCCGTGAGGTCAAGTTTTTTCACTTTGAAATCCGTTGATTTCAAAGAAGCTTTGGTATAGAAATCGGCCAGCGACTTTTTGAGGAAGAAAATGCACACCCGATATTCGAAAATTTTTTTGTGTTTTACCCTGGTCTTGCTTGCTCTAACCCTCGATGCATTTTATTTGCCTGAAAATTTTCATGCTGCAGCCGATGGCGTCAGGAAAGCCTCTGCTCAGCAGGCCAAACCTCCCGTTGTTCTGCCGTCCCTTGTTTTGTCCCACCGTGAAATCGACCTGGGCAACATCTCCATGGGCCAGGAAAAGGAAGGGACTTTTTCGATTAAAAACATCGGATCGGAATCCCTTTCATGGACCATCCTGACGCCGGAAGCATGGTTTCCCCTGGACAAAACCGAACTGCCCGGCATTTCCACGAAAAACGAGGAAGCGGTCAGCCTCCGCATCAGCGTTATCAAAAGGGACAGCGACGTTTCCGGAACAAACGGGGCGGCCCATCTGCCGGTCCAGATGACTCTGCAGAACAGATCCAACCGTTTAACCTGTGTGCGGGATCTGCCGGTGGGCTATCACCGGAATGCGATAAAAATTCGAACGGCGGCGGGGATGCAGAGAACCGTCTTCATCAAATTCAATCTTGTATCGGAAATGGAGGATATCTCCATTTCGATCGACCCGCCCCGCCTGGATTTCGGCACGGTCAGGATAGGAGAGCAGGCCACGCGGAGGATCCGCCTGACCAACAAAAGCCAGGAGAATATCAAATGGCAGGTGAAGCTTGCCGGAACGAACGGCATGGCAACGGGTTCGGGCAGGCAGCGATATATCAGTTTCCTGAATGATGATGTGGCCGGAAAGGGAGCATACACCACGGCGCCGCATCTGGATAAAAATCTACAGTTGTGGGGTTCCTGGCGGGAATATCAGGGCTATCCCCTGATCAACGGCAAGTGCATTCTGAAAATGGATTTCTGGGGCAGCGCCCTGGCGCTTTATGTGAAGAAACTCGGCGGCAGCGGGCAATTCTCCGTTTACATGGACAACAACCCGGTCAAATCCTACGAATTCAACGGATCGCCCGAGGATGATGAATTCTACGAGATTTCCGCCACCGACGACTTCCTCGAGGCGAATCATGTTCTGACACTCGTCCTGAACGGAAGCGGCATTGCCATTGAAGGCGTCCGGGTCAAAAGGCAGGATGTCCTGGAAGGAAAACGGAACTGGATCACCATTTTCCCCGCCAGCGGTTTCACGTTGAAAGAAACCGATTACATCAATATTACCCTGAATCCAACGCAAACCAATCCGGGAATTTATTCGAATCTGCTCCATATCACCTCGAATAACGGCAACGTCGACGTTCCCCTGTCCTATGAAATCGTGGAGGATCCGCCCGTAAAAAACATCGATATCTACCGATACCATAAGGGCAGCTATTATCTTTACATATCGGCCCTTCCCTCGGAGGAATGGAGGGTGAAATCAAAGGGATTCGTCAAGCAGGGTTTGGCCTTCAGTTTGTTTCAACCCGGTTCCCTGGGGACGGTTCCTTTTTACCGCTGGTACAATCCGAGAATCATCAACCAGTTCTACTCCCACGATTTCAAGAAGGGGAATACCCTGGTCGGCTACGTTTACGAAGGGGTGGTGGGTCACATCGCCACATCCAGATTAAAGGATACACGCGAACTTTACCGTTGGTTTAATCCGAAAACCAGGCGGCATTTTTTCACGTTGGACCCCAAAGGGGAGGGGATGAATAAAAAGGGTTATGTATTCGACGGGATAGCCGGGTATGTAAAGTAAATCAAATTCATCCAGGGGAAAAATCTAAGCCGGGTCTTGCAAACGGTTTTGAGAGGCGTTGCAAGGCCCGGCTTTTTTTACCGTGTACCTGGAAATCGGTATAAAATTCCTCTTCCTGATCCAACACGGTTGAGGGACCGGGACAGAGGCTTTCCGGTTGTTTTAGGGAAGGTCAATTGTTGTCAACGAAACAGACAAAACGGAGGGGTCGATAAAAAAGGCGTCCCGCTAAGTGTGCGAGACGCCTCATGATTTGGTGAGCCCTGTCGGGATCGAACCGACAACCTACTGATTAAGAGTCAGTTGCTCTACCTGCTGAGCTAAGGGCCCACAAATATTCTTCACGTATATGGCGCGCCCGGTACGACTTGAACGTACGACCAACAGATTCGAAGTCTGCGACTCTATCCAACTGAGCTACGGGCGCTTTCTAATCAATCCATCCAAAGAACAGGCGATCATTGGGGTGAGTGAAGGGACTTGAACCCTCAACCTCCGGGGCCACAACCCGGCACTCTAACCATTTGAGCTACACCCACCATATTTGATTTTGGTACGCCAGCAGGGATTCGAACCCGGGACCTACGGATTAGAAGTCCGTTGCTCTATCCAGCTGAGCTACTGGCGCATGTTCATGATTCATGCTTATCAAAATGGCAGCGTTTAATAGCTTCTTTGGGGGTATTTGTCAAGACATAAATCAGCAATTTGACGACCTCATGAAAATTGCAGTTCCTTTGTCCTGTTGCGGAGCCCCGACGGCGAAAATTTTTTTGTTATACCGCGCCTTTTCAGGAATTTATCCTCGATCGCAGCGAAAGATTCTGGACGGCCAATCGAACATCCGGGACTTTTTCGTCGGCGCCATTTTTCAAAGAATGAAAATCGCCGATTTTAGAATCGGTACTGAATGCTTGCCGCAAGAATATGAATATCGGTTGTATATTTGCCGTCGGCAGAGCCGCCGCCGATGGCGTTCTTCTTTTTCCTGTCCTCCTGCATTTGATAGGCGTACGCCAGATCGACCGTGCAGTTTCCGAGATTCAAACCCCCTCCAATGGTAAAAAGATGCGTGTCGGAGTCCGGAATGGAGGGATCGAAGGTTGAATCAGGCACCGGATTTTTACCATATAAATAGCCTGTCCGCAGGGTGACGATGTCGCTGTAACGATACTCGGCACCCAAATTGTAGGCAAAGGTGTCGTTCCATCGGCGGGGTTGAGGAACTGCCTGCAGGCCGTTGTCGAATTTGACCTTAAGTTGCCTGAAGCAGGACCAGTCTTCCCATCTCAGGCCCATCTCCAGGATCAAACGATCCAACCCCTTATAGGAAATCCCGGCGAAAACCTGCTGCGGCAGGGTGATGTCGGCTTCCCCCGAGGAATTCTCGAGAAAAGTCGGAATCTGTGGTTCAAATTTTCCGCGCCCCTCGACATTCACCTTGATTTCACTTCGGTATGCCACGCCCAGGGAAATATGATCCGTAACGTCGTACAGAAGACCCGCGTTGTAGCCGAGTCCTCTGCCGTCACCCTTGAATGTCTGTCCAATATCGAATCCCATTCCCGAATTGATCTTGCTCTTCAAAGTCGCATCGAGGAAAAGGATATCCAGGCCGGCGGCCAGAAATAACCGGGGTGCCAACCTGAACGAAAGGGCGGGATTGATGTTGTAGGTTTTCATCTCCGAGTTGGTCGCAATGTAACGCCCCTCCCAGGTGCCGCCCCAATCGGTTCCCAAGCCGAAGGGATTGAAGAGGCCGATCCCCGCGCTGACCGTGGCATTGAACCGGTGGGTCAGGTAGAGCGTGCTGGGGTAAAACACGTCATCTTTTGTTTCGCAGGATTTTCCTGTCGCATCGCTTTTGAATTCCCGTGTAGGAAACAGGAGGGTGGTCCCGATTTCCACCTGCGTCCCCTCAAGCTTGTTCATTAACGCCGGATTGAAAAAGATCGTTGAGGGGCTGTCCGTATGTGAGACCACGGCGGCTGCCTGTCCCAGCGATGAGGAACTCTGGGTAAAAACAGCATATCCTGAAGCGGATGCTCTTGGCACGTCCGTTGAAATACTGAAAAGGAAGAGGATAATCAATGCGATTGATCGTTTGAGACAACTTGTACACGTCAAATTCCCATTTGTTCGTCTGTTCATTCCGTCTCTCTGGAGGATGGCCGGCCGAATGAAACACCGGGCACGATTTTTGGAGGGTATTGTCCACTATTTTGAAGATTTATCAATGGTAAATATCACCGAGACCGGGTTGTCATATGCCTTTACCTTGGAAAAAGCCGGCAGAATGACCCAAACGGATTTTTTAACAGACCGTCATGCAAAAGAGCAACGACATTGTAAAATCAGGAGAATTTATTCAGTTGTTGCACCACATATCGAGGTATGTTAAACTGCAACCGCCTTATGTTTTTTTATTATGCGATACTCGTTCGCAGGAGGGGCGCAATTGAAGAGATTTTTTTAATTCGTCTTTGAGATCCCGGAATCCGACTTAGCGGACAAAGACTGAAAAAGCGACACTCCTGTAAACGAGAAAGCGGAGCTTTATTTTAAAATCCATCCAACCGGCTGAAATTGACAACGTCGTAAAAAGCCTAGAACACTTCCAATCACCTTCCTTATTCGATCTGATACTACAGCAGATTCTTCTTTGCCGGTGCTTTTCCGAATGACAAAACCGGGCTTTTTACAGATCCCTTAAAATTCCAGGACAGGATATTTTCTTTCAAGTCATTTCACATCCGATCCCGGAGAACTCATTTCAACGGCGGCGTCTTGAGTTTCATTTATTTCAAAAAGGCTGCGGGATAAAAGCGCTCTCGGAAGTGATGTGAAAGGAAAGATTGAATTTCAAATAATGTTTGAAAAACGAATCCTGTGTATCGGGGCAGGCTATGTCGGCGGGCCGACGATGGCGATGATTGCATACAAATGCCCGCAGCACAGGGTGACCTGTGCCGACATCAACCCCGAACGTATTGCCGCCTGGGAATCCGGGGAACTGCCTATTTACGAACCGGGTTTGGAGGAGATCGTCGGAGCAACCCGGGGACGCAATCTTTTTTTCAGCACGGACATCCCCAGTTGCATCCGTGACAATGACATCATCTTCGTCAGTGTCAACACGCCCACCAAGAACTTCGGTATCGGGAGGGGCGAAGCGGCGGATCTGCAGTACTGGGAAAAGACAGCACGCCAGATCCTGCAATATGCCGTATCTTCAAAAATCATCATCGAGAAAAGCACCTTCCCGATCAAGACAGCCCTGGCCATGGAACGGATTCTCACCGGGCAGACGGAAGACATCCATTTCGAGGTACTATCGAATCCGGAGTTCCTCTCGGAAGGGACAGCGATCAACGATCTGGCAAATCCCGACCGTGTTCTGATCGGTTCGCGGGAAACGGAAGCGGGTTTCCGGGCAAGGGATGTGCTGGTCGATATTTACGCGAACTGGGTACCGAAGGAAAAAATACTGACCACCAATATCTGGAGCAGCGAACTTTCCAAACTCGTCTCCAACGCCTTTTTGGCACAGCGGATCTCGTCCATCAATGCCATATCGGCATTCTGCGAAAAAACGGATGCGGATGTGGCCGAGGTGGCCCGGGCGGTGGGGATGGACAACCGCATCGGTTCCAGATTCCTGAACGCCGGCATTGGTTTTGGCGGCTCCTGCTTCAAGAAGGATATTCTGAATCTCGTGTACCTCTGCCGTCACTATGGACTGGAAGAAGTTGCTTCATACTGGGAAAGCGTCGTGAAAATGAACGAATACCAGAAGGAGCGTTTCATTCGCAACATGCTGAATACCATGTTCAACACCCTCTCGGGAAAACGAATCTGCCTGTTCGGCTTCGCTTTCAAGCCCAATACGGGAGACACCCGGGAGACCCCGGCACTGGATATCGCGCGGAAACTCCTGGCCGAAAGGGCAGAGGTGGTGATCACGGATCCCAAGGCGCTGCCGAACGCCCGCCTTGACCTCGCCGGCGCGGAAGGAAACCTTTTCTACGAGGAAAATCCTTACAAAGCCGCTGAAGGCAGCCATGCCATCGCCGTCATGACGGAATGGGATCTGTACCGGAACCTCGACTATGAAAAAATTTTCCGGGGCATGGTCAAACCCGCCTTTATTTTCGACGGCAGGAACATCATCGACCGCCCCAAATGCCATGAAATCGGCTTTAATGTTTTCTCCATCGGAAAGCCGCCTCTAACGCATTATGAATGATCTCGTAAAAAGTCCGGTTTTGTCATTTTATTGCAATCGAATCATCACGATATATTAATAAGAAGAAGAGATTCTTCGGCTGACGCATCAGGAGAATGGCATTGCGACACCGCCTCTCGATCCGTCATCCGGTCAAATTCATTCCGGATCCCGTCTTTCTGCACAAGAACGGAAATGGATCGATTCAATTGCCGGAATCATAACGCACGGCGAGTGACCTTGGGTTGTATTTCATTCCGTCCGAATCTTTGATTTGAAGTCAACGAATGTATAGAAATTCCGCTGCACATCATTGCCGGGTGATCGTTTTCGGAATTTTGTCCTTTTGCCTGGTTTTTTCGCTGTCGTGCCTGACCATGAATGCCGCAGCCAGGGAGTGGTACGTCAGACCGGCTGGCGGTGAATACGGCATGGAAAACGGCTCGTCTTACCAAGACGCATGGGATGGCCTCTTGGCGGTCGTTTGGGGCGAAGGCGGCGTCCAGCCGGGGGACACGCTTTCTGTCTGCGGCACCCACATCTACCGGATGTCCAATAATGCCCATATCGCGACGCAGGCTGTGGTGAACGTTCCCGGTGGAACGGGCGAACAGAAGAGAATCACGATCAGGGGGGACTGCCCGGGTGATCCCGGCGTCGTCTGGGGCGGGTATATCAGAGATCCGGAGAAAAGACATGGCTATTCGGGGCGCTTCGAATGGACCGAAGATCCCTCGCATCATGGGGTCTGGAGTACGGCACTCGATGCAGGTCATTATGGTGACTGGTTCTTTGAGCAGGGGGACTCAGGTTGTCATCCGCTGGAAAAGGCTTCCAGCATCGATGAACTTGCACAGAAGAAAGGGAGTCATTACAGCGTAAATTATGAAAAAGGGAGCATGCTATATGTCCATCCCTCCACTGAAGGCAACCCGAAGGGACGAATCCTTTTCAACCTGTACGGATATCGCTTCAGCATCCGATCCAATGGTTACATTACCTTCCGAAACCTTGGATTCATGAATCCAAGGCCATTCTGGATGGGTAATGAATGCCCCCATCATGTTCGTTTCGAAAAATGCCGCTTGTTTTATGGTACAAGCAGAATGTTTTCGATCCGAGACGGCATGGATTACATGGAGGTTGTCGACTGCGAAATCGCCTGGGCGGGTAATGGCATCTATACGATCAGTTCTTCGAATACCGGGGCCCCAAGTTATTATCGGTTCACAGGAAACTACATTCACGATATCGGTGTCAGGCCGATTCATCGCAACGCCGATTCTCATGCGATCGGTATTCAGGGAGGAACAAATGGCCTCATCGCCGATAATGTGATCGAAAACAGCGGGTCATCCATTTTGCTCTATGCTTTCACAAATCAGGTTCTCCGTAACGTTGTTGTAACGCGCAATCAGGTTCGCAATTGCCACACATTAACCGGTACATCAGCCTATGGAATATCGACGCAGTGCAGCAATAACTCGCTGTCGGACAAGAGCGGCAATCAATTCTTCGACAATATTGTTACGAACTGTCCTGTCGGATACCGTTTCCAATTCGAGCACGATCAGGAATTTTATCATAATATCGCCGCCTATTGCGGTATTGGCTTGGAAGCGTCCCGCACTTTCAATAATAAAGGACCCCGCATAAAGGCCAGAAATAACATTTTCTTCTCTTCGAGAATCAATCATGTGAGATTTGCAACAGGAGCAAAAAATTATTTGTTCGATTCCGATTGTAATCTCTACTTCCCTGATGGCGCCAATATGTTTGTGCTCGGGCAGGAAAAGTTCAAGTTGAAAGGTTGGCAAAGAAAGAGCAAATCCGATGCAAATTCTTTTGTTGCAGACCCGCTGTTCAGAAACCCTCTTGATGGCGACTTTCATCTAAAACCAGGTTCCCCTGCTGCGGGGGCCGGTATTCCGATCGGTATAACACGCGATATGGAAGGTCTGCCTTTTCCGGCAAAGCCCGATATCGGACCCTACTCGTCAAATGCATCCAGATAAAAGCTCACGGCAATCTCAGGGCTGTAACGGCGAAGCAACCCTTGGTTCCCCGTCTTTCCTCGAACTTTGCAGGCCGGTATTGATGGCGGGAAATCAAAAATGGCGTCGTTAAGAAAGAAAACCCTTCATGCGGTCGGATGGCGGACGATTGTTGATGTCGGCGAGCAGATCCTGCTTATCGGTTTCACTGCGGTGTTGGCGCGCCTGCTTACAAAGGCCGACTTTGGTCTTATCGCAATGGCCCTGTTGGTCAACAATTTCGTCTATGCCATGACGCAGTTGGGACTCAATGCGGCAATCATTCAAAGCCCTAAAATCAAAAAAGAACAGGTATCCGCCATTTTCTTCATCCAAGTAGGGATTGGATTTTCAACTTCTCTCATCTGTTATTTCCTATCTCCAGTTGCCGCTGATTTCTTTCACCAACCGAAACTGACTCCCGTCGTTCAAACGTTATCATGGGTGCTGTTCATCAATAGTTTCAGTTTTCCCCAGGTATTTCTTCAGAAAAGAATACAATTTCGCGGATTTTCACTGGTCGAATTAAGTGCCATGCTGATCAGCAATGTCGTAGGCATTGCGATGGCGTACGGCGGATTCGGGATCTGGTCGTTGGTTTGTCGTTTGATGCTTCATCGGAGCATATTTGCAATCGGGATCTGGCCCCTTGTCAAATGGATACCCGGTCGTCCAAGTATTGCCGGTACGGAAAAGATATTTCATTTTGGGTTGAATATGTACGGAGCACATGTCCTGTCTTATTTTTCCCAAAACTTTGCGGCGATTATCACCGGCAAATTGATCGGAGTCGAAACTTTAGGCAGTTTTAACATCGCCTATAACCTGGCCCTGGTTCCGGCGCAAAAAATCAGGGACATCCTGACGTCCGCTTTATATCCTTCATTTTGTGCTGTAAATCAAAACGCCCTGAAATTCAAAACCGCTTTTTATGAAAGCCTTTTCACGCTCAGTATTTTTTTCATTCCGGCCATGCTCGGTCTATCGGTTGTCGCTGATGACTTGGTCGTCTTAATCTATGGTTCAAAATGGAAGGAAGCGGGGCTGTTTTTAAGCTTTTTAGCGATCATCGGTTTATTGAAGGGCATCGAACACGTTCTACGCACGGTTGTTCTAGCGAAAGGATGGGCTAATAGAATATTTTTTATAACGGTCATTGAAATCTCCATGAGTTTGCCGCTGATGTATTACGCCATCATGACATGGGAGGTAACGGGGTTATTGTTTGCATATTTATGCATCTCGGTGATTTCTTTTGCCGTATTAGGATGGTTTGCGCAGAAGGCGGCCCAAGACAACACCATCTTGTTTCGATCAATGGGGCATTCATTGATCATCGCCCTTTTCATGACCGGCGTTGTTTTCCTGGTGAAGCAAATACATTTCAGTACCAACTTTGCGAATTTGACGCTGCAAGTTGCAACGGGCGCCATCGCTTATTTCATTCTGAGAATTTTCCTCTTCAGAGAAGAGGAAAAAGCCATCTTATCCGCCTATCCTTTTGGGGGAAATATCAAAAGTTTCAAGAAGGATTAAATGCTTGAGGAGACGGGGAAAACGGGAATGGACGATATCCGAATCGAAAAGATTGATCCGGCGGCATGTTACGATAAATTGTACGAATTTCTGCAGAAGGTCTGGCCGGGCGCTTGGAGCACCGACAAAAAGCTTTTTTACTGGAGAACAATCCTTTCCGCCCAATCCCCGTCGACGAAAACATCCGTCTATGCCGCCATGGACAGAGATTCAAACATACGGGGGGTGTTATGCGGCATTCCTGGCGGTGTATCAATTGACGGACGACAGGTGGCGATCACGTGGGCCGTGGATTTTACCGTAGAGGAAAAACTTAGGCGTAAAGGAATCGGCACGAGACTCAATCTTTCTTTATGCGAAAATGAACCTAATTTCGTCGCATTAGGGGGGACAGCGATGTCGTTGTCTAACTGCAGGTCACTGGGCTGGGTAATCCGAGACAATGTCAAGTCGTACATAAAAGTATTGAAGCCAATTCGCTATTTATTACATAAAAAAAACAAAAACAGAGATCATCTTAAAATCATGTTTCGGGCCACAGGCGCTCTGCTTGGAGAAACATTGAGAAGGGTTGAGGCAGAAGGCATCAGGAAGGTGGAGGGGGATTGCTTTTCTCCCGCAGAAATTCTCGAGAAAAATTCTCCCTCCGATTTTGCAGTTACGCTCAGGCCAAAAGACCTGATTATGTGGCAGTGCGAGAATGCCCCGTTTCCGAAAAGTGATTATTTTATTATGGAAAATAAAGGATGCGGAGATGGTTACATGATTTTAAGAACCCATGAAACGAAGGAAGGTTTTCTGGAAGGGAGGATCTTAGACATATTTTCTCGCGACCTCAATAAACAGGATCTGAAATTAATGATTGCTTATGCGGTGATGGCCTTCAGAAAGAAAAATGCAGTTCAAGTCAGACTCATTGCCTCACACCCCAGTTTAAAAATGGCCTGCCTGGAACTTGATTTTCATGAAAGACTAGGCCCCTTTTTAATTCACCCACCTGATTTACCCGGTGGGATGGATCAAGCCGAATGGCATCTCACCATGTTAGATAGCGATTTTGCCTATCGATAAAAATTCTCGAACTCTCAAAGGGAAACCTGCCCCTCTTAAAACGGCCCTGAATGAGAATGAAAATCCATCTGATTGTTTCCCTCGACACCGAATGTGATAAAGGTGATGGCTGGAATACCATCTATCCTTTGTCGTTCTCCAATATCATGGAAGGGATTCCTAATCAGCTGGCGCCCCTTTGGGATCATTTTGAAATCCGCCCTACATTTCTCCTGAGCCCGGAGGTGATAGGAAACGCGGATTGCGCGAGCCTTTTCCGCTCCTTCGGGAGAAATGTAGAACTCGGAACGCATCTTCATGCCGAGTTCATTGAACCCTGCTGTAATCCGAATGCATTGCGCACGGAAGCCTTTCAGAGTGACTACCCTCCTGACGTCGAATATGCAAAACTGCGAAATCTCACGAACATGTTTCGGCAGACTTTCGGCTATTCCCCCCGCTCATTTCGGGCCGGCCGTTATGGTATCAGCCGCCACACCCTTACCTTTTTAGAGGACCTCGGGTATCTCGTAGACAGCAGTGTAACACCCTACATGTGGTGGTGGCGACGGCGCGGAGAAGGGGTCAATTTCCTCGGGGCTTCCAATCAACCATATCACCCTGCACCGGGTGATTTCCGCAGGCCGGGCAGCATGAAAATCACCGAAGTGCCGATATCGATGGTTAACCATTTCTGGGACCGCTTTCCGCGCTCCATCTTGTTGAGGATCAATCCTATTCAGAGAATCCAGACGATTCTGATAAACGTGCTGTTGAAAAATCGGATCAGGTGCCGTTGGGTCAGGCCCACGTTTTCAACGGCTGAGGAGATGATATCGGTGACAGAACATCTTGTTCGGCAACAGAGAACAGAAACGGTTGTGATCTGCATGATGTTCCACAGCAACGAGGCTTCGGTCGGAACCAGTCCCTACAACCGATCGGCCGAAGAACTTGGAGCCTTCTTGGGCCGATTGGAACAATACTGCAGACGCTTGTTCAGCATCTATGATGTGAAGCCGATCGGTCTCTCAGAGGCTGCAGAATTGGCACAATGAACGGATTAAGCGACTTCCAGGTCTGTGTCGGCCTCATTACCGAAAACCATTTCCCCAGATTGGGAGGAATGGAATTCTGCAATCATTACCTTGCGACAGCGCTGAACCGGATCAGGAGAGTCAGAGCCGTGGTTGCCTGTAGTGCGCTTCCCGAGGTCCCCAGGAATTTTCACTACCCTTATACAGTCTACAGATCTCATTCCCTGTCGATCCTTTCAGGGTATCTTCGTCGAAGAAACATAAAAACAATGATCAAGTTAGATCAGCCCGCCGTTCTGCACGGTTCAATGATCCATGGCGGCGGTGCCGCTGCCCTGTCGGCGGGGCAACGTTTCGGTATCCCCGTGGTCGTTCAATCCCATGGTGCAGACGTTCAGGTCGTGCCGGGAATCGGTTATGGCGCATTAATGGATACAAAGTTGGAGAAGTTGATACGATACGTTCTGGCTCAGGCCGATAGGGTGATCGCTGTAAGTTTTCAGAACCGAAACATGCTTCTGGATCTTGGTGCGCCTGCAGAGCGTATAGAAATCGTTCACCATGGGACACCGTTCTCTGAGATCGGAGCAATTCCAGAAGTCGATCTCCGTAAAGATTATGGGATTCCCGGCCATGCCTTTGTTCTTCTGACAGTCGGTCGTAACAGCCCGATCAAAAGAATGGAAATGCTCTACGAGGCCCTGGCCATGGTAAGACACCATGTTCCTGGAATCAGATGCGTCAGTGTCGGCCCGATCAAGGGGCTGAGAGAACTGGCGGATCGTTTTGGCATAGGGGATCTGGTTATTCTGACTGGACCGATTCCGGAGAACGGACATGCCAAGACAACGCCTCCGTTTCCGAAAATGGTGAACCTCTACCGCGCGGCAGACCTCTATGTGTCGGTATCACGCGTGGAAGCATTCAATGTGAGCGCTCTCGATGCCCTGGCCTGCGGTACCCCGATCCTGGTCACCCAAAACCAGGGGATCAGGGATCTTATTTCTGAAGAACAAACGGGATTTGTGCTGCAGGATGAAACAACGGAAGCGCTTGCCGGGCTTTTACAGCGGCTGTCCATGATTGCCGGGACACTGAGGGATCGGCGCCCGGAAATCAGGAATTCAGCAAGCGAACATAGCTGGGATAGGGCGGCGCATAGGATGGTATCCATTTACCACAATCTTCTGGAGGAACGTGGTGCCCTGCGGAGGGTGGTTTGATGAGGCTTGTAATGCTCGCGGACGGCTATCTTTTGGATCCCTCGACGGGAATCAACGGAGCCCAGGTGCAGATGTACAACCTAGCCCATGCTTTTGCCCGGCGTGGCGTTGAAGTCCACTATGTCTGTTTAACCGGCGGCTCAGCAATGACGCAGTATCATTCCGGCGCCTTGACGCTGCATTGGATTCAACCATTCGAAAAACGAGGGGCAGGTTTTTCGTGGCTCAGATATCGTAAATCTTTTCAAAACGCCCTCCAGCAGATTGCACCCGATGCCGTCTACCAGAGAGGCAGATCGTTTCTGACCTATGTTGCCGCCAAGTGGGCCAAACGGACTGGAAAACCCTTTGTCTGGGGAACGAACGGTGAAGATTCAACCGAATTCTGGAAGATGACCGGCAACCTGTACAGGTCCCGTCGACCGGCATGGAAGAAGGCATTCCTTACGCCGGCGATGTTCACCCATGACCTGATGATCCATCGAGGAGTTCGTATGGCAAGCAAAGTAGTGAACCAGACCGAATTCCAGCGTAAGCGCCTGCTGAACAATTACGGGAAGATCGGGGTTGTGCTCCCCTCTTACACATTGCCGCCTTCGGGAAAGTCGGGTATCGACAAGGAAAAGATCGTACTATGGCTTTCAACCCTGAGTTCATTCTACCAACCCGAACTGTTTCTCAATCTGGCGGAGCGATGCCTGGACCTCGACGGCTGGACTTTCGTTCTCGCCGGAGGCACGCCGGACAGAGGCTACGAACATGACGTTGAGACGCGCGCACAGAATATTACGAATGTCCGTGTTTTGGGGGCGGTACCCTATGCCGAGACGGATACTCTGTATGAGCGCGCAGCCTTATACGTCCGAACGTGTAAAAACGACGGAATTCCCAACGCATTCATTCAAGCTTGGTTGAGACGAACGCCGGTCCTTTCATTAAATGTCGATCCCAATGGCTGGATTGAAGAAAAAGGCCTGGGATTCTTTGCGCGGGGAGATATGAATCGATTGGTTGAACAGGCAAGGGAATATTTGATTCACTATCAGCCAGGCAATGCCATGGGAAAAAAATGTGAGGATTTTGCGATCGCAACTTTTGCCTCGGATAAAACCATTGACTCCTATATCGGGATTTTTTCCTCAGGGCCTGCCTCTGCAAGTGCAGATCATCCGGTATCCATTATGGAAGAAACCTCAGCATGACAAAGGTTGAAACTCCCGGAAAACAATCCGTTCCGGCCTGAAAGAAAAAAGTGACTTGCCCATCAGATATGAATAAAGGCGATATATCCACCGACTTAACATGGGTGGATATGTTGAAAGGGATTGCCATTATCGGGGTCTTCTTTCTTCATTGGCTGGCTTATATGAAACCGTCGACTTCTCCGGAGCCGGTTTATTCGGTGGTAAAGATTTTTCAATTTGCGGTAGGGCCGTTTGTTCAAGTTTTTTTCATACTCAGTGGCTTCGGCTTAACGATAACATACCTCCAGCATGACAAAGTCGATTGGAGTTGGCAAAAATGGATATGGCGGCGTGTTACCAAAATCGTTGTCCCCTATGAAATGGTTGTTATTTTGTCATTTTTGCTTGGCATGCTGGGTTCTTATTTATACGAAACGGTTCAAGTGCGGTTTTCGTGGAGTTCTTTACTTGCTTTCCTCACATTCACTCAAAACTTTTACCCGCCAAGTTGGATATGGAATCCACCACTATGGTTTATGCCGGTTATCATCGGTTTGTACGCATGTTTCCCTATTTTACTCGGGATTCTACGAAAATCGGGGACTTGGGCACTATTATTTGTTTCGTTAACTGTTACTTACGGAACCCTGGCCATTGCATCCTTGGCTGGTTACACCGGGGGGCATAACAACGACTTGTTCACGTTTTGGTTGTTTCAATTTGTATTGGGAATGGTCTTGGCGTACGAAAGATGGCGTAATCCGCAAAGGCTGCGCATTCTGGTAAGCTCCAGAGCCTTCGCTTTCGGTATCGGGTTGGTGATGTGCTCCTGGGCATTACGGACATATGTGCCACTGGGGAAGGTATTTAACGACTCCCTGACATCCATTGGAGTTTTTCTGGTCCTTCTGAACGCGGGCTGGGTAATTCGTGCGAGAATTCCGGCAGTGGGCAAATCGCTGAATGCCCTCTCCGGAAAATCATATCTCATGTATCTCATACATTTTCCTGTCATGGTTTTCCTGATCGGACCGCCTCTCAGAGTAACCATGAACCCGATCATCGTTGTGGTACTTGGGGTCGTCTACATTTCTTTTATATTCTTCCTCTGCAATTTTATCTCCAGGCCCGTGAATAAGTTTACTTCCTTGCTGTATGGCTATGCAGCTGCGGATTGAAAACGAAGAACGTGCGCCATAACTGTTTCAGGGCGGCATAGGGCGGCATGATTATGATGAAAGTTCTTCATTACAGCCATCGACCGGATCAGTACGGTATCGATACGTTCCTGATAAGTCTTGCCCAGGTTCAAAAACAGGGTTTCCCGGATACTCATGTGGGGATGGCTTTTCAAACAAACGGGCCCAGCCTGAGTAAATATCAGGAAATAGGTTTGCCTGTGCATGTGCTGAACAGGAAAAGCGCGAAAGATCCCGTACTTTTTTTCCAGTTATTAAAAGTGTACAAAAATTACGATGTCATTAATCTGCACAGTTATTCGCCCTGGGCTTTTCTTGCCGCAATATTTTCCAGGAAGAAAATTGTATTCACGTTTCACGGAGCCTTGGGGTTAAAAAACGGGAAAATGTACCGGATATTAAAGTGGTACTACAGGTACATTGTCAATCGCTATTGCGACAAAATTACATTTGCTTCGAAGGCGTCCCTGGACCGATATTGTCAAACGATCATGGCCTCACCGGATGATAAATTGATCGAAATGTTTCCTTACGGGCTGCAATTAAATAACATCACCCCTTTGAAATCAAGATCGGCCGTCCGCAAGGAACTGAAAATGGAGGGTAAATTTGTTATCGGTACCGTGGCTAGAATCGCCCCGTATAAAAAGATCGAGAGGGTCATTGATTCCCTGGAGAGCTTGCCAAACCCGGAGGATGTCAGACTGCTCTTAATCGGAGCGGGAGACAAAGCTTATGAAGCACATTTAAGACAAAGAACAGGGGAGCTCAATTTAGAAAACAGGGTCTGTTTTCTTGGATTCAGAGAGGATGTGATTGACCTCGTAAACAGCCTGGATCTCTTCGTATTACCCACTGAAAAAGAGCCCTTCGGGCTCGCATTACTGGAAGCCATGGCTCTTGGAATTCCCAGCGCCGTGTTTCATGACGGAGGCGGTCTCGTGGATATCTTGGGGGACAGCGGATATGTTGTAAAAACTCCGCAAGAACTCATGGATGTCATTTCAAACCTCAGGAAGGACGGGGCCTTGAGGGAACTGGTATCACAAAAAGTCAAAGCACGGGCAGACCAGTTTGACATCCGGAATACGGCAGTAAACCTGCAACGAATTTATGCGGAAGTGTAGAAGAGATGACGTTTGAAGTGTCCTCCGACTTTTTGCGCAGCCCTCGGCAGTAAAAGACAAAATCAATATGATGTCAGGGAAAATACCATACATATATGGAGAATATCATCTAAAAGGAACCGCTTCTCCCGGTGGGAACAGAGGGAATTCAAATATTCTTTATCAAGACAATTATATAAGCATTTACGCCAATAATTGTGAAAAATTCATTCAAGGGTATGCTTACGATAAAACAATCTACTTTTTTCACGGCAGAATCTATTCGCCATACTTGATTCCCGATGTGCGCAGGCGGATTGATAAGATCGTTGAAATTGAGGATAATCCCGGACGGGCAGACGGCTCATTCTTTATAATTAAAATAGATCTCCGCAACCCAATCCCCACCCTCAAAATAACGAACAACAAATTTGGGAGCAGGCTCATATTGTATGTTTCGCTGCGCGACAGGGTTCTCTTTTCAACCCACCTGGAAGGCATAAAGACGCTTCTCCGACAGGATGCAGCGTTCCATATTAATCAGGATGTCCTGTTTTATTACTATTTCTTCGGGCACACTCCTCAAAATATGACACTCATAGACGGACTGAGCAAAATAACGGCAGGGACATCGCTCAGCGTTAACGGCTGCAATGTAAGGCTGAACAGGTATTTTGAAATACTGGACTGGTTCGAGTTTAATCCGGAAAAAAAGGACGAGGGTTTCTATGCCCAGGAAATAGACCATATTTTGTCGAGGACAATTGAAAAACGATTGATCCACTCCGACGCATTTGCCTGCGCAATAAGCGGCGGTGTCGACTCCGGCTATATTGCGTCAAAAATGCTTCAACAGAATAGAGAGGTGGTTGGCTATAATCTTTCCTATGAAAATTATTACAATGAATACGGCAGGCTTGATGAGTTTGCAAAAGAGAACGGTATCAAACTGAAGAAGGTGATTCTCGAGATTGAAGAATTTCTTTCACGTATTCCGGAATGCAACGCATCCTCGTCAGAACCTGTCGGCTTTAATGATGTTGCCATGCACTATCTCTTTCGGAAGATGGTGTCCGACGGTTTCAACGAAATACTGGATGGCGACGGTGCTGACAGGCTTTTCTTCGGCATGGTCAGGCAGTTACAATATGCGCGTGTTTTCTGCATTTATCGTATTCTCAAGTCTTTGAGGCTTAATTCGCCGGTTAAGTTTTTTCTGAAAAAAGCGACGAGGGCCGAACCGAGAAAACTGTTTTTACTGCTGAGCAACTGGGACCGGAAGATGTTTCCATATCCCGAAAGACGGATCGACCCCCGTGCCGTTTACGATATCGAGGTAGAAAGAAAAATTTATGAAATGTCGGCCAAACCGTACATCGATCAATACCTGTCGAAATTTGCACAATATGACTTGGGTGGTTTTTTCGCCTACATGTCCTTAAGCCTTTGTCCTGAAATGTTTTTTTATCCGACTTTCGAGATGCAGAATTGTATCCTGGCTCAGCCGGTATCCCCATATTGGTCGGATGAAATGGTAAAGCTGGCAATCAGGATACCAGTTCAATTCAAGATAAAACGGGGTCAGACCAAATACATCCTGAGAAAGGCTGCTTTTTTGTGCAACAGGTCCAATTACTGGTTCTTACCGAAAATCGGCCTGCAAGATTCCTTTTCATTCATCAATAGCACCCCGGTGGGTCGGACCTGGATCCGAAATCTGGAGGACGAAATGAGTCGATCCGAGATACTTGGCGACCTCAGGGAGGCCTTGCATACCAGAGACATCGACACATCTCGGCTCATTAACTTCCACCTCTGGAAAAAAGCCAATAATTTTTGATTTTTGATGAAAAACTGAAGAGGCCTTTGCGATCCATGCTTGCACGAAATCCAATTCTGCAGAGGATAATAGGGGGGCCACAATGAGGGCGTGCGAGTTTTGCTTCATCATGCCCTACCACATCAGCGAGAACCGTGGCGGCGGGGCTGAGGTGCAGGCGTGGCTGCTTGCCAAAGAGCTCGTGCAACGCGGGTATCGTGTTGCCTACATAGCCAAGAGCGTGACGAGCAAGGCCGGCCAAACAACAACACTCGATGGTGTCATGGTTCGCTGGGTGAAGAATACGATGCGGTTTCCCTGGCTGGCTGCTTCGGACTACTATCATGCACTCCTTGAGTTGTCCCCTTCGATCGTCGTGCAGCGAATGACCTCGTTCGAAACCGGGGTGGCTGCCTATTACTGCCGGAAAAAGAAGGTGCCGTTCATTTGGATTTGCACGGACAATTCCGCTCCTTTCAAGTGGCTTTTTCTAAAAAGTCAATGGAGGATTTCAAAGAAGGCCGGCCAGCGCTGGATCAAGCGCCTGGTGTTTCTAGCCAGCGCGGTTGTCACGGATTTTTCTCGCCACTACGGGATGGCCCATACATCTCTCGCCTTTACGCAAAATGATTTTCAAAAAGCCGCCCTGGTTCAGTCATACGGGCTCAAATCGTCGAGGATGCCCTCGGGTCATCACCTGCCTGTCAGTCTCCGGGCCGCGGAGGCAAGACTGAGAGAACGAACCATCCTGTGGGTTGCCAATCTCGGGCCACGCAAACGTCCGGAGCTGTTCGTCGACCTTGCAAGGCAAAACCGGGGGAACCGGGAGTGGAGATTCGTCATGATCGGCAGCAGAGCCGATAAGGCTTATGTGCAAGTGCTTTTCAATGACAAACCCGACAATCTTGAGTGGTTAGGCAGGCTTCACTTTGATGAGGCCCTTTCATGGTTCGATAGGGCTGCATGGTTTGTGAATACATCGGTGGAGGAAGGGGAGGGGTTTCCCAACACTTTTATTCAAGCGTGGCTTCGCGGTGTTCCGGTTTTGACTCTGGGCTGCGATCCAGACGGAGTGATCACCCGGAATGGTCTCGGATTTGTATGCGACACAATTGAGGAAATGGACGAGGTGATCAACCGCGACTGGAGGCCGGAGGTATATGAAAAACTGTCGGGCAGGGTGGAAGAATACGCAAAACAACACCATTCGATTCAAGTCATGACCGATTATTTTCTGATGCAAATCGAACAACACGGCTGGATCGTTAAACGATTGTCAAAATGAATCAATCACAAGATGACTTCATAACCCAAAGACATCCCCTTTTGTCCCTCCTGGTGTGTCCATGCACGGGGGCAGACCTGGTCTACCACGAGTTTGACCGGGCTTCGGCACTCATCAGCGCGCTCGACGGTAGGCTGTACCCGATAATCGACGGGGTTGTGGTGATGGCCCCTGTTGCACAACAAGTGCAAAAACTGTGTAAAGATTTCCTGGACGGGATCAACGGCCATCTCCCCAGTATGAAGGAATACGATGCTGATTTGACAAAGGCCACGCTTTTTCGCGGGAGTGAGAATAAAATCGATCAATGGCACGCAGGGGAAATGGAGTTCTGGGAGGAAAAATTTCGACGCTTGGGCGAATCGGAAAAACCCCAGAATCCAGGCTGGAACAGGACTCTCCCGAGACAGGAAATCATCAAAAGTCTGCCGGAAGGCATTCAGAAAAGCGTGTTGCTTGAAATCGGCTGTGGTGCTTCCCATACACTTTACGATACATGGCAGGATTGTATTCCAAACTATATCGGGCTTGACCTCTCCTTTTATGCGTGCCTTCTCACAAAAAGAACATTCCCTCACGGGCTTTTCATCCAGGCTTCTGCTGAAAATCCCCCCTTTAAAAGGGAAAGTATCGACAACATATTCGCTTACGGTGCCTTTCACCATCTTCCCGATCATGAAGGAAACATACTCCATATCCTGAAATTTCTCCGGCCTGGAGGGCATGTTGTCGGTGCCGATCCGTTGCTTAAAGAGAAAGTCCCGAGGCTCAGACTGCGCGATTGCAAGGCAGTGTGCAATGATGGCGTAACAAGAAACAGTCCACACAACGAATGGATCGACTGGCAGAATCTGCTGGACCTGCTTGGAATGGACGCGGACGTGGTGGCCGAGCTTCGAGAGTATAGCCCGCTTCGCAGCATAATGGTCGAATTCCTGTATGACGGACTCGGTCTCAGGAACAAAAGCTTTGTAAGACTCCTGATGCTGCTCGACAGAGTCTGGCTGGATAGTATTGGAAAGTGTCATGGGGCATTGGGCCCTGCGGCAATCCACTACGCCATCCGAAAGCGCTGATGAGAATTTTCAGCAAGCCCGATGCACCCTTCAGGATTTCCTCCATAAAATCCGGCAACAAAGGGGAATGCTTCCTTTCTCCTGAATGATCGCTGAGAAATGGCTGGAAAAATCAAAAAATAACGGTGTCAAATGCAGAACCAAAGTTGATGTCAGAATTCTGAGGCATAGAACCGAGGAATTTTTGCCATGGTCGATATTCTCTGGATCTCCCCCAATCTCAATCACTACAAAGCCCGCTTCCTGAACAAGCTGGCGACTCAGGGTTCAATACGACTGACAGTGCTGGCAGGCAGGTCTCCCGTCGAACTCGGGCACGCTTCACATGACGGCGAGGAGTCTTTCCAGCGAATTAATGTCTTGGCGGATCGAAACAATTTTTCGTTTCGTCCCGATGTCTATATCGTGCTCACGAAGTTGATCCTCAGCAGGAGTTTTCAGGTTATTCTGATGCCGGCGGAGCGCAAATTCCTGCCATTGATCCTATATCTGAGTTGCATGCGTTTCGAAGGCCGTTACCGGATCGTTACCTATAACCATCCAATGGCTGGTGCGAGTGACCGGTCCCCCGGCTCTGTCAAAAAGAATCTCGTTCGTTTCATGTTTTCCCTGTACGACCGGGTTATTTTCTATACTGAAAAAGGACGGGAGCGTGCCATAACCCGGGGGCTGGTAAGGAAAAGCAAGGCGTTTTTTGCGAACAACACCCTGGACACCCGTGACATCTGGGAAAATTATTCATTTCAAGTTAACGAATCGAAAGACCTGACGATCCTTTTTATCGGACGGTTGATGCCCTACCGGCGTCTCGATATTCTATTCGACTATTTTCAGGAGTTAAAAAGGCTTTGTCCACGCATCCGTCTTGTAATTATCGGCGACGGCCCGCAGTCAGAATGGGTGCAGCGCATGACGGAGGCTGATCCATCCATTCAATGGCGCGGCAGTATCGTTGACGAACGGCGGATTGCCGAGGAGATGAGGCGGGCGCATCTGGTGTTTATGCCGGGGGCCTCAGGTCTATCGGTCGTTCATGCCTTCTGTTATGGGAAGCCCTATGTAACTCTCGCCTCAGGTCCGAACCATGGACCGGAGATTGACTACCTGGTTGACAGAGAAAATGGTCTCCTACTCAAAGGCGACCGAGAAGTCGATTGTGCACGTATCGCGGACCTTCTTCTCGACCGTGAGCAATACCGAATCATGTGCACTGCGGCGTTTTCGACCGCTCAAAGCCTTTCCGTTGACAAATGGTGTGAGAAAATCGTGTCGGCATTGAACTTTGAAGAAGATCAAACCCGTTAAAAGGGAGAAGCAATACCCGGATGACACCGCTGCGATATTGTGGAAGAGATTCGGTTTAAAAGGATTCGAGTCATCATCATGTTCTTCGTAATGACCGCTTTACCGGCAATTTTCCAAGAAGGGGCAAGGGGATCATGATCGCCATCGCTGCCCTGCTGGCAACCATCGCATCGATTGTTCTGCTCTTATTTTCGCCATTCAACGGCGTGTTAACGACCGTTATGCTCAAGTCTTTCGTGGATGCGTCGTGGGATAAAACTTTTCTGGGCATTAATTCACTGCAGACTTTGAGCGTAGCCTTACCCGTATTGATTCTGCCCCGTATATTGTTTTCGCGAACGCGTCGATTTTTCGATATGGAATTGACGGGTATCGCCCTTGCCGTCTTCTTTACGAGCATGATCGGTGTTTCCGGTCTTTTGGCTGCGGGGAAGTTTTACAGCTCAGTCGAATATTTTTTCCGAATTGTAAGCGGATGTATGGGGTTTGTGCTTTTCCAGTACTATTTCAATGAGCGAGAAGCCTTTCGTAAACTCATCCTTTTCCTGCTGCTTGCCGGGCTTTTCCCGGTGCTCGTCGGTATTTACCAGGGGTTGACCGGCACCATGTGGCGTATTGAAACAACCTCAGCGGGCATGTTTCGTTACGTCGGCATGTACCATGACGCATTCACCGTCCGGTATTACGGCTATCAGACTCTGACGGCGATATTACTGTACTGGTCCTACTTCGCTGATAGAAAACTGATCATGAAGGCAATGCTTGCACTGTATGGCTGTGCGACCATTTTTGTCATCTTCAAGGGATACTCTAAGACGGGTTTATTGATTTTTGTCGTATGGGCCTTTATCTGGGCGTTTGTCGCACGTAAGATTCATTGGCTATTGGTGATTGCAGCCGCCGTCATGGTCATCAATTTTACCATGGACAACAGGATTCTAAATGATACGGAACGCGTCTACATGAAAGAGATCGGTGCTTACGAGGGTACCATGGACGAAAAGTACATTCTGTCGGGAAGGATGGTGGTCTGGGAGTCGGCATGGAATAAATGGAATGAAGTCGATACCTTCAAAAAATTGTTCGGATCGGGGGCAAACCCACCCGTGCACAATGAATATCTTCGAATTTTAATCTGTAACGGTATCGTCGGCCTCCTCGTGTTCATTGTTTCGCTCATCATCATCTCGGGGAAGGTGGTTGGCAGAGTTCTCGCCAGGGCGAGTCCGCTCAATGTTACCGCACTGATGGTGCTGTGTATGCTTATCATCGATACCATTGGGCTCCATCCGGGTCTCTATCCGGCATACCAGTGGTATATCTACGGTTTCATAACCCTCGCGCTTTCCGGGGTAACCGGGCTTGACAAATAATTCAGAATAAAATCGCCTGGAATGTTTTCCTGCATAGAGGGTATCGGGCAAAAACAGGGATCACCCACATGAGCGAAAATTATAAAGTGTTGTTCGTCGGGCCGTACCCACCTCCATACGCCGGACCCGAGATTTCCATGAAATACCTGCTTGAATCGCCCCTGACGAAAAGATTCGACGTTTCGTTTCTCAATACAAATTTCAGAAAATCAAACGCAAAAAAAGGCAATATTGATATTTTCTTGGTGGGGGCGTTTTTCTCTTTTGTTGCCAGGCTGATGTGGATGCTTGCAACCAGGAGGCCGTCGCTGGTTTATTCTTTCGTGACGGCAACGCGGCTTGGTTGGCTGGGAAGAGACATCTGGTGCATCGCCATATCCCGTCTTTTTGGCAGAAAAGTGGTGCTTCACATGAGGGGCGGCCATTTCAAGATCAATTACGATGCGAGCGGACGATTGGCCAAGGGGATTATCCGTGGAGCCTGCTCTTTTGTATCCTGCGGAATCGTTCAGGCGAAAGGCCTCAGGAATCAATTCGAGGGGCTGATTCCTGAAGAGCGGATCGTTGTGATTCATAATGCCGTGGACTGCGACCAATACGCCATGCACAACCCAGCCGATTATGACCGGAACATGGTTCTGTTCATGGGCCATCTTTCACCATCAAAGGGATATTGTGATCTGTTAAAGGTAATCCCTGATGTGGTGCGGGCATGTCCTGACGTGGTCTTTCACTTTGCCGGAACAAAGATTAAAAAGGAAACGAACGTTAAACAGAATCAATTGACCGGAGAACAGATCTTTTTCGAAGATCCCGAGGATTGTTTTGAGCGGTACATCAAGGGGCGATGTGAAAAAAATTACGTTTATCATGGAATTGCAGATGAAAATGCCAAGCTTGAATTACTGAGAAAATGCAATTTTTTCGTTCTTCCCTCCTACTCGGAAGGATTTTCGATGGCGGTTCTCGAGGCCCTGTCCATGGGGAAACCGATCGTTACCACACCGGTCGGGGCTCTGGGGGAGGTAATCAGGCATGAAGTACACGGACTTCTCTGCCGGCCCGGCGATCTCGTGGCTTTGAAGAACAATATCCTGATAATGCTGAACAATGCCGCTCTCCGGGAACAAATCAGTATCGAAAACAAGGAATATGTCCGTCAGAATTTTACAATCGAGGTGATTTCCCAAAAGCTGGGTGATTGCTTTGCTTCACTCCTGATCGGTGAAGGGAAGTAAGGTGCAATGAAGCCACTTGTTTTTTATGCCGGTGAAGAATCAGATTTCCGTTTGCCGTTAAGAAACCCTGGGCAAATTTAATGACGGCCAATACGTCCGGTTCAAATATTTGTGACATCCGGAAAATGCAAGGCACCGTACTGGTCCATTCCATGGATCGCTACGATGTCGAACGTATTTATTCCATTTTGTCCGACGAAATATTTTCCCAGATACAACAAGGTGACACAGTCGTTCTTAAACCGAACTGGGTTATGGAATCTCATAAATACCGGCCCGATGACTGGGACTACGTGATTACACATCCTGCGGTGATTACCGGGGTTTTGCTCAAGGTCCTGGAGCGGCTTGCCGGGTCCGGTCGGGTTTTCATAATGGATGGACCTACGACGGAAGCATCGTTTCGCAAACTGATTGGACGCTATCCGGTGGAAAAATGGCAACAATTGGCGGGAACATCAGGCATAACCATTGAGATTGTTGATTTACGCGAACATGAGTGGATCACGGAGAATGATATTGTCGTCGCACGCACCAAACTTCCCGGAGACCCTCTGGGAAAAGTGCAGTTCAATCTTCTCGATGATGAAAGTGAATTCTTCGGACATCGAAAATCTCTACGGGGTTACCAGGGTGCCGACTATGATCGGTCAGAAACCAATCGTGCCCATGACGGCCATACCAATCTTTACAGCGTATCTCGGACTGTTGTCGAAGGGGATGTCTTCATCAATCTCGCCAAGCTCAAGACGCATCGCAAATCGGGAATAACCTGCTGCCTGAAAAATCTCGTGGGCATCAATACTTATAAGAATTATCTGCCGCATCATTCTGAGGGAGGCCCTGCGGAGGGAGGGGATCAATTCCCTGCGGACAATGTCAAGGCCCGGATCGAGGGCCCGCTGGTGAGCTTCCTGAAACAACATGTCCTCAAGAATCCCGTCTTTGCCCGACTCCTGAGTCCGCTCAACAAGTTGGGGAAAAATATTTTCGGCGACAGCCGGCGGGTTGTGCGCAGCGGCAACTGGTACGGCAATGACACCATTTGGCGGATGATCCTTGATCTGAATAAACTGCTCCTGTACGGGAATGCCGACGGCACCCTGCGTGCGGCTGATGCATCGTCGCGTAAACGTTACATCGGTGTGGTAGATGCAATTCGTGCAGGCGAAGGGCACGGCCCGCTGACACCTGAACCGGTGGACATGGGGTATGTCATGTGCGGGACCGATCCGGTTGCCATCGATGCCGTATGCGCCGCGCTCATGGGGTTTGATCCGATGAAGATACCCTGCATTGCTCATGCATTCGCCATCAAAAACCATCCGCTGTGCGATTACCCATACGAGGCAGTCTGTGCGGTGATCGACGGAGTTGAGTTCGCTCTTCATAAACTTCCGAGAGAAAAGATCGTGCCATTTGAACCCCAATTCGGCTGGAAAGGCCATATAGAACGGGAGCCGGGTATAGAATGAGTTGGAGAACGCGGCTTTTAGGCGACGTCACACGCCTTCCCAACCGTTTGAATTTGGCCCTGATGGCAATAAACCGGAATCCCGCTTTCGTCTATGGTCAAGCCTACAGCCGTTACAAGAATGAACTTGTTGCAGGAAACGATGGCAAAGGGCTTGATCCGTTACTCCTGAGAAGCGTGAACGACGCTATTGGCCATGTCGAGTATTACCGCCAGCGATATGGCGGCAGAAAAATCCGCAGCATTGCCGAGTTTGAAGAAACGATCAACTTTATCGACAAGGATGAGATCCTTCAAAATTATGACAGTTTCCTCAATCGCACCGTCGACTTGGCGGAATATGACCAGGGGACGACCGGGGGAACAAGCGGCAAGCCGTTGAAACTCCTGGTACCCCAAAACCGCTATATCGGTGAAATGGCCACCATGCATACACTATGGGGGAAAGCGGGATACCGGTTTGATGTCCGGGGGGTAATCCGAAATCATCGTCTCACAGGCAGAGACTTCATCATCAACCCCATAACCCGCGAGGTGATTTTTGATGGTTTCCGGCTCGATGATCCGTATTTCGGTGTCATCTACCGAGTGCTGAAAAATCTGCAGATCAGATTCATCCATTGTTATCCGTCAACGGCCTACGAGTTCGCTTCTTATCTGTTCAGAAAGGGACTCGATGCTTCTTTCATAAAAGCGTTTTTGTCGGGTTCCGAGAATATTTTTGATTATCAGATCGATCTGATTCAGAACCGAATGGGCATCCGTTTTTACAATTGGTACGGCCATAGCGAAAAGCTTGTTCTGGCGGGTTATTGTGAAAAGGTCGATACCTACCATGTCGAACCAACCTACGGGTACTTTGAGTTGATCGATGAAAAAGGGAACCCCATAAAGGAACCGGGTAAAACCGGAGAAATTGTCGGCACTTCGTTTCACAATCCCGGCATGCCCTTTATCCGGTACCGGACCGGGGATTTCGCCGAATATGTGGGAGACCATTGCCACGCATGCGGCAGACGAGTGCCGATTATAAAAAACGTACGGGGACGATGGAGCGGAGATCGAATATACAATGCAGACGGTTCTTTCGTCACCACCACCGCTCTGAATCTTCACAGCGATCTGTATTCCGCGATCAGCGGCATACAGTATGTTCAGGAGAAAAAGGGCGAACTGATCGTGTTGATCATTAAATCGCCCGAATATCGAATGAATCATGAAAAGGCCCTTTACGAGCATTTCCAATCGAAATTGAAGAAGGATGCATTTGTCCGCATTGAATACACGGATAAATTACGAAAGCTTCCGAATGGTAAGTTTTCCCACATCATCAGCTCCGTGAAAGCCTGAGAAAGCATATGGAACAATTGACCCAGAAATTGAAAGATGGCGAGATGCAGGTGATCGATGTGCCCTTGCCCCTGGTATCGGCCGGCATGGTCCTCGTTCGGAATCATTATTCCCTCATCAGCGCCGGCACCGAAGGCAGCACGGTCAAAGCGGCGCGGGCAGGCTTATTGAACAAGGCCAAGGAACGTCCGCAGCAGGTGAAACAGGTCATCGACGTCATCAAAAGCCAAGGTTTAACGCAGGCTTACCGCGCTGTGATGAAAAAACTCGAGGCCTACTCCCCATTGGGATATTCCTGTGCCGGAGAAGTCATCGCCGTGGCGGCGGACGTGGCCGAATTTTCCGTGGGCGACCTGGTTGCCTGCGGCGGGCTCACAGCCTCACATGCGGAAGTCGTGTCCGTACCGGTCAATCTCTGCGTCAGACTTCCCAGGGATGCCGACCTGAAGCAGGCCGCTTACAACACCTTGGGAGCGATCGCCCTGCAGGGCGTACGCCAGGCCGAGCTCCGTCTGGGGGAATGCTGTGCGGTTATCGGCCTGGGCCTGCTGGGTCAGCTCACGGCCCTGATGCTCAGGGCATCCGGCGTCAAGGTGATCGGAATCGACATCGACTCCCGAATCGTGGAAATCGCGGCGCTTCATTGTGCGGACCTGAGCCTTCACCGGGGTTGCCCGGGCATAGAAGACCGGATCATGACCTTTACCGACGGCCTGGGTTGTGATGCCGTGGTCATCACCGCCGCCACGAATTCGCTGGACCCCATCAATTTTGCCGGGGCGGTGGCGAGGAAGCGCGGCACCGTTGTGATCGTCGGGTCGGTACCGGCCGGTTTCGATCGCGATCCCCACTTCTATCGCAAGGAACTGCAGATCAAAATGTCCTGCTCCTACGGCCCGGGGCGTTATGATCCAGCCTATGAAGAAAAGGGCTTGGATTACCCGCCGGCCTACGTGCGTTGGACGGAAAAGCGAAACATGAAGGCCTTTCAAGACCTGCTTTCCCGAAAGAAGATCGACGTAAGCTACCTGACGACCCATGTTCTTCCCCTGGAGAAGGCCCCGGAGGCATATGATCTTCTGTTGTCCCATGCGGAACCCTTCATCGGCATTCTCATCGAATATGATCATCATAAACCTTTCAATTCCGGCAGGATCCCGGCCAAGTCCGTTTCCGGAGGCGCAGAAACGCCGGCGGTGGCCATCGGTTTTATCGGGGCCGGCTCCTATGCGATGAGTCATCTGCTGCCCAATATTCCCCATGATGGCCGGGTTAAGCTGAAGGGGGTGATCACGGCCGGCGGAACAACGGCGCGTAATGTGGCGGACCGATTTGGCTTCGAGTTTTGCACGGACCGCATCAGCGACATTCTGGATAACGATGAGATTAATACCGTTTTCATTGCCACGCGCCATGACGTCCATGCGAAAATGGTGATCGAAGCCCTCAGGGCGGGAAAACATGTTTTTGTCGAAAAACCCCTGTGCCTCAATGAAAGCCAGTTGCTTGAGATTAAAAATGTCTATCAGAGTTTTCAAGACGTGCCCCCCAGGCTGATAGCGGGTTTCAACAGGAGGTTTTCCCCCAGCTCCGCCGAAATCAAGGAAAGCATCGGTGGCGGCCCGGCGGCCATGCTCTACCGGATTAATTCGGGTGCCGTTCCGGCGGACTCGTGGATCCAGGATCCGGACATGGGGGGACGGATTATCGGCGAGGTGTGCCACTTCATCGATTACCTGACGTACATCAGCGGTTCCTTGCCGGTTTCCGTTTATGCCTGCGCCATGGCCAAACCGGATCATCTGCACGATGTGCTGACCCTCTCCCTGAATTATGCGAACGGATCAATTGGAACCATCTCCTATTTCGCCAACGGCGACAGAAGCGTTTCCAAGGAAAGAATCGAAATTTTTTCCAGCGGCTGCACATCCGTCATCGACGACTTCAAGACCTTTACAATCCACGCCGGCGGCAAGAAAAGCGTGAAAAAACTTCTGAGCCAGGACAAAGGGCAAAAACACCTCGTGCACCGTTTCATCCAGTCGATCCGGGATGGAAGCCCGGCTCCGATCCCGTTTGCAGAAATATACCATACGACGCTGGTCACGTTCAAAGTGATCGAATCCCTCCGCAGTGGCGCGTGCATCCGGATCAATCCATAAGGCGTCCAAAACTTCCGTTTCAAGTCAGAATGATTGCCGCAAATCTGAAATTCTACTGGTTGCGATTGAGAAATGCTTCCATCGCCGAGTTGTCCGACAGATTGAGACAACTGCTATTGATCCATTTTCTGAAGCGGGGCAATATCCAATGGGCACCGGAAGAATCCGCCATTGCACACGCAAGGAGCAGAGACATCTTCTTCCCGGAAATCACCGGTGGGGTCGATCCGCCCATCCTGGAAGCAATCCTGCAGGGCAGGACTTTCTACCTCAGCACCGACCCGCGGAAACTGGTTGAGTTTCAGAAAAATACCTCCACGGTTTTTTTGGACGACATCAATCCCCAGGCTGAACCGGTCGACATTCGTTGCGCCTGGGAGGCGGCGAGGCTGCAACACCTGGCGATTCTCATGGCCTGCAGCGACCGGTCGGGTTTTTCTTCCAGCCACTGTCTGGAATTCGTAAAATTTCATCTGTGCAAATGGATCGGAGAAAACCCCTTTCCCTACGGCGCCCATTACATGTCCGTTATGGAATCCGGACTGAGGATCCCCGTCTTCCTGTACGCATTGACAAATCTCAAGGACCTGAGCCGGGCGGAAGCCGACCGAATTCTCTCCAGCCTGTATGTTCACGCCTGGTGGATATCAAAGCGGCTTTCACTCTATTCGTCGCTTGGCAATCACACCATCGCGGAAGCGGCCGGGCTGGTCTTCGGCGGGGTCGTTTTTCAAAATGCCGAACAGGGCAGACGGTGGCTGGAGAGAGGAATCGGTCTTCTCGGGCAAGAATTACCACACCAGATCCTGGATGATGGGGGGCCGGCGGAGCAGTCCCTGGGTTACCATCGTTTCGTCCTGGATCTTTACTGGCTGGTGATCGGCCTCCTCGAGCTTAACCGCATTTCCGACTGCAGCGAATGGAAGCCCAGGCTCATGCAGGGAGAAAAATTTCTACGCCGTTTTGAGGATGGTCACGGCCATTATCCTGCAATCGGCGACAGTGATGACGGCCATGCTTTCGCCCCCGGCCTTCATCCCAAATGCGCCGTGCCTGGTGTCGAGTGGGAAACGGTGACCCATTTCCCGGACACGGGCTACACGATCTTCCGGCCGGACCATGATGTATGGTTGTCCTTCGACCACGGCCCTCTGGGAATGCCGCCCTTTTACAATCACGGCCATGCCGACGCCTTATCGATCGTGCTTTCCAAAAAAGACACGCCCTTCATCGTCGACCCGGGCACCTACCGCTACAATAACGAACCGCGATGGCGCCGTTATTTCAAAAGCACCCGTTGCCATAACACCGTCTCGATCGATGATTGCGATCAGGCTTATCAGGAAACGGGTTTTGTCTGGTCCCATCCCTATCGAGCCCGCCTTCACCAGGCGGAAGAGACGGAACGGGGATACATGCTGGAGGCTTCGCATGACGGCTACGAAAGATTGAAAAAACCCGTCCGTCACCACCGCACACTTTTTATAAACGGAAACGGCACGATCAGGATTCTGGACACATTCACGGGGAAGGGAATGCATGATTTCGAACTGAACTTCCACCTGCATCCGGAGGTCATTGCTTTTCGTAAAGAAAACCGCTGGATTCTTGTACGGGATCAACTGAAAATATCCCTGGGTTCCCTCGACGGAAAGAGCTTCCGGCTCGTCAAAGGGCAGAAAGAACCGATCCTGGGGTGGTATTCGCCGGCTTACGGGGTGAAAGTGGAAACGGGAGTCCTTACCTGCCGGATCAGGGAGGATGTGGGGCGGGCCGCTTTCACGACCCTGATCCGCATGGAAGGCGACTGAAACAGGACGAGAATCGACTGGGGAGGATCCGGTGACCCAAAAACGACTGCCCATCCTCGATATCTGGGTGGACCCCATCGGCATGGCAGAGGTGCTGGAACGGGTTTCTTTATTCGTGGAACAGGGGGAAAGGGCCCATGTCATCTATGCTTCGAACCCGGAAAAAAATTTCTCGGTCCCCAAAAATCCCCATCTTTATCGTTGTTTCCAGGATGCGGATCTCCTGATTCCCGACGGAGTCGGTATGGTCGTCGCGGCCAGGATTCTTTACGGCGTGAATATCGAACGGGTTACGGGTTGCGATCTCATGCAAAACATCTGCGTCCTGGCCGCCGCCAAGGGGTATAAAATATTTCTTTACGGGGCGAAAGAAGAGGTCAGCAAGCAGGCGGCGGAAATGCTCAGGGAGCGCTATCCGGGCATTCAAATTGCGGGCCGTGCCAACGGCTACATTCCCCCGGGGCGGATGGATGAACTGGTTGCGTCGATCAATGAATCCGGCGCCCAGATCCTCTTTGTGGCCCTCGGTTCCCCGGCGCAGGAGAACTGGGTGGCCTCTTACAAAAACCGGCTGGCACACGTCCGGTTATGCCAGGGCATCGGCGGGACACTCGATGTCGTGGCCGGCACGGTCAAGAGGGCTCCGGATCTCTTCCGCCGGTTGGGCCTGGAATGGCTTTACCGGTTGATCGAGGATCCCTCGCGGTGGCACCGCCAGCGGATATTGCCCATTTTCGTCTGGCGCGTGGTATGGGCAAAAATCAAATCTTTATCGGCCGGGGGAAGGAAACGGGTTTGAAAGTTCTCCTGGTCGCCGGTGCCCGGCCCAACTTCATGAAAATTTCCCCGATTTACCGGGTCTCACGGCAATTCAGGGGTTTGGATTGCAAAATCGTCCATACGGGCCAGCACTACGACCACGAGATGTCACAGGCTTTTTTCGACGAACTGGACATCCCCGAGCCGGCCTACCATCTCAAGGCCGGCTCCGGCAGCCATGCCGTGCAGACGGCCCGGATCATGGTCTCCTTCGAAAAGGTTTGCGAAAACGAGAAACCCGACGTGGTCATGGTGGTCGGCGATGTCAATTCCACGCTCGCCTGCAGTATCGTGGCCAAGAAGCTCTGCCTGAAAGTTGCCCACGTTGAGGCGGGGCTCCGCAGTTTCGATCTGACCATGCCGGAAGAAATCAACCGGATGGTGACGGACGCCATCGCGGATTATTTCTTCGTAACCGAGGAAAGCGGTGTCGAGAATCTCCTCCGTGAAGGAAAAGCGCGTTACAGGATATTCTTCGTCGGCCATGTGATGATCGATAATCTTCTGTACCAGTTTTCGAAGTTAACCGGGGGCAGGGGAGATCATTTTCATACCTATCCTCTGAAACAAACTTTCCCTCGATATGCTTTTCTTACATTGCACCGGCCGTCCAATGTCGACGATTCGCAAACCTTTGGAAACATTGCCCTGGCCTTGAACGATATCGCCGCCCAAAGACCCATTTTCTTTCCGGTTCACCCCCGTACGAGAAAAAGGATCGACCAGTTCAAGATCAAGTTTTCCGAAAACATTGTCATGCTCCCCCCCCTTTCCTTCACCGAATCGCTTTTCTTATGGAAAGATGCCGAGGCCGTTATCACCGACAGCGGCGGCTTGCAGGAAGAAACGACGGCCCTTCGGAAGCCCTGCGTCACCATCCGGGAAAACACGGAACGGCCGGTTACCGTGGAGTTGGGGACCAACGTCCTCGCCGGCACGAAAAGGGAAAGTATTCTGGAAGCCTATCTGCAAAGCCTGGAAAAGGCAAAACGGGCGGTTGTGCCCGACAAATGGGATGGCCTCGCCTCGCAACGGATCTGGCAGGCGCTGATGAAGGAGGAGGGGCATGCTGAAGTGGATCGATGAAATCAGAATAACGCCCCTGTCCTGGCTTAAAGCCGGAATTTACGCCTGTGCCGTTGTCCTTGTTTATTACAGCGCCTTAACTCAGCTGGTTTTGCATGACTGGGCCAAGGGGGACTATTCCCACTGCATGCTGATTCCATTCGTTGTACTGTATCTTTTCTGGGAAAAGCGTCATGCCCTGATTTCCCTCCCGTCGACACCGTCATGGAGCGGCCTGGTCCCGCTTTTCCTGGGGTTCGCTCTTTTCTGGCTGGGCGAACTCGGCGGGGAAGTCTTCACGATGTATATTTCACTGTACCTGGTCATTGTCGGTCTGTCATGGCTGCACCTGGGCTGGAAGAAGGTGAAAACCGCCGGTTTCGCCTTTATCATGATGCTCGCCATGTTCCCTTTTCCCAATTTCATCAATGTCAGACTGTCCCTTTACCTGAAACTGCTTTCCTCCCAGTTGGGAGTCTGGCTCCTTCACTTGTACGGCATGTCGGCCTACCGGGAAGGCAACATCATCGACCTGGGATTCACTCAGCTCCAGGTGGCCGATGCCTGCAGCGGGCTTCGCTACCTGATCCCGCTGATGATCCTGGCCCTGATTCTGGCACACTGGTTCAAGGCGCGTCTCTGGAAGAGAGTTTTTTTGTTCTTGACCTCCATCCCGGTCGCCGTCTTCGTCAACAGCTTTCGCATTGCCCTGACAGGCGTTCTCTACAGCATCCTGGGACCGGCCGTGGCGGAGGAGTTCTTTCATGGGTTTTCCGGTTGGCTCATCTTCCTTTTCACACTGGGTGTTTTGCTTATCGAGATGTGGATTCTTAAAAAAATCGGCAGGGAAGGGGGGGAATCACACTTAACCGAAGAAACGCCCCCGAAGGCGGTCGTCCAGGATCAAGAAGCCCTCTCCCCGGAGAGTGTCCTCCGCGGGCTCCGACAGCCACGGTTCCTGGTGACCCTGTCGCTTCTCCTCCTGATCCTGTTTTTTTCCCAAGGGATCGAGTTCCGGGGGAAAATCCCCATTGCCAAGCCCCTGGATCGTTTTCCCCTCCAGGTGGGGCAATGGACCGGAACGCCGCAGCAGATAGAACGGCAATTCATCGAGACCCTCGATTTCAGCGACTACACCATGATCGATTACTCGAACCATCAAGGGCAGACGATCAACCTCTATATCGCCTATTATGAAAGCCAGCGAAAAGGAGAATCCATCCATTCTCCCGAGACCTGCCTGCCCGGCAGCGGCTGGGACTTCAGAGAGGCAGACGGGAGACCCGTCGTGAGTGCCGATAACCGCTCTTTTCACGTCACGTTGGCCTACATGACCAAGGGAGAGACGGAAGAACTGGTTTATTACTGGTTTCCCCAGCGGGGCCGCATCCTGACCAGTCTTTACCAACTGAAGTTCTACGCATTCTGGGATGCCTTGACGAAACAAAGAACCGATGGCGCCCTGATCCGGATCATCACCCCCGTATACCCGGCCGAAAACCGGAAAACGGCGGAAGCCCGGCTGCATGGCTTCACCCGGGAGATCGCCCCCTTGATTGATCAATTCATACCCGGCAGCGATGTGCAAAGATGACGGACTTCATGCCGTCTCCATGCAGGTAAGGACAAGCGGAAAGGCTTATGAACTATTTCTCTGCACTGCTTCTGTCTCTTCTGCTGACAATCACCGTCACTCCGATCCTGGTCCGCGCGGGACGGCGATTCGGCATCGTGGATATCCCGAACGCGAGAAAGATCCATACGCAGCCCGTTCCCCGTGTCGGTGGGGTGGCCATCGCCCTGGGGTGCCTTGTCACGACTGTTCTGTTGCAACCGGGCAGTGACTTTATCGTGGCCTACCTGGCTGGTGCAGGAATCCTCGTTGTCCTGGGGATGGTGGATGACATCCGTGGAGTTGACTACCGGGTCAAATTCCCGGTACAGCTGATCGCGGCCCTGATCGTTGTTTTCTACGGCGGTGTACGAATCACTTCCCTGGGGGGATTGCTGCCCGAGGGGTCAACGCTGCACCCGTGGCTGGGATGCGTCCTGACGCTTCTGGCGATCGTCGGCGTAACCAACGCGATCAACCTGGCCGACGGCCTGGACGGATTGGCAGGAGGGGTGTGTTTCTTATGCCTCTGCAGCATCTCGTTTTTTGCCTATGTGACGGAGCAAACGGTCATCCTGTACCTTGCCGTCACGTTGGCCGGGGCCGTCTTCGGTTTCCTGCGTTTCAATACGTATCCGGCAACGCTTTTCATGGGCGATGCCGGCAGTCTTTTCCTGGGATTCTCCATGATTACCCTATCTTTGGCGATCACCCAGGACGCGACACCGTTGAGTCCGCTGCTGCCGCTTCTGATCCTGGGGTTACCCGTTCTGGACACGATTACGGTGATGGCGGAGCGGATCGCCCATGGCCGTTCACCATTTGCGGCCGACAAGAGCCACCTTCACCACCGGATCATGCGTCTGGGGTTTTCTCACTCGGAATCGGTTTTCCTGATTTATCTATTACAGGCAGGACTGATCACGGCGGCCATCTTTTTACGCTATCACTCAGAATGGCTGATCCTGGCCGGTTACCTGGTTTTTTCGGGCGCAATCCTGGCCGTTTTTTCCGCAGCCGCCAAGACCGGATGGAAAGTCAAGCGCTTTGATCTGATCGACCGGGTCATTAAAGGGCGACTGAAGGCGATGATCCTGGCAGGTCTTTTGTCCAGGATGACATTTCGAACCGTCGAGTACGGTCTGCCGCTCTTACTTTGGATGACGTGCTTTGTTCCCGCAACCGTACCCCTTTATTTCCAAATCCTGTCGGGGGGATTGTTGGGGCTTCTTTCCTCCGCCTTCCTGATGTCGAATAGATGGCTACGGCGCAGCGCGCTTTCACTTAGCCTATACCTGTTCATTCCCGTTCTCGTTTTCTCGGCCGTAACCCACATGGCCCCCTGGATGGGAACGTATTACCAGGCAGTTTACGGTGCCGTTTTCCTGGTTTTGCTGTTCTTCGTCGTTTTGGTCCTGAAATTTTCCCGGCGGAAGAGGGGATTCCATATAACGCCGATGGATTTTCTGATCCTGTTTCTGGTTTTCGTCGTACCCATGATTCTCGGCCCCTACCAGCAATACGAAAATTTCAGGCTGATCATGGCCATGACAATCATGCTGTTTTTCAGTTACGAGGTCCTGATGGGGGAACTGAGAGAAAATCTCGTCCGTCTGGCCGTCATGACCATGACGTCCCTGCTGACCATCGTCATCCGGGGCTTCACGTAACGAGAGACATTGTACACCGTAACACCATGCATATTAAACCCTTACCGGGAAATTAAGTTTTTGACAATCGCATGGCTCATGTCTATCCTGTGAGCGTAAGGCTCTATTCATTATGCATGCTGGCGCAGGAACACATGGGGAAAGAGACGCTTTGATCCCATAATGAATCAGGAGTGAATACAATGCAAAAAAGACTTTTGGCTTTGCTGCCTGTTTTCGTGTTCCTGTCTCTGGTGCTCGCGGCCTGCGGCGGACCGGAAGAGAAGAAAATGAAGTTTTACAACCGGGGCCAAACCCTTTTCGAAAAGGGTGACTACGTCAAGGCAGCCCTGGAGTTCAAGAACGCCGTTCAGATCGACCCGAAATTTGTCGATGGCTACTTCATGCTGGGCAAGATTTCCCTGCATCAGAAAAACCTGCAGAAGGCTTACGGGAATTTCAGCAAGGCGGTTCAACTCAAACCCGACTTTTACCCCGCTCAGATCGAAATCGGCAAACTCATGCTGCGGGTACGTCAACCGGACAAGGCCCTGGAAAAGGCCGAATTCGTCTTGCGGCATGATCCGCGTAACGTGGACGCCATGCTGCTCAAGGTAGCGGTCCTGGTCGAGAAAAGGGATTCGAAAGAGGCGGAAGCTTACCTGGACGGCATGCTGAAGCAGAAGATCCGCCATCCCGATGTTTTCCGTCTGCTGGCGGCAGTCCGCGTTACGGTGGGGGACCGGACAGGGGCGGAACAGGTGCTGCAGGCAGGAATTCAATCAAATCCAAAGTCTTCCGAACTCTACATCGGCCTGGCAGAACTTTACGTAGCGGAAAAGCGGATACCCGAGGCCGTCCCGCCCATGCGGAAGGTGGTTGAACTCGATCCCGGGAATGTTCAAAACAAGTTTATCCTGGCTAAATTGCTCTATGCAACGGGAAATCAACAGCAGGCATCCGATCTCATCCGGTCAGCGGTGGCGGCTGACCCTGAAAACGAGAATGTGAGAATCCAGGCGGCTGGATTTTACCTGTCGAAGGACCAAATCCCGGCAGCCGAAAGGGAACTCAAGGAGGGGCTGAAACAAATTCGCGGCAGTTACAAACTCCGGTTCCACCTGGCCGAGCTGTACTTGAAAACGGGAAGAATAAACCAGGCGGAAGGAACGCTCAAAGAATGTCTCGGCCTGGATCGAAATCCGGCGAAACCCGAGGTCATTCAGGCGAAAAACGGTTTGGCCAAGCTCAATCTCATAAAACGGGATCTCGTTGCGGCAAGGCAATACGTTGATGAAGTGCTCAAACAGAATCCCAAGGACGTGGATGCCCACTTCATCAAGGGGAGTATCCACCTGGCCAGGGGAGAGGGCGCAAGCGCCATCCCGGAGTTTCAAGTTGTCGTGACGGAGCGCCCGAATTACATTGCCGGTTATGTGCGTCTTGCCGAGGCCCAGCTCATTAACCGGGAAACGAAGCTGGCAATGGACACGCTTCAGAAGGCCGCAAAGATCAATCCCCAATCCCGGGAACTCTCCGGAGCCATGGCCCGGCTCTACATCCTGATGGGAGATTTCCGGCAGGCCGAGGGGCAACTCGTGAAGTTTCTGGCATCCAACCCCGATGACCTCGGCATCCGGGCCGAATTGGGCGATCTTTTCGTCGCCGGGAGAGAGTTGACCCGGGCGGAAGGCGAATACCGCCAGATTAAGAAAAAAGCCCCGGGGCAGCCCCTCGGGTATGCTAAACTCGGTGGTCTGTATATGGGCCAAGGGAAATGGAACATGGCGGCTGCTGAATTCGAACAGGCGGTTAAACTCGATCCACGCTCCGGTCTCCTTTATACGTCCTTAATACAGGCTTATGTCGCACAGAAAAAGTTCGCCGGGGCCATTGAGAGCTGTGAATCACGGATTCGCCAGAACCCCGGGGACGCCCTGTCCTACAACCTATTGGGCCAGATTTACGCGATCCAAAAGGATTATGCAAAAGCGGAAAAAGCGTTCAAGCAAGCGACAGAAATCGATCCCCTCTGGCCGGAACCCCTCAACAACACGGCCAAACTCTACTTGGCCCAGGGGCAACAGGAACTGGCCATTAACCGGTTACAGGAAGCCCTGAAGACCAACCCCAAAAACCAGTCTTCCTCTTTTCTGCTCGGTCTGATCTACGAACAGAGTGGAAAATACGAACAGGCGATCGGGATTTACGAGCAGTTGATCCAGAAGAATCCGGATTTCTGGGCGGCTTCGAACAATCTGGCTTTTCTCCTGGCGGACCATGGAAAAACAAAAACGGAACGGGAACGAGCCCTTCTCTTGGCCAAGCGGGCTTACGTAGCCAATCCCGAGAGTGCAGGGATCATGGACACCCTGGGCTGGGCCTCTTACAAAAACGGAGATTTTAAATCCGCCGCGGAATTCATCAGCCGGGCCTATGCGAGAATGCCCGAATCCCCCGTCATCACCTACCACCTGGGGATGATCCTTTACAAAGAAGGTAAGGTAGCGGAGGCGCGGGAAAAATTCAAGAAAGCCACCGCCGCGAAGGAAAATTTCTACGGGAAAGAGGAAGCCGGAAGGCTTGCGAAAGGGATTTAGGAATGTCCCGGTCGGGCAGGCAAACATCAAGAAGAGGGGAGGGAGCTCGTCGTGAAAAAGATGCTGTTATTTACATTTTGTGTGTTGTTTTGGGGAATAACCGTTGCCGAGGCGGCGACGGAGGGTGGATCGTCCCCCGGTGCCGATTACCTCATCGGTCCGGGGGATGTCCTGGACATTTCTATCTGGAAGGACGAAGCCCTGACGAAGTCGGTCCTGGTACTGCCGGACGGAAGGATTTCCTTCCCCCTGATCGGAATCCTCAAAGCCGCCGGCAAAACCCTCCCGGATCTGAAGAAGGAAATTGAGGTCAAAATCAGCAAGTACCTGACCGATCCGGTCCTGACGGTGGGTGTGAATCAGGTCAACAGCATGATCATCTATATCATCGGCCGGGTCAACGCCCCCGGAAAATTCATCCTGAACAGCAACGTCAACGTGCTCCAGGCACTGGCCATGGCAGGTGGGTTGAATCCGTTCGCCAAAAAATCCAGCATCAAAATCTTCAGGCAGGACGGGGGAAAAACGGAGAGCTTTCCTTTCAACTACGATGAGGTGGTCAGGGGAAGCCGTTTGGATCAGAATATTACCTTGCAAAGGGGGGATGTCCTTGTCGTGCCGTAAATTCCCGCAACGGATGCCCCCCGCCGGCCAAGGCCGCATCCGGAAACGGCGGTTCAGGGCCGCAATGTTCTGGCTGGCAGTTTCCCTTATCTTCATGCTGCTTCCTGCCGAAACCGGGGCCCAGCAATGGCAACTCCTCGGCACGCTGTCCGTCAAGGAGGAATACAGCGACAACCTCTTTTTCGACGACAAATCCCCGATGGATGACTTCATTACTACCGTCACCCCGGGCCTGCAAATCAGACGCAACACGGAGCGCCTGCAGTTGGGGCTTGTCGCCAGGATGGAGCGGCTCACGTACATGAGCGAAGGCGATATGGACGCCACGGAGCAGTATTATGAAGGTTCTTTCGGCCTCGCCCTGACGCCCCGGCTCTCCCTTACCGGACGGGCCGGATACGAAAAAAACTCAAGGCCGGACCGTGATCTCGAAACGACGGGACTGGTGGTGAGAACCACAAAGAGCGAACGATACAGCTACGATCTATCCGGAAATTACAGGATTTCCGATGCGATGACCGGAACCCTTTCCTACAGTTATATCAACACGCGCTACGAGGGCGAAGAAAACGGGGACACCGAATCACACGGGTTAAATTTTGCGCTCAGCCGGGACCTGGGGTTTTTTCTTCCCATGTCGCAAGGACGCGTCAGTTTGGGTTACAATCGAAATATTTACAAGGATGCAACAGACGACAATTACCAATTGAGGGTGGGATTCAACCAGAATTTCAGCGAGACATGGAGTCTTTCACTGGATGTAGGAGGAAGCTACACCCGCTCCCGCTTCGACGTACGGGAAATCCGGTACACTCCGGATCCGGTTTGGGTGCGCAGGGAGGAGGAGACCAGCGACTGGGGCGCCATCGGAAAGGCGGTTTTATCCTGGAAAGGTGAGAGCTCGGGCGTCACTTTCTTTCTGAGCCGCGACGTCTCACCCGCCGGCGACCGGGGTACCTCGACGACCCGTACCGCGGTGGGCTGGAGCATGACCGGTCAGTTCAACGCAGACCTGAGCGGAAGCCTCTCCGGCCGGTATTTTCTGAACGAGGCCGACCCGAAACAGTATTCTCAAGCGGAAATCGACGAAGAAAGCTACTCGGTCAACGTCGGGGTCAGGTACGTTTTGACGGATGAGTTCGGCGTCGAAGCGTCTTACTCTTATACGAAAATCCAGGACAACGTCGATGAAACGGATGCCGAGCGGAATCTCTTCATGGTCCGCTTCTATGTTCAACATGCGTTTCTGGAGTAGCCGCGCGCAAAGCCGGAGGCCCATGGCCGGGTGAATTCATCAGCAAAAGGAGATTCAATGGAAGAGGACGCAACCATTCATGATTTGCTGGCCATTCTGAAAAGAAGGAAGTGGAGCCTCATTGTACCGGCCGTCGCCGTTTTTCTGATCGCCCTGGTCACTGCCGTCATCATCCCGCCAACTTATCGGTCCAGTTCAACGATCCTCATTGAAGATCAGGAGCTGTCACGGGAATATGTTGCCTCTTTCGTATCGGGATTCGCGGAACAGCGGCTTCAGATGATCAACCAGCGGATCATGAGTACGGCAAGGCTGATGGAAATCATCAACCGCTTCAACCTTTACGCCGGGTATCGGAAATACCTGAGCACCGAGGAAATCATCGACCTCATGCGAAAGGATACCAAGTTGGAAACGATCAGCGCCAATGTCATCGACAGTCGTTCCGGAGCGGCCAAGACAGCCACGATCGCCTTCAGCCTTTCATACGAGGGGAAAAATCCCGAGGTGGTGCAGCAGGTTGCTTCCGCCCTGGCTTCCGTTTACCTGGAAGAGAACCTCAAGGTCAGGGAGCAGCAGACAACAGGGGCTTACAAGTTCCTGGAGGATGAGGCAAACGATCTCAAGGGACAGTTAGCGGCCATCGACGCAAAGATTTCCGTTTTCAAGAGCCAGAACGTGACGGCCCTGCCGGAACTGTTCCCAACTAATCTACAGGTACTGGACCGGATCGACCGGGATATTGACATGACAAAGGCCCAATTGGGAAGTCTCAAGGAACGGCAGAGCTTTCTCCAGTCCCAATTGGCCACTCTGCCCAAAGAAGGAACGGACAAGGCTTTCCTGAAACAACTGAAAGCCGACCTCGTCCAGTTGGAGAGCCGTTTTTCCGATCACCATCCCGACGTCATCAAAACAAAAACGGAAATCGCCAAGCTGGAAGCGCGCATCAAGAGCGAATCCGCAGGACAGGCAGGAAGCTCGGCAGAGGATACGCCCGACAACGATGCATACATAGCCCTTGCCGCCCAGTTGGCCGGGATTGAAACGGAGATCAATTCGGCCAACCACCAGTTATGGGACCTCAATCGAAAACGCGACCTGTATCGCCGGCGGATCGATTCCTCCCCCAAGGTAGACGAAGTTTACAAGACCCTGATGGCGGAGCGCAACAACACCCAATCAAAATATGACGATCTGATGAAAAAAACGCTTGAAGCCAAGGTCGCGCAGGGGCTGGAAAAAGGCCAAATGGGGGAACGCTTTACCCTGATCGACCCGGCACGGTTGCCGGAAAAGCCTGTCAAACCGAACGTTCCCGCCATTCTGCTTGTCGGATTGTTCCTGGGTATCGGTTCCGGCGTCGGCATGGCGGCGTTACGCGAACACCTGGACCGGTCCGTTCGTAGTGTCAATGAACTCGCCAAGGCAACGGGTAAGCCCGTTTTGGCGGGTCTGCCGGAAATTGTTACCTGGGAGGACAGGCAGCAGGAGAAACAGATCCTCAAAAAGATCTTCATCGTCCTGATCGGTCTGGTTGTAATCGCGATCGTGCTGGTCCATTTCCTGGTGATGGATTTGGATATCTTGTGGACCCAGTTCATTCGGCGGATTTTTGCCTGACCTTTATTGCTTGATGAAGACGTAAAAAATCCCTTATTTTTATTCCGATGAGTGCAGACGGAGAGGAATCTCTCCTCATAATAGATTTAGCACGGGATGTATTTCCCATGGCATCGAAGGGCTCATCATGCTGAATTTTTCTCGGCGCCCAAAAGAGATCAGCCACACGTCATTCCAAGGAGGAGGGTAGAGTGAACATCATTAAAGAGGTGATCAGGAAAATCGGCAAGCGGGCTCCGATGGAGTGCAAAACAGAGGAGAATATCCCCAACTATGCGGCGAGGGAAAAAGCGGGCTGGGTTTCGCCGGCGTACATAAAGTCCCGGTCTGCAATCATAGACCCCATGGTCGCAGAGAAAAACCGCTGTGTCGCAGTTTTCCCCAATGCTCCCGAAATGGAGGCGTTCCGGATTCTCCGCCGAAAAATTCTTAATCTGGCGGAAAACAAAGGGTGGAATACGTTCATGATAACCAGCGCACTTCCCGGTGAGGGGAAAACCCTCACCGCCATCAACCTGAGTTTGACTTTTGCACGGGAATTTCACCAGACCGTGCTGCTGGTCGACTGCGATCTGCGGAAACAGAACATATACAGCATGCTCGGTATAAAAAGCGAAAAAGGATTGATCGATTACCTTTTACGAGACACTTGTCTTGAAGACCTGATTATCTGGCCGAACATCGACAAGTTCACCCTGATATCCGGGGGCAGGAGCGCACAAGACAGTGCCGAACTGCTTGGCTCTCAGAAGATGAAAGAACTTTTTGCGGACATGAAAAGCCGCTACACGGACCGCTTCGTGATCTTCGATGTCCCGCCCCTTCTGAGTGGGGCCGATGCGCTTACCTTCATGTCCCTGGTGGATGGCGTACTGCTGGTGGTGCAAGCCGACAAGACCTCCGTTGAAGACGTCAACCGGTCACTGGAAATGATTCCGACCGGAAAACTGCTGGGCCTGGTTGTCAATCGTCAAAAGGGGCCGGTAGAGGAATACCATTCTTATCCAAAGAAACCGTAACGGCATTCCGGCAATCAAGCCGTCAACGGACAACCCGGGCAAAATTGACAAAGCCGTAAAAAGCCACAAGAGATTTTTCGCGGCTTGCGTCCCTCAAGATGCCCGAAACAGATTTTTTGCGGGACCGTAGACGCCGGTTTTTCCGGCGGAACCGGACCGGATCGGACGCAGTAACGTGAAGGGGCAGGTCATGACCGCCCCTTTCTTTGTTCCTTGCGGAAGGAATCCATCCGCGACTCCGTCGCAACAAGCACCCGATTTCCCGGAAGCCATTACCTGAAGGCGGTTTACAGCGCCTGTCGCGGAGAGAAACGATTCGGCTGTTTTTTGTCTTCGAGGAGGATCCGATATTGCGCAACGGGCCATCTTGGTGTAAAAATTGAATAGTATCGAAAGGGTAGATAATGACGGCTGAGTGCTGATTCGGAAAGCGACTCGTGAGATTAAATACAAAAATCATCATTACAATGACCATCGTCGGGTTCTTTCTGGTTGCGATTCTGTCCATGGTGGCCGGGCTCGTTTTCTATCGCGGCTTTGCCCATATCGAAAAGGACGAAGCACAGGAAGAAGTGAAACGGGTCATCCAAATTCTCAGAAACGAAGAACGTTTTTTAAATGAAACCGCTGCAGATTATTCGGGATGGGACGATACGTACGCCTTTGTCCGTGACGGCAACAGAAACTACATTGAATCCAATCTGACGGAAGCCACCTTCTCGAGGCTGAAACTCAATTTGTTCGTTCTGATCGATTCATCAGGCAAAATCAGGTTCGCGAGAGGATTCGATCTGAAACGAAACAGAAAGATCCCTGTTTCACGAGCCTTCAAGGAATACCTTAACGCCGACAGCCCCCTTTTAAAACATACCGGCGCTCAAAACGCACGGAAGGGAATCCTCCTGCTTCCGGAGGGGCCGATGATCGTCTGTTCACAACCGGTACTGACCAGCCATTACCGGGGACCCAGCAGGGGGACCCTGATCATGGGCCGCATGATAGATGACCGGATGATCCAAAAATTGAAAGATCTGTCCAAATCATCCGTTTCCCTGGAGAGAATTGATGAAACGAGGCGGGATGATTCAGGGCGATACGGGGCAAACCCTGCCCGTGCGGAAGAAACGGTCCAAATCAAGGTGATCGGAAGGAACCTGCTGCAAGGCGAAGCCGTTATCCGGGATATCTACGGGAGACCCGCTCTGTTGCTTCACGTCGATGTTCCGCGCGAAATGCTGGAACAAGCCAAGCTGACCATGATCTATTTTTTTATTTCCCTCATTCTGATTGCGATTCTTTTTACGATTGCCGTGACCATATCGGTAAACCGGATTGTTCTCTCGCGCCTTCGGAAGCTCAGCCTCGCCGTTCGCGACATCCATGTAGACCATGTTGCTTCGCCGATTCTCAGGCTATCCGGAAATGATGAAATAACCATGCTGAGCCGGGACATGAACACCCTCGTCGATAAAATCGGGGAATATCAGGGCCGAATGAAGGAAGCCGGCGATGTGCTTCAAAGAACCAACGAACAACTGGAACGGGAAATCGAGGATCATCGCCGAACTTTAAGGGCGCTGCAGGAATCTGAAAATAAATTCAGAGATTTGTCCGAAAAATCGATTGTCGGAATTTATCTTTATCAGGATGATCGATTCAAATACGCCAATGCGGAATTTGCCAATATATGCGGATATTCAACAGAAGAAATCACGGAAGGTTTAGATTTTGAAGACCTGACCTTTCCGGAAGACCTGCCTTTTGTGAAAGAAAACGTGTACAGAAAGATGTCCGGCGAAGAAAACTCGATCCGCTATGAATTCAGAATCATCACGAAGAATCGGAAAATAAGGCATGCGGAAGTGTACAGCTCCCGGACCTCCTATCTGGGAAAACCTGCTGTTATTGGAACCCTGCTGGACATAACGGAGCGCAAACAGATGGAAGAAAGGCGCCGGCAGCTGGAAGAGCGGCTGCAACGGGCGGAAAAGATGGAGGCCCTGGGCCTGCTGACGGGAGGGGTGGCTCATGATCTCAACAACGTGCTGGGGACTTCGCTCGGCTATTCGGAACTGCTTCTCGATGAGGTCGAGACGTCCAACTCCATCAGGGAGGATGTGACGAATATCCGGGATGCGAGCCGTAAAGCGGCGGCGATTATTCAGGATATGATGACCATCGCCCGCAGGGGCGTCCAGGCCCGGGAGGTGGTCAACCTGAACGTCGCGGTCCGGGATTTTCTGGAGGGGCCGGAGTTGGGAAAAATTCTCGCCTGTCACCCCGATGTGCGAATCGAGACCAGCCTGGAAAAGGCTTTGCTGAACATTCTGGGATCTCCCCATCAACTCGGCAAAACAATCATGAACCTCGTCTCCAACGCCGTCGAAGCCATGCCGAAGGGGGGCCTGATGACGATCGAGACCGGCAATCGCTATCTGGACCGGCCCGTTCAGGGATACGACGAAGTCCGGGAAGGGGATTACGTCGTTCTCTCCGTGTCCGACACGGGAGAAGGCATCTCCGCCTATGACATCGAGCGCATCTTCGAACCGTTTTACACGAAGAAGGTCATGGGAAGAAGCGGGACCGGTTTGGGACTGTCCGTGGTGTGGGGAACGGTCAAGGACCATAACGGTTACATCGACGTCCGGAGCGTCGAAGGGCGGGGGAGCGCCTTCACGCTGTATTTCCCGGTCACGCGGGACGAACTTGCCGAAGCCCACACGGACGTATCGATGTCCGAATACATGGGGCGGGGGGAATCGATCCTGATCGTGGACGACGTCGAAGCCCAGCGGGAACTGGCGGCCCGGATGCTGGAAAAGCTGAACTACCGTGTCCGGACAGCCCGAAGCGGCGAGGCCGCGGTGGAATACCTGCAGGATCACCGGGCGGACCTGATCGTCCTGGACATGATCATGGACCCGGGCATGGACGGCCTGGACACCTACCGCAAGATCGTCGAAGTCCATCCCCGCCAGAAGGCGGTCATCGTGAGCGGGTATTCCGAAACGGATCGGGTCAGGCGGACCCAGGCGCTGGGTGCGGGAAAGTATATCAAAAAACCTTATACACTGGAAATGATTGGAACGGCCGTCAGAAAAGAACTTGACAGGCCGGCATGACAACATCCTCTTTTTTGCGAAAATGAGTACCCCGTTTTCATCGAGAAAAAACAGGCACAAGGAAGAACCGGAACGGAAGGACTGCTTTTCCTGCCTCTTTTTCTTCATCACCCACGACCGGCGTTTCCCCTATGGATGCAGAGCGGCGGGCTTCAAGTCCCGGATTATGCCCTCAAGGGAGATGTACGTTCATTCCGGAATCCCGTGCCAACTTTTTCAAAATAAAGAGAGAGCCTCTTGATTGCTCTGCGGTGATTGAACATGACGCCGACAAAACCCAGTCCCGGAAAACATCATGAACGGATGTCCTTTTTCTCAAAACTCCGAGGCTCGACTAGGAAACACGGACGCCAAGCGCCCATACGATGGCGGCGCGTTGTTGCCGCTTTGCGCCTCTGTATGGTCGGCGCTTGTTTTCTTTTCTCTCCGCTTCATTTGAATGACGCGGTTTCGGAGGACCGCATCGCCGGCTCAAAAACCGGGACTTTCTACCAGATTACGATCAGCATCGGGGATAGAAAACTGCGGCTTTACAGGTATCAAGAACCGGAAGGATTGGCCCTGGTCAGGGAGTACGATGTGGCAACCGCCGCCAGGGGGCTGAAGCCGCAACCGATGGGACCGGGCAGAATCACCAAAATCGAATTCAACCCCCACTGGTATCCACCGCCGGTGACGAGGGCCACGTTCAAGGAACGGGGAATCCATCTTCCCGCTGTTGTGCCGCCGGGTGATCCCTTGAATTACATGGGAGCTTTTAAAATCCACATCTCACATTGCACGTCTCGCGGCTGCTTTTACCGGATTCACGGCAACAACGACAGGAGTAAAATCGGCAAACGCGTAACGGGAGGCTGCGTACGAATGTACAATGAGGAAGGCGTGGCGCTGGCTCGCCTTGTCCCCATCGGGACAAGGGTGATCATCGTTCCCTGATCGAAAACGGAAAGAATATTTTGTTTCCGTGCTTTCCACATCCCGGCTTTTTCTGATAAGAATGCTTTTAAGAAGGGACATGCAGGGCATGATTCCCAAATCATCTTGATAAAACGATGTGATAAAGGAGAAAAGAATGGGCATTCACGAGTCAGCCGGAAAACCGGCGCCAAGAGCCATCCTTGCCAATATTCCGCGGCTGGTCTCCGCCTACTATACCAATCGGCCGGATATTTCCGATCCTTCCCAGCGCGTCTCGTTCGGAACCTCCGGTCATCGCGGTTCTTCATTCCGAAACAGCTTCAACGAAGACCATATCCTCGCCGTCAGCCAGGCAATCTGCCGGTACAGAAAATCCGAAGAAATCGGGGGTCCTCTCTTCATGGGAATGGACACCCATGCCCTTTCCGAACCCGCCTTGGCCACGGCCATCGAGGTTTTTGCGGCCAACGGTGTAACCGTGATGATCCAGAAAGGTCTCCGTTACACACCCACACCGGTCATATCGCATGCCGTTTTGACGCATAACCGGCGAAGGGAAGGGGGGATCGCCGACGGTGTCGTGATCACGCCATCCCATAACCCCCCTGAAGACGGCGGATTCAAGTATAACCCACCCCACGGAGGCCCCGCCGACACAGGGGTAACAAAAATCATCGAGACAATGGCCAATGATTTCATCGCCCAGGGTACGCAGAAAATATCGAGAATACCCCTTGAAAAAGCCATGAAATCGGGTTTCGTAAAAGAATACGATTACGTCACGCCCTATGTTCAAGATCTCTCTTTAGTCATTGACATGGAATCGATTGCCAAAGCAGGCCTCAGGATCGGTGTCGATCCTCTGGGAGGCGCCGCCATCGACTTTTGGGACCCCATTTCAGAGATCCACGGCATTTCCCTGGATGTGGTAAACCGGGTTATCGACCCGACCTTCTCCTTCATGACCCTGGACAAGGACGGAAAAATCCGCATGGACTGCTCTTCCAAATATGCCATGGAACGCCTGATCCAGATGAAGAGCCGCTTCGATATTGCCTTCGGCAATGACACGGATGTCGATCGACACGGAATCGTCACCCCAACCGCGGGTCTGATGAATCCGAATCATTTCCTGTCCGTCGCCATCGATTACCTTTTCCGGAACCGTCCGAACTGGAGAAAGGACGCATCCGTGGGAAAAACCCTGGTTTCGACATCCATGATCGACCGCATCGCGGCGGATCTGGGAAGGCGTCTTAACGAGGTACCCGTGGGTTTCAAGTGGTTTGTCCCGGGTTTGCTTGACGGATCCTGCGGTTTTGGCGGTGAAGAAAGCGCCGGCGCCTCTTTCCTGAAAAAGGACGGCACCGTCTGGACCACGGACAAAGACGGCATGATCATGGATCTGCTGGCGTGCGAAATCATGGCGAAAACAGGCAGAGATCCCTCCATGCTCTATCAGGAACTCGAAAACAGGTTCGGCAGTCCTTCCTATACACGGATCGACGCTCCGGCAACACCGAAGCAGAAGGAAATTCTCGCGAAACTTTCACCGGAGAGGATCAAGGCGGAGGAACTCGCGGGAGAAAGGATTACCGCCATATTAACCCGTGCCCCCGGAAACGGGGCGGAAATAGGAGGCTTGAAAGTCGTTTCTCCAAACGGCTGGTTTGCCGCGCGACCTTCCGGTACCGAGGATGTCTATAAGATATACGCGGAAAGTTTCCTGGGCGAAGATCACCGTCAAGAAATTGAAAAAGAGGCTGTCACCATTGTGAAGGATGCTTTCGAAAAAGAAAGCCGGGAATCACCGCCACAGAAATCTTGAATCCCGCGGTTAATTTTTGTTGATTATCAAGACGGTTAGTGGTAATGAAAGCACCGTTCCGCAAGAATGGTGCGGGAACCGTTTTTTTTAAGATCTTCAGTCTTTGGGGGATCGTTCAAGGGTAGGACAACGGACTCTGACTCCGTGAATGGGGGTTCGAATCCCTCTCCCCCAGCCAA
>Ga0302246_1000229_pt1 | contig 56480 bp, 43 predicted proteins | sample AAG_UR_Trp_MG_FD_193533 | JGI IMG/M metagenome (GOLD analysis project Ga0302246, IMG submission 193533) | Enriched activated sludge microbial communities from anaerobic digester in WTTP, New Holstein, Wisconsin, United States - AAG_UR_Trp | ecosystem: Engineered > Bioreactor > Anaerobic >... | reverse complement strand
GCGCAGCTCCATATCCCCCGGGTGTACAAGTGGATCATCAAGTACATCACTCCCGCATTTCTCCTGGTGATTCTCGGTACATGGATCATGCAGCAGGGGTGGTCGACCATGATCATGGAAAATGTCAGGGCGGAAGACGCACCGTATGTGCTCTTTACCCGCCTGGGTCTTTTGAGCCTGCTTGTTGTTCTGGCCTCGCTGGTCCACATATGGCACAAAAAAACCTCTCGGGGAGAAGAGATTCCGCACTCGTAGGTCAACTCAACTGTTCAATCGATTGGACGATATTGATTGTATGCACGACTTCCCGTGCTTGCTAAATTCGAATTCCCATTCGATGTAAAAGCCGGGCATTAAAATCGCACATGGGAAACAATATGAGAAAAGACAAAAATGTTTTTTCGACGAGTTCAGAAAATCCATCGTCGACGATACAGCCATCAAATCAGCGGCAAAGAAACGGACAAGCTAACGAGGCACGATCCATACGGCAATGAACGCATCGCAGGAATCCCATATGACCGGATAATGGGAAAAGTGACAGCCGATAAAGAAACCTTTTTCGAGAATAGGAGGCTGAGTTATGAATAAAATGGAAGCACTGAAGTTCCTGGCAAGTGAACACCACGTCGTCCCGGAAGAATTGGATGTGACGGTAGGATATTTCAACCCTGCCGACGCCCTGGGGGTGGCCCGCCTGTTCTACGCCGTATACGGCGACGCCTATCCGATCGACACCTACTATATTCCCGAGCGCCTTGTGGAAGAGAATGAACGTGGGAATATACGCAGCGTTGTTGCCCGCACATCCGGTGGCGATGTGGTTTCCCACACCGCCCTTTATCGCAGTTCTTCTCCGAACCCCAATCTCTACGAAGCGGGGTTGTCGTTGACCCTGCCCTCCTATCGCTCCACCAGGGCTTTTCTCGGCCTCATCCCCCTGGCGAATGCCCTGGTCGGACATGACGGGATTGACGGTTATTTTGCGGAGAATGTCTGCAACCACCTCGTTTCCCAGAAAATCACCTGGAACGCCAAGGCGCAGGAAACCGCACTGGAGCCTGCGCTCATGCCGGCCAGCACCTATGAAATCGAGCAGAACGCCGATGGCCGGGTGGGGTGCATCATTTTCTTCCGAATAGCGCGGGATTGTCGCAGAACACTGTACATCCCGCCCTCCTACCGGGAAGAACTGGCGTATCTGCTGGACGGCCTGAATCTCGACCGCGAACTGGTTGAGGCCGACGTTTTCCCCGCCGCCGGCGGCGGAAAGCTGGAGGTAAGGCGGTTTGACTTCGCAGGTGTTGCCCGTTGCACAATTACCTCACCGGGAACAGGCCTCGCAGAACAGCTGGCAGACCTTGAACGGGAACTGCGTACGGATGGTTACGCACAGATTCAGATCTTCGTGAATCTGGGGGAACAATGGTCAGGCTCAGTAGTGGAGATATTGCGGAACAGGGGCTATTACCTCGGGGGGCTCCTGCCGGTCTGGTTCGGAAGCGATGGCCTGTTGATGCAGAAGCACTTCGTGGACCCGGGTTTCGACTCCCTCCATATCTATTCCAAACGGGGCCGTTACATAACAGACATGATTCGCCATGATTGGGAACGAAGCAGAAAATAGGAAAATAGGGGTCAAATCTTTCATCTTGACAATTGGAACGGGGTGCCGGGAATTCAGCACCCTGTTCCTGGAATCGGCCTGCCCGGAGACGGACCGGTCTTCCACGTTTTTTCCCCCGGAAACGGTCCGTTGCCGGTATTCCGTCAGCAACCGCAAAGAAAACAGCGACAGAAACACTCTGCGGCCGCCTGCGTTTTAACCCGACCACCTGTAATTTCATCATCGAAAAATGCGCGATCAATATAAAAAACCCGTGCAATGGTCCCCTTTTTTCGAAGGCTTTTAGAGCCCCTAAACAGGTATCCAAAAATATTTTGGATAAAGAATCAGTCGATGAGCTGATATACAATACCCGAAGCCAGAGAGACAGACTCATCATGGAACTTCAAGCCCGGTGTGGCTTGAGAATTGGTGAGGTTTTGAAGATCAAGGTCTCCGATATTTCTGAAAGAAAGCTTCTGATTAGGGAACCGAAATCCGGGAAGGAAGGCGAAGTTGCCTTCATGTCAGAACAAGTTGCAAGGCGCGTAGATGAATACATAAGATCGAAAAACTTGTCCGCTGACAGCAGGCTCTTTCCGATATCGTATTCAACGGCCAGGTCAATGATCATTAAACTCGGAAGCAAGCTTAACCTTAAAGGTTGCGCCTCATGACCTTCGCAGATACTCGGCGACGCACGCAAGCCGAAATGGCATCCCGTTGGAGATCATATCGAAGATCATCCTGAGACATCAGGATCTGAAGACGACCCAGGTGTATCTTGGAAAAGTCAGCGAGTCAGAGGCAATCAGATGGATGGATATACTCCACGCCAAGTAGTGCGGTCCATCCTTACCGATTGAAGTCAGACGTCTTTGGGGCTATAAAATTCAAGCAAAAATTTTACAGAAATTGAGAACGGAAAGGGAAGTTGCGATTTAACTGGTACCTTACTTCGTGAAGTTGTTGAAAATGGCTTTTTGCACGGACAGAATATTACGATCGGTAATCAGCAGAGCCGAGGCGGGATCTCTTTGCAATTTATGGATATTACATTTCCATTATTTAAGAGTACTCGGGGGATGCAGCTCAACGAATGGCTTCGGACAATTCGTCGAAACACGACTTTTCACCGCCCTATTACATGGGAAGAAGGCTTCTTAACCGCCGCTAATTGCAGATGCTAAGGTATTGCGCAGCAGGATGGTAATTAAAAGCTGTAATTAAAAGTTTGTACCTATACTCGGGAATTGTGATAATAAAACTACAGGGATGTGAAAGAGCTACGACGGAGAACAGAGTCCAAACAATCCAGCATAGAGTCGAAAATTGTTGATAGCATGCGCGGTTACTTCAATAACGACAAAGGGAAGATGGGAGATTGGGAACTTTCGATCATCGATTCGGTCAAACGGTCCTTCGAGAAGCTGCCCCGTGAGCGCGACTGACCTCTCATCCTTCACTGCATAACGTGACTCTGTCTTTGAAAGGCAATACCGAATGACCCATCGAAAGATCTTCCTTGGAGTCCTGTTTGCGGTCGTGACCGGATGTTCGCTGGCTCCTACCTATGAACGGCCTGTTCTGCCCACGGCTGCGGTTTATCCCGAAGCGAACGGTGCAGCCACACAGACCACTCCGGCTGCTGAACGACTTGGCTGGCGCGATTTTTTTGCAGACATCAGACTCCAGGAATTAATCGCGAAAGCCCTGGAGAACAACCGCGATCTGCGAATCGCGATGCAGCGGGTGGAGGAGGCTCGCGCTCGCTACGGCATCGTGCGCGCAGAACAGTTCCCCAGCATCAGTGCCGACGCCGTGGGTGAGCGGTCGAGAGTGCCGGGCGACTTGTCGTTCACCGGACAGGCCATGACTTCGGCACAATACCAGGCCAGCCTGAATCTCAACGCATGGGAGCTTGATTTCTGGGGCCGTGTGCGAAACCTTTCTGCCGCGGCGCTGGAATCCTACCTTGCAACGGACGAAGCCAGTCGCGCTATTGCCATAAGCTTGGTCGCAGAGGTTGCCAACACGTATCTCCTCGATCGGGAACTGGACGAATTGATCGACATCGCGCAATCTACGCTTACCACCCGCGCTGAATCCTATCGTATCATGAAGCGACGATACGAGGTGGGGTACGCCTCGAAGCTGGATGCCGTCCAAGCAGAGGTACTGTTCAATCAGGCGCGCGCCGACCTGGCGGTGTTGCTGCGCAGGCGGGATCAAAACCGCAACGCGTTGACGCTTCTGGTCGGCGTCCCCCTCGCGTTTGAGACCCAGCCGTTGTCCCGGATTGAACCGGGTTTTGTAAGTGAAATTTCTGTTGGACTACCCTCCGATTTGCTGCTTAACCGTCCGGATGTCATCGCTGCCGAGCATCGCTTGAAGTCGGCCAATGCCGACATCGGCGCCGCCCGCGCGGCCTTTTTCCCGCGTATTGTGCTGACCGGCGGCGTAGGCACGGCCAGCGCTGAATTGAACGGTCTGTTTGGCTCGGGCAGCAACGTCTGGAGTTTTTTGCCGAGCGTGTCGCTGCCGATCTTTGACGGGGGTCGCAATCTGGCCAATCTCGACCTGTCGGAAGTGCGCCGCAATATAGCTGTCGCCGACTACGAGCGAACTATTCAAGGCGCCTTCCGAGAAGTGGCTGATGCGCTGGCCGGGCATCACTGGCTCGCTGAGCAGGTCGTTGCCCAGCAGGCGACCCTGGCGGCTCAGACAGAACGGGCGCGTCTGGCCGGGTTACGTTATCAAAGCGGTGCGGCACCGTACCTTGAGGTCCTAGATGCAGAACGCGACCGATTTCAGGCCGAACAGGCACTGGTGCAGGCGCGGCGGGTACTGCTGTCCAGCAGCGTGAACCTCTATGCGGCCCTGGGCGGCGGTACTGCGCCTAAGGCGAAATAATTCAAACGGCACGATGAGCTTCGTGAAACGGTGGGAAAGATGGCTATGACCAAGCAGCAGAAGAAATGGTTGATCAGAATCGCAGGGTTACTGTTTCTGGGTGCCCTGGGTGTCTTTTCTTGGCAGAAATTTGTCGTGGATGACCGAAACAAGGGTCTTGTCAGCGGCAACGGCCGTATTGAGGCGGTCGAGGTCGACGTGGCCACCAAAACAGCCGGTCGGCTGAAGGATATCCTGGTACGGGAAGGGGATCTGGTCTCCGCTGGGCAGGTCGTTGCGACGATGGACACGGAAGTCCTTGAAGCACAGAAGCGGCAGGCCGAAGCGCAGCTTAAACAGGCAGCAAGCGCCGTCGAGACGGCGCGGAGTCAACTCTCGCAGCGCGAAAGCGAAAAAGCGGCCGCGCAAGCGGTGGTCGAGCAGCGCGAGGCCGAACTGGGCGTCGCCCGGAAGCGTGCGACCCGCTCATCAACTCTCTCTTATGAAGGGGCCAGTTCGCAACAGGAAGCCGATGACGACAATGCGCGGGTCCAGAGTGCCGGTGCCGCCGTCAGCGCCGCTCGTGCTCAGCTTGCCGCAGCCGAGGCGGCCATCGCGACGGCGCGCTCCGGGATTGCCGGCGCTCAGTCGGCCGTCGAAGCCGCAAGGGCCACGGTCGAACGTATCCAGGCCGATATCAAGGACAGCGCCCTTAAGTCTCCACGCGAAGGGCGGGTGCAGTACCGTGTGGCTCAACCCGGCGAAGTACTCGGCGCCGGTGGCCGCGTGCTGAACCTGGTGGACCTGAGCGATGTCTACATGACCTTTTTCTTGCCGACAGCTGCGGCAGGAAGGGTCGCCATCGGCACCGAGGTGCGGCTGGTGCTCGACGCGGCCCCCCAGTATGTGATCCCGGCGAACGTGTCGTTTGTTGCCAATGTGGCCCAGTTCACCCCCAAAACCGTGGAAACGGCCAGCGAGCGCGAGAAGCTGATGTTTCGCATTCGAGCGCAGATCCCGGTGGATCTGCTCAGAAAACATATCACCTATGTGAAGACTGGGTTACCCGGCATGGCCTATATAAGGCTGGATCCCGCTGCGGCGTGGCCGGACCATTTGCAGGTGAAAGCTACGCCATGAGTGAGCGTGACCCCGTAGCCGACACTCTGCCGTCCGCGAGGCAGCCTGTGGCCCGCCTGCAAGACGTCAGCCTGCGGTACGGCAAGATGGTAGCACTCGACGCCGTAAGCCTCGACGTCCCGGCAGGCTGCACGGTCGGCCTGATCGGCCCGGACGGCGTCGGCAAGTCCAGCCTGATGTCGCTGGTGGCCGGTGCTCGTGTGGTCCAGACGGGCCGGGTGGAGGCGCTGGGGGGCAGCATGGCCAGTGTGCGTCACCGCAATCAAGTATGCCCGCACATCGCCTATATGCCGCAGGGACTCGGCAAGAATCTCTACCCGACCCTATCCGTTGAGGAAAACCTGCAGTTTTTCGGACGCCTGTTCGGCCACGACGCGGCCGAGCGTCGGCGGCGCATCGACGGACTGACGACCGCCACCGGCCTCCATCCCTTTCTCAGCCGTCCGGTGGGCAAACTTTCGGGCGGCATGAAACAGAAACTGGGCCTGTGCTGTGCATTGATCCACGACCCGGACCTGCTCATCCTCGACGAGCCGACCACCGGTGTCGATCCGCTGGCACGCAGCCAGTTCTGGGATCTGATTGGGCGCATTCGCGCTGAGCGACCCGGGATGAGCGTGATCGTCGCTACCGCCTACATGGACGAAGCCGAGCACTTCGACTGGCTGGTGGCGATGGATGCGGGCCGTATCCTGGCCACTGGAATGCCGCAGGAACTGCGCGAGCGGACCGGCACCGCATCGCTGGAAGCGGCATTCATAGAACTGCTGCCGGAAGAGAAGAAGCGAGGCCACCGGGCCGTCGTGGTACCGCCCCTCACTGCAGGCGAGGATGATGCAGAGGTCGCCATCGAGGCCCGTGACCTGACCATGCGTTTCGGCGACTTCACAGCCGTGGACCACGTGAGCTTCCGCATCCACCGCGGAGAGATCTTCGGCTTCCTCGGCTCCAACGGCTGCGGCAAAACCACCACGATGAAGATGCTCACCGGCCTGCTGCCGGCAAGCGAGGGACGGGCCTGGCTCTTCGGCCGCGAGGTGGACCCGCACGACATCGCCACGCGACGGCGCGTCGGCTACATGTCGCAGGCATTTTCCCTGTACTCAGAGCTCACCGTGCATCAGAACCTGGTTCTGCATGCGCGCCTGTTCAGCGTACCGGAAGCGGATATTACGCCGCGGGTCGAGGCCATGGTGTCCCGTTTCGGCCTCAGCGGCGTACTCGGCACCCTGCCGGACAATCTGCCGCTGGGCATCCGCCAGCGCCTGTCGCTGGCGGTAGCGATGGTGCATGAACCGGAACTCCTTATTCTCGATGAACCGACCTCGGGAGTCGACCCCATCGCCCGCGACAACTTCTGGCAGTTCATGATCGACCTGGCACGCACGGATCAGGTCACGATCTTCATCTCGACACACTTCATGAACGAGGCTGAACGCTGCGACCGCATCTCGCTGATGCACGCCGGACAGGTGCTGGTCAGCGACGCCCCGGCCGAGCTGGTGAAGAAGCGAGGTGTCGCAACGCTGGAACAGGCCTTCATTGCCTACCTGGAGGATGCCGGCGCGCAAGGCGAGCAGACGGAACCCTCCGCAAGCGCGGCCACCGCCCCTTCTGCTACGGCCGCCGGTACGGCTCGCGGGCCGTCCGGCACAACGCACCGTCGCCGTTTCAGTGCGGCACGCGCTTTCAGCTATTCGCTCCGCGAGACGCTGGAACTGAAGCGCGATCCGGTGCGCGGTACGCTGGCGCTGTTGGGTAGCCTGCTGCTGATGATCGTCATAGGTTACGGCATCAATATGGACGTAGAGGCTCTCAGCTTCGCGGTGCTCGATCGCGACCAGACCACGCTGAGCCGGAACTACACGCTGAACCTTTCCGGGTCGCGCTATTTCGTCGAGCATCCGCCGATCATTGGCTACGATGACCTCGACCGCCGCATGCGGAACGGCGAGCTGTCGCTTGCGATCGAGATCCCGCCCGGGTTTGCCCGCGACGTGAAGCGCGGCACCCCGGTCCAGATCGGCGCTTGGATCGACGGCGCGATGCCCTCGCGCGCTGAAACCGTGAAGGGTTACGTGCAGGGAATGCACCGAGCCTGGCTGGTTGACATGGCAAAGACCCGGCTCAGCCAGGACACCGTCGCCGGTTCAGCCACCATTGAGACGCGCTTTCGCTACAACCCGGACGTGAAGAGCCTGCCGGCTATGGTACCGGCGGTGATCCCGCTCTTGCTGCTGATGATTCCGGCCATGCTGACCGCGCTTTCGGTGGTGCGCGAGAAGGAGCTGGGCTCCATCATCAACCTCTACGTGACCCCGGTCACCCGAACTGAGTTCCTGCTCGGCAAGCAACTGCCCTACATCGTTATGGCGATGGTGAATTTCCTGCTGATGACGCTGCTGGCGATCACCCTGTTCGGCGTCCCGGTGAAGGGCAGTTTCGTTACTCTGGCCCTGGCTGCATTGATCTTCGTCCTCTTTGCCACCGGCTTCGGCCTATTCGCCTCCACCTTCACCCGCAGCCAGATCGCGGCGATGTTCGTGGCCATGATCGGCACCATGCTCCCGGCGATTCAGTTCGCCGGCCTGCTCAACCCGGTGTCCTCGCTGGAGGGTGTCGGTGCGGTCATTGGGCGGATCTATCCGGTCACGTATTTCCTCACAATCAGCCGCGGTGTGTTCAGCAAGGCGCTGACATTATCCGACCTGTACGCCTTGTTCGGCCCGATGCTGCTAGCGGTTCCGGTCATTATCGTGCTGTCGATTGCTCTACTGAAGAAACAGGACACTTGACGATGAGCCGTGCGTCCAATATCTATCGCCTGGGCATCAAGGAACTGTGGAGCTTGGTCCGTGACCCGATCATGCTCGTATTGATTGCATATTCCTTCACGGTGGCAGTCTACATTGCCGCCACCGCAATGCCCGATTCCCTGCACAAGGCGGCGATCGCGATCGTGGATGAAGACCGATCGCCGCTGTCGGAGCGTATCACCTCGGCCTTTTATCCCCCGCACTTCATGACACCGAGCAGGATATCCCTGACTCAGGTCGATCCGGGCATGGATGCCGGCGAGTTTACCTTCGCACTCGATATTCCGCCGGACTTCCAGCTCGATGTGCTGGCCGGACGCAGCCCTGTCATACAGCTCAATGTCGACGCGACACGGATGAGCCAAGCATTTACCGGCAGCGGCTATATCCAGCAAATCACTTTCGATGAAGTCAGCGAGTTCGTCCAACGTTACCGCAGCAACGCCAGGCAGCAGGTCGATCTTGTCTTGCGCGCGCGCTTCAACCCGGCCTTGACGCCGGCCTGGTTCGGCTCGCTGATGGAGATCATCAACGCCGTCACTATGTTGTCGATCATTCTCTCAGGTGCGGCGCTGATCCGCGAACGCGAGCATGGCACCATCGAGCATTTGCTCGTGATGCCGGTTACCCCCGGCGAGATCATGCTCGCCAAGGTCTGGTCGATGGGATTGGTGGTCCTGCTGGCAACGGCCTTTTCACTGGGTTTTATCGTTCAAGGCGTGCTGCGTGTGCCGATCGAAGGCTCGGTGTGGCTGTTCCTGTTCTGCTCGGGGCTGCACCTGTTCGCAACCACTTCGATGGGCATCTTCATGGCGACTCTGGCACGCTCGATGCCGCAATTTGGTCTGTTGATGATGCTGACACTGCTGCCGCTGCAGATGCTATCGGGGGGCACAACGCCGCGCGAGAGTATGCCGGAGTTCGCCCAGAACGTGATGCTGGCCGCACCGACCACTCACTTTGTATCCGCATCCCAGGCGATTCTCTACCGTGGCGCAGGCCTGGAAGTGGTGTGGCCGCAGTTCCTCGCCCTCGTTGCGATCGGTATGGTGTTCTTCATCGTCGCCCTGACCCGCTTCCGCAAAACGATAGGAGCCATGGCATAAGGCAGCGGTGCAGAGCGCGGAACAGAGGAATGGGAGTATGTCAAAATAAGTGTGGATTTAGGAAGACTTGGCCAGCAGATCGCACAGTGAATCGTAACAGAATTTCCTCTCCAAAGCAGGGCATTCATCGGATCAGACCATTACAAACGCAAATCTACAATATGTTTTACTTACTGGACATAAAGCTTAGTAGGTGAACTCAGCGATTCCACCGATTGGACAAGATTAAAAATCAGTAGATCGACTTTTTTGTGCGTAACTTCCTGTAATGTTTCTTCCCAATCTCGGCTTAAAATGCTGCCTTACAATCAATAATTGTTACACCGAGAATTAAAAAACAGAGCGAATATCCCTTGAACAGGGGTTATCTGTGCATCCTTCTCTTACCCCCCACCAACCCAGACATGCCGCGGCCAATCAATTAAGCCAGGGGTGTCCCGAAATCGTATCTCCGTTTTACGTATTTCATAATAACGTCAATCTCGACCTTTTGCACACCGTCTATATGACTGAGACGGTTGTATACAAGATCATGAAGCTCTTCCAAATTCTTGACGACGAATTCGGCGTTTAAATCGGATCTGCCGGTTGTAGCGACTATGTACCACAATTCCTTGAATTGACTGATCGAGCTTATTACGTTTTCCATCTTTGTCATGTCAACGCTGATGTAGAGATCACCGGTGATTTCAAAGCCGAGTTTGAGAGGGTTTGATACTGCGACGATCTGGATAATTTCATCATCTATAAGGCGTTTTATTCTCCCCCGTATTGTTGCCTCCGAGACGCCAAGCAACTTTCCTATTTCCGTGTTGCTTATTCTGCCGTCCGATTGAAGAATCGTGATTATCTTGGCGTCGAGGTCATCGATATTTCTTTTTTCAACAGTCATAAAGCCATCCAATCCTAATGATAAGCGAGTTTTGCTGACGGAAAAAGGAACACCGGCGTAAGCTCACAACTATCTAATAAAGTTTATCGAGTTCCTCTTGCTTCATTGTAAAGACATGCTCTGGACCTGGGAAGGCCCCTGTCTCGACCTCTGTCTTGTACTGAATAACCGCTTCCCGGATCATGGATGTAAGATTGGCATATTGTTTTGCGAACTTTGGAGTGAACCGTTCAAAGAGACCGACCGTGTCATGATACACAAGGACCTGTCCGTCACAGTCCTTTCCTGCACCGATCCCTATGGTGGGAATCCTTAACTCTTCCGTGATCCTTGCCGCCAGAGAAGCCGGTATACATTCAAAGACAATCATAAACGCCCCGGCCTCTTCCAGGTCCTTTGCAGACTGTATAAGTTTCCTGGCCCCTTCCGCGTCTTTTCCCTGTACCTTGAACCCGCTCAGCATCGTTGCCGTTTGCGGGGTCAGCCCTATATGGGCGCAGACCGGTATCCCCGCTTTCACAATGGCCCTGACAGTGGAGGCGAATTCACTTCCTCCTTCCAATTTCACTGCATCACATCCAGCCTCTTTGATAAAACGCCCGGCGTTTTCAACCGCCTTTTCATCGCTTACCTGATAGGACATGAAAGGCATGTCCGCAATAAGAAAGGCGCTCTCAATCCCCCTGGCGGCCGCTTTGGACATGAACAACATCTCCTCCATGGTAACGGGCACGGTTGATTCATACCCAAGGGCAACCATGCCTCCGGAATCGCCGACGAGAACTGTGTCGATTCCAGCCTGATCCAATAATCTCGCCGTGGGATAATCGTAAGCCGTGAGCATGGTGATCTTCTGTTTTTTTTGCTTCTTTTCCTGTAATTCAGCGATGGTGACTTTTTTCCTGCTCATGTTTTATCTGCCTCCTAAATGGGTTTGGTTAGAAACGGAAGACGATTATACGATTATCGACGTTTTAGTCAACATATATTTCGATATTATGCTGACAAATATTTAATAAATACGATTTTAGCAAATAGGCTTTTAAAGGGGTCAAATCTTTCATCTTGACAATTGGAACCGCATGCCTGGAATTCCGTACCCTGGAAACTCGGGGACGCCATACCAGTTTCCCTTTTATTTTCACTCCCACTTTCTCTGATCTACAATCAGCGGAAACTGGATGTTCCGTTCCTTCCGATCTATCTGAATTTTTCCGTCAAATTTGTTCCTTAGACAGGAAACAAAAAATGATGAACAATACCGACGGTTCGTTATTGATGACGGATACTTATCTTATTTCTACGCATAGAACTTTTTTCTGTTTCAAATTGTAAGAGCAGAAAAGTTGGTCAAACACCACCAGCAGACACCCGCTTGCCGACGGGTAGCTTTATCCCAAAACTATTTGTCATTTCGAGGAGCGCAGCGGCGAGAAATCTTAAGGTTTGCTTCTGCTTCTGCAAAACAATGAAAAAGTCCGTTGACCGACAGTATTCTATTATTCACAAATGGTTTGCCAAACCATCTTAAAGAAATACAATGCACACATGAAAACGAAGCTGGGAAAACAGGAAATGCAGTTGTTGGCTTACATCCAGATGCGTAAACGCCGGACTGTCAAGACCGGTGAACTGCTCGATCCGCTGCAATTGAGTCGTGATCAGGAACGGGAACTGTTCCGCCGCATGGCCCGTGGCGGTCTGATCGCACGGGTACGTCCGGGTCTTTATCTCGTTCCCGAACAACTGCCCCTCGGCGGCTCCTGGAGTCCCGACGAATTTCTGGCGCTGAACACCCTGATGGAAGACAGGAACGGACGTTACCAGATTTGCGGCCCCAATGCCTTCAATCGCTACGGATTTGACGAGCAAATACCCAGCCGCGTTTATGCCTATAATAACCGGATCTCCGGTGAACGCACCATCGGAGTAATCGAGCTTACTTTGATTAAGGTGACCAACAACCGTCTTGGCGATACGGATCAGGGCCAAACAGCCGTGTATGCCTCCCGGGTCCGGACACTGATCGACGCCGTATATGATTGGTCACGGTTCAACAGCCTGCCCCGGGCCTACGACTGGATCAGGCAGGAATTGAAGGAAAAGCGTGTCAGTATGGAGGAACTGGTGACTGCCGCCTTACGTTATGGCGACAAGGGAACAATCCGACGCATGGGCGCTTTAAAGGAAAAATACTTGTCCATGATGATCCCGTCGGGATTTCTTCGACATCGATTACGCCGTGAGAAAACTTGATTTCCATCCGTTGGAAAGAGAGGCGATCGAACTGGTAAAGAAAAAACTTGCTGTTCCAGGGAACGAACCGGTTGATGTATCGCCGCAGCGACTGGCATCGCTTCGAAAACAGCGGAATGCTCGGTTAAAGCCTGTTCTGCGCTCATCCGATTTCAAAGAATTCGATCTGGAACGCTCCTTTGGGATCGTGCTTTCCGTAGCGTCGGCGATCACGGCAAGCCAGGCAGGGCTATCCGGGACATAAAAAGTCCGTTGACCGAGGGTAGGAAATGGACTATAAATTCCTGCCGTTAAGTTCTTCAAAATCCGGTTTTGAGCATGGAATAAAAAAGTCCCGAGAGAGCACCATGCAGAAAGTACACGAATCCGATCGAATCGATTTCCGGTTGGATTTTTATGCTTTCGACAAGGAACCAGTATGGTGTCCCTGGTTTTTCGAGAACAGAAATCACACGGGGAAAATTGTCATGAAGAAAATATTACCTTGCCTGCTTTACACATTCATTTCCGTAATTGTTTTTCTCTCATTAACGGGTTGTGCGTCAAATATGACAAAGAACATCGACGACAGGCTCATAGCCGATGAATTGTATAAAACTTACCCTGTCAATCCGGCGGACTTGTCTTCCGATTCAAAATGTCAAAAACCTCCTGCCGTCAAGATCGTGAATATTGAATCCAGAACCGGTGACTATGAAACGATGGAAAAGGCGGTCACCAGTGAAGTGATCAATCCGAAAGACGTGATGAATGCATTCGTTGCATATTTGGAGAATGGATTTCAAAAAAGCCAGGTCAAAGTTGACAACCATTCCGAAAAAATCCTGCAGGTAAAAATGATCGACTTAAAGTCAAAATCGCATTTTTATAATTTTGATACCCGCTTCTGTGCCGAGCTTACCATTCCGGAAACAGGATTTGTAAAATACTACGAGGCCAGCGAAAATGCAGGGTTGGCCTGGGCTTCAGCCGCCCATGCCATGCACAATGTCTCAAGGCAAATTATCGACGACCCCGCGATCCGGGATTACATCCTGTGCAAGACCGGGAAAGCGGACATCGTGAAGAGTGACAAGGAAAAATCGTTCAGTCGGAAACTGATCGAATTGCAGGAAGCCTTAATTCACGGGCTCATTACAAAAGAAGAATACGACCTTAAGCGAAAAGAGCTTCTTGAAAGGTTTTAGGATGCTCGTTTGCAATCATCATCGATAGATTTCTTTCACTGCACCCAAGCGTTGCGGTCCTTCGCTTTCAGTTAAATACAGGAAATATCCCGGTTTTCTCGCGTTCGTTCGAAATGACCGAGAAAAGTAAAGCCGTCATGCCGGACCTGATACGGCATCCATTCGCAGGGCGTGACGTGCTGGCAATGTCACGCGACGCTTGCCCGGCATGAAAAAAGTTTGCAGATGTCATTCTGAGGAGCGTCAGCGACGAAGAATCTCTCGGCAACCAGATCCTTAGCCTGCACTCAGGATGACAAACTTTTTTCTCAGTCTTCGGAAAGCATCGCGCAATCGTCATTTCGAGGAGCATAGCGACGAGAAATCTTAAGTGTTCCATGAAAGTAATGAAAAAGTCCGTTGACCGGCGGGGGGAAACGGACTATAAATTCCTGCCGTTAAGTTCTTCAAAATCCGGTTTTGAGCATGGAATAAAAAAAACTTGGGGGGAGCACCATGCAGAAAGAATACGAATCCTATCGAATTGATTTTCGATAGGATTTTTTGTGCTTTTAGCAAGAAGTCATATACCTCCGGCAGAGCCGGAGGCTTGAATTTATGAACCGCTCAAAGCGGATTAATTACTGAACCACCTGAAGGTGGTTATTCCTGAAACATACTCAATTGGTCAAGGCGTTGATCTTCCTTTTCCTGGTTCTTTATATACAAGCGAATGGTCGCTTCATCACGACCGACCGTAGAAACATAATAGCCTCTGGCCCAGAAATGTTGACCTGTAAAATTCTTGCGATGTCCCATAAAGGTCCTGGCTATATGGATAGCACTTTTACCCTTGATGAAGCCAACTACCTGCGATACCGAATACTTCGGCGGTATGGAGATCAACACGTGGACATGATCAGCACGAAGATGGCCTTCCAATATTTGACTTTCTTTCTGACTCGCGAGGTCTTGGAACATTGATCCCAAATACTTCCGCAATCCCTCGTATATCGACTTCTTTCTGTACTTCGGTATCCATACAACATGATCCTTGCATTCCCATAATGTATGGCTTAAACTCTGGCTGTCGTTCAATCGAAACCTCCTTCCCCGTAAACTTTGAGCGGTTCACGGATAGGAGGTTTTCTTTATATTCCCGGAATTGTCAAACTCCGGGAGTCCCCCGGCAAAGCCGGGGGTTTACCTAAGGACAATTATCAGATATCGTGATTAAATCCTATCCCCACTTCCTCTGATCCACGATCAGGGGTGTCTGGATGTCCCATTCCTTCCTGTCAACCAATTCGAGTCGGTCGATGCCGACGGTGCAGGTTTCCCGGAAGTTCTTCCTGAACTTTTCCGTTAAGGCATCGCTCAGCGGGGTTGCGCAGAACAACCGGGCGGTGAGCACGTCCTTGTCGTCCTTGCGGTCGACGACGATCTGCAGGGCGTTCTCCGGCCAAGCCTTCATGAGCGCCCGGAGCTGGCTGGGGGCGACGAAGAGGCCCCGGACCTTGACGGCTTCCCCTACCCTCCCGGCGATGCCGTCGATGCGATATGAGGTCCGTCCACAGGGGCACGGTTCGGCGATCAGGCGGGAGAGGTCGCCGGTGCCGAAACGGACCAGGAAAAACACGGAGTTGAAGCGTGTGACGACGATTTCGCCCAGCTCGCCGGGGGCTACGGTCAGGCCCGTCGCGGGATCGACGATCTCGACGTACACCTCCTCGCAGAGGTGCCAGCCCCTCTTCTCGCGGCACTCGAAACCGATGTCGCCGACTTCCGTCGCCCCGTACATCGTGTAGGTGTCGATGCCGTATTTCTTCTCCAGGGTTTCCCGGACGTTGGGCAAAAGAGGCTCGGCGGCAAAGCAGGCCTTCTGAATGCGGAAATCCGTTCCGAACTGGAAGTTGAGTTCTTCGGCCTTTTCGATGATCGACATCAGGAAGCTCGGGGTACCGGAAAACACCGTGGGTTTCAAATCCCGGATCAACTGCACCTGCTGCTCCCGCCCGGCGGCGCCGGAGGGAATGACCGTCGCCCCGACTTTGCGGAGGCCATTGTGGAAAGTGAGCCCCGCCGCCACCATGTGGTAGGAAAAGGCGTTGAGGGCGATATCGCCTTTCCGGATACCGGCGGCCTTGTAGGCCCGGGCCCAAAGCGGATCGTCTTCGCTGAGGTGTGGCTCGTAAACCGGGCCGGGGGAGATGAAGATCCGGTCGATTTCGGCGTCGGGGTCGTCGAGCCCCCCGTAGGGCGGTTCGGCCAGCTCCCATTCGACGAGTTTTTCCCTCGAGATGACGGGCATCTTTTCCATGTCTTCCGGAAAACGAAAGGCGTTCGGATCGATCCCGGCGTCATCCAGGATGGCCTTGAAGCGTTTGGATTTTCTGCTCCCTTCCCGGAGCATCCGCCGCATCCTGCGCCCCTGCCGGGCCAGGCGCTCTTCTGTACTCTGGGTTTCGTTCTCGTCGAAATAAGCCGACATACCCGCTCCTTTCCCTACAGCCAGCGTTTTCTCCGCCGGTAGGATTTGACGTTTTCGTAGCTTTTCGCCTTGTCCGCCGCGCCCATCCCCAGGTAAAACTCCTTCACGTCCGGGTTGGACGTCAGCATCTCGGAAGTTCCTTCCATGACGATCTTCCCGTTTTCCATGACGTAGCCGTAATGGGCGATCTTCAGGGCCATGCGGGCGTTCTGCTCGACCAGCAGGATCGTCGTCCCCTGCTCCTTATTGATCCGGTCGATGATCTGGAAGATCTCCTTGACGATCAGGGGCGCGAGCCCCAGGGAGGGTTCGTCCAGAAGCAGGAGCTTCGGGTTGGCCATGAGAGCCCGCCCCATGACGAGCATCTGCAGTTCCCCGCCGCTGCAGTAACCGGCCAGGGCCTTTCTTCTTTTCACGAGGGCGGGAAAGTAGTTGTAAACCAGTTCCAGGTCCTTTTTATAGGGTTCGTTGCTTCTCGCCGCCGTGCCGACCCGGAGGTTTTCTTCGATCGTCAGGTACTTGAACGGCTGGCGGCCCTCCAGGACCTGGATAATTCCCAGCCGGGTGATCGCCTCGGGGGGCCGGTTCTGAATGTTGACGCCGTTGAAGGAGATGGTTCCGTCCGTCACCTCGCCGTTTTCCGGCTTCAGGAGCCCCGAAACGGCCTTCAGCGTCGTCGTTTTCCCCGCGCCGTTGCTGCCCAGAAGCGAGACGATCTGCCCTTCCGGCAGGGACAGGGAGACGCCTTTTAACACCTGGATCACGTCGGAGTAGACGACGCTGATGTTGTTGATCTGGAGTAATGTTTCGCTCACGCTAAATCCTTGTTTGTGAGAAATCAGTGTTTCTTTGCTTCCCTGTCATTTCGACCGGCCGAGACAAGAAGTGCCGTCATCCTGAGCGAAAGCGAAGGATCTAATCTGTCGAGAGATTCTTCGTCGCTTGCGCTCCTCAGAATGACACCTGCAATTTTTTTCATTTCGAACAAACGTGTGAAATCCTGTGTTTGCTTTAAGATTTCTCGTCGCTTCGCTCCTCGAAATGACCCATTCAAAATCTCCCTAATACGGGAACGGCCAGAGGCGGAAATTGGACCGGACGATCCGCCACAGCTCCGCAATGCCCCGCGGTTCGAACAGGATAAACAGCACAATCGCCAGGCCGAAGACGAATTCCCGCAGGGGCGCCAGATTGAGGCCGAACTCCCCCAGGGCACCCGTATTCATCATCCAGTCGGTGAACCAGCGGAGCAGTTCGTTGAGGGAGATGATGAACATCGCCCCATAGATCGATCCGGCGATGCTTCCCAGCCCCCCGATGATGACCATGGCGATGAATTCGACGGAGAGCATCAGGTTGAAGGGCTCCGTCGTGATGCTCATCATGTAGTAGGCCCACAGCGCCCCGGCGCATCCGGCATAGAAGGAACTGATTCCGAAGGACAGAAGTTTATAGCGAAAAATCGGGATACCCATTCCCTCGGCGGCGCGGTCGTTGTCCCGGACGGCGATGAAGGCCCGGCCGTACTTGGATCTCATGAGATTGACCGCGAGAAAGACCATGAAGATCAAAGTGGTGAAGATGAGGTAGAAAAATCCCCTGTCACCGGTGATCTCCAGGCCGAAGAAGGAAGGCGCCGGCAAGGTGATCCCCATGGTGCCCATGGTCAGGCTCTCCCAGTGAACGAGGACGTATTCGATGATGAACTGGCCCGCGATCGTGGCGATGGTCAGATACAACCCCTTGAGGCGGATCGACGGAATGCCGAACACCATGCCCAGCAGGGCGGTGATGAAGCCCGCGGCGGGAAGCGCCGCCAGAATGGGCAGGTTCCAGCGGGTGGCCAGGATAGCCGCGGCATAAGCGCCGACGCCGACGAACGCACCGTGGCCGAGGGATATCTGGCCGGTGTAGCCGATCAGGATATTGAGGCCGATGGCGGCCATGGACATGATCCCGATCGTGTTCACGATGTACAGCAGGTAACGGCTGAGGACGAAAGGAGCGACACACAGCAGGACCAAAAGCCCGATCAGGGCCCACAGGCGTCCGAAATCCGTCTCGAAAACCGTCAGTTCCTCTTCGTAGCGGTCCTTGAAGTTCCCGCAGGGGTGGAAGCGAAACGATTTCATGCTATACCCTCTCGATTTCCACCAGGCCGAACAGGCCGTAGGGCTTGACCAGGAGAATGAAGACTAAAACGATGTAGGGCACCACGTCACGGAGCGACGGGGACAGATACCCTCCCGTGAACGTTTCCAGAAGGCCGATGATGATCCCGCCGATGACGGCGCCGGCGATGCTGTCCAGCCCGCCGAGGATGACGACCGGAAAGACCTTGAGGCCCACGGCGCTCAGGTCGTGGACATTGATCCCGTTGATGATGCCGAGAACGATCCCGCTCATCCCGGCGACGAGCGCCGCAATCCCCCAGGAAAGGGCGAAGACCTTGCGGACGTGGACGCCCAGGGACAGGGCCGCCTTCTGATTGTCCGCCACGGAACGCATGTAGATGCCCTGGGACGAATATTTGAAGAACAGGCCGAACAGGGCGAGAAAAACAACCCCGATGATAAGGGCCGTGACGTAAACGGGGGGAACCGTCACGTAACCGAAGGCCAGTCCCAGCCACTGGGGGAGAAAATCCGGGTAGGTCCGGAGGTTGCCGCCCCAGAAGAGCAGCATGAGGCCCTTGAGCATGCTGGACAGCCCGACGGTGAGCATGATCACGAAAATCAGGGGTTCGCCGATGAGCGGCCTGAGGAAGAGCCTTTCCACGACGAAACCGAGAATGAAGCAGCCGAAGAGGGTCACCAGGAAAGCCAGCCAGATGGGGAGGTTCGCCCAGGTCACGAGCGTCAGGAAGATGAAGGCCCCCATGGCCAGGAGTTCCCCGTGAGCGAAGTTCAGGACGCTCGACGACTTGAATATCATGACGAATCCCATCGCCGACAGGCCGTAGAGAAACCCGATGCTGATCCCGTTGATCAAAAGTTGAATGAAGAATTCCATTTATTTCAGCCTTTCCGTGGTTGCTCGATTATTACTGTGCCGTCCCCTCATCCTTGACGGGAGAGGGCCAGGGAGGGGACACTTTTTAAGCGAAGGATCTGATTTAACCTGAGATTCTTCGTCGCTTACGCTCCTCAGAATGACATCGGCAAACTTTTTGTCATTTCGACCGGAGGGAGAAATCTTTTCCATCCTTATTCCCTCACCCTTGAGAGACTGTGTCGTAATACCCGCTTGACGTTTGAGGTCATTCTGAATGAAGTGAAGAATCTAATCATAACAGGATGTTAAAAAACGAGATTCTTCGCCTGACGCCTCAGAATGACATTACGACACCGCTCCTAGGGCCGGTTCGCCCGCCGAAGGCGTTGAACCCGCCGTCTTTGTGACATCCGGCCCGATCACGTCGATCACCCGTACCGTCGTTTCGATCCGCCCGACCCGGCCGTCCCGGTACTTGATCTTCCCCCGGACGGCGATTTCCCCCAGGCCGTCATACATCCCCTCGATCAGATTGAGATACAGGCCGTAGACGAAACGCCTCCGCACCTTTCCCGTTCTGGTCAGCTCTTCGTCGTCCGCATCCAGGAGCTTGTACAGGAGGATGAACTTCGCGATCTTCATGTAGGGTGGAAGCTGTTCGTTGACCTTCGTCACGTCGCTCAGGATGAGCCGCTCCACCGCGGGCTGCTGGGAGAGGTCCATGTAGGTCGTATAGGGAATCTTCCGCTCTTCCGCCCAGTTCCCCACGTTGTCCTGGTCGATGTTGATCATGGCGGTCATGAAGGTCTTCCCCTCGCCGAAGATGACGGCCTCCTTGATGTAGGGGCTGAACTTAAGACGCGTTTCGATGAAATCGGGCGAGAAGGCGTCCCCCTTCTTGTTGCGGATGATCTCCTCTTTCCGCCCGATAATCAAGAGGTGCCCGTCCCCGTCGATGTAACCCGCGTCGCCCGTTTTCAGCCAGCCGTCGGCAAAAGCCCCTTCCGTCGCCTTGTAATCCTGGTAGTAACCGGCGAAATTCGCGTCGCTTTTCACGAGGATTTCCTGGTCATCCGCAACCCGGACCTGCGTTCCGGGCAGGGGCCTGCCCACCGTTTCCAGCTTCACTTCCCCGTCCGGCTGGACCTGGAAGATGCCGCAGGTTTCCGTGAGACCGTAGCATTGTTTCAAATTCAAACCGATGGACCGGAAAAAGAGGATCACGTCGGGGCTGATGGGATGGCCGCCGGTATAGGCCTCCCGGAAACGCGCGCAGCCGACCCGGTCCAGCAGAGGCCGGAAGATCAGCCACGAGGCGATTTTCCCGGACAACCTCAATGCGGTGGAGACCTCCTTCTTCGCCGCCGTCCGTTCAGCCACCTCCTTCCCGATCCCGACCGACCAGTCGTACAATCTCCGCTTCATCCAGCCCGCATCGGACATCCGGACCCGGATCCGGGAGGCCAGGTCTTCCCAGAAGCGCGACGAGGTGATGATCACCGACGGCCCGATCTCCCGGAAATCGGGGAGAACCGTGTCGGGCATTTCCGGGAAGTTCATGATCATGCCGGAATGGACGGCGACACCGAAACCCCACATCTGATCGACAATCCAGGCAGGGGGGGCCATGGAAAGCCAGTTGTCGTCGGGCCGGATGCCCAGGGCATCGGTCCACTGTTTTCCCATGGCGGTGAAATTCCGGTGCGTGAGGACCGCCAGCTTGGGAATGCCGGTCGTCCCCGACGTCAGCATCATCACCGCCGTATCGCCGGGGCGTCCCTTCTTCAGTTCCCGGAGAAAAAGGTCCGGATTCTCCACGCCGGTTCTTTCACCCGCCTTCAGAAGATCCTTGAAGCTGATCAACAGGGGATGATTTTCATACCCCTTCATCCCCGTCGGATCGATGTAGATGATTTTCCGCAGGAAGGGAATCTTCTCACACCCTTCCAGAAGTTTGTCCACCTGCTCCTGGTCCTGGACGAAGGCGTAGGGCGCCTTCAGGCGATGGATCACGGAGACGAGTTCCTCGGCTGTCGAAGACGTGAAGAGGTTCACCGGAACCCCGCCCATGGCCTGGACGGCCATCTGGCTGAAGAGCCATTCGGCGTGATTGTCCAGGACAAGGGCGACCGGCTGGCCTCTTTTCATTCCCTGGGCGGACAAACCCAGGCCGGCCCATTCCATATGCTGCCGGTATGCGTACCAGCTCCAGGTCTGCCAGACGCCGTAGGCCTTTTCACGGATGGCCGCGCGGTTCGGGTCCATCGCCTCCGCCCGCTCGTAAAGAAGTTGCGGCACCGTGTACTGTTTCGTCATGAAAAATCCGTTCCTGCCCGCTTCTTCGAGGGAAACCTGTTCTTGGATTATTCGGGACCTATCCATCTTCGTCACCCAGATAGGCCTTGATGACTTCCGGATGGCCCTGTACTTCCTGCGCCGTCCCCTCGGTCAGCTTCTCCCCGAAATTCAGGACCACCACGCGTTTCGCAATGCTCATGACAATGGACATGTCATGCTCGACGAGGATCATCGTCTGCCCCCAGACCCGGTTCAACTCCACCAGGAACCGGACCATGTCTTCCTTCTCTTCGAGGTTCATGCCCGCGAAAGGTTCGTCCAGCACCAGCAGGGACGGCTCCATCGCCAGGGCCCGCCCCAGCTCCACGCGTTTCATGAAACCGTAAGGAAGCGACCCCACGGGGGTTTTCCGAATCGGCTGCATTTCCAGGAAATCGATCAATTCCTCCACCACCCGCCGATGGGATACCTCCTGTTTCCGGACGGACCGCGAAAAGAGACAGGCCCATCCCAGGGAGTATTTCATGTGGATATGACGGGCCAGAAGCATGTTGGACAAAACCGTCATCCCCGGAAACAGCTCGATATTCTGAAACGTCCGCCCCAGGCCGATCTTGACCAGATCGTGGGTCGCCATTTTCGTGATGTCGTGGCCGTTGAAGAGGATTTTCCCCGTCTGAGGGCGATAATAGCCGGTGATGCAGTTCATCAGGCTGGTTTTCCCCGCCCCGTTGGGCCCGATCACCGCCACCAGCTCCCCGGAGTGCACCTGCAGGTTCATGTCCTTCAAGGCAACGACGCCGCCGAAGGTCAGGGTTACGTCCCTTACCTCCAGTTCGGCACGGTTCCTTTCGGCGGGCCGATTCCTGAATATCGTCGGTTCCCCGCGGTAGGCCTTCATCTGATTTTACTTTTCCCAGACAAAATCTTGATTTTTTCCTTCCCCGGCACATAAAAATTCGTCAGCGGCGTGAAGGAGCCGTCCTCTCCGACCCGGACGATTCTCGCCGTAAACGACGCACCGTGATCCTTCGGCGTATAGGTGACCGCCGGAATCAGGCCGCCGAAATTCTCGTTCCGGAAGGACTCCATGGCCCGGTTGATGGTTTCGGGATTGATGGTTTTATATTTCTCCTGGGCGCGGATGAAGGCCCGTTCCATGATCATGGCGACACTGACTCCTTCCCAGTAGGCGGCGTCGAAACGGTCGACGGTCCGGTAACGTTCCCGCAGCACCTGCATGAGCTTCATGCCCGGCGATTTGTCCGAAGGAACACCGCCGGGAAACTGGATGGCCAGCCGGTCCTTGATGACGCCCTTGCCAAGCTTGAAGAAATCGGGGTCCGTCGAGGTCCAGGTTCCGAAGAACATGGGCCTGTAACCGATCCGGTCGGCGCTCTTCAGGGCGGTTACGATCGTGGAAGGCAGCACCTGGAAAAACACGTACTCCACTTCCTTGCTCTTCATCCGCAGCAGCTCCGTCGTCAGGTCCACCGTCTTGGGCGGGAACTCCTCGACGGCACCGATTTCGATGCCGATCTTTTTGGCGTATTCCCGGCTGGGCTGATGAATGGACCGGCCGTAGGCGTTGTTATACGTCAGAAGGCCGACCTTCGGCGGATTCCTGCCCTTGTGGATCGCCCGGATATATTCCAGGATGGCATAACAGTCCATTTTGTAGCTGCCGAAGGGCAGATACATGTAGGCGACGGGCTCCTGCAGGATTTCCCAGCTCGTGGAATAGTTGATCGCCGGGATCCGGTATTTCTGGACGATGGGCTTGGCCGCCAGGCCCTCTCCGGCCCCCCAGGTGGCGATCATGTCCACCTCGTCCTGGACGGCGAATTTGCGGACCGCCGCCACGGCCTCCGGCACCTTGTAACCGGTGTCGACGAGAATCGTCTCGATCTGCCTTCCCGCAACCCCCTTCCTGGTTTCATTGACATACCGGAAGTAATCCTGCATGCCCCTGGCGTGGAACTGCCCCCACGTGGAAGCGGGACCGGTCATGTTGATTGCGGCGCCGACCCTGATGTTTTTCGCCCAGGTTCCTCCCGGCAACATCAGCCATGCGAGACAAAGGAAAACCGCCAGTAGAAGGCTTCGCCCCATTCTCTTATCCATTTGCATCCCCTCCTCTTCTTTTGTGTTTTAAAGACCCCGCAGGAATGTATGCAGGCGATAAAAACAAAAAAGCCGTGGGCAGTACCATTCTGCCCACGGCTTGTTCTTCGGTTATTTGAAGAAGTCACGAGCCGTAAAGGCAGACCTCGCCGCTAAAGTTAAAGCTAAAGCTGAAAAACGCGAAAAATCCGTTTACGCCGTTCCTGTCTTCAAATTGACGATTCATGATTAAATCTCCTGTTTTGGGTCATTACAGGATAAACGCCGTTTCTGTCAAGGGGAAAAATGTTTCTACCGCATATCCAGCTTGTCCATGCGATAATGCAGGGAATCGGCGGTCACTTTGAGCAGTTCCGCGGTTTTTTTCCTGGATCCGCCCGTTTTCTGGAGGGCCTTCTCAATGAAGATCCGCTCGATCTTTTTCATTTCCTCTTCCAGGTCCAGTCCTTCGTCGGGAATATCGAAACGGGACAGGGTCCGCTCCGCAACGGGAACGTTGCTGTGCAATACCAGGTTTTCCGGCAGGATGATATTGGAGGTTTCCAGGGCGATGCTGCGCTCGATGATGTTCTCCAGTTCCCGGACGTTCCCCGGAAAGGGGTATTTCATGAGCAGGTCCATGGCGTAAGAGGAGATGTTCCGGATTTCCTTCCCGAATTCCAGGGCGTACTTGCGGATCAGGTGCTTCGTCAGAAGGGGGATATCCTCCTGCCGGTTGCGCAGGGGAGGAATATTGATGGGAATGACATTCAGCCGGTAATAGAGATCTTCCCGGAACATGCCCTCCTTCACTTTCTCCTCCAGGTTCTTGTTCGTCGCCGAAATGATGCGGACATCGACCTTGATGTCCTCCGTGCCGCCGATTCTCCGGAAGGACTTCTCCTGAACCGCGCGGAGCAGCTTGACCTGGAGCACAGGGGGGAGTTCCGCGATTTCGTCCAGGAAAATGGTGCCTTCGTGGGCGACTTCGAACAAACCGGGTTTATCCGTATGGGCACCCGTGAAGGATCCTTTCATGTAGCCGAAGAGCTCGCTTTCCAGCAGATTCTCCGGTATGCCGCCGCAGTTGATGACGACGAAGGGCTGATGCGCACGGGGGCTGCCGTCGTGGACGGCCCTGGCGACGAGTTCTTTCCCGGTCCCGCTCTCCCCCAGAATCATGACATTGGTCAGGGTATCCGCCACCTTCCTGACCGTCGCGTAGACCTTCTGCATCTCCCGGCTTTTCCCGATCATGCCCATGAAAGACGCGGCGTCTTCGATTTCCCGCCTGAAATCCGCCTCGTCCTTTTTCAGACCCTTTTTTTCCAGGGCGTTCTGGATCACGCTTTTCAGGATTTCGATATCGAAATCCTTTTCCAGGTAGTCGTAGGCTCCTTCCTGCATCGCCCGGACCGCCGATTCTCCGGATGCGTAGGCCGTGATCAGGATGACCAGCGACTCGGGAGACACTTCCTTCGCCGCTTTCATAAATTCGATGCCGTCCATCTTCGGCATCTTCAGATCGGTGATGATCAGATCGTACTTCTGCCGGCGGCATTTCGCCAGCGCCTTCAACCCGTCTTCCACGGACGTTACGTCATACCCTTCCTGGGTCAGAACGATTTCGAGAATTTCCCGGATGCCTTTGTCGTCATCGACGACCAGAATGTTCGCCACAGTCTTCTCCGCCTCTACGCCAAGGGAATTTTCACGGTAAATACCGTCCCCTCGCCGACTTTGCTGTCTACTTGAATGCCGCCCCCGTATCCCGCCACGATACGGTTGACAATCGCCAGTCCCAATCCGGTCCCCTGTTCTTTCGTCGTAAAGAAAGGATCGAATATCTTTTCCATCTCCTTTTCCTCGATGCCCCACCCCTGATCGGAAAAGCGCATCTCGACCCAGCGGCGGCCATCGGGCTCCTCTGAAGCCCGTAGCGTGATAACCATCTTCCCGCCGTCGGGCATCGCCTGAAGGGCGTTCAGAATCAGGTTCCACAGGAGCTGTCGTATCTCCGTCCGATTGGCCGTAAGCAGGATACGCTCAGGGTATGCCGCTTCGATCTCGATCCCCTCATGCCAGGACGGCCCGTATCTGACCGATTCGAGAATGTCATCCAGCAGGGCGGCGACATCGATTTCTTCGTGCACGCCCATGCCGGGCCGGGCCAGGATCAAAAAATCCTTGATGAAATTCTCCAGTTGATCCTTTCCACGCAGAATAATCTGCAGAAGTCTGTCATCGACGCTGCTCAATTTCAACGTTTTTCGGAGAACCTGGATGGAGCCGCTGATGGAGGCAAGGGGATTTCTGATTTCATGGGCGAGAATCGCCGCCATTTCACCGATGAAGGCCATCTTCCGGCTCTCCTCGTATGCCCGCTCCATTTCCTTGATGCTGGTGATATCCTGGAAAATCAGGATGTTCCCGATTTTCGTTCCGTCGCTTCGCCTCAGGGCCGACAGGGCGCACCCCAGAATCGCGGGCCGTTCTTCCCTCCCGCGGATCGCGATCTCCACCCTCCTTCTCTTCGCGGCGTCCTCCGATCGAGGCCCGTCCGGCCCGGGGATATCCGCGTATTCGGGGATAACGGCATGGATGTTTTTCCCCAGCACGTCCCCTGCCGGTAAACCCGTAATTTCTTCGGCGGCCCGGTTGAAAGAACGGATACGATCCTGGAGGTCGACCGTCAGAATCCCCGTTTGCACGGATTCGATGATGCTTCGATGCAGCGAATCCAGTTCCGCAAACGCATGTTCCTTTTCCTGCAGGAGCCGGCGTGCGTGTTTTTCCCTCCCGACCACAAAACTGGCCAAAATGGTGATGATATAGAAAGACAGGATATGGATGAGAACGCGGAAAAAAACATAGTCGCCGTACCCGATGCGGTCATCGGGGGTCGTCGCCTCCGGCTGGAGCTGCAAAGACTGAATGAATCCATGGAATTCCAGGTTGACGAACAGGCCGTAGAAGATGCTCGATGCGGACGCCACGATCAGCCCGCCCCGCCGGCCGAGAAAGATCACCGAATAGATGATGACCAGGGGATACAAGACGGGATAGACGCTTCGGACTCCGCCCGTAACGTAAACGAGGCCCGTAATCAGGCATACATCAAGCAGGGACTGCAGATAGATGTGAAATGCGACACGCCTGATATTGCGGATCAGCATCAAATAGACGAGAGAAAACAGAAAGGCGAACGTAATCAGCCCGTAGAAAAGCTGCAGGGATGCGACGGCGAAGGGCTCGATAATCCTCGACTCCATGAAAACGGCCAGCACGAGCAGCACGAACAGGATCATCATTCGTGTAACCACCAGCCAGTAAAGCCGGGAGGCGCTGTCGTCATCCCACAGGGAGGATGCGCTTTTGTACCACTGCATGAGATGTTTTTTCATAAGAACACGTTCAACGGGCAAGTTTTACCGGGTCAATTGACATTGCGAACCGGTCATTGTACAAAACGGGAACCGATCCGTTCACGGCAGAAACATGAATATCCTTCATACCCTCCGCAAAACCGCAGAAACAGTACGGCAGGAGCCGGTCTTTCTCACGGAACGTCCCCTGATCCCGTTTTTTATTTCCTTCGCAGGGGGAATTGCTCTCTGCGACCGCATCATGCTCTCCTGGCTCGTTCCGGCGGCGCTTCTTCTTCCGTTTTTGACGGCCTTGCTCTTCGCCGTCAGGCGGAATCGGTATACCCTTGCCTTTGTCCTGCTGCAGCTGATCGTTTTTTCTGCGGGTATGCTCTCCATGGCACCTTATTCGAAGCCGCCCCCGGTCGGGGGGCATCCCCCGGCACGCGGCTCCCCGGAAAAGGCAGTCTATCGAGGCTTCATCGATGAATCCCCCTCCCGCTCTCCAGACCGGATCGAATACACCCTCTCCGGCATCCGCAGCCTTGAAACGGCATCCGGGAAAACCCTTCCGGGGCGGGTCCTCCTGACGGCATACGGACCGGAGACGCTCCGGTATGGGGACTACGTGCAATTCCGCACACGCCTGGCAGCGCCGAAGAACTTCAACAATCCCGGCGGATTCGATTACAGGCGGTACCTGATCCGGAAGGATATCCTCTATCGGGGATACGTTTCGGAACCGCCGGATTTGATCCTCATCCGGCGCGGCCTGGGCCATCCCGCAAAAATGGGAATCGAATCCTATCGCACCCGGCTCCGCGACTTCATCAGCCGTCATACGTCCAGGCCGGAGCGGGAAATCATTCTCGCCATGATCCTGGGCGAACAGAAGGCGATTCCCGACGATCTGAAAGAACGGTTCAACCAGACCGGAACATCCCATATCATCGCCATTTCCGGGTTCAATGTCGGCCTCATCGCCTGCTTTTCGGTCCTGCTCTTCCTGTCCGCCATGAAAATCTTCCCGCGCCTGCTTCTGGCATGGAATGCCGCGAAGCTCTCCCTTGCCCTTTCCCTGATCCCAATCCTGCTTTTTACGGGGATCGCCGGCATGGGAATCCCCGTCATCCGGGCAACGTTGATGGTCGTCATCCTCCTGACGGCCATCCTGATCCGGAAACCGAAGGACATCCTCAATGCTCTGGCCCTGGCGGCCGTCGTTATCCTGGCCCTGGCGCCTCCCTCCCTGTTCGACCCCTCGTTTCAGCTCTCCTTCGCCGCCGTCGCCGCAATTTTATACATTCCTCAGAAACTGGAACCCCTGTGGCCGAAACCGGAAGAGGCGGCCGCTTCACGCCTTCGATCCATCACCCGGAAATGGGGAAGAGGGTTCTTTCTCTTTCTGCTGGTGACCGTCAGCGCGACTCTGGGCACGCAACCGGTCATCGCCTATCATTTTCAACGCCTTTCGACGGTGGTGATCCCCGCGAACATCGCCGTCGTTCCGTTTCTCGGCATCCTGACGACCCCTTTATGCCTGCTTATCATCATCACCTATCCGCTCTGTGAACCCCTCTGCCTGCTGCTGCTCCAGGGGGCCGTCCAATCTACCAAAATATCCGTCTTTTTTGTCAATTTATTTTCGTCCATCCCGGGGTCCTCTTTCCTGGTCTCCCCGCCCAATCCAATCGAAATAACCGAGTATTACCTGCTTTTATCGCTGCTTGTCCTGTTTCTGGCATCCCTCGTCAAGAAACGCCCCGGCACTTCATGGATCCAAACGCGATCCCCGGCCGAAATCGGTTTATGGCTTTTGGGCCCCTTTATGGCGTGCATCCTGCTGTATGGTTATTTATCGGCACCCCCTTCAAAATACCTTAGGATGACCGCCATCGATGTCGGCCAGGGAAGCTGCACGCTCCTGCAGATTCCGGGCAACCGGACCATGCTCGTCGACGGCGGCGGCTTCGAAGGAAGCACGTTCGATGTGGGGCGGCACGTCGTCGCCCCCTTCCTGCTGCGTGAAAAAATACGGAAAATCGATGTCGTCGTCCTGACCCACCCCCACCCCGACCATCTGAACGGCCTCATTTACATTCTCCGCAACTTTTCCGTCGGGGAAATCTGGACAAACGGCGAACCGGCGCCGTACGAGGCTTACCGGAACCTGACGGAGCTCATCCGAAACCGGAAACTGACCCACCGGATCCTTTACGAGGGAAAATCCGTAAAGAAAATCGGCGCTCTCCACATCGACGTCCTCAACCCTCCCCCGCCGGTCACGGAAGGCCGGGCCGTGGACTACACATCCGTCAATGACCGCTCCCTCGTACTGCGCCTGCGTTTCGGCAAAATCCGGCTGCTGCTGCCGGGAGACATCATGGGGCATGCGGAGGAACGGCTCGCCGCCTCGACCCATGACCTGAAAAGCGACATCCTCCTGGCACCCCACCACGGGGGAAAAACTTCCAGTACGGACTCCTTCCTGGACAAGGTCGATCCGCGTCTCGCCATCATCAGCTGCGGTCTCGATAATCGTTACAAAGACCCCCATCCCGAAGTCCTGCAGCGCTATACCCGAAGGGGAACGAAAATTTTCCGGACCGACCGGAACGGCGCGGTCGTCCTTCTCACCGATGGAACGTGCATCCGGCACGGGAAAGAAGAATTTCCGACACCCTGAACCGCAATCCGCATAAGCGGCGTGATTCCGCGCCGGAATTTTTTCCTTCAAATCGCATCCGTTCGGCTATTGTTTTTTTTACGCGCCTATGATAACGATTCTGCCTGAAAAAACGTTCATTTTACGGCAGTTTCGGACGGAAAATCGTGAGCGGTCAATACCACGCCTCCACCCGGTTCATCGTCCCGTCAGGCATGAAAAGCACCACGCAATACCGCCGCTGTTCCAATCATCCCGATTGGAATGTCACGGTCATGAACCCGTCTGCCGTAGGATCAATATTTCTGGAAAGACAGTTTATATTATGGATGCCATTACGGTTGTTAAAGGATTCAAGGACATTCTTCCCGAAGAAGCGTTCAACTGGCAAAGGGTCGAACAATTCGCCCGGACGATTTTCGCGGATTTCGGCTTCAAGGAAATTCGCGTTCCCATTCTGGAAAAAACGGAGCTTTTCACCCGCGGTATCGGCGATACGACGGATATTGTCGAAAAGGAAATGTACACCTTTTCCGATCGGGGCACCGAAAGCCTCACCCTGAGACCCGAAGCGACGGCCTCCGTTCTCCGGGCCTACATCGAGCACAATCTTTTCAGTCAGAATGCCGTTCTGAGGCTTTTCACCATCGGCCCCATGTTCCGCCGGGAACGGCCCCAGAAGGGGCGGTACCGCCAGTTCCACCAGATCGACGTGGAGGTGCTGGGTTCGGACGATCCGCGCATCGACGCCGAACTGATGATCATGCTTGTCCGTTTCCTGAACGGGTTGGGACTGGACAACCTCAATCTGGACATCAACTCCCTGGGGTGTTCGGCCTGCCGTTCCACGTTCCGGGAAAAGGTGATCGCGTTCCTCAAAGATACGCAGGACGATCTCTGCGAGGACTGCCGGCGGCGTCTCCACACCAACCCCCTGCGGGTCTTCGACTGCAAGAACGAAACCTGCGGTCAGATCATCAAAGACGCTCCCAGCATCCTGGACTTCATCTGCGACGACTGCCGGAATCATTTCGAAAAGGTCAGGTCGTCCCTGGAATCCTTCGAACTGCCATACCGGATCAATCACCGTATGGTCCGGGGGCTCGATTATTACACCCGGACCACCTTCGAGGTAACGATTCCTCAAATGGGATCCCAGAACGCCGTGGTCGGCGGCGGGCGCTACGACGGACTCGTCCGGGATCTCGGCGGACCGGATATTTCGGGAATCGGCTTCGCCATCGGTTTCGAACGTCTGATGGCGCTTCTGCCGCCCGAACAGACGGCCGTTCCCCCGGCGCCCGCGCTGTTTATCGCGGCCTTGGGAAACCAGGCACGGGAGGTTGCATTCCGCCTGTGCAACCGGCTGCGCCTGAAAGGGATTCCAACGGAAATGGATTACGAGGGGAAAAGCCTGAAGAGCCAGATGAAAAAGGCCGACAAGCTTGGAAGCCGTTACGTCCTGATTCTGGGAGACCGGGAGATTGAAACCGGGCAGGGGGAACTGCGGGATATGCGCAGCAGCACCCAGCAGGCGGTCCCCCTGGATCAGGTGGAAAACCACATCATTCAATTGGAAAAGTGAGGTAGTGACTTTGGCAGACTTTATCACCGATCGGAAAAGAACCCATTACTGCGGAGCGGTTCGTTCCCAGGATGTCGATAAGGAAGTGGTCCTCATGGGATGGGCCCATCGCAGACGGGACCACGGCGGCGTGATTTTCATCGACCTGCGGGACCGGGAAGGCCTCGTTCAAATCGTTTTCAATCCGGAAATTTCCCCGGATTCCCACGAGGAGGCCAAGAAAATCCGCAGCGAATATGTGCTGGCCGTCGTGGGAAAAGTCCGGCGGAGACCCGAGGGCATGCAGAATCCGGATCTCGCCACCGGTGAAGTGGAAGTCATGGTCACGGATCTGGAGATCCTGAACGAATCGAAGACACCGCCCTTCAGCCTGGAGGAAGGCCAGGAGATCTCGGAGAACGTGCGGCTCAAATACCGGTACCTCGACCTGCGGCGTCCCCAGATTCAGAAGAACCTGATCCTGAGGAGCAAGGTCGCCGCCGCCACACGCAACTACTTCCAGTCCCACGGGTTCATCGAGGTGGAAACGCCCTTTCTGACCAAGAGCACCCCCGAGGGCGCCCGCGACTACCTGGTACCCAGCCGGGTCAATCCGGGAACCTTTTTCGCCCTTCCCCAGTCCCCCCAGATCTTCAAGCAGCTCCTGATGGTCTCCGGCTTCGACCGCTACTACCAGATCGTCAAGTGTTTCCGGGACGAGGATCTCCGGGCGGACCGACAGCCCGAATTCACCCAGATCGACGTGGAGATGTCTTTCATCGATGAAAACGACATCATGACGGCCATGGAAGGACTCATGGCCCACATTTTCAAGACATGCCTGGGAAAGGAACTGCCCCTGCCCCTGCCGCGTCTTCCCTACCGGGATGCCATCGGCCGCTACGGCAAGGACAACCCGGACATCCGCTTTGCCATGGAAATGCGGGATCTGACGGATATATTGAAGTCGTCCGAATTCAATCTGTTCCGTGAAACGGTGGAAACCGGCGGCGTCATCAAGGCCATCCGGGTCGACGACGGCAAGCAGATGTCCCGGAAGGATCTGGACGGGCTCCGGGATTTCGCCGCCGGCTACGGTTCCAAGGGCATGGCCTGGGCCCGGGTCAATGCGGAAGACTGGACGTCCCCCATCTACAAGTACCTGAAACCGGAAGAGGTGAAACAGATCAACGAGCGGATGGAGGCCAAAGAAGGCAGCATCCTGATCTTCTCCGCCGACACGCCGGGCCTGGTCAACGACACACTGGGAAATCTGCGGATCCTTCTGGCCAGAAAGATGAACCTGATCGATCCCGAACAGTTCGCTTTTACCTGGGTCACGGAATTTCCGCTCATGGAGTACAGCGATTCGGAAAAGCGCTTCGTTTCCACCCATCACCCCTTTACGTCCCCCTTCATGGAGGACCTGCCCCTGCTGATGACGGATACGGGCAAGGTCCGGGCCCGGGCCTACGATCTGGTTCTCAACGGTTCCGAAATCGGCGGCGGAAGCATCCGTATCCACCGCCAGGACGTCCAGGCCATGATCTTCAACGTCCTGGGCCTTGGGGAGGATGAAATCCGCCTCAAGTTCGGGTTCCTCCTGGACGCCCTCGAATTCGGCACGCCGCCCCACGGCGGTCTTGCCTTCGGTCTGGACCGTCTGGTCATGATCATGAGCGGTGCCGAATCGCTGCGGGACGTCATCGCCTTTCCGAAGACCCAGAAGGCGACGTGCCTGCTGACCGACGCCCCTTCGACGGTTGCGGTGGAGCAGTTGATGGAGCTGTCCCTGAAGATCGTGAAATAAAACAGGGGAACCGGTCAGAAAAAAAACGACGGCCGCGTAAAAAGTCGAAAAACGTCCCAACCAACGGTTATGTCTGAACGAAAGCGAAGGATCCGATATCCCGGGGGATTCTTCGTCGCTCATGCTCCCCGGGATGACAAAACGGACGTTTTACGGGAGCAGCAAAGCAGTTTGAGACAAGCCAGGAAAATCTACCGGTAGCTTTCGTCGATCAGCCACTGCTCGAAGGGCTTCTCCCGGTCTTGGGAATGCGATGTCAGTTCCCGGATGAAACGGGAGGGACTGATCGGCAGATAGCCCATGCCCCGGTTGGGATCGTAGACGGGGCAGCACAGGTAGAGATGGTCCTTCGCCCGCGTTACGGCTACGTAAAACAGGCGGCGTTCCTCCTCTTCCCCGCCGGGCTCCTTGAGCGCCCGTGCCAGGGGGATCATGCCCTCGCAGCACCAGATCATCAGGACAACGGACCACTCCAGGCCCTTTGCCTGGTGGATGGAGGTCAGAACGACGCGGTCCCGGCTTTCCTCGTCGATCCCGCTTTCCCCCTGTTCCTCCGTGTTGGTCATCAGGGCCAGTTCGCTGAGCATCGCCTCCAGATTCGGAAACTTCGACGCATAAGCGCCCAGTTGCACCAGGTCTTCTTCCCTGGACGCCCAGTCCGTGTACTGATTCCGGATGTAATCTTCGTACCCGTATTGGATCACGACCTCCACGGCATCCCGTGGATTCAGGGATTCAGACTGTTTGTGCATCTCCCGGAACATGTCGCGGCACTGCCCGATACCCGCAACGGCCGCCTTGGGAACCTTTTTCAGGAAGGACTCCTCCATCAGCGCCTGCAATGGATCCGCCGTCCCGGCCAGGTGGTTCCAGAGCTTTTCGACCGTGGCCTTGCCGATTTTGGGGTACAGCGCCAGGATGCGCCGCCAGGCCAGTTCGTCCCTCGAATTCTCCATGAGACGCAGGTAGGAAACGACATCCTTCACATGGGCCTGTTCGAAAAAACGAATCCCGGAACGGATTTCGAAAGGGATGCGCCGCCGGGTCAATTCCATCTGCAACTCCATGGAATGGTAATGGGCGCGATACAGGACCGCCATCTCCTTCAGCGGCACCCCTTCATCGGAAAGCTCCAGGATGCGCTGTGCAACGAATTCGGCCTGTTGGTAGACGTTTCGCAGGGGCACCACCGCCGGCTTGACCCCGCCGCTGCGGACGGACCGCAGGTCCTTCTGGAACTGCCGCTCGTTCCGAACGATGCACAGGTTGGCCAGGTGGAGGATTTCCGGCGTGCTCCGGTAGTTGGTTTCCAGCTTGTACAACCGGCAGTCGGGGTATTTCTTCGGGAACTGCAGGATATTCTCGAAATCCGCCCCCCGGAAGGAATAGATGCTCTGGGAATCGTCGCCGACCACCATCAGGTTCCGATACCGGGATGCCAGCAGATCGACGATTTCGGCCTGGATCCTGTTCGTATCCTGGTACTCGTCCACAAGCACGTGGAGAAAGCGATCCCCGTATCGCTCCAGCACATCGGAATGGTCCCGCAGGACATCCCGGCAGAAGAGAAGCAGATCGTCGAAATCCATCATGTTGAGGTTCTTTTTCCGCTCCCGGTAAGCCTTCAGCACGTCCTCGATCTCTCCGATCCGGTAAATGAAAAAGGGATACCGCGCCATGACGATATTTTCGACGGTTTCCTCCGTATTGACGGACAGACTCAGGATATCGGCCAGAATGTTGCCCCGGGGAAAATTCGGATCCTGCATGCCGAGGTTTTTTTCCGCCAGGCATGTGTTCATCAGCTGCCGGGCGTCCTCGGAATCGATGATGGAAAACCGGCTGTCATAGCCCACCCGCCCGGCGTTCGCCCGCAAAATCCGGTGGGCGATATGATGAAACGTCCCGCCCCACAGGTGGGGCAATTCCCGGTCGAGAAGCGTCTGCACGCGGCCCAGCATGGACCGGGCGGCCTTGTTCGTGAAGGTGGCGAGCATGATCCGCCCCGGGTCCGTCCCGTCCTCGATCAGGCGGGTCACCCGGTAGGTAAGGGTCCGCGTCTTGCCGCTTCCCGCACCGGCAATGACCAGGAGCGGCCCCCCCTTTTCCATGACGACGCCGTACTGCTCTGCATTCAGTTCCTGGCTGTAATCAATCATCTCTCAGGATCATTTAAAGTTCGGGTTAAAAAAGGACACCGCTTGCGGGGTGCCCTTTTCTGGGTATTTACCGGTGTGAAAGGTTTCAGGTTTACCCTTTGAGGGCGGCCTTGACCGCCTCGACGGTATCCTTGCTGCTGATGGACAGGAAGTTCTTCAGCAGACCTTCCTTCTCATAGAAACCGATCAGGGGGGCCGTCTTCTGATTGTACACTTCCAGGCGGTTCAAAATGGCCTCTTCCGTCTCGTCGTCCCGCTGGATCGTCGGGCTTCCGCATTTCTTGCAGGTGCCGTCGGGGTTGGGCGGATTGCTCTTGATATTGTAGATTTCCTGGCAGTCGCCGTTGCTGCAGGTCCTTCTCGTCGTCAGACGATCCAGGATCACATCCCGGGGCACCTCCAGGTTGACAACGAAATCCAGGCTGATGTTCAACTTTTTCAAAAGCCCCTTCAGGGCTTCCGCCTGGGGGATGGTCCGGGGAAATCCGTCCAGGATGAATCCCTTCCGGCAGTCCTTCTCCTGGAGCCTGACTTCCATGATTTCCATAATGAGCGAATCGGGAACAAGGTCACCCCGGTCCATGTATCCCTTGGCCTGCTTCCCCAACTCCGTTCCTTCCTTGACCGCCGCCCGGAGAATGTCCCCGGTTGAAATCTGGACCGACCCGTCCGCTTCCGTCAGCAGCTTGGCTACGGTACCTTTTCCGGCTCCCGGCGCCCCCAAAAGGATAATCTTCATAAGTCCTCCTGATTATTTATGATTTTTAGTATTCGAATTTCCTTCATCGGGCGCGAATATAGGTGAAAACGACCGTCCGGTCAAGGGAATCCTTTCGTTAAAGGTCGGAATGGTCATTGTTTCCGGGCATTACCGGTCATGGTCAAACTGGCAAGAAGAAAAAGCCGGTCAGGATGTCCTGCCGGGCCCGGAGACTGTGTCGTAATACCCGATTGACGATTGAGGTCCTTCTGAATCCTTCGCTTCGCTCAAGGATAAACTCCGTGAAGAATTGAATCATAACAGGATTTTAAAAAACGGGATTCTTCGCCTGACGGCTCAGAATGACATTACGACACCACCTCTTGACCCGGCATCCATATTTGAATCAAAATACTGGATTCCGGGTCGCGCTACGCTTGCCCGGAATGAAAAAACAGAAGTTTTTACGGCTTATTACGGCTTCATCAACAATCATGCTTATGAAATAATAACAGAACAGGTTGAATTACACGGAGTCATAAGGTACATAAGACACAGCAGAAATGAGGCGTTCCCGACGCGGGAAACCAAACCTGCCGATCAACCTAACAGGACGTTGTTCCCATCCAAGAGGAGTCGAACCATGAAGAAAGCATCGTTAACGATTCTATTCAGCTATGTTTTGGCGGTTTTCGTTTTGGCGGCATTGATCCCTCCTTTGACACGGGCAGAAAACAACGGCCCTATCGCAGTGACCCTCAAGGCAACTCCCCAACTGTACCAGGACACTTGCCCGGCGGTGATCAAATTCCAGGGGGAAATATCCGCCAGGAATCTGAAACCGGGAACGGTGGTGGAGTACCGGTTCGTCCGCAGTGACGGCGCAGCCGCACCCATCCGGAAAACCGTTTTCGCCGGCGGTCGCGGAACGATCGAAGTGGGCACAACATGGACATTGGAAAGTCCGGACCTCGTGAACTACGAAGGATGGGAAATGATCAGAATTACCAAACCCATCCAGGTAGAATCCAACAAGGCCTCATTCAAAGTGAACTGCAGGAGTGCGGAGTAGATTACACGCGGGGATAAACTTTGCGGACGGCATCGTATTGGAGAAACCCTTCGTCGGCGGCCCCCTCGGAACAGAAAAAAAACGACTTTTACGGGACCGTCGATGCGATGTCGAAAAAGAAGCCCCCTCCGTGGCATGGCCGCGGAAGGGGCTTTCTGCAGATCATGAAAAGATCCGTATGTTCGATGGAAATTGTCCGGTTAGCTGACCCAGTTCTTCACCGCATCGATGACGGGGCTGGTGAAAAGCGCTATCAGGACCGTGTAGAGCGCCATGGCGCCGACCGCTTCCCCCATGTACATCGCCCCGTATTTCTGCTTCAAAGAAAAGATGAAGATGGCCCCGATGATCAGAAGACCGAACTGGAAATAAGGAAAGTTGTCCACCCCGGCGGCGGCATATTCCGCAAAGCCGAACGTAGCCGTCAGAAGAACCACCATGGCCGTAAAAATCATTGTTCCGAATGTCTTTTTCATGATCTGTATCCTCCTTTGGCGAATTTTGATTTGCTCTGTCCTTTGACTTGAATAAAGCACAACCCGTGCCATATGGATGATTAAGGGGCATTGTCAGCTTAACATCCTGGAATCCAAGATCCTTTCCAGATACATCCAAAAGTTGAAACAGGCTGAAAAGGGCTTACGATGAAAGAAGCATTCAATGGTCTTGAACAAAATGTGTAAACATTTCATGAAATAAGAAGCGTCCGGCCCCAAAAAGCGGAAACGGATTTCATCCTTTCTCAAAAGGAGCCTCTTTTTCATCCCGGAGGAAAATGGCTGTAGCGGCTCCGACATCCGTTCTGCCGTTTTTTCGAGACTTAAATCTTGACGGAAACGGTTCCGTGTGGAATAAAATCCTCCGGATATCGTAACTGCACGCAACAATAACAAAATGCATTTCGCCCAGATCCGGAAAACGAAATGATTGATTACGGCTTTCTAACGGCTCCGACACATGACCAGATCATGAACATCATCGATCTGTACCGCAGGGCGTCCTGGTGGTCCGACGAACGGGACGACGAGGAACTCGTGCGGCGGATCGTCACCGGCAGTCATTGCTTTCTGGCCGTGATGGAGGAAAAACGGGTCGTCGGGATGGGCAGAACCATCAGCGACCGCGCCCACGACGCCTATATCCAGGATGTGACGGTTCACCCGGACTACCGGCATCAGGGCATCGGCCACGAGATCCTGGACCGGCTGATCGAACGGCTCAGAAGCGACGGGATGCAATGGATCGGCCTGATCGCCGGCAGAAATACCCATACTTTCTATCGCCCGATGGGTTTCGAGGACATGCCCGACTCGACGCCCATGCTCTTGAAGAAAAAAACATGACGATGCAATTCCTGACCCCGGCCGATTATCCGAAACTCAAGTCCTTTTTCCCGGGACAGCCTCATCTTCTATCCGTTTATTCACTCCCGTCTCTCATCTGCTGGGACAACGTGGTCTATAAGCCCGTCTACCGGATCCGTGACAATGTCCTGCTGATCGGTTCCGTCAGTTCTTTGAGGCCGGAGGAGAATCACCTGATCCTCCCCATAGCGCCGGGCTGGGACGCCCCGCCGGAAGAACTCCGCGAAATTGCCGGTGAACTCGGTTTTGACAGGTTTTACTTCGTTCCCCAGGAATACGTGATGCGTCACGGTCTCCTGAACTCCTCTCCCTGCTTTGAATGCACGGAGCAGCGGGAATATCACGACTACATTTACAAAACGGAAAATTTGATCCTCCTGAAAGGGAACCGTTACGCGAACAAGCGGAACTGGATTACCCGTTTCCTGAACAAATACGGGGATCAATATACCCTGGAAAAGATCTCGAAAAACAATACCGGCGAATGCCTGGATTTCATCGAGGCCTGGTGCCGCTACTACGTCTGTACCATGCCGGAAAACGAAAGTCTGGCCTGCGAAAAACAGGCGGCCATCAACATGCTCAACCATATCGAGGACCTGGATGTCGAAGGCCTGCTGGTCCGCATCACGGGGATTGTCAGCGCTTTCGCCATCCGAACGCCCCTTACGGAGAACATGGCCAACCTGACCTTCGAGAAAGCCTTCCCCGACATGGTGGGTCTTTATCCCTTCCTCGACCGGGAATGCGCCCGCCTGCTCTTCGCGGATTACGAATTCATCAACAAGGAAAGCGACATGGGTCTGCCCGGCCTGATCCAGTCCAAGACATCCTATCATCCTGTCATGCGCCGGAAATCCTATTGCCTCAAGCTGAAAAACGGAAACCCCTTGCGCCCATGATGATTGAATACATCGGGATGGGGTTGAGGTAAAATTGGTTCGTCCCTGTTTTATTATCAGCAATATTCTGATATTGTACCGTGATTATTCCCGTATTGCCCTAACGATCATTTGTTATTATTTTTTAGCTGAAATTCTTTGGAAGAGTGCCGGCAGGTCCTGTTTCTCCGACACCCAACACGAACAGGGAATGGCGCAGGAAGGAAGGGCATGACAACGCATCCGGAGGCACACGACTCTCATGGCGTTGCTTTTATGAAAACCTGAATCCGGCGCCACTCCAGTGACCCGGCTCACCAAAGTTGCCGGCCCGGCCGGCGATTTTGCCGATTTAATTGATTTTTCATTTCAAGACAGTATTTCATGGCGAAACATGGATGCCGCCAGGGAACGTTCCTTACAAAGCTGCACGATGAAAGGAAAGACAGATGTAACGGATATTGCACACGAATGAATTCCGGTGGACCAGACGAACGGAAAATCCATGGCGGTTCCGGGGATCGCAAACACGAGCAGAAGAAAAGGAGTCGAGCCATGTGTTCACAGACTTACGAAGCTTATCTGAAAGAGATGGCAAATCGCTGCGAAGTCGCTCTGGATGCCATGGGGGAATTGAGCTTTTCCGTATTGAATCTGGGGAGGCTGACACGGGGAAGCAAAAGATATCATCATTTCCATAGCAGAATTTTCCATTCCATTCATCTCTTTCTAATGCACACCGGGGCCTTATCCGCCATGCTGTGGCCCGAATCACCCGAGAACGATTATTACGTCCATTCGAAAAATACCGTTACAAGCAGGATAAAAAGGGGGTTGAGTCCCATCAGCAGAAACAATCTGAACAACAAGCAACTGCGATTCAATATCCGGAACCTTCTCGAACAAAAACAAAAAACGGGGGATCAAGAAGACTTCAGATACAATATCGTCAGCCCCTGCCTGTTTTTCCTGGACACTCCCCTCGCCAAGAAAATCTGCGCATATGATCCCATTACCAGGATCTTTTATTTTTACGGGGAGCCTTTCAAAATCGACGACCTGACGGTGGCTGTTTATAAGTTAAAGAACTGCATCCGCATGGAAATGGAGAAACGCAATACACCGTCGGCGATGTTCCATGAACTGCCGACGGAGGTTCACACCTGATGAAAGGAGGGAAGGTTTCCGTATCTAAAACGGAAAAAGCCGTTCGTTTCAAACGATGAACTGAATGAAAGGAGAGCCAGAGAAAAATGAAAATGCAGGAAATAAGGAAAATCGCGCGAGATTGGGATGTCGATACCAAGGTCGGTCGCAGCAAGGCGGCGGTTATTCGGGATATCCAGGTTCGGGAAGGCTTTTCACCCTGTTACGGAACGAAGGACATCTGCGACGAGAAGAGATGTCTCTGGAGAGAAGATTGCCTGAACGGCTGACATGAAAACCGCTCCGGCATCCGCAAACGCTTATCGGGACCACCCCGAATGCGGTTCGGAAGCGATCGGATGACCGGCTCTCAAGAAGGAGGTGTCTTATGTACCAGGCATTGGAGGATAAGCTGATTGAAATCACGGAAAGACATGCCGCCGAACTTTCCGAAATGTGGTGCAACGCGCTCAGGATGAACCCGAGGACACCCTCGTACCATGCCCAGGTCCAGGATTACTGTGTCACGCATGCCATGGAATTCTATAAAAATCTGAGGAAGATCTATTACAGCGAAAAACCTTATACGGAGGTCACGGAATTTTTCAGCCGCTATGCCGAACTGGCGTTCCAGAGCGGCATCCCGTTGCAGGAAGCCATCTATGCACTCATCATGATGAGAAGGCAGATATGGCTTTACGCCGATATTCAGGCGATATTCGTAACCCCCATGGAACATCATCAGGCGGTAGCCAGTATCACCAAGACGATCAGAATCTTCGATCACGGCATTTACGCCGTCATCAAGAGATATGAGGAATTGAAAGCGGAAAAGACGTAAAAGATCGGTCAAAGCAGGTATTGAGCATCAGGAATCCGGCGGGCCATTCTCGGGCGGATTGCCGTGCCGGAAACGGCCGCGCATTCCCTTTCCATGACGCCTTCATATTTCCCCGCCCCTGCCGAAATACCTGCGGGCGATACCCCGGGCGGCAAGAATGCCGGACAGAGCCGCCCCGACGATCCCCCGGCTTTTTCCGGTGCCGTCCCCGGCGACAAAAATCCCTTCGACATTCGTTTCCAGATTTCGGTCCGTCACAAAATGGGTATCGAAAAACTTGATCTCCGGGGCGTACAGCAGGGTGGACGGGTGAAGGATCCCCGGCACGATCTTGTCCATTTTCTTCAGGGATTCCCAAAGGTTGTCGATGATCCTCGCCGGCATGCCCAGGGTGATGTCCCCCGGCACGGCCCGGTAAGTCGCCCGGCAGACTTCGTAATGGCGGATTGTACTGTCGAAGCTGGAGCGGGAACTGCGCCGCCCTTCCCTGAAATCGCCCACCCGCTGGACCAGCGGTTTTCCGCCTCCCAGCAGGGAAAACTGCCGGGCGATCATCCTGCCGAATTCCGTCGTATCGCTGAGAGGCTCCGTCAGGGAAACCGTGTTGAGGAGGGCGAAATTGGTGTTTTCCGTTTTCCGGGATGAAAGGGCGTCGCCGTTTACCAGCTTGAAGTGTCCGTAATTCTCTTCACGGACCCGGCCGCCCGGATTGGTGCAGAAGGTCCTCACCCTGTCGCCGTGCCGCGCCGTCCTGAAAATGAACTTCGGATCGTAAACGACTTCGTTGACGGCGTCGAAGAATTTCCGGTTTATTTCCAGGCGGACCCCTACGTCGATGGGACCGAAGTTATGACCGACACCCAATTTCCCGGCCATGTCGCGGAACCTGTAAGCACCGCTTCGCCCCGGTGCGGCAAGCACAACATCCGCCTCACAGACGGCGGTTTTCCCTTCGCTTTTGCATAAAACATCAAATCCCGATCCGCTCTTGCCGGCGATGTCAATCACATCGGTTCCCAATATGAACCGGGTCTCCGGTACCAGGCTCCGCAGGTACCGGACGGCCTGTCTTCCGTTGTCCGTCCCCCAATGCCACTGTTCCGGGGCGATGAACTGAACGTCGTTTTCAGCGGCGATATTTCCGATTCTCGCCGTCTTCTCCTCGACCTCGACAGAGGTGACCTGCCGGCATTGGGGAAAGGCGATGAAAATGGCCTTGATCTGCCCGATCAGGCGCTGCGCCGTATCCGCGGTGATTTGCAGTTCATCGAGATCGATACCGATGCGATGGTCGAAATTCAGCTTTCCGTCATTCAGCAACCCCCCGGCCGGATATCGGCGGCGATCCACTATCGCGATCTTTTTCACCCCCAGGCTCTCAAGCCGGATGGCGGCGAACAGTCCGGCAGGACCTGAACCGATGATCAAGACATTGAAATGTTCGCGAATCATCCTGCTTCCCTTTTTCGAGTTTCTGAGCCGGCCCCCCGAGGGTCATCATGCTCCGGCCGATTTCCTGCCGGTTCCCGGAAAGGAATTTCCAGTCGCAACATGGGAAGAACCTGTCACCCCGCAGATCAGGGGCCCGGCAAGAACCGCACATCCCCTGAAACATCGTTTGCCGATTTTTGCCCGGATCAAAAATATCGCGGATCAACCTTCAAGTCAAAGCAAACCCGTGAAAAAATGCGACGTATTCCGAAGCCATTTCCGATTCTGACGTCAACCCGTCCCGGTCGGAAAGAATTTGGCGCAGATTCCTGTCCCGGTATTCGACCATACCGAGTTTCCTGTTAAAAAACAACCAGCTCATGAACATCCAATAACTGCGAAAGAAGAACATGATTTCTGCGGCGAAACACTGGAGAGCACACAGGGGTTCAAACGATAGCTTATAGGGTCACGAACAGGGAACGCTCTCGCCACTTATTTCCGGGAAGCTTTCCCCGGCACAGGGAATTGAGATTCAAACTTGACCTTAAACCGTCCTTGTGCGAAAGAATAACCATTTTCGTTGACCAGGTGAAGCCCGCATGCACATAGCCAAAATTCTCGACAGTCAGAAAATCAGTTTCAGCTTCGAGTTTTTCCCCCCGAAAGACCTTGGGGGCGCGGAGCGCCTTTTCCGGACCATCCGGGACCTCATTCCCCTGAAACCGTCCTACGTCAGCGTGACCTACGGTGCCGGCGGCTCCACACGGGAGTTGACCCACGACCTGGTCTTGCGCATCCGCGAGGAAACCAGCCTGACCGTCGTGTCGCACCTGACCTGCGTCGGTTCAAACCAAGCGGAAATCCTCGAAATACTGAGGCGCTATCACGACCGCGGTATCCGGAACATCATGGCCCTCCGGGGCGATCCGCCGGCCGGGCAGGCCTGCTTCGAAACGTGTCCCGGCGGTTTCGCCCACGCCTCCGAACTGGTTGCCTTTATCAAACACAACTTCCCCGATTTTGGAATCGGCGTCGCCGGTTATCCCGAAGGGCACCCGGAAACGCCCAACCGGCTGAAAGAGATGGACTTCCTTAAGGAAAAGGTCGATGCCGGGGCCGACTACATCTGCACCCAGCTCTTCTTCGACAACCGGGACTTCTACGATTTCCGCGAACGGTGCATCCTCGCCCATATCCATGTCCCCGTGATCGCGGGCATCATGCCCATCACGTCGCTCAAGGGCATGAAACGCATGGCCGAACTCGCGGCGTGCACACGGTTTCCCGCCCGTCTGCTGAAGGCGGTCTACCGGGCTCAGGATGACAGGCACGTGGAAAACGTCGGTATCCACTGGGCGACGGAACAGGTCCGGGACCTGATCGACAACGATATCCAGGGAATCCATTTCTACACCCTGAACCAATCGTCGGCAACGCTCAAGATCTACGACGCCCTGGGCGTCACGGATTCGCTCCAGCTGAGCCGGTGATGGACTTTTCCTGCAAGGATTCGGAATCGGGGGTCTTATGACGGTCTTCGATCTTCTCGACGCCCCCCTCGAAGGATCAAACCTGATCGAGGCCGGCGCGGGAACGGGGAAAACCCACAACATCGTCGGACTCTTCGTCCGCCTGGTTGTGGAGAAGGAACTCTGCGCCCGGGACATTCTTGTCGTCACCTACACGATTGCCGCCACGGAAGAGCTGAGGGACCGGATTCGCCGGCGTCTCGTCGAAACGGAAAAGACCCTTCTTCAGGGGAGAGGGGACGATCCTTTTTCGGGCGGTCTCATTCAGAAGATACGCCGGGCGAGGCGGGAAGACCGGGCCCGTCGCCTCCTCAAAGCGGCCATCCGCGATTTCGACGAAGCGGCTATTTTCACCATCCACAGCTTCTGCCGGCGCATGCTCCAGGAGCACGCCTTCGAAAGCGGCGCCCTGTTCGACACGGAATTGATTCCGGACGAAGATACGATCAAGAGCGAATTCGCCCAGGATTTCTGGCGGCGGCATTTTTACGAGGCTCCCCGTGAATTTGTCGCCTATAGCCTGGAACGGCGCCTAGGACCCGATTATTACCTCGATCTGCTGCAGAAAGCCCGCTCCGGCCCGACCGTCACCCTCGTCCCGGAAGCGGCTCCGCAGGACCCGGACCGGATGCATAACGAAATCCGTCTTTACCGCTCCCTGTTCCGCGATCTGACGTCTCTTTGGAACGCGGAGAAGGAAGCCGTCGGGGAACGATTACGCCGGCCGGGCCTCAACAGGAGGATTTACGGCAAAAACGTCCCCCCCCTCCTGGAAGCCCTGGAGGAATTCTTCACCCGGGCAACGGTTCCTTTCCCCTTGATGAAGGGATTTGAAAAAATCACGGCGAATAAGATCGGGGCCAGCCTCAACAAGGGTTACGAGGCGCCGGAGCACCCCTTCTTTCAGCTCGCCGGCCGTTTTTACGACCAGGCGGAGGCGCTCGGCAGGCTTTTCGAGGATCATCTTCTTTTTCTCCGGGCCGAAATAATCCGCCAGGCCGAGACGGAGCTTTCCCTTCGCAAACAACGGAGGAACGTCCTTACCTACGACGATCTTTTGAACCGCCTCTATCGTGCCCTTCAAACGGATCAGGGGCGGGATCTCTCCCGGAAAATCCGGAACCGTTTCAAGGCCGTCCTGATCGATGAATTCCAGGACACGGATCCCGTCCAGTACACCATCTTCAAATCCCTGTTCCTCTCGAAAGAAAACGGCAGGCAGGGTCCTTTTTTTGTGATCGGCGACCCGAAACAGGCGATTTACGCCTTCCGGGGGGCGGACATCTTCGCCTATATCGAGGCCTGCCGGGCCATGGACCGGATTTATACATTACAGAACAACTGGCGATCCGAGCCGGGTTTGCTGGAAGCCGTCAATACCCTGTTCGGAAGGGCCGAGAAACCTTTCCTGTACGATGAAATACGGTATCAGCCCCTTTGCGCCGCCGACAAACCCAACCGGGAATTTCTCGTCATCGACGGACGAAACGAGGCGCCTTTTCACTGGTGGCTCATCCCGGAGGAAAATGCGGAACAGCGGGACGAAGGGACGGCTCCTTCAGGAAATGCCGACCCCGGGGGCCTTTCGAAGACGGCCCTTTACCCGCGTGTTTCCGCCGCCGTCGCCTCAGAAACCGCCCGCCTGATCCGGCTCGGTTCCGAAGGGCGGGCACGAATCGGGGAAAGACCTCTCCAGGCGGAGGATATCGCCATTCTCGTCAGAACGAACCGGGAAGCGGACATCATGCGCGACGCCTTGGTCCGATGGAACATCCCCCATGTCGTTTCCTCGCGGGAAAGCGTCTTTGACTCTCCCGAAGCCGAAGACGTCCGCAGAATCCTCCTGGCCGTGTCGGAGCCGAAAAACCTGGGCCTGGTCCGGGCCGCTCTCCTTACCGACATCATGGGGAGAAACGGGGACGATCTTCCGGAACTCTCTCAAAACGAAGCCGGATGGGAGGACATCCTTATTAACTTCCACACCTGCCACACCCTGTGGCTGAGCCGCGGTTTTATCCGGATGTTCCGGTCCTTCCTGGAAAGCGGGCACATCCCCTCAAGAATATTGACCCTGACCGGGGGTGAACGACGCCTGACAAACCTGCTGCACATCGGGGAACTTCTCCACCAGGCGGAAACGGCCGGGCATTTGGCCATGCACGACCTGATCCAATGGCTGACCGACCGGATCGGTTCGGAGGAAACCCATCCGGAAGAGTACGAACTTCGCCTGGAACGCGGCGAGAAGGCCGTAAGAGTCGTCACGATCCATAAAAGCAAAGGCCTCGAATATCCGATCGTCATCTGCCCTTTTTTCTGGGGGAACACGGAACGGGGGAAAAAACGGGATCATGTCCTGTACCACGCCCCTGAGCAATTCTACGCCCCGGTTTTGGACCTGGGTTCCCCCGATTTTGAAGACCATTGCCGGCTTTACGAAGAGGAGTCCCTGGCCGAGGATATACGCCTGCTCTACGTCGCCCTGACCCGGGCGAGGCACCGCACCTGCTGTGTGTGGGGCCGGATCCGGAATGCCCCCTATTCGGGTCCCGCCTACCTGTTTCATCAGGGGCCGGAGCAGGTGGAAACCGGACTCGTCCAATCAGCCCGGGAGCGTTACCGCTCGTTGAGCCGCGACGAATTTCTGCAGGACCTGGAAAGCTTCGCCCGCGCTTCCGGAAATACCATTCAAATCAGCCCGCTGCCCGTCGCGGACGAAAAGCCCTACCAGCCGGCGGCCTCTTCCGAAACGCTCAACTGCCGGCATTTCAGCGGGAAAATCGATTCTTCCTGGAAAATCGCCAGTTACACCTCTCTCACTGCGGATCGCTTCGGGCAGGAGGGGCCTGCCGACGACGATCTTGCAATGCGGAGGGAAATGGAACCCGCGCCGGAAGAAGAACCCGGGACAAGAATCGCCGCCGGTCCGGATTCCCCGAACATGTTCGAATTCCCGGCCGGCACGAAAGCGGGCATCTTCCTCCACGATATCCTTGAGAAAATCGATTACCGCGGAAACGACCCCGCGGAAGCACGGAACCTCGTCGCGGATAAGCTTTCCCAGTACGGTTACGAGGCCCGCTGGCTTCCCGCCGTCCTGGACATGGTGAAAAAGGTCACCGCCACCCCCCTGCCCATGCCGGGCGGTGCAGAGCGTTTTCTGACCTTGTCCGCCATCGCGAACCAAAACCGGCTGAACGAAGTTGCGTTCTATTTCCCTCTGCGGCGCATTTCTCCGGAAGACCTGGACCGGATTTTCCGGAAAGGCGCCGCCATGCCGGATTCCCGCCTGTCCCAGGCACCGGGGCTCCGCTGCACGGAGCGTCTCCGTTTCAGTCCCCTGGAAGGCTACCTGAAGGGCTTCATCGACTTGATCTTCCGCTTCGAGGATCGCTTCTACCTGGCGGACTGGAAGTCGAACCATCTTGGACGCCGAATCCAGAATTACGGACAAGACGAACTGCTCAAAGTGATGGACGAAGGGGAATACTTTATTCAGTATCACCTCTACGCCCTGGCCCTGCATCAATATCTGGCGTTACGGGTTCCGGGATACCGCTACGAGGATCATTTCGGCGGCGTTTACTACTTATTCATCCGGGGAATGGACCCGGCCCATGGCGTTTCAACCGGCATTTTCCATGATCGGCCGCCCCTGGCGCTTCTGGAAACGATGCGGCGGAAGTTGATCCGGCCGGCCGGCGCACAGGCCGATCCGCCCGAGGTTTGACGGCCCCGCAAGAAGTCCGTTTCCGTCCTTCCAAGAAGCGCCGACGGCGGAATCGTTCCCTGTCATATCCGCTCCTTCGCGGAGTTCATTCCCGGACTCGGGATGACACCGCCGTCTTCTCCCGGTTTCTTACCATCAGGGATCGGCCGGAACGGGTTCCGGGGGCATCGCCGGAAGCGCGGGAGCAGACCCGTCGGCCGGAGGCGGCGCTTCAGGCTCCTCCGGAGCTTCGCCGGCCGCCGGAGGGACTTCGGCGTTTTCCTGCACGGCGGTGCCCCCCGATTCAATCTGTTCTTCCAGCTGCTCCGCCTCTTCCGGCGTCATGTCCTCGGGCTGGCTCATCAACTCCTCGTATTCCGGAATGACGATTCCCCTTTTCACCATGATCCGATAGATCAGGTCCGCCCGCTTCCTGACATAGCGGGAATCCCCCCCGGCATTGAAGCGCCTGGGATTCGGAAGAACGGCGGCCAGCCTGGCTGCTTCATATGCGGAAAGGGCGGCGGCGCTTTTTCCGAAGTAGCGCTTCGCCGCAGCTTCGACGCCGAAAATTCCCTCGCCCCATTCGGCGACATTGACGTAAATTTCGATAATCCGCCTTTTTGAAAGATTCCCCTCCAGTCTCCAGGTGAGAATCGCTTCCTTGATCTTGCGGATGGGATTCTTGGAGGGAGACAGATACAGATTCTTGGCCAACTGCTGGCTGATCGTGCTGCCGCCGGCCTTGAACTTCTTTTTCTTCAGGTTTTTTTCCATGGCCTCCTGCATGGCCTCGAAATCAAACCCCTCGTGGGACCAGAATTTGTCGTCCTCGGCAATGATGATCGCCTTGATAACGTAGGGGGAAACGCGTTTCAAGGGAACCCACTTCTGTCTTACCTTGATTTTTTTCCCCTTGTGCCGCCATTCCTCCATGCGGTATTTCATGAAGGCCGTGACTTTCGGGTTCTTTTTTTTCAGGACCGATACATCCGGATAGAAGAAATAGACGGCAATGCTGACCAAAAAAATCGCGCTCAAAAGGATGGCCGCCCATTTCAACCACGTAACACCTGCCTTACTCATTATTTATACCACCTTCGACCATCTTGTTCTGTAAGTAATCCCCGTTTATCGAGGCCCGTCTATATCGCTAAAATCAATGTAAATCAACCCTTTCGTCCCGCCCCTGCGGGAGATTCTTTTCCCGGAAACTCTAAAAAAGGAAAAAATGTTTGACTTACCCTGTTTTTTTCGGTACAAGCACGGGCAGTCGTGTGCCGTTCTTTATTCAAGTGCACAATACGACCGAAGTAGTGAAGTCCCCGAATACCCAAGAGGAGGAATTTCATGAAGGCTCGGCGTATCGTTTTTTTGTTGGGACTTTTTACTCTGTTCCTTATTTGTTTTACGCCAATTGACAGCTTTTCATCAGAGACATACCGGATAAGGAAAGGGGACACCCTTTCAGGCATCTCACAAAGATACCAGGTTTCCGTGCAGTCCCTGAAAAAAGCCAATCATCTCAAAAGCAACGCTCTCCGTCTCAACCAGGTTCTGATCATCCCCGCGAAGCAAGATAAAAAACAGGATAAATCCTGTCGTATTTCCAAACCGAAAGCATCCAAAAGCGCGACCTACGTCGTCCGTAAAGGCGACTCATTCGTCAAAATCGCCAAGAAGACAGGAGTTTCCGTATCCGACCTGAAGGCGATCAACCGTGTCAAAAGCACCCGGCTTCGCCCGGGACAGAAGCTGGCCCTTTCCTATCCGCAACCCGTCAAACCGCCGCAGGAGGTATCGGAAGCGGAACATTTCAACCTGGACGACCTGGAAGAGATCGAAAACCCGGCCGATGATCCGGAGACCGATCTGACCGGGGAAGGGGAAGAACCCGCGCCCCGTTTCTTAGGCAAATGGGATGATTCGAAGGAACGGGATCTCCTGGTTAAAATCTCGAAGGGGTTTCTCGGCGCGCCCTACCGCTTCGGCGGCGTTTCCCTGAAAGGCCTGGACTGTTCGGCCTTTGTAAAGCGGATTTATTCTATTTTCGACATCAATCTTCCCAGAACCGCCCGTGAACAGGCCCGGGTGGGACAGAAAGTTTCCCGGGAGCAGCTGGCCGTGGGAGACCTGGTTTTCTTCAATACACGCCGCTACATCAGCCACGTCGGCATCTATATCGGCAACGATCAGTTTGTCCATGCGGCCGCCGGCCGGCACCGGGAAGTCAGAATCGACAATCTTAACGCACCTTATTACAACAAGCGTTTTATCAAGGCCGTTCGTTTGAAGGAACTGGAGGATAAGCTATAAAACGGCTTCTCCCCCTCCTATTTCTCTTTTGTTCCCTCCTGTTGTCGCTTCCCCAAGGCGTTTTTTCCGCCGGGGGCTCCATCGCGCGTTACCAGGCTGTCTTTCAACCGTTTCTGCTCGACGGGCATACCCTGATCGCCTTCCGCACTTTCGAACGGAACGGCGCGGCTAAAATCCTGGCGATCGATCCAGACACGCTGGAAACGAGCGAGATGGCGGCCGGCCGGATCGATTTCAAGGCCCCTGTCGAAGAAAGTTCGCTGAGCGCTACCCCCTTTCACAAGGCTCTGTCAAGGCATACGGCCCTTCCCTGCCCCTTGCAGAATGACGGCTTGACCGAATCGGACACGTCCGTTTGCGGCTCTTTTCTGACCGTCGATTTGTGCCCTTCCGTGATGCCCTTCGAAAAAAGACTCTTTGAAGGGTTGATCGATTTATGGAGGGACCGCGGGGAACCCGCCCCGGTCGGCCTCGCCGTCACCGGAGTCTGGGCCGACCGGCACGAGGAGGAACTCCAGTGGCTCATCGGGCAGGTGCGGGAACGCAAGCTTCGGATAACCTGGATAAACCATTCCTACAACCATCCCTACGACCGGGACAAAGCCCTGGACGAAACCTTTCTCCTGACGCCGGGTACGAATTTCGAGGAAGAGATTCTCTCCACGGAAATCCTGCTTCTCGAACACGATCTTGTCCCATCCGTCTTTTTCCGCTTTCCGGGACTCGTCTCGAACTGCGACCTGATCCGGCGGCTGAAGGCCCTCTCCCTCATTCCCGTGGGCAGCCGGGCCTGGCTTGCCAAGGGCGAGACGCCCGTGGAAGGAAGCATCATCCTCGTTCACGGAAACGGTAACGAACCTGCGGGGATCGACATGCTGCTGGACCTTTTCCACACCCAAAAGGACGCGTTCACCCGGGGCGGGTTGACGCTTCTGCCTCTGAATGCTGCTGTGGCCGTGCCCCTGAAGACGGCGGCCTCAGGCAGTAATTGATTTTTTTGATTGATTTATTCCGCGCCATTTTATAGTGTTCCTAGCTTCAATCCACGATTTGCCTTTTCTGCAAGATAATTTCCAACAGGCATGCAGATCGTCGTACCAGGGGAGATGAATCGCCATGGGCAAAACCTTGACCGAAAAAATATTGGAAAAGCACCTCGCAGGAGGGACTTACGTTCCGGGAGAAGAAATCGCCATCCGGATCGATCAAACCCTGACGCAGGACGCGACGGGGACGATGGCCTACCTGCAGTTCGAGTCCATGAATATTCCACGCGTCAAAACGGAACTCTCCGTCAGCTACATCGACCACAACACCGTTCAGATCGGCTTCGAGAACGCCGACGATCACCGCTACCTCCGGTCGGCGGCCCGGAAGTTCGGGGTTTACCTTTCCCGGGCGGGTAACGGCATCTGCCATCAGGTGCACCTGGAGCGTTTCGGGAAACCCGGAAAAACCCTGATCGGCTCCGACAGCCATACCCCGACGGGTGGCGCCCTCGGCATGATCGCCATCGGCGCGGGCGGACTGGACGTCGCGCTGGCCATGGCGGGAGAACCCTTTTATCTCACCTGTCCCCGGGTCATCCGGATCAACCTGGAGGGAAAACTGCCCCCCTGGGTCTCCGCCAAGGATATCATCCTGAAAGTCCTGGAGATTTTCTCCACGAAAGGGAATGTCGGCTGCATCTTCGAGTACGGCGGAAACGCCCTGGAGCACCTGACGGTGCCGGAGCGGGCAACGATCACCAACATGGGCGCCGAATGCGGCGTCACGACGTCGCTCTTCCCCAGCGACGACATGACCCGGAAATTCCTGGAAGCCCAGGGACGGGCCGGGGACTGGACACCGTTTGCGGCCGATGATGACGCCGTTTACGACAAAACGGTCACGATCCACTTAAACGACCTGGTCCCCCGGACGGCCAAGCCACACAGCCCCGACCAGATCGCCACGGTCAGGGAAATGGGAAACATTCCCGTCGACCAGGTCTGCCTGGGAAGCTGTACCAACTCCTCCTACAAGGACCTCGTCACGGTCGCGAAAATCCTCAAGGGAAAAGTCGTCCATCCCCGGGTGAGTTTCATCATCGCCCCAGGTTCCCGCCAGGTCCTCGAAAACCTGTCCCGTGACGGCTACCTGACGGATCTCCTGGCCTCCGGCGCGAGATTGATGGAAAATGCCTGCGGGTTCTGCATCGGCAACAGCCAGAGCCCCCAGAGCGCGGGGGTGTCGCTTAGAACCTCGAACCGTAACTTCCTGGCCCGCTCGGGCACGAAAGACGCCCAGGTTTATCTCGTCAGCCCCGAAACGGCGGCGGCTGCGGTCATCACGGGAACCTTCACCGATCCGCGGGATCTGAATATGCCCTACCCCGAGGTCACCATGCCGGAACGCTTCCATATCGACGACGGCATGATCATTCCGCCGGTACCGGAGGCGGAAGGGGCGGCTGCGGAAATCCTCCGGGGTCCGAACATCGGCGCACCACCGAAAAACGAGGGGCTTCCCGCCGCCATCCGGGGCCAGGTGACCCTGAAAGTCGGCGACAAGATCACAACCGACCACATCATCCCCGCCGGAGACCGGATGAAGTACCGCTCCAACATCCCCCGGTACGCCGATTTCGTCTTCGAAACCGTCGACGCGGCCTTCGCGAAACGCGCCGCCGAAATCCGGGACAGGGGCGAACACAACCTTATCGTGGCGGGTCTCTCCTACGGCCAGGGATCGTCGCGGGAACACGCGGCTATCTGCCCCATGTACCTCGGGGTGAAGGCCGTGATCGCCAAGTCGTTCGAGCGCATCCATACGGCGAACCTCATCAATTTCGGCATTCTCCCGCTCACCTTCCGGAACGAAGCGGATTATGACCGGATCGACCAGGGAGACACCCTGGAAATTCCCGATATCCGGGAGATCATTGCCGGAGGACGGCCGCTCATCGTCAGGAACGTCACCAAGGGCCTGGAATTCGAGGCCGTTTACGACCTGTCGGAGCGGCAGAAGGCCATGATCCTCGCCGGGGGCGCCCTGAATCTACGCTCCTAGAGGCGGTTCGATTGTTAAAGTAATACATGATCAGGAGATCGACAACATATGGATAAGATTAAGGTTAAAACAACACTGGTGGAAATGGACGGGGACGAAATGACCCGGATCATGTGGAAAATCGTCAAGGAAAAACTGATCTTTCCCTATCTCGACATTCCCCTGGAATACTACGACCTCCACGTCAAATACCGCGACGACACGAACGACCAGGTGACGGTCGACGCGGCGAAGGCGATCATGAAATACGGCGTCGGCGTCAAGTGCGCCACCATCACGCCGACGGAGGACCGGGTCCGGGAATACAGCCTGAAAAAAGCCTGGAAGAGCCCGAACGGAACCATTCGCGCCATGCTCGACGGCACCGTCTTCCGGACCCCCATTGTGGTCAAAAACATCCGCCCCACGGTCTCCACCTGGAAAAAGCCCATCACCATCGGCCGTCACGCCTACGGTGACGTGTACAACAATACGGAAATCCGTGTTCCCGGGCCGGGAAAGGCCGAACTGGTCTTTACCCCCGCCGGCGGCGGCGAGCCGGTACGCCGGACGATCAAGGACTTCACCGGCCCCGGTATCATCCAGGGCATCCACAACATAGACGAATCCATTGCCAGCTTCGCCAGGGCATGCTTCACCTACGCCATGGATCAGAAAATAGACCTCTGGTTCAGCACGAAAGACACCATTTCGAAAATCTACGACGCCCGTTTCCGGAAGATCTTCGACGACGAGTTTGAGCGGAACTGGAAGGACAAATTCACCGCCGCCGGAATCGAGTATTTTTTTACCCTGATCGACGACGCCGTCGCCCGGATCGTCAAGTCCGCAGGGGGGATCCTCTGGGCGCTCAAAAACTACGACGGGGACGTGATGTCCGACATGATCGCCTCCGCCAACGGGAGCCTCGCCATGATGACTTCGGTCCTCGTATCCCCGCATGGTTATTACGAATACGAGGCGGCCCACGGCACGGTCCAGAAACATTATTACAAACACATGAAAGGTGAAGAGACGTCGTCCAACTCGATGGCCCTCATTTTCGCCTGGTCGGGGGCACTCCGCAAGCGGGGTGAACTGGACGGCACGCCGGACGTCGTGCGTTTCGCCGACTGCCTGGAAAAGGCGGCCCTCACCACCGTCGAGGAAGGCGTCATGACCGGGGACCTGCTGCTCGTCGCCGAACCGAACCCGGCCAACCGGAAGGTCAACACGGAAGGCTTCATCGACGCCATCGCCGAACGCCTGGGAAAATTGCTGTAGATGGAAAGCACCGCCCTGCCCAACCTGAAAGACATGCCCCTCCCAGAACTGGAGGCCTTCATCGCCGGGTTGGGGAAGGAACGCTACCGGGCCCGCCAGATCTTGAAATGGCTCTATCAGCAGGGAGCCGTTTCGTTCGATCAGATGACGACCCTCTCCCGGGAGTTCCGCGAGGAGCTTTCCCGGCGAGCGATCATCGATTCCCCCCGGATCGTCAAGACCCAGACGGCCAAGGATACGACCAGGAAGGTCCTGTTCGAGTTAAAAGATGGAAATTTCGTCGAAAGCGTCCTCATCCCCGGCAAAACACACTGGACCGTCTGCGTCTCCACCCAGGTCGGCTGCCGGATGGGCTGCCGGTTCTGCCTGACGGGGAAGCAGGGCCTCACGCGCAATCTCCTGCCCTCGGAAATTGTGGGACAGGTCACGGCCCTGAAAGCCGAAATGCCCGAAGGGCCCGAAATCAAGAACATCGTCCTCATGGGCATGGGGGAACCCCTGGACAACTACGATAACGTCGTCAAGGCGATCCGCATCTTCACGTCGGACCATGCTCTCGGGTTTTCCACGCGCAAGGTGACCCTCTCCACCTGCGGCCTCGCCCCGATGATTCTCAAGCTCGGGGAAGACGTCTGCGTGAACATTGCCGTGTCCCTGAATGCGCCGGAAGACAAGCTCCGCAGCGATCTCATGCCCATCAACCGCAAGTACCCCCTGGCGGAGCTCTTCGCGGCCTGCCGGGACTACCCCATGCCGGGACGGCGGATGGTCACCTTCGAATACATCCTCATCGGCGGGGTCAACGATTCCCCGGAGGACGCGGCCAGACTCGTCCGGCTCCTCAAGGGGACCCGCTGCAAGCTGAACCTGATCGCCTTCAACGAATTTCCCGGCTCCCCCTTCAAAAGCCCTACGCCGGAAGCCGTCGCCGCCTTCCAGTTATACCTGGCGCAACACCACTACACGGCCATACTGCGGGCCAGCAAGGGCAGCGACATCCTCGCCGCCTGCGGCCAGCTGAGCGGGATGGGGTCAAATCTTTAATCTTGACATTTCAGAAATTTAATGACTTCCCATTTAACCTTATTTGCAACCCTTCTCTCACTTGGCCACCACATTGTAGTCAATGCCTCCCCGTAAACGTTCAATATGAGACAAGTTCCTCAAGATTCATTTTTACCCACCGCGTGTATCGATCAATCGGCTCATCAAACGTCACGTCTTGGACCATCTCCCGAAGTGCAGGCTGTTTCCGCAATGATCCTCCGTCTTTTTGATCCCTGATGAATTGTTGATGGCCTTGTAAAAAGTCGTAAAAAAGGTCCCTTTTGAAAATTCACACCCAATAATTACAGCATGTTACAAGGTGATTTTTGTGAATTTTGACTTTTTACGAGGCCATCATTTTTAACTTCTTGATAAAAATTCTCTTTCCCGAATATCCCCACACCTTTCCCTTTCTCTAAAGGGCTGAGAATATTCGTCCTTATTCCTTCCGCCGTTGAACTATTTCCGATCTTCCGAACTGCCAAAGATCACTCCCTGTTCATCCCCCTCATGTCACATAGTAATACGCATCAGGATATTGGATTTGTAAAGGTCGGCCAATGCTAAACAATCCCTTTACCCTGTCTCAAATGTCAAGATTAAACGGGTTGTTGCCGAAATAAGTCTGGACAGAAGTTCTCAAAAATAGTATAAGACACTGATATTATTCATGTAAGTGGAGTTATTCATCATGATGGGCATGGATCAGAAACCTCAAGGGAGCTTATTTCATATCGGTATCGATATGGAAAAACGAGTCAGGGCAAATCATCCCCTGCGGAAGGTCAGGGAACGGATCGATTT